>Ga0075154_10002265_pt1 | contig 12727 bp, 9 predicted proteins | sample JI71714BDNA_FD_70965 | JGI IMG/M metagenome (GOLD analysis project Ga0075154, IMG submission 70965) | Wastewater effluent complex algal communities from Wisconsin, to seasonally profile nutrient transformation and Carbon sequestration -... | ecosystem: Engineered > WWTP > Effluent > Algae... | reverse complement strand
CTTCGCACCGGGCAACAGCGACTACACGGGCTCGACCTCGAACCCGGTGCAGACGCTGGTCTTCGCCAGTGCGGATCTGTCGGTGACCAAGACCAACGCGGTCAATACCTACCGGCCGGGCGACCTACTGGTCTACACCGTGGTGGTCCGCAACACCGGCCCCGACGCGGCACCGCAAGTCCGGGTGCGCGACGTGGCGCCGGCCGGGCTGACCAACGTGGCCTGGACCTGCGAGGCCAGTGGCGGGGCGGTGTGTCCGGACGCCGGCGGCACCGGCACGCTGGACCACGTGGTCGAGACGCTGCCGAGCACTGGCGTCCTCACCTACGCCTACTTCGGCAACGTGATCGGCCGCCCGCTCTCCATCGTCAACGTCGCGGAAGTGACGCTGCCGGTCGACACGACGATCGAGGACCCGAACCTGGAGAACAACAGCGCGAGCGATACCGACCTGCTCGACGACCTGTTCGCGGACGGCTTCGAGGCGCCGGGTATCAACGCGGAAGCGGGCAGCGTGCGACTGCCGGGCGCCAGCCTGCGCAGCAACTCCGACGAGATCGCACGGGTGACGCTGCGGTTGAGCGACATCCGCGGCGAAGCGCTGCGGGTCTACGCCCGGGCGTTCGGCGGCGAGCTGCAGGTGGCGCTGGCGGTGCGCGGCGCGGATGGCGCACTCAGGCTGGGCAGCTGGCAGAAGCCGGTCGGCGAGCCGGAGCTGACGTGGACGGCAACGCCGACAACGAGTGGCTTCGTGCTGACCAGCGCAACGCTGCGTTGATGCTCCAGACCCGCGGTGCGGCGACGCACCGCGGGTCTGCCACAGCTGGCAACTTGCACGTGCCCTACGGCGGTGCGCATCGCTGCGCTCAGCGGCAGTCTACGCAGGCCACCGCGGACCTCACGCGAGAGCCCGCACCATCAACAACGCCGCATCGCAACGGTCTTGACGCGTTGCGGGGCCGGTGGAGCAGGGCGCTCAGCGCAGCGCGATCAGCGCCTCGGCGAAGCGCAGCAGATCGGCTTCGTCGTTGTGCCGATGCGGGGACACCCGCACCGCCGCGCCGCGCACCGAGACGTGGATCTGCCGGGCGGCCAGCGCCAGACGGACCGCTTCCGGCGCCATGCCGGCGGGCAGCGCCACACCGAACAGGTTGGCGGCGCGCAGGTCCTCATCCGCCACGCCGAAGCCGGCCTCGCGCAACTGTTGCACCGCTGGGCGGGCCAGTGCCAGCAGATGCGCGCGGGTGGCCGCCGGCTGCCACTGCAGTAACAGCGTGCAGGCGGCTTCCAGCATCGCGATCAGGATCGGGTTGACCCGCACGCTGGTGTCATGCCGACGCATGCCGGCGGCGTAGCGGCTCTGGTAAGCGACCAGCCCGGCGAAGTTCTCGCTGCCCTCGCGCAGCAGCCAGCTCTCCTCGTTCGGCACCGCCCCGTCGAAACGGGGCCCGAGCACCGCAAAGCCGAGCCCGTAGTTCGACAGGCCAGCCTTGTAGCTGTGCACGATCAGCGCATCCGGCTGGATCACCGCCACATCCAGCGCCATCGCCCCGATCGTCTGCGTCCCGTCGATCACGAAGGCCGAGCCGACCTCACGACAGCGCCGCCCGATCGCTGCCAGATCAAACAGCGTGCCGTCGGTCCAGTGCGCCTGTTCGACGCTGACCATCGCCGTGTCCGCGTCGATGGCGTCCAGCAGCGTGGCGTTCCACTGCAGCGCCCGCGCGCGCAGCTGCGCCGGATCGCAGCTCGCCGCCATCGGCGCCGGCACGAAGCGCAATTCGGTGCCAGCCTCGCGCCAGCGGAACCACGGATACACGTTGCTGGGGAACTGCTCGCCGAGCAGCACGACGTTCTGGCCCGGTCGCGGCGTCAGATGACGCGCCACCACCGCCATGCCGCTGGCCACCGAGGTGATGAAGGCCGTGCGCTCCGGATCGGCGTTCACCAGCTGCGCGCAGCGCTGGCGGGTGCGCTCGGCCGGCTCGAAGAAGTCCGGCGGCGTCAGCGTCCACGGCTCGGCGCGCCGCCGCAGGGCCTGCTCGCCCGCCTCCTGCACCACCCGCGGCAGCGGGCCAAGGTAGGCGCTGTTCAACCAAGTCTGCTCCGGCGGCAGTGTGAAATCGCTCTTCATCCGCCGATGGTGCCACGCGGAGTGCGTGGCAACTCGCATGGCGCCATGGCGGAGTGAACCGACGTTCCTGTCAGGAGCCGCCTTTCCTGGTCTTCAGCAAATAGACCAGGGCATCTCGTCCAGCGCAACCGATTCTGCCCGTCCGAACATCGGGATCAGCAGGATCGCAAGCAGGGCCAGCCCTTTTCGCATCTTCATATCATCTCCGGACGGGAAGGCCATTGAATGGCCGGGGCAAGCAATCTGGGCGGAAGGGCGTCTTCGCGGGCTGGGCCGACCTGCAGCCTAGGCCGCACCCCGGCGCCACGCAACCGGCGGCCGTCATGGCACCGCGCGCTAGCATCGTGGCCCCGCCGCCGGAGCTGCCGCCATGTCCGCTACGCATCTGACCCTGAGCCTAGCCCAGTACGACTTCCCGGTTGGCGCGACCGCGGCGAATGCCGAGCGGGTGGCGACGGTGGCGGCGGAGGCGCGGGATCGCGAGCGGGCGGATCTGGTGGTGTTTCCGGAGCTGACGCTGGCGGGCTACCCGCCCGATGACCTGCTGCTGCGGACCGGCTTCCTGCGCCAGCAGCAGGCCGCGAGCGACGCGCTCAACGCCAATCTGCGCGGCATCGAGGTGCTCTACGGCGCGGCGCTGAAGGACGGCGGGCCGACGCCGGACGATCCGCTGGTGGCGCACGGGCTGCGCAACCGGCTGGTGTGGCTGCACGCGGATGGGCGGGTGTCGACTTGCGACAAGCGCGAGCTGCCGAACTACTCGGTGTTCGACGACAAGCGCTATTACACGCCGGGCGTCGGCGTCTGCGTCCGCGAGGTGCAGGGCGTCAAGGTCGGCGTGATGATCTGCGAGGACTCGTGGTTTCCGACCGTGGCGGCGGAGTGCAAGGCGGCCGGTGCGGAGCTGCTGATCATCACCAACGCCTCGCCTTACTGCGCTGGCAAGGAGGCGCAGCGGCTGGCCAACCTGCGGCAGCGGGTGCGCGAGACCGGGCTGCCGCTGATCGCCCACAACCTGATCGGCGGCCATGACGACGTGGTCTACGACGGCGGCGCGATCGCGCTGAACCCGGACGGCAGTCTGGCGGCGCTGGCGCCGCGCTTCGTCGATGGGCTGTACACGCTGCGCTGGGATCGGCAGACCCGTCGCTTCGAGACGCCGGGCTGGCATCGGCTGCCGGAGTCCGACGAGACCGGCACCACCTATCAGGCGCTGGTGCGTGCGACCCGGGATTACGTCGAGAAGAACCGCTTCCCCGGGGTGCTGCTCGGCCTGTCCGGCGGCATCGACTCGGCGCTGACGCTGGCGATCGCGGTCGATGCGCTGGGGCCGGAGCGGGTGCAGGCCTATCTGCTGCCCTCGCGCTACACGGCGGAGCTGTCGAACACCGGCGCGCAGCAGCAGGCCCGCGCGATGGGCGTGCATCACGCGATCCTGTCGATCGAACAGCCGTTTCGCGCCTTCCTCGACACGCTGGCGCCCAGCTTCGCCGGTCGGCCGGAGGATCTGGCCGAGGAGAATCTGCAATCGCGGTGTCGCGGCGTGCTGTTGATGGCGCTGTCGAACAAGTTCGGGCTGATGGTGTTGACCACCGGCAACAAGAGCGAGGTCGCGGTGGGTTACGCGACGATCTACGGCGACATGTGCGGCGGTTTCGCGCCGTTGAAGGACGTCTACAAGACCCGGGTCTACGCGCTGGCCCGCTGGCGCAATGCCGCCGGCCCGTTCCCGGTGATCCCCGAAGCGGTGATCGAGCGCGCGCCCTCGGCCGAGCTGCGCGAGAACCAGACCGACCAGGACTCGCTGCCGCCCTACGACCTGCTTGACGCCATCCTCGAACGCTTCGTCGAGCATGAGCAGAGCGAGGAGGAGATCATCGACGCCGGCTTCGACGCCGCCACCGTCCGCCGGGTTGCCCAGCTGGTGCTGCGCAACGAATACAAGCGCCGCCAGTCTGCGCCCGGCCCGCGGGTCACGCCGAAAGCCTTCGGCCGCGAGCGCCGCTACCCGATCACCTCGGGTTATCGCTGACCCTCAGATCAGCCGCCGACGGATCGCGGTCAGCACCAGATGGGTGCGGTCGCGGCAGTCCAGTCGGGCCAGCAGGTCGGTGACGTAGTTCTTCACCGTGCCTTCGGACAGGTGCAGGCTGCGGCCGATTTCCTTGTTCGAGTAGCCGCCGGCGATCAGCCGCAGGATGTCGACCTCACGCGGGCTCAGGGCCTCGCCGCGGCCGGCCACTTCCGGCGCTTGCCAGCCGCGCACCGGGCCTAAGCTGACCGGCTGCAGCAGCGTGTCGCCGCCGGCCACCCGCAGGATGGCGCTGCGCAGGTCCTCGGGCGCGGCGTCCTTGAGCAGGAAGCCCTGCGCGCCGGCATCGACCGCCGCCAGCATCAGCTCGCTGTCGTCGAAGGTGGTCAGCAGGATCACCGGGGTGGCGTCGCCGCGCTCGCGCAGCGCGCGGACCAGCCCGATGCCGCCCATGCCCGGCATGCGGATATCGCTGACGATGACCTCGACAGGACGTTGCGGCAGTGCGGCCAGCAGGCGCTCGGCGTCGGGGGCTTCGAGCGTGACGCTGAGGCCCGGCAGCCCGCCGAGCAGCGCGGACAGGCCCTTGAGCACCAGCGCCTGATCGTCGACCAGCGCGATTCTGACGGTCATGCCGGCAGCTCTGCGGTCAGCCGCACGCCGCGGCCGGTGGCTTCCACGGCGAGCCGGCCCTTCAGGGCGGCGAGTCGTTCGCGCATGCCGGTCAGGCCGTTGCCCTCGCGGAGCTTCGGCGCGACGTGGCCGTCGTCCTCGACGGTGAGTCGCAGGTCGTCGCCGTGGCGGGCCAGCCGCACGGTCAGCGTGCGCGGCCGACCGTGGCGCAGCGCGTTGGTGATCGCCTCCTGCACGCAGCGCAGCAGCACCTCCGCCTGCTGGACCCCGGCCACCTTGAGCGTCGGGTCGATGTCCAGTTCGAAGCGCGGGCCCGGAATCACCCGAACCAGCGTGTGGATCGCCGCGGCGAGGTCGATGCCGTCGTGCTGGCGCAGGTGGCTGACCACGCCGCGGATGTCGCCGAGCAGCTCGTCCGCCAGCGTCAGCGAGGTGGCCACGCCGGCGTGTTCGGCAAGGCCGGGCTCGCGCTGCAGCAGCCGCAGGTTGAGCTTCAGCGCGGTGAGCTTGTGGCCGGCGACGTCGTGCAGCTCACGCGAGAGGCGCAGCCGCTCCTCGGCCCGCGCGCTGTCGCTCAGCAATTGCCGGGTCGCCAGCAGCTCGGCGTGGGTCTGCTGCAGCGAACGGCGGGCGCGTTCGGCGCTGACGGCGTAGTGCATGGTCAGGCCGGCGAACAGCTGGAAACCGATCATCGGCGTCAGAAACAGCAGCACCCGTGGCCAGGGCAGGCCCTGCAGCCAGACCAGCACCAGCAGCAGATTCAACCCCACCATCACCAGCAGCGCCTGCCGTTGCGGCCAGAGGGCGACGACCTGCGCAGCAACGATGATCAGCAGGATCGTGGTGCTGCCATCGCGCAGCAGCGCCCCGGCCAGCACCGCAAGCAGCCCCTGCGCCAGCGCCAGTGCGCGCTGCAGGCCGAGCCGATCGCTGCAGCGGGTCTCCAGCAGCATCAGCACCATGAAACCGAGCAGCACCGCCAGTCCGGACGTGCTGCGCGGCTCCAGCGCCGTCAGCTTGCCGAGGTCCACGCTCTGCAGGACCACGGCCAGCCAGGTGATGCCGGCCGCCCACATCAGCGGCGACTGCCAGAGATTGCCGGGGTTCGACGCGTTGCTCATCCGGGCAGGGTAACCGCTGCCGGCCGGGCTGCGCTGGCGCCTTGGCGCTTCGGGCCGTAGCGGCGATCCAGCATCACGCCCGCCACGCCGGCGACCGCCAGCGGCAGGAACCACGGCAGCAGCATCACGATCGGCGAGTCGAAGGCCTGCAGGACCGGCCGCATGCCGATGCCCAGAAACGCGATATGTGTGGCGATCCCGTTGCCCAGCATCGCGCCGTAATGCTCGCGCAGCCACCAGTTGCCAGTGGGCGAGGCGAGTCGTGCCGCCCGCGCCGCGCGCAGCATCCCGATTCCGAGGATCACGCCGACCCAGCAGAAGCCCATCAGCAGCGGCTGGCCCCGCTCCAGGCCGATTCCGAACACGATCAAGCCGGCCAGCACGTTCAGCACCGCCACGGCGACATGGCTGCGGTTGTAGAAGGCCGCCGCCTCCCGCTTCAGCTGCACCGCCCGCCACGACAGCCACATCGAGGTGCTGGTGATCACCACCAGATAGACCAGGAACACGCCGATCCCGACCCGCCCAGCGGCGAGGTGGAACACCGACATCGGCAAGGACGTGCCGACCACGCCGAGCATCGCCGCCAGATAGACCCGACCCACCGACTTGTGCAGCGGACTGCCCTTGCGCGACAGCCCGGCGATCCAGAAGCCGATCAGGGCGACGACGCCGGCCGCGATGTGCAGGACCAGCAGGAGCTTGTAGACGGACATGGCGAACTCCGGGAGGGACGGTCCGTGCAGGGTCGCGGATCGCCTCCGCCGGGCCGAGTCCGGATCGGCACCGGTGGAGGGTGAGTAAAGTCACCCGGCCCGCGTGGGCGCCTGCAGGTCACGGAGGTGCACTCTTCGTCAGCCCGCGCCGCCAGACGGGTTGGTGATCGCGTAGATCATGTCGCCGACGAATCGCTTGAATGACTCATTCTCGACGAACTGTTTGTAGAGCTGGATGTCCTCGGTGACTTGGTGCTGCATCACTTTGGCCAGCGCGTGGTCGTGCGCCATGCGCGCGGTGTGCGGGGTGTTTTCCTTCGCGTTCCGGTACGCCATGTCGGCGGCGACCTTGGGCGCGATGTCATCGCGGATGCGCTTGGCCACTCGATCGGTGTCGGCGAACAGGGTGCCGAACTGCTCGTTGAACGATTTCAGGATGTTGCTCAGTCGATCCAGCTCGGGCTCGGGCTTCCGGCCGCCGGCATCGGTCGGCACCGGCTCGATCTCGGCATCCTTGTCGGCCAGCGCGATCTTCAGGGCCGCCTTCTTCTCGACGCGGTAGCTGTCCATGTCGATCGCTTCGAGGATCCCCTTGGCGAGGTCATCTTCCTTCGGCGCCGGAAGTTTGGGCGTCAGCAGATCGAGGAAGATCGACAGCTTCTCCCATTCCGCATTGCGGTACGGGATGACCGACGACAGGAAGGCATAGGTGCGGCAGAACACCTTGGCCTTGCCCTTGAAGGCCACCTGGTCGTCTTCGTCCAGTTGCTCCGAATAGACCTTGACGCAGGCATCGAGGATCGCGTCGAGCTGATCGCGATCCGCGCTGGCGAGGAAGCGTTCCACCAGCTGCTGGACCTGCTCGGGCGAGTAGACCTGCGCGGCATCAAGCGCGGCCTTCAGGTCGTGCAGCTTGTTCGGATCGGTCTCGTCCGCCAGCAGCGTGGTGCGGTAGTAGTCCTGAAAGGCGAAGGTCACCGCCTCGCGGTTGTTCTGGAAGTCGAGCACGAAGCAGTCGTGCTTCTGCGGGTGGGCTCGATTGAGCCTGGACAGCGTCTGCACCGCCTTGATGCCGGAGAGCGCCTTGTCCACGTACATCGTGTGCAGCAGCGGCTCGTCGTAGCCGGTCTGGAACTTGTCGGCGCAGATCAGGAAGCGGTACGGGTCGGTCTGGATCCTGGCGGCGATGTCGCCGCTCGGGAATCCGTTGAGCGAGGCCTCGCTGACCTTGGTGCCCTGGTACTCGTGCTCACCCGAGAAGGCGACGATCGCCTGGTACGGGCTCCTGCGTTCGAGCAAGTAGGCCTTGAAGGCGTGGAAGTACTGGATGGCCCGTTCGATGCCGCTGGTAATCACCATCGCGCGCGCCTGACCGCCGATCTTGCCGGTCGCCAGCACCTGCTCGTGGAAGTGGTCGACCATGATCTCGGCCTTGAGCCGGATGGCGTGGTCATGGCTCTCCACGTAGCGGCGCAGCTTCTTCTTCGCCTTCTTCGTGTCGAACTCCGGGTCGTCCTCGCGCTTCGCCACCAGCTTGTAGTAGCTGTCCACCGGCATGTAGGCCTTCAGCACGTCGAGGATGAAACCCTCCTCGATCGCCTGCTTCATCGTGTAGCTGTGGAAGGGCCGATGCCTGACCTTGCCCTCGCCGTCGGGCGGCAGCGGCTCGCCGAACATCTCCAGCGTCTTGTTCTTGGGCGTGGCGGTGAAGGCGAAGTAGCTAGCATTGCTCAGCATCTTGCGCGCCGCCATGCGCCGCTCCAGTGCCTCGTTGACCGTGTCCTCGGGATCGGGGGCTTCGTCACCGTCAGCACTGGCCGCCGACGCGTCCGTGCCGAGCGCCTGGCTCATCGCCGCCGAGGTCTTGCCACCCTGACTGGAATGCGCCTCGTCGATCAGGATGGCGAAGGTCCGGCCGCCCTCGATGGCGATCTCGTCGAGGATGAAGGGGAATTTCTGCACCGTCGAGACGATGATCTTCTTGCCCTGCTGGATGAAGCGGCGCAGGTCGCCCGAGCGCTCGGCGTGGCCGACCGTGGCGCCGACTTGCATGAATTGCTTGATGGTGGCCTGGATCTGGCTGTCGAGGATCCGGCGGTCGGTCACCACGATCACCGAGTCGAATACCTGGCAGCCCTCGCGCTGCAGGCCGATCAACTGGTGCGCGAGCCAGGCGATCGAGTTCGACTTGCCGCTGCCCGCCGAGTGCTGGATCAGGTAACGCTGGCCCGCCCCGTGGGCCAGCACGTCGTCCAGCGCCTGCCGCACCAGCCGCAGCTGGTGGTAGCGCGGCCAGACCTGCCGGCGCTTCTTCCTGCCGGTCTTCGGATCCTTTTCCTCCACCACCTGCGCGTAGTTTTCGAGGATGTTGGTCAGCCCCGCGGGGGTGAGCACCTCGCGCCACAGGTAGTCGGTCTTGAGTCCGTGCGGATTGGGCGGATTGCCGGCGCCGTCGTGGTGCCCGCGGTTGAACGGCAGGAACCACGAGCCCTTGCCCTTCAGCTCGGTGCACATCCGCACCTCGCTGTCATCCACCGCGAAGTGCACCACGCAGCGGCCGAACTCGAACAGCTTTTCGCGCGGGTCGCGGTCGCGCTGGTATTGCGCCACCGCGTCGAGAACGGTCTGCCGGGTGAGACTGTTCTTCAACTCGAAGGTGGCGATCGGCAGGCCGTTGATGAACAGGCACAGATCCAGCGCGCGGCGCGTCTGGTCGGTGCTGTAGCCGAGCTGGCGCGTGATCGAGAAGCGGTTCTGCACATGCAGCGCCTCGGTCGTGGCGTTGCCGGCCGACGGCGTGCCGTAGAACAGGTCGAGGTGCAGCGGCCCGTGCTCGATGCCTTTGCGCAGCACATCGATCACCCCGCGCTTGCCGATTTCGCCGGACAAGCGGGTCAGGAACTTGAGCCGGTAGATGTCGCTGGCATCGTTCGCGTCCGCCATCGCCAGCTTCTTGAAGGCCTCGGGCTGGGTGACGCGCAGGAAGGCGAACAGCTGCGGCACGTCGATGGCATGGGCGCGGTCGTAATCCTGCGGGCTGCCGTTGGTGTAGCCCGTGCCGCCGTACGCGCGTGGCAGCTCGGAAACGAGGTTAGGCACCACGGCGAGGCCATCGTTGCCGGTCAGGTGGCGAACGATCAGCGTTTCGAGGCCCTTTTCGCTGGTGTCGGTGCTCATGGATTATCCTGGGTTAAGAAATATTGATCTCTTTCTCACTGGATGGTTGCGGAGATTGAGTCTTGCCGGGAGATTTCACAATCAAGAGGATTTTTTGTTCGATGGTGCTGACAATTTCCTCTGCCGGCTTCGTCAGGTCGAATCGAAGGTTGGTGAGACTCTTAAGCGTTCCGGAGGTCAGGGTTCTCTGTTCCACCCAACAGTGAGTGCTTATACGGTAATCGTCGGTGATCGCAAGCTGAAACCGAAAACTCCCCCCTTCGACTTTGAACTGAATTTTAGAAAGCCTGTCACCTTGATATGTAAACAAGCGATCTTTAATGCCGATGTACGGCTCGAGAGCGGTCTGAGACACAAGGGCATCATGAATCTGTGCCATTCTCTCTTCAAGGTCCCGGCGGACAGAGTAATGCGTGTCGATCAGGCGTTTGACCGTATGGTGGTTGTTCTGCATAAACTCGAGTTGCTTGGGGTCGATACTCATGGCGTACCCTCCAGTGTAATTCGTTATATGGGTGAGAAAGTCCAAGAGCAGCGGCGTGTACTTGGGGTCGGCGTCAAGCACATAGTTGCCCAACTCCTGTTTGATGGTGGGGATCAGGTCGGCATAGCGCAGATTTGTAAATCCGGCCCATGTTTGACACGGCGCATTCGAGATCACCACCTTGTACGTCGGCCCCGTCGATTTTTGCGCCTCGACCAAGTTCCCGTAGTCCTCAAGGTCGTTGTAAAGTTTAGCATTGACCTTCATCTCGATACCGAGGGCGAACTCATTGCAGGTGATGAGCAGATCGAGAAATTTGCCTTTCTCGGTCTGGCATTCAGTCCGAACCTGTATCGAGTCGAAGTCGCCCGTGGAATGCTCTCTCTTACCGAGCGCGTTGAAAAAGGCGCGCAGGAAGAGATCCTTCAATCCATGACACTCGTTAGGGTTGAAGAAAAAAGCGAGGATATTGCGCCAAACGGTTTCCCGATGGGGAAAACGGGCGATATCCAAAAACGAGGGCTTCCACTCAACGGCAGGGAAGTCCTTGAAGCGGTCAATCAGCGTCTGGAGATCGCTATCCATCGATTAACGCTCCTTTCCCTGATTCGAACTCGGCTTCCAGCTCGGTTTCATCCGCTTCCAGCTCGTTTCCAAGGTTTGGAATGTCGGGCAGACTCCTGGCGGCTTCGCGCACATCGAGCTTGCCGGTGACGACATCGGCGACGAGGCGGGTGCGGTATTCGCGGAGGAGTTCGATTTCGCGTTCGAGGCGAGAGATGGTGTTTTGTATCCCTGTTGCTTCGCTTTCGAGGAACTTGACGATCAATGCCGCCTCTGCCGCAGGCGGGATCGCGAAAACAAAGTCCCGTAGGGATGACAATGGAAGATTGTTTGCCATTCCATCCGCGCCACTAATGGCTTGCTCTACTTGGTTGCGGTAATAACCACAGTTCATCGCGAAAACCATGAAATCGACATCTACGCGATCGCGAAACCGAGTGCGAAACGTCTTGTCTGAAAGGATGAGTTTGTAGCGAAGCGACTTCACCCTCCCGACCGACCCCACGAGACTGGGTGATCCGCAGGCACGCGAAATCAGCACATCTCCGATTTCTACGACAATCGAGGGGTCGATCTTGAAGTTGCGGGCAAGTTGTTTATGCTCCGTTTCTCGAAAAACGCCTCGGTTCACACAGCCAGACTTGAGTACGCCCCAAGAATCGCCTTCAGCGAGAAACCCAACAGCCAAAGGACTAACGCCCTGATCGATATGGTCAACCAGAGTGCGTAGCCTCTTGATCTCCCAATGTTGCGGAATGTCGCCAATCGAAGGAATACCAGACGGCTTGAGCGGAACCGATGGGTCGAGGCCGCGGGTGACGGCGCGGTGGATGATGGCCTGCTTCTGCTCGCCCAGCAGCGCGATCACCTTCCGCTTCGCCCGGATCGCCCGCTCCAGCCGTCCGTTCGCCCAGTCCAAAAACCGCACAATCGCCGCCTGCTCGTCGGACGAAGGACACGGGGACAGTATCTGCTTGAAGTCACTCCAATAGAGGCGATTGCGGTCCTTCACAATTCCACGCGAACAGCTGTCTACTTCGGACATGTAGTCGTCCGTTCGGAACAGCGCGGTGAAAAACTTCGGCTCGACACCGGGATACGGTCGTGCCACCACATAGGCTGGACTCACCAAGCCATCAACAGGCGACACGCCCACCGCACCCTGCCACATCCGCATCATGTTGTAGGCCAGGTCACCTTTTAGAGCCCGCTTGTACTTGCCCCTGTCAGACATGACCTGCTTGCGCGCCGAACTCTCAAAGTTGCGCACACGGATCCCAGTCTTCAGCGAGACCTCCAGAACTGGAAGCTCACCGTATCCAGTCTCGTTTCGCTGCGCAAAAAGACTGCCGTTGCGAACAACGCGCCAAGTGTCTGGCACCTGCCCAAGCCACGGCAGCCCCGATTCCTTGTATTCCGCATACGGTTTGAGATCGGCGATCATTCCGGATCCTCTCTGGAAAACCCCAGCGGCAACTGCCCGCCGCAGCTGCGGTAGGCCTGTTCGGCGTGGGTCGGCGTGTCGGGGAAGCGGCGTTCGAGCTGGCCGGCCTGGACCATCGGCGAGAGGTGCCGCTCGGTCAGATTTGCCGGCAGGATGTCGAGCCAGCGGGCCAGGTCCGCAGGCGCGGTCCAGTCGCGATGTGCGCAGATCGTGGCGATGACGGCACGCAAGCGCTCTTTCCGCGGCCGCGGACCCAGCTGGTTGACCAGTGCCCGAAGTTCCGGACCCAACTCCCCTCGATCCGTGCCGAGCTCCCCTCGGTCCGCGCCGAGCTCCCCTCGATCCGTGCCGCGCTCCCCTCGATCCGCGCCGAGCTCCCCTCGATCCGCGCCGAGCTCCCCTCGATCCGCGCCGAGCTCCCC
>Ga0075154_10002261_pt1 | contig 12741 bp, 12 predicted proteins | sample JI71714BDNA_FD_70965 | JGI IMG/M metagenome (GOLD analysis project Ga0075154, IMG submission 70965) | Wastewater effluent complex algal communities from Wisconsin, to seasonally profile nutrient transformation and Carbon sequestration -... | ecosystem: Engineered > WWTP > Effluent > Algae... | reverse complement strand
TCCAAAACTATCAAATAAAAAAGCCACCCTGACAATGGGTGGCTTCTTGCTCCCCGACCTGGACTCGAACCAGGGACCCCATGATTAACAGTCATGTGCTCTAACCAGCTGAGCTATCGAGGAATTTTTCCCTAAAAGGAGTGCAATATTAGCTTAACCCGTTTAAAAGCGCAATATTTGCAGACATTTTTTTTAAATTAATTTATAATTCAATCTAATTCAGCAGTAACCATGAGTTTATTAGTAGTAGGCAGTGTTGCCTTTGACGCCATTGAGACCCCTTTTGGTAAAACCGACAAGATAGTTGGGGGTGCCGCCACGTATATTTCTATTGCCGCTTCTTACTTTTCCAAAGACATTAATCTGGTTGCTGTGGTAGGAGACGATTTTCCGAAGGAAGATATCGCTGATTTTAAGAAAAGAGGCGTAAACACTGAGGGTTTGCAGATAAAAGAAGGTCAGAAAAGCTTCTTTTGGAGTGGCAAGTACCACAACGACATGAACAGCCGCGATACGCTGGTAACAGAATTGAACGTTTTGGGTGACTTTGACCCCGTTATTCCGGGTACGTACCAAGGTGCTGATTTTTTGATGCTGGGTAACCTTACGCCTAAAGTGCAGCAAACCGTAATTGAGCGCATGCACCGCAGACCCCGACTTATTGTAATGGATACCATGAATTTCTGGATGGAAATAGCCATGGACGATTTGCGTAAAACACTTTCTATGGTGGATGTATTAACCATTAATGACGAAGAAGCCCGCCAACTTTCGGGCGAATATTCACTAGTAAAGGCTGCAGCCATCATTCGCAAAATGGGACCAAGTACCCTTATCATTAAAAAAGGTGAGCACGGTGCGCTGCTGTTTGGCGAGAATGAAGTGTTTTTTGCACCGGCCTTACCGTTAGAAGAAGTTTTTGACCCCACAGGTGCAGGAGATACCTTTGCCGGTGGCTTTATAGGTTACCTGGCTAAAACAGGCGACATCTCTTTCGAAAACATGAAGCGTGCGATTATGTATGGTTCTACCATGGCTTCTTTTTGTGTAGAGAAGTTTGGAACCGAGCGTTTGAAAGAACTGTCGCAAAACGATATTTACAACCGCATACAACAGTTCCGTACTTTAACCACCTACGATATAGAGCAGGTAGGTTAATTTCTACCAGGGAATACGACTTAATATAAGCACAAGGGCCACGGTAAAAAATACTGCTGCGTTCTTGTGCTTCAGTTCATCTGTTGCTGCTTTCTTAGATTTAATGCGCCCTATTTGCGCAATCACTAAACCGATAATCATGGTAAGCGGGTGCTCAATCAGTTTAAAACGTAAGGCTTTATCGCCCATAGCTGTGCCCATATCTGACAGAGCCAGTTCAATAGCCGGACTCATAAAGAACAATGCCAGGCCCAGCAAAAACTGCAAGTGTAGCGAGGCAATAAAAAAGGTACCTATTTTATTGTCGCTGCTTTCAAAGGGTTTTTGGCCCTTCCAGCCGGTCCATGATTTGTAAAGTGCCAGAACGGCCATAGCCAGCACTATCCAGCGCATGGTGTTGTGTGTATGTAAAAATGCGGTATACATAAGAATTTTTTTAAAGTTGTGTTTGCGAAAATAAAGGATTGCTTTCGTAAATTTCAGCAATGAATTTTTGGCAACAGGCACCATTTGCCCGCATACTGCTTCCATTTATCGCTGGAATTTTAAGTTCCCTGTTCCTGCACATACCCGCTACAACTATAGCAGCGGTGGCCATAGTCTCTTTACTGCTGTATACCATTTTATTCTTTTACGTGCGTAAACGCATTCAACCTGCCGTTACTTTATGGAGCGGAGTGGTATTACTGGTGGTGTGTTGGAGCTTTGGTGCATTGTGGCACGGGCAATACCACCAACTCACCAAACAGGAGCATTTTACCTACCGCAAAAGCAAATACAAAATTGTACAGGTAGTGGAAGCTCCGGTTAAAAAGGAGAAGAGCATTAAGCTGGTAGTGAATGTAGAGGAGGTTATTCGCCATCATCAACAGGAAAAGGTTATAGGTAAACTTTTGTTGTATGTACAAAAGGATGAACAGGCAGAAAGTATACGTTACGGTGACAAACTGCTGTTGAATGTAAATGAACGCCTTGTGGAAGAACCCCGCAATCCGGGTGAGTTTAATTACAAACGTTACCTGATGTTCAACAATATTTTTCATCAGGCGTATTTGAAAAGCAACAGCTATAAGATACTGGAACGTAATGCCGGTAATCCGGTTTTTGCTTACGCCTATAACACACGCGATAAACTGATTGCTATTTTTAAGCAGTACGTGGAAGGCGAAAAAGAGTTTGGAGTAAGCACAGCATTGGTGTTTGGCTACGTAGATGAATTGGACCCTGAGTTAATTCAGTCGTATTCCAATACGGGAACACTGCACGTGTTAGCGGTATCGGGCATGCACGTGGGGATCATCTTTGTGGTGATTAACTGGATGCTGGGTTTTATGGATCGCAACCGCAAATCGGCCATGCTTAAAGCGATACTCATTGGCATTTTTCTTTGGGGATATTCCATGGTGGCAGGTTTGTCTCCATCTATACTGAGGGCCGCAACCATGTTCTCCTTTATCACCTTCGGTCAACTGATTAACCGCAGAAGTCAGATTTACAATACCCTCGCTGCTTCGGCATTTATACTTATTTTGTTTAAGCCCACCATTATTGCCAGTGTGGGTTTTCAGCTATCGTATGCAGCGGTATTAGGCATTGTGTTTATTCAACCTAAACTTTACCGCTTACTTTTGTTCCGCAATTATTTTGCTGATTTAATCTGGAAGATAACAGCCGTTTCCATTGCCGCTCAAATCACTACTTTCCCTATGGGGCTGCTCTACTTTCATCAGTTTCCTAATTACTTTATTTTTTCTAACCTCATCATCATTCCGCTCACTACGGTTATACTGTATGTAGGCATATTACTTATTGTATTCAGTTGGCAAAGCACGGCAGCATTGTGGATAGGCAAAGCAATTTTCTGGGGAATAAAAGCAACTAACCTGTTGGTAGAATCCATTGACCGCTTGCCTTTCTCCACCCTCAATGGAATTTCCATCAGCATACCGGAAACCCTTCTGGTGTATGTGATACTGTTTACTTTTATAGGGTATATATTATTGAAAAGGGCATTCTGGATGCAAACGGCCCTGGCTTGTGCTTTGGTGTTAGCGGGCTTCAACATGTATGAGAAAAAAGAGCAAATGCAGCAACAGTATTTTATGGTGTACCATGTGCCCGGGCACAGTGCTATGGCAGGTTTTACAGGCTATGATGCACAGTTAATCACAGATAGTACACTGGCACAAAATGAATCGGCTATACGATTTTATATACGTCACCATTGGTGGGAGCGGGGTATAACACAAGTAAATAAACATCCGCTTACCCTGCAGAAAAATTATTTGCTGCACAGTGGCGATAAAAAAATACTGTGGGTGAACAACGGAAAGTTCTTGCATCAAATGGAGGCCACAGATGTGGATGCTGTGGTGCTCAGTAAGAACATATGGGTGGATATGCCTTTGCTGAAAGATAAATTTCAGCCTGAACAACTTATATTTGACGGCAGTAACAGCAGTAAAAAAATACACTACTGGAAGAAGGAAGCAGATAAACTGGCCCTTAAGTATGTAGATGTAACCACTCAAGGGGCTGCACAAATAAACGGATACATCTATGTCAGATAAACTGGTTTTATACGAAGTAAACAACAGAGTCGGGTACATTACACTTAATCGTCCTGAAAAACGCAATGCACTTAATGCAGGTTTTGTAGAGGAAATAAAAACGGTATTTAAAGAGGCAGAAACTGATGTTTCCTGCAAAGTAATTGTACTTCGAGCCAACGGTGACGCCTTTTGCGCAGGTGCTGATTTGGGTTATCTGCAATCGTTGCAAACCAACACCTATGAAGAAAATCTGGCCGACTCACAACACCTGATGGAGTTGTTTCACATGATTCATTTGAGCAGTAAAGTAGTTATTGCACAAGTGAACGGACCCGCTATGGCAGGTGGTTGCGGCTTAGCCGGAGTATGCGATTTTTCTTTCGCTACACCTGAATCCACCTTTGCATACACAGAAGTAAAAATAGGTTTTATACCGGCTATAGTCATGGTTTTTCTGGTACGTAAAATAGGTGAAGGTAAAGCCCGTGAATTATTACTGACCGGAGACGTGATAGATGCAACCAAAGCACAGCAGATGGGCTTAATCAATTATGTAGAATCCGCAGCTACATTATCAGAGCGTGTACAATCTTTTGCTGAACGCTTGTGTAAAACAGCCTCTGGGCAGTCATTAAAATTAGTGAAAGAGATGCTGGCAGGCGTGCAGGACAGAACATTGGAAGAAGCACTGTTGTATGCTGCCACTATGAATGCCAATGCCCGGGCTACGGAAGATTGCAAGCGAGGTATCTCAGCCTTTTTGAATAAAGAAAAACTATCATGGTAAAACGCCTCGCACTTTTTGCAGTTACCTTTTTTACGGTGTTGGTTACACAGGCACAACTGAATGAAGGAGTGGCTTATTATTCGGTAACTTACCCCTCGCTTAAACCTGAAATGCGCAAGTACATAAACGTTTTGCCCAGTACCATGGTGTTCACTTTTCGACATCACATGTTTGTGAGCGAGGTGTTAACTTCGGGTTCTTACTCCAGAACCATAGGTGATGCACGCAGCCGAGACTTAACCATTTTGGCGGAGATGAAAGGTAGAAAAGTAATGGTGCGTAGAATCGGATACAATTACGAAGAATTAAAACCTAAAGTTTTTGTTACCTTAAGCAATGAAACTAAAATGATAGCCGGTTACCGCTGTAAAAAGGCCGATGTGATTACCTTGGATTATGAAAACAACACCAGCAATTCTGTAATTTGGTATTGCGATAGCATTGGTTCACCAAGTTTCAGTTATGAGCAGCATTATCCGCAAATTAAAGGCCTGATGATGGAGTACACCGTAAAGCAGGGCGATATTGAAATGGTATACACTGTAACTAAAGTAGAAGCAAAGCCGGTTGACAAGAACGTGTTTGTGATTCCCTCAACAGGTTTTGAATTAATGACCGACCGCGAATTTATGCACCTGATGAATAAATGATACCTTGTCGGTAAAAGTCTAGAACAACTCCAATTGTTCAATGCCCATACTGAAACTTTTACGATGATGTTCCGTAGTGCCGAATAGGACTATAGCTTTGCGGTGGTCAACAGTGCCGTAGCCCTTATTTTTGTGCCAGGCGAATTGCGGAAACTGTTCATGCAACCTGAGCATATAAGCATCACGGTATGTTTTAGCCAGAATAGAAGCAGCAGCAATACTTTGGTATAGTGCATCACCATCTATTACGCAACGGTAAGGAATATCTTTATACGGTTTAAATCGGTTGCCGTCAATGAGCAACAACTGAGGTGTTGTGCTTAGTTTCCCTGCAGCCGTTTGCATCGCTTTTATGGAAGCATTAAGAATGTTGATTTTATCCAATTCATTTACGTCAATTTTTGCTACTGCCCAGGCTAATGCTTTGTTCTCTATTTCATCGCGCAGCAGCAATCGTTTCTTCTCGCTCAGCTTTTTGGAATCATCTAACCCGCTGATGCGTTTTGTTTTATTGAGCATTACGGCTGCGGCAAAAACCGGCCCGGCCAGGCAGCCTCTTCCGGCCTCGTCACAACCTGCTTCCAACACTTCATACTGATAAAATTTCTTTAACATACGGGATACGCAAAAATATTGATATGTTTGCATAACAACGCTATGTACCAATACCGCGAAAGATTTTATAAGCAATACTACCGCAGTCAGGCAGGTAGAAGTAATTTTAAAAGCAACAGGGAAGAAAAACTGCTGCTTGATCAAAAACATTTTGGCAAGGAAATACTGCCATTGGTAGATAAAGCCAAAGATGCCCGCATACTGGACATTGGTTGTGGTTACGGTAGTTTGTTATACACGTTTAAAAAGGCAGGTTATACCAACTGCATTGGTATTGATTTAAGTGAAGAACAAATTAAGGTGGCTCATGAGTTGGGCATTCCCGAAGCAAAACTGGAAGACTTGCGTGTACACCTTAAAGCTCACCTCAACACTTACGATGTTATAACCGGAATGGACATTATCGAACACTTCAGTAAAGATGAAGTAATTGAAGTGCTGGATTTGGTGCGTGATGCATTAAAGCCGGATGGGCTGGCCCTGTTTCGAACCCCCAATGTAGATGCGCCTTACTCTACCGTTTTTTATTTTGGTGACTTTACACATGAAAATTTCCTGAACTTTTCTTCTGCTACACAGCTCATGGAAAATATAGGTTTCAGCAAAGTGCAGGTATTGTCGAGTACCTTATTGGTGCAAGGAGCTCTTAAGGATTTTATCAGACGGATTTGCTGGCACATAATTATATTTTTTGCTCAACTTACACTGTTTGCTTCAGGCCGATCGAAATCAAATGTAATTTTCACTCCCAACCTGGTTATCCGGGTAAAGAAATAAAACACTCCCAACCATATGAAATCAGACATTGAAATTTCCCGCGAAACTAAATTAGAGCGCATTCAAAAAATTGCTTCCAACATTGGTATTGATGAAGAGCAATTAGAACTCTACGGCAAGTACAAAGCCAAAGTTGATGCAACTATTGATGAGAGCCGTGTAGCCAAGAGTAACCTCATACTGGTTACTGCCATTACACCTAACAAGGCCGGGGTTGGAAAAACAACCACTTCTGTCGCATTGGCTTTGGGGTTAAACAAAATCGGGAAAAAAGCAATAGTGGCTTTGCGTGAACCATCACTGGGTCCGTGCTTTGGTATGAAAGGCGGAGCAGCAGGCGGAGGTTATTCGCAAGTGTTGCCCATGGAAGATATTAACTTGCATTTTACGGGCGATTTTCACGCCATTACTTGCGCCAACAATACACTGGCAGCATTGATAGATAATTACCAGTATTTTAATAAGGGCTCACAAAAGGCACTCAAGCAAATTTTGTGGAAACGGGTACTGGACGTAAACGACCGTTCATTACGTTACATCTTAAGCGGATTAAACGGCAGTACCAATGGGATTCCGGCTGAGACAGGTTTTGATATTACCCCTGCATCAGAAATCATGGCCATCTTGTGTTTGTCAAAAAGTGTAGAAGATTTACGCGAACGCATCAACAATATTCTTATTGGTTACACGTATGACAAAGAAGCATTTTATGTACGCGATTTGAAAATGGCAGGTGCCATTGTAACCTTGCTGAAAGATGCCATTAAACCCAACTTAGTACAAACCACAGAAAACACTCCGGCCTTTATACACGGTGGTCCGTTTGCCAATATTGCCCACGGATGTAACTCCATTATGGCGACAAAAACTGCCATGATGTATGGAGATTACGTAGTAACCGAAGCCGGTTTCGGAAGTGATTTGGGTGCAGAAAAATTCCTTAACATCAAATGTCGTATTGCCGGCTTGTCTCCAAAAGCAACGGTATTGGTAGCTACCTCACAGGCATTAAAACTGCACGGTGGAGTGGATGAAAAGAAAATCAAAGAACCCAACTTAGATGGATTGAAAAACGGATTAAAGAACCTGCAACGCCACATTGAAATTTTACAAAGTTTCGGGCAAAGCGTAGTTATAGGATTCAACCGTTTTGGTTTTGATACACAAGAAGAACTTGACTACATTGCCAACTGGTGCAAAGAACAAGGTGCTGATTTTGCCCTGAACGATGGTTTTGCCAAGGGTGGTGACGGAGCCAAAGCATTGGCCGAAAAAGTGATTGAAGTAATTGAAAACAAACCTTCCAAACCGCTTACTCACACCTATGAGTTAACCGATAGTGTGGAAGACAAACTGAACAAAATTGTTCGTACCATTTACAAAGGCAAAGGAGTTATTTTAAGCAAAAACGCCAGAACTCAGTTGAAAAAAATCAACGAGATGGGCTTTGATAAATTCCCGGTATGTATTGCCAAAACACAATATTCGTTTAGCGATGATGCCAGCCGTTTAGGTGTGGCCGAAGGATTTGATATTACCATCGAAAACCTGGTAGTGAACTGTGGTGCCGGATTTATAGTAGCCGTAGCCGGTGAAATTATGCGCATGCCTGGTTTGCCTAAAGAACCGCAAGCTCTTCATATCGATATGGTGAACGGAGAGATTGTAGGGTTGAGTTAAGAAAGAAGTTCGCAATGAAACCGTCTGCTTCGACAGATTTTGTTAGGGATTATTACGACCAATTGGCACCGGAATATGACTTGAACAGGTTTGGTAACACTTATGGCAGATACATTGATGCTCAGGAAAGAACATTTCTAAAGCGTTTTTTGCAGAAAGGGGAGGGAAATATTCTAGACGCAGGCTGCGGAACTGGCAGGCTTAGTAATTTTGCCACACACGGTGCTGATATCAGCCTTGAAATGCTCAAAATTGCTGCATCTAAATACCCTGATAAGACATTTATTAATGGAAGCATTACAACAATGCCTTTTGAAGATACCTTTTTTGATTTGGTATTTTCATTCCATGTAATGATGCACCAATCTGCCAACAGCTTAACCGTTGTTTTGCAAGAAATGTATAGGCTATTAAAACCGGGCGGATATTTTGTGTTTGATTTTCCGTCAGCACACAGACGGAATTTACTGCGTCAAACTTCTACTGGATGGCACGCTGCAACCTCTTTCAGAATAAGTGACATTCGAGAGCATATTAACCAACATTGGAAATTGGTACTTTATAAAGGTGTAGCATTTTTACCAATTCATCGCATCCCAGTGTTTATTAGACCTGTTCTGCTTCCGGTGGATGAATTGTTAAGCGTGTCACCAATCAGACACTATGCCTCGTACCTCATCATTGTATTACAGAAACAATGAGCCTCAGAAAATTCATACCCATTGGTACTCGTATACACCTGAAACTATTTCTTCGTTGGTGTTCAGATCTGTTTCAAGGACATGATTTCGCTTTAACAAATGCTCACCATGAAACAACATTTCCCCCAAAGGCAAGTCTCATGCAAACCATTATGCCTGGTCTATTTTTTGACAATAAGGTGCATAATTTTCGAGTAGCCATAGTATCTATACACAACATAGTAGTTTATCCGGGTCAGGTGTTCTCATTCTGGAAAACGGTGAAGAGACCAACAGAGCATAATGGTTACAAAAAAGGTAGAAACATTGTGGCAGGTATGGTAGCCGAAGAATATGGAGGAGGTCTTTGTCAAATTTCCAGTATATTATATCACCTTGCCCTGTTGACTGGCCTAGAAGTTGTAGAGCGCCACAACCACTCAGTAGATATTTATGAGGAGTATGAACGTTTCACTCCCCTTGGAGCAGATGCAACTGTGGTTTATGGATACAAAGATTTACGTATACGAAATAATCATCATGAACCTCTAAGGTTTTCGTTTGATATTAATGGGGATAAACTTTCTTGTTCACTTAGAACATGTGCGAATATACCTGAGCATGATGTGAGCTTTAAACGGATAAAGCAAGATCCATTTATTATGGTTGATACATCAATTAACGGTAAGGTAACTGTAAAATCAGTTTACAATTTGAAAGTATAGAATAGTACTTATGCGCATGCCTGGTTTGCCTAAAGAACCGCAAGCTCTTCACATCGATATGGTGAATGGTGAAATTGTGGGTTTGAGTTAAACAAACGCACACCTCTCAGACACATGAAAATGCCACAGATTGCACAGATTCATCCGAATTTGTCGACAGGCCACATTGCAAAGTAATTAAGTATTAACATTAAACATTGAATTAGCGTCACTGTGAAAGAAGGCGTGGCAGTCCCTCCATTCGGGACACGTGACTTTGAAATATTGCTTCGGTCGTTTCTCCATCGCAATGAAGGTCAATGAAACATAAAGCCGTGTCAGGGTTGAGGTAAATCATTTATCTAATCGTGAAACGTAATTTCACCGGAACTAAATCAGTGGCTTTATACTTTCATCAGAATTCTTGGAGGTGCTTTACTGCATAAAACACAAACCCCTGTGATGCACTCATCACAGGGGTTTACGAGGAGTATACGTTCAGAAGATTTATCTGTTTACAACTAATTTTTTGCAGGCTTTACCTTCAGCTGATTCTACCAGAATGAAATACATTCCGCTTTTCATCATGGAAGTGTTGATGGTTGACGTTTCATTTTCAGCCATAGTGGTTTGGATGGTTTTTCCGGTAAGGTCGAGCACGGAAATGCGGGCGCCAACAGGTACATCGCTCACTGTTACTTCAACATTGGCAGGATTAGGATATACCAGTACAGGCAGTTCACTTAATTCAGCTACACTGTTGGGAAAGTTGCCCGGTGCGCCAGAAGTAAATATTCCGTCATTACCAATGGAATAAAGTTTACTATTAAAAATAGTAAAGCCGTACGGTCTTTGTCCACCATTAATCAGATTGCCCTGCAGGTTGTTCCATGTTCCCTGGATGCTGTGCCAGGTGGTGCCGTTATCGTTTGATTGATATACATATTTATCTGTTGCTACGACAAAAGCTATTCCTTTAATGTAAAAAATATTTTGCGCCTCGCGCATGATATTGACCATGGTTGCTTCACCGTTAAAACGTGTCCAAGTAGCTCCATTATCTAATGAGCGGTAAAGACCACCTTCGCTGCTTCCTTTGAAAGTAGCGATAAGGCCTGTGTTGGTTTTTATTAAACCTGAGAAGGTATATGATTGTGTAGAACTGGGTGCCGCAAATGCGGTACTCCATGTGGCACCATTATCTGTAGACTTGATGATGTTTCTGGAAGTGGAAGCAAACAAGGTTCCGTTAAGATCAATAATACTGTTGCGTTGAATGGATTTTACACTCACATCTGAAGCAAATGTACTCGCAGCCCAGGTTAATCCTGTATCCGATGAGTAATACATGCCTTCGCCAGTGCCGCAAACCATATTGGCACCTTTACGGAAAATGGAAGTGACATTTGGCGCGTTGCTATTGTTTGTATTTGCACCGGGTGTAATTTCTGATACAAGTGTCCAGTTGGTACCGTTGGTTGACGAGTAGATAGAAGGTTTGGTGGCAGGGCCTACGCGCTTAGCCGTGTATAGCAAAGCATTATCGTATTTAAACAAGCATAGGCTGGCACAATATTGATATACAGGAGCAAGTCCGTTATCAGTTTTTGACCATGTGGTGCCGTCAGTGCTACTCCAGATACTGGCCTCACCTCTGGCTGCAATCATTCGATTTGCAAACGTATCAATGTAAGCATCGCCACGTACCTGGGAATTGGTCATGTTCCATACCTGCGCACTCGCTACAGCTACAGTAGATAAAAAGAGAATACCGGTAATAATTTTTTTCATGTTATTATTTATTTGGGTTTAGGTGAGCAAATGTAAATAATAAATAATCGGCAAAAAGTTGACACAAATCGTAATCAGGTGCAATCAATCATGCTCTGCAACATGAAGAATCAAGGTGTTGCGGCCTTTTCAATTGAAAGATACACATAAAATGTTGTACCGGATATATCGGTAAACAACGTTTTAAAGTCTTTAAATGATGACCGGTTCAGGTAAGATTTACTTTGAACATGGCGTTAAAATCACATTGCCTTGTCAAGGTTAAGATAAATCAATTCGCACACATCAATGAAATCAGCAGTTTTTAAAAATGATATGTTATTTCAATTGCTTCCTCACATCCACATTAAAAATCGTATTTACCACTAAACCCTGGTTGTATTGAAAAATATTTCTGAATCCGTTTTGTCGGTTCAGCTGCACAATCTGGCACAGATAGCCGGCTTCTGCCCGAAAGGTTTTGTTGAACTGGTAACCTAGAAGCGCAGCACTGCGGTTCTGGTCAAAGATATTGTACCCCGCATTTTTGCCAAACCCGATGAACACTTCATTATACGCTGCCATATACGGAAAGCGTGAAAGCGTTTGCTCACCTGTTTGTTTTTTCAAGGGTACCTGTGCCCGCAATTGATAACGCAGACGATTGAGGTACGTCCATTTGTCGGGCTCTATTGAACCACCGTTGTTGTAGGTTGCCAGCCAGCGCTGTTCAAGTTTGTACCGATGTGTGAGGTCGAAAATACCCACGCGTTGTGTGGTAGTAAGTACCTGATAGATGCGGTGTTCAGTAAACTGTTTGCCAAACGTATTGATGGCGTACTTGCCGTACGGGTAGGTTTCAATCCATCCGTAGCCTAACCGAAGAGTGGCGTGGTTGTTCACATGATAGTTTATGCCGGTTCGCAGTAAACTTTGCTGCCATCTTGTAATGTAGTTGTCTCTTCGCCACTGGTATTCCAGGTGAGCACTCCATTTATCGGCAAATTTTAGTGTAGCGGTAGTGGTGTACCAACCAATATTGTTATGGTCATTTATGCGTGTTTGTGCAAACACTACAATATTGCACAGTAGTAGTATTAATCCTATGTATTTTTTCATAATGTATTTTTAGCTGTTCAGCTTCATGTACTTTCTGGTTGCATGCGGATGTGTTGAAAGCGGTTGATGGTTATCTAACCCCACTATTACAAACCGGCCACCGTGCTCTTCATAGTGATGAGCCAGTTCTTCCATGTGCTCCATTACCGTATGGTCAACCAATTTAACTTCAGAGAAGTCAACCGTTACATTTTTTCCGTGTGGCAAATTATCCAATTGTTTTTTCAATCCAATGTAATTGCTGAAAAT
>Ga0075154_10002255_pt1 | contig 12752 bp, 13 predicted proteins | sample JI71714BDNA_FD_70965 | JGI IMG/M metagenome (GOLD analysis project Ga0075154, IMG submission 70965) | Wastewater effluent complex algal communities from Wisconsin, to seasonally profile nutrient transformation and Carbon sequestration -... | ecosystem: Engineered > WWTP > Effluent > Algae... | reverse complement strand
AGCCGGGTTCTGAGCAGGAATAAGGACGCTTCGCTGTGCGCATCAAGCTGATTGCCGTGGGTTCGCGCATGCCGCGCTGGGTTGAAGACGGTTGGCAGGAATATGCCAAGCGCATGCCCGGCGAGCTGTCGCTGGAGTTGGTGGAAATCCCCCTGACCACCCGTGGCAAAAATGCTGATGTGGCGCGCATGATCCGCCAGGAAGGCGAGGCCATGCTGAGCAAGGTGCAGCCGGGGGAACGTATCGTCACCCTGGAAGTCGAAGGTCGACCCTGGAGCACCGAGCAGTTGGCTGTGGAGTTGGACAAGTGGCGGTTGGATGCGCGCACGGTCAACCTGATGGTGGGCGGCCCTGAAGGGCTGGCACCTGAGGTGCAGGCGCGCAGTGAGCAGCGCTGGTCGTTGTCGCCATTGACCCTGCCTCACCCGCTGGTGCGTATTTTGATCGGCGAGCAGATGTACCGAGCCTGGACCGTGTTGTCCGGTCATCCTTACCACAAGTAACCAGCAGCGACTGATGCCGCAACCCATACGCCTCAAAGACCACGAAAAAGACAGCCGCCTCATCCGCAAGCGCGCGGTGGTAGGTGCTGTCTTTGTGTTGTTGCTGACCTCGGTGCTGCTGGCGCGTATGTACTACCTACAAGTGGTGCAGTTTGAACACCACACCACGTTGGCGGAAAACAACCGCATCCATGTTCAGCCTATTCCGCCGAGTCGCGGCCTGATCTATGACCGTAATGGCGTCATCATCGCCGACAACCGGCCCAGCTTCAGCCTGACACTGACCCGTGAACGTGCTGGTGACTGGCCGAAGATCCTCGACGAGATTGTGGCCGTGCTTGAGCTGGGGCCGGATGAACGTGCCCTGTTTGAAAAGCGTGTGCGACAAGGGCGCCGGCCATTCGAACCGGTCCCAGTGCTGTTTGAGTTGAGCGAGGAGCAAATCGCCCGCATCGCCATCAACCAGTTCCGTCTGCCCGGTGTGGAGGTCGCTGCGCAACTGGTCCGGCATTATCCGCTCGGCGAGCATTTTGCTCATTCGGTGGGTTACGTTGGCCGAATCAACGAAAAAGAGCTCAAGTCGCTGGATCCCGTGGCCTACAGCGGTACGCACCATATTGGTAAAACCGGCATTGAACGTTTTTACGAAAACGAATTGCACGGCGAGGTCGGTTACGAAGAAGTGGAGACCAATGCCCGGGGGCGTGTGCTGCGTGTGCTCAAGCGCACGGATCCGATTCCCGGCAAAGACCTGGTATTGAGCTTGGATGTGCGCCTGCAAGAAGCCGCTGAAAAGGCATTGGCCGGTCGCCGTGGGGCGGTGGTGGCGATTCAGCCGCAAACCGGTGAAGTGCTGGCGATGGTCAGTCAGCCGAGCTTTGACCCCAACCCCTTTGTTACCGGGATCGGCTTTAAAGCCTATGCCGATTTGCGCGACTCCATCGATCGCCCCCTCTACAACAGGGTTCTGCGCGGCCTTTATCCGCCCGGTTCGACCATCAAACCGATGGTGGCGGTGGCCGGTTTGGATGCGGGTGTGGTGACGCCGCAAACCCGTGTGTTTGACCCGGGCTTTTATCAACTGCCCAATCACAGTCACAAATACCGTAACTGGAATCGCACAGGCGATGGCTGGGTGGACATGGATTTAGCCATCGCGCGTTCCAACGACACCTACTTCTATTCGCTGGCGCATAAAATGGGCGTCGACCGCATGCATGATTACATGAGTCGCTTCGGTCTTGGGCAACGTATCGCGCTGGATATGTTTGAGGAAACCGGTGGCTTGATGCCCTCGCGTGAATGGAAACGCGCCCGTTTGCGGCAGCCGTGGTATCCAGGCGAAACCCTGATTCTGGGTATCGGTCAGGGCTACATGCAAACCACGCCGCTGCAATTGGCGCAGGCCACTGTGCTGATGGCCACCCGTGGCAAGTGGATCCGTCCGCACCTGGCCAAACGCATCGGCGATGAGCCGGTACTGAATACCAATGCGCCGCCGGATATCGTCTTGCGTGACCCTAAATTCTGGGAGTACGGCATCAAAGGCATGGAATCGGTGATGCATGGCGAGCGGGGTACGGCGCGCAAGGTGGGTGATCAGTCCTTGTATCGCATCGCCGGCAAGAGTGGCACGGCTCAGGTCGTGGCTATCAAGCAAGGCGAAAAGTATGACCGTAACAAGGTGGCCGAGCGTCATCGCGACCATGCCCTTTTCGTGGCCTTTGCGCCGGCAGAAAACCCCCAGATAGCCGTGTCGGTGATGGTCGAGAATGGCGAGTCCGGCTCCGGTGTGGCTGCGCCTGTTGTAAAGCAGGTGATGGATGCCTGGTTGCTGGATGAGACAACGGGTCAGTTGAAGGCTGAATATGCCCCGCCCACTGCGGCTGTTGGATCTGCGCCATGAACGGAAACTTTGACCGCAATCTGTCCAATGAAGACCTGCTGCGCCGACGGGCAACCCTGCTGCAGCGGATACACATTGACGGCCTTCTGCTGCTGCTGCTGTTGACGCTAGCGGTCGCCAGCCTGCTGATCCTCTACTCGGCCAGTGGCAAGAACATGGACCTGTTGATGAAACAGGCCAGCTCGTTCGGCATTGGATTGGTTGGAATGGTGATCATCGCTCAGTTCGAGCCGCGCTTTATGGCGCGCTGGGTGCCACTGGCCTATGTGGGCGGCGTGGGGTTGCTGGTGGTGGTCGATGTCATGGGACATAACGCCATGGGTGCGACACGCTGGATCAATATTCCCGGCGTTATCCGTTTCCAGCCGTCGGAGTTCATGAAAATCATCATGCCCGCGACGATTGCCTGGTACCTGTCCAATCGCAGCTTGCCGCCGCGCTTCAAGCATATATGCATCAGCCTGGCGATGATTCTGGTGCCGTTTGTGCTGATTTTGATTCAGCCTGATTTGGGTACCTCGTTGCTGATCATTACGTCCGGTTGTTTTGTGCTGTTTATGGCAGGCCTGCAGTGGCGCTGGGTCATCGGTGCTGCTGCTGCGGTGGTTCCCCTCGCGATTGGCTTTTGGCTTTTTGTCATGCATCAGTACCAAAAGCAGCGTGTTCTGACGTTCCTTAATCCAGAAAGTGATCCGCTTGGCAGTGGCTGGAACATCATCCAGTCCAAGGCCGCCATTGGCTCCGGGGGGGTATTGGGCAAGGGGTGGCTACAAGGTACGCAGTCACACCTGGATTTTTTGCCGGAAAGCCATACGGACTTCATCATCGCGGTCTTGGCCGAAGAGTTTGGCCTCGTCGGGGTGTGTTTGTTACTGCTGGTGTACATGCTGTTGATCGCACGCGGTCTGGTGATTACCGTGCAAGCGCAAACGCTGTTCGGTAAGCTGCTCGCCGGCGCATTGACCATGACGTTTTTTGTGTATGTGTTCGTCAATATCGGCATGGTCAGCGGTTTACTGCCCGTTGTGGGCGTGCCGCTGCCCTTTATCAGCTATGGCGGGACATCGCTTATTACCTTGCTGGCAGGATTCGGAATTTTGATGTCGATCCACACCCATCGGAAGTGGATGACGCAGGCTTGAGTAGGATTAGGATTTCAATGCAAAACGCGCGTGGTTGGATGGTTCGCACAGCCCCTTGGCTCGCATTGGCCGGGGTGTGCAGCCTGCTGCAGCCGGCTGTTGCCGAAGATTATAAGCAGTCGCCGCAGGTGGCTGAGTTCATCACCGAAATGACCCGCGACTATGGTTTTGCCGGTGAGCAACTGGAGTCATTGTTTGCTCAGGTTGAGCGTAAACAGGCCATTCTGGATGCCATCTCGCGCCCGGCGGAAAAGGTTAAACCCTGGAAAGATTACCGGCCGATCTTTATCACCGACAAACGCATCACTCAGGGCGCCGCCTTCTGGAAACAGCATGAGGCGACCCTTGCCCGCGCTGAAGCCGAGTACGGTGTGCCGGCCGAAATCATCGTGGCGATTATCGGTGTAGAAACCTTCTACGGCGGCAATACCGGCAGCTGGCGGGTCATGGATGCCTTGTCGACGTTGGCCTTCGACTACCCGCCGCGCGCGCCCTTTTTCCGCAAGGAGTTACGCGAGTTTCTCTTGTTAACCCGTGAAGAGCAGGTTGATCCCATCACCTTGAAGGGCTCTTACGCCGGAGCGATGGGCTTGCCGCAGTTTATGCCCAGCAGCTTCCGGGCTTATGCCGTGGACTTCGACGGTGATGGACACATCAACATCTGGACCAACCCGGTGGATGCCATCGGCAGTGTCGCCAGTTACTTCAAGCAGCACCGCTGGCAGCCCGGCCAACCCGTGGTCAGCGCAGCCACCGTCAGCGGTGCGCGTGTGGATGAAGGCCTGACAGTGGGACTGGATCCGGTGAAAAATGCCGGCGAACTGCGCAACCTGGGATGGGCCAGTGTCGATCCGCTGGCGGACGATGTGCCTGTCACCGCATTCCGTCTGGAAGGTGCGACGGGAGATGAATACTGGCTAGGCCTGCCGAATTTCTATGTCATCACCCGCTACAATCGCAGTGTGATGTATGCCATGGCTGTCAATCAGCTGGCTGAGTTGTTGGCTGAGGCACGGGGTAAGAATTGATGTCGCGTTTACCGTTTAAATTGGCGGTCTGTGGCAGTGTGGCGCTGCTGTTGGCCAGTTGCTCGTCGACCCGTGCGCCCGAGCCGGTTACGCCAACCGCCCCCAGTCACCAAGGCGGCATTTCCGGGCCGGCGGATTTCAACCGCCCACACAAGGATGGCGCGCCTTGGTGGGACGTGGATGTTTCCAAAATCCCGGATGCGGTACCCATGCCACATTACGGCCCGGTTAAGGCCAGCCCCTACACCGTATTTGGCAAGCAGTATTACCCGATCCCGGATGCCCGTCGTTACACCGCCATCGGCCCCGCCTCTTGGTACGGCACCAAGTTTCATGGCCAAGCCACGGCTAACGGCGAAACCTATGACCTGTATGGCATGACCGCGGCCCACAAGACGCTGCCATTGCCCAGCTATGTGCGTGTGACCAACCTTGAGAACGGTAAAACGGCCACCTTGCGCGTTAATGACCGAGGCCCGTTTTATTCCGACCGCATTATCGATTTGTCTTTTGCTGCAGCCAAGAAGCTTGGGTTCGCGGAAAGCGGCACCGCACGGGTAAAGGTCGAGGGCATTGATCCGCACGAATGGTGGGCCGAGCAAGGCCGTCCTGTGCCGATGGTGCTGGCAGCGCCAAAGCAAGTCGCCCAGGCCCAGCCGGTTGCACAACCCGTTGCGCAACCCATTGAGCAGTATTCACCACCGCCGCAACAGCATGCCGCCGCGGTGCTCCCCGTGCAGATTGACGCAAAAAAAAACGCTTCAGTCGGAGCATCTGGCCTGTATCTCCAAGTGGGCGCCTTCGCCAATCCGGACGCTGCGGAGTTGCTCAAGGCCAAGTTGACCGAGTCGGTGACTGCGCCGGTATTCGTCAGCTCAGTGGTGCGCAACCAACAGATTCTGCACCGCGTGAGGCTGGGGCCGGTAAACAGCCAGCGCGAGGCTGAACAGCTGCAAGACAGCGTGCGGCTGGCCAATCTCGGTGAGCCGACGCTGGTAAAGCCCGACTGACCGGGCACTTATGATGAAATTGCCGGACTAACCATAAACTTGTTCAGCCTGCGCTGGGCGGGTTAATTCGCACCTATGGCCGCTGGGCCAGTTTGACCATCAGCAACTTAGAGAGACGGATGAATATCATCAGCTTTACGCAACGCGTGTTCCTGTCAGTGTGCTTGCTCAGCGCTTCCACCGCGTGGGCCAATCAGTCGGCGATGCCTGCCGCGCCGCAACTGGCCGCCAAATCCTATGTGTTGATGGATGCGGCCACCGGCAAGGTGCTGGTGGAAAACAACGGTGATGAGCGCTTGCCGCCCGCCAGCCTGACCAAACTGATGACCGCCTACATTGCCACGCTGGAAATTCGTAAAGGCAAAATCGGTGAGCAGGACCTGGTGCCGATCAGTGAGCATGCCTGGCGTACGGGCGGTGCGGCATCGGGCGGTTCGACCATGTTCTTGCAGTTGAACAGTCAGGCCACGGTCGACGATCTGCTGCACGGGGTGATCATTCAATCGGGTAACGATGCCAGTATTGCCTTGGCCGAGTACATCGCGGGCAGTGAAGAGGCCTTCGCTGACATGATGAACGAGACGGCCGCCCGTTTGGGGATGACCAACAGCCATTTCGCCAACTCCACAGGTCTGCCGCACCCTGAGCATTATTCCAGCGCGCACGACATGGCCATTCTGGCGCGCGCGATCATCGATGAAGACCAAGAACACTACGCCATCTACGCGCAGAAGGATTTTGTTTGGAACAACATCAAGCAGGGCAACCGCAACCTGTTGCTGTGGCGTGACAAAACCGTTGACGGTCTGAAAACCGGGCATACCGAAGAAGCGGGGTTTTGCCTGGTGGCGTCGGCGGTGCGTGATGGTGCGCGCATGATCACTTCGGTGTTTGGCACGGTCAGCGAATCGGCTCGCGCAGCGGAGACTCAGAAACTGCTGACCTATGGTTTCCGCTTCTTTGAATCGCGTACTTTCTACAAAAAAGGTCAGGAGTTGGCTCAGGCGCAGGTCTGGAAGGGCCAGACTCGCCAAGTCAAAGCAGGCTTGGCGGCTGATCTGAGCCTGACGTTGCCCAAAGGCCAACTGGATAAACTGCAGGCGGGCATGACCCTGAACCCGCAACTGACAGCTCCGATCGCGCCAGGCGATGTCATCGGCAAAGTTGAAGTCAAGCTGGGTGATGAGGTGGTGCACAGCGCTGACCTGATTGCGCTTGAGGCGGTTGAAGCGGGTAGTTTCTTCCGTCGCCTGTGGGACAGCATCAGCCTGTTCTTCTTCGGGCTGTTCAACTGATAGTCTGAGCACAACGCCCCTGCCAGGCGCAGGGGCGTTGTTGTTTTTACGGTTTAGGAGGCCGCCATCGCCATGACTCAACCCGACGTTAAATCACACACCATTGAGTTTCCCTGCCCGGACTACCCGATCAAAGTGGTCGGTGACACGGGTGCCAGCTACCGCGACACGGTGATCGAAATTCTCAGCAAATATGCCGAGGTCGACCTCAACACGTTGGCCGAGCGGCAAAGCAGTAACGGCAAGTACACCACTGTGCAGTTGCACATCGTCGCCACCGGTGAAGATCAACTGCGTGACATCAACAGCGCCCTGCGTGCAACCGGCATTGTGCACATGGTGCTGTGATGAGCTTGCCGCTGGGCTTTCGTGAATTGGGCCAGGTTGACTATGAGCCGACCTGGCATGCCATGCAGCGGTTCACCGATAGCCGAGAACCGGATACTGCCGATGAGGTCTGGTTGCTGGAGCACGCGCCGGTATTCACTCAGGGGCAGGCCGGTAAGGCCGAGCATGTGTTGTTTCCGGGTGATATTCCGGTGGTGCAGGTTGATCGTGGTGGACAGGTGACGTATCACGGGCCTGGGCAGTTGGTCGCTTACCTGATGCTGGATGTGCGCCGCAGTGGCATCGGTGTACGTGAGTTGGTCAGTCGTATCGAGCGCAGTCTGATTGATCTGCTCGCCAGCTATGGCGTGGAGGCAGCGGCCAAAGCCGATGCACCCGGCGTGTATGTCGAGGGCGCTAAGATCGCGTCACTTGGGCTGCGTATCCGCAATGGCCGTTCGTTTCATGGCTTGGCGTTGAATGTGGACATGGACCTGCAGCCGTTTCAGCGTATCAACCCGTGCGGTTACGCCGGCATGAGCATGACCCAACTGGCCGACCACGTGGCGGGGCCGTTGCAGATGAGCGAGGTTGCCGCACGACTGCGTGCGCAATTGCAGCAGCACCTCGAGTACGCGCAGGTGCAATGCCTGGCGGGTGAGCTTCCTGCTGCCTGAGCGTCCATCGAATACCTGTTACTTGGCCCTGTGCAGCGCCAGGGCCGTCGTCGGGGCTTAACTCAAGTTCAGCGCGGGGATTAGGCTGCTGTCGAGTGCTTGGCCGGGGACTGGAGCCGGCGCAGCCAGGCCCAGGTTGTTCTTCTCGAACACGCGGTCGGCGCGATAGCTGGAGCGCACCAAGGGGCCGGCTGCCACTTCCATAAAGCCTTTCTCCAAGCCGATGTCCCGGAAGCGATTGAAGGCTTCCGGGGTGACCCAGCGTTGCACTTTCAGGTGGTTGCGCGTCGGCTGCAAGTATTGACCGAGGGTCAGAATGTCCACGCCAATGGCGCGTAGGTCGTCCATGGTCTCAAGCACTTCTTCGTCGGTTTCACCCAGCCCCAGCATCAGGCTGGTTTTGGTTAACACCTGTGGGCGATGACGCTTGGCGTGGGCCAGCACATTGAGGGTCTTTTCATAGCCTGCGCGTGGATCGCGTACCACGTGGGTGAGGCGTTTAACCGTCTCAACATTCTGCGCAAACACCTCAAGACCGGAGTCCACCACACGCTCAATGGCCAGCAGGTCGCCGTCAAAGTCCGGGGTGAGGGCTTCGACCACCACTTGCGGCGTGCGCGCTTTGATCGCCCGCACACAGGCGGCGTAATGCGCGGCTCCGCCGTCGTCAAGGTCGTCGCGATCGACTGAGGTCAAGACGATGTAACGCAGTGCCATCAACTCAACCGATTTGGCGGTGTTCGGCGGCTCTTCGAGATCCAGCCAGCCATTGGGGTTGCCCGTGTCCACCGCGCAGAAACGGCAGGCACGCGTGCAGACCGAGCCCATGAGCATGATGGTGGCGGTCCCGTTGGACCAGCACTCGCCCATGTTCGGGCAATGTGACTCCTGACAAACCGTGCTCAGGCGATGTTCACTGACGTTACGTTTAACCGCTTCAAAGCGGCTACCACCCGGTGCTTTGACGCGCAGCCACTTGGGCTTGGGTTCGAACACTTGCGGCTCGCTGGTGGCGCGGCGTTTTTGCCCGTCTTTGATGGCAGTGATGCCGTGTTCGGTACGGAATTTTTCGCCGCTGGCGATGGTTTTCGGCGGGAGTGTGTCGGACATCGGCTATCTGGGCTCCGCTAGAGGCTCCGGGGAGGGGGCGGCTTGTGGCCGCCGCGCAGTTTATCACAGGCACTGACTGATCAGTCTGTGTTGCGCGGTGTCCTGGTCATGCCGCTGCCAGTCGGCGTTAGGGCTGGCGGAGTTTCTGCAGCAGGGCATAGCTGGGGTAGCCGTCTGCCGGCAAGCCCTGGCGCTGTTGGAAGGCGCGTACGGCTTTGCGCGTGTTGGCGCCGATGATGCCGTCCGCCGGGCCTGGTTCAAAGCCTTGGCGCGTGAGCAGTTCCTGCAGTTCGATGCGCTCGCTGCGGCCCAGTTGACGGTCATCGCGCGGCCAGGGTGCTTGCACCCCGGGATTGCCATCCAGCGCGTCCGAGAGCAAACCGATGGCCAGCGCGTAAGCGGTCGAGTTGTTGTATTTGAGAATGCTGCGGAAGTTGTTCAGCAACAGGAACGCCGGCCCACGGTGCCCGGCTGGCAGAAACAGGGTGGCCAAGCCATGTTCGTTGGCTTCAACAGCGCGGGTCGGTGTAACCCCCAAAATGCGCCATTGCGCCACGCTGCGACGAATCTCCGGGTCAGCCAGGGCGAAGTCGAAGCCCGCGGGCAGGGTGACCTCAAAGCCCCATGGCTCGCCGTTTTCCCAGCCCGATGCTTGCAGGTAGTGGGCGGCCGAGGCCAGTGCATCCGGGGTTGAGCGCCAGAGGTCGCGACGACCGTCGCCGTCAAAATCCACGGCATGTTCGTTGAACGTGGTGGGCATGAACTGTGTCTGGCCCATGGCGCCGGCCCACGAACCAATCAGGCCCTGCGTCGGCGCATCGCCGTTTTGCAGAATCTGCAAAGCGGCCAGCAGTTGAGTGCGCCAGAACACCTGGCGACGACCCTCGAAGGCCAGCGTGGCCAGCGAGCGGATCACGTTGTGGCTGCCAATGTTGCTGCCGTAATTGCTTTCCATGCCCCAGATGGCGATCAGCACTTCATGGTCAACGGCGTAGGCTTTGCGAACGGCTTTCAGGGTTGGCCGATGCTGTGCCTTGAGTAGGCGACCTTGGGCGATGCGCGACACCGACACCGCACCGTCAATGTATTCCCACACCGGACGAGTGAACTCCGGCTGGCTGTTGTCCGCACGCACCACGTTCGGATCCAGCGTCAAACCGGCGAATGTGCGGTCGAACAGGTCGGCATTGATCCCGGCCGCAATGGCATCACTGCGCAGCAGCATGCGCCACTCTTCAAACGTCAGCAGCGGGGCTGACACAGGTGAGGCGATGGCAGGCGAGGCCGTGATTGGCGATGGCGCGACACTGGGGGCTGCTGAAGCGGTGAGCGGTTGTGCAGGCACTTCGGCGCAAGCACTCAGAAGTAGCAGTGTGCAGGCAGTGGCGCAATGAGAAAGGCCACGAAGAAGCAGGTAGGGCATGGTGGTCTCGGCATGTTTCGCAGGCCGTAACCTTAGCACGAAAGGTGTCTTATGCGGGGTGTGGCGGGCGTTTCAGGCCGCCTGAAAGTAAGAAGCCTCCCAGTTTTGCTGGGAGGCTTCGCGGCGGTAGCTGCCTTTGCCTTTGGCCGGTGTTTCCTGACGAGCGCGAAACAGCGGTTGGGCGATGATGGATTTGGCCTTGTTGGGCCGTTTTTGAGGTTTTTTAGCCATGCTGGATGCTCCGGGGTGACGCTGCTGGATGCGGCGCGCGCGAAGAATGCGCCGCTTAAGTGAGGAAGTCCATAGGTGACTGACTAGCGGGTCAGACCGAGGCGTTGCCCGCAGAGTGTGAGGGTCAGCAGGCTTAAACTGCTCCAGGGGTCACCGGCCGCCTGACCTTTGATCTGCGCATCAATCTGTTGCGCGTCTTGCAGCAAGGCGGCCCAGCGGGAGGCTGACTGGCGTTGCAGGGCCTTGCTCACCAGCGGGCGGCGTTTATCCCACACAGGCGGGCGCGCGGCGCTAAAGGCCTTCTCCAGTGGCATGCCTTGGGCGTACTGCTGGGCAAGGGTGGCGAGCAGGCGGATTTCCCGTGCCAGCGCCCAGAGGATCACGGGCGGTTCGACGCCTTCGCCGCGCAACCCTTCCAGCATGCGCAAGGCGTGGGCCGTTTCGCCGTTGAGTGCGGCATCGATCAGGCCGAACACATCGAAGCGGGCGCTGTCGGCGACCGATGCGTGCACGGTATCCACATCAATCTGTGTGCCTTCGGCCAGCAACTTGAGCTTTTCGATTTCCTGAGCGGCGGCCAGCAGGTTGCCTTCGACGCGCACGGCGATCATGTCGACGGCTTCGGCGCTGGCCGTCAGGCCTGACTGAGCCAGGCGCTGGCGAATCCACTGGGGCAGTTGATGGGCGTCGACCGGCCAGATCTGCACAAATTGCGTCTGTGCGCCGTCGATCAGCGCTTTGCCCCACTTGGTCTTCTGCGCGCTGCCATCGAGTTTCGGCAGGCTGATGAGTAACACCGTGTCTTCAGCCGGGCGGGCGAGGTATTCCAGCAAGGCGCTGGCACCTTTGTCGCCGGGCTTGCCGTTGGGCAGGCGCAATTCCAGCAGACGCTTCTCGGCAAACAGCGAAAGGCTGGCGCCCGCTTGCAGCAGGTTGCCCCAGTCAAAGTTGTTGTCGGCGTTGAACACCTGGCGCTCGCTAAAACCCTGTTGGCGGGTGGCGGCACGGATGGTGTCGGCGGCTTCCTGGCAGAGCAGCGGCTCGTCACCGCTGATCACATAGACGGGGCTCAGGGTGCCCTGCAAGTGTTTGCTGAGTTGTGCGGGGTTGAGCTTCATCGCAAAGATACGGGCCGCCGGAGCGGCCCGAGGCGCTTACTGGCCGGGGATCGGCAGCTGGATAGGCGATTGCTGCGGTTGCGCCGCTTGTTGTTGGCGGGCCGCTTCCAGTGCTTCTGCTTCGGCTTGTGCCTTGGCTTCAGCGGTTTGCTGCAATTGATCAAGCTGGGCTGGGGTGATCTGCTGCAGGCGCAAGGCCAGTTGCTGGATCAGGTCGCGGTCCATTTCCTGACGAGCCTGTGCGGCTTCCTGGTCACCGCCAATCAGGTTGTTGCCGTCCTGGTTGTAGTAGCTTTGGGCCTCAACTTTATCGCTCATCAGCAGCAGGTTTTTGCTGCCGCGGATTTCATATTCGAGCGTTTTGTTCAGCTCATACTCGGCCGTGCGTGCGGCGCTGGTAAAGCTGGCGGCGCGGCGATTTTCTTGCTCATTGCTGAGGATCAGGCTGTAGGGCGCGCCGGGATAGACCCGCACACCATTGTTCTGCAGCACGTCACGCAGTTGCTTGACGGTTTCGCCGTAGGCGTTGCGTGCGCTGACATCGAGTTCAGTGAGGGCGAACTGAACATCGCTGGTGCCGCGCAGCTGGAAACCGCACGCGCTGAGCAGGGTGGCCAGGCCGATTACCAACAGATTCCGTTTGAGCATGTTTTTCCCCTTGGCTAACACTGCGGCACACCGTGCAGGTGTGCCGGGTTTTTATCAGTTGGCGACAATATTGACCAGTTTGCCCGGCACCACGATGACCTTGCGAATGCTCAGGCCTTCGGTAAAGCGCAGCACATTCTCATTGGCGCGGGCGCTGGCCTCGACCTCTTCACGGCTGGCCGAGGCGGGCACTTCAATCTGTCCGCGCAGCTTGCCGTTGACTTGTACCACCAGCGTCAGGCTGTCCTGCACCAGGGCGCTTTCATCGACCTGCGGCCAGGGCGCATCAATGATCGCCTCTTCATGGCCCAGCTCCAGCCAGAGTTGATGGCTG
>Ga0075154_10002254_pt1 | contig 12754 bp, 12 predicted proteins | sample JI71714BDNA_FD_70965 | JGI IMG/M metagenome (GOLD analysis project Ga0075154, IMG submission 70965) | Wastewater effluent complex algal communities from Wisconsin, to seasonally profile nutrient transformation and Carbon sequestration -... | ecosystem: Engineered > WWTP > Effluent > Algae... | reverse complement strand
GTTGTCATTGTCGAATGTGTAATTGAATTCGCCCGCAGCAATGAATCCGAAATAAGTTTTGACTGCATCTATAGTGTTATAGATACTATCGAAATCTATTTCAGCATTAGAGCGTGCCCCAAGAGTAGGATCTTTACAAATGAATGCAATGATCTCATCAGCACTGTTTGTGCCAGTCAATACAGTATCAAACGTAGTGCCAGATATTCTCAATGGCAACTTACGTTGTACAAGCATATTGATTTGACGTTCTGCCACAGCAATGGCAGACTGTGTGGCCTGAGTCACCGCTTGCACAGTGGTGACATCGCCGAAATCGGTCTGTGCTACTGGCGCCACCGCATACACATCACGCCACTTAATTTCATCTGCAATTGTGCCTGCAAATGTGGTATCTTTAGGTGTCAGACGACGTGCCCTAATAGAAGCTCGTCCAACAAATGGTAATTGCTCTCTAAGTGTAACTGCCCTCATGCTTTTTACAGATGATGAACCAAGTACAGTTGCATTGTAGAATCCTTCAGGACCGGTCAATGTACCTGCAGCATTGCATGGGGCTACGCCTATCTGCACATCAATATTGAATGCAGTTTGAGTTGTACCATCATCTTTCCAAGCACCCTGTAATGCAACAAAGTTAGCAATCACTTCGTTCATGGTAGTGATATCCAACACATATGGACCTACCCAGTTTGTACTCGTAGCACCGATAGCTTCCAATGTTACACTGAGATAAGGTGTATTAGCTAATACACGGGCCCAATGCGCGTTATCGGCTATTGGGTTGTCCAATGTAATTTCTGTAGCTGTCACAGTTAATACAGTGTAAGACCCTGATAAAGATACTGTAGCACCTTGTGCAAATGACACAGTTACAGGGAAGCCAGATGTGCTAGCACCTGTCATGCCAGCTATAGCAGTCCAATCAGCGTTCTGATTCTCAGGGCTGGTTAAAGCTATCTCATACGTACTGGATGGCCCGGCATATTTGTAGTAGCCACTGAGGTTAACAGTGATGCTGTCCTTTGTGATCGGTGGAACCGTCAGCTGGATTATGCTGGCTAAATCACTAGTGTTAGGATCGTTACCTGTGCCAGTTAATACCATGTGGCCATCAGCGTGGAAAACCACATCAAAAGGATCACTGCCTACCGGCCATACATAAGATCCAAAACCAGAACCAGTTCTCTGTGGAGCGTAGTTGGCATCACTACCTGTAAAGATAATGTAAAACGATGGGTATGTAGGGGCCGTAACTGTAATTGGATCTCCAATCGCAAATACAGTTGTGAAATCAATTCCACTGGTAGGATTTGCTTCAATAATACCGCCTTCTTTGAAGCGTATATTATTAACACCTACGATTCGAGCATCTCCAGCATCATTGTTGGCAACCAGTACTTGGCCATTCACAGCCTTACTACGGACTGCAGTAACTACACGCTGACCTATCGGATCTCCGATACTTAGTTGTATTACTGGAGAAACTTCATTGGGCGAATGGTTTGGACCATACACTTCCAATGAGCTACCTTCAATCTTAGATACAAGGGTCTGACCGTCACGAATACTTTCCACACCGTCAATCAGTGGAAAGTTGTATGCGCCACGACCAATGCACATATAGGTATTCTCAACCTCTATGTGATTGACAAACACAGAGTACGGTAATGCAATCAGGTCTGGAATAGATCTGACTGTACCGAAGATATCTGGTACACGTCCATTGACACGTGGTTTGTTTGTACGATCAGATAACTCATTGTTAGATGAGCCTACTGAATCATTACGCGCCAGGATATTTGGAATCTTGGGACGTTGCAGTAGCAGTACTACTGATGTTACTGCAAATACAACCGCAGCCCAGAATACAATATCCGCTGGATAGATGATGAGATAGAATGGGCCTGGCATTTCAGCCAATGCATCTATTTCAGCATCTGATGTAGGAGTTACCTCTGTATCTTTGGACACATTGCCATGATACAGTTTACCTGTAGCCGGATATACTTCATACTTCTCAGTCAAAGCCCTGCGCACATCGAATGTAACAATGCGCTCCCACTTATCAGGCGCACTGAGTACATCTTCGATAATGATCAGTTCTTGCATGTGAAGTATCTCACGTATGGGAAGCCACGAGTTGCAGTTGGTACATTCTGATATTCTACACCATGTCCATGTATATGAAGGATTCCTCCATCCTTATACACACCGATATGAGGAACAGTCCTGCCACGCTGCATGACCACAAGACACGGTGATACAGGGGTGGCAAGAATATGAAACCTCTTAACATGCTCTTTACTCAGATGTACATTAGCAAATATATCATGTATCTCAGCTGATAAATCTATGCTAGTAAGATCTTTCCAGACCTCAGCTGCAAAGTGATAGCAAGTATATGTGCCAGGCACATATCTGCGATCCATGTATTTATCAAAGGAATCCACGAAGCATTGGGAATTCTGATACTGTGTACAAGCGGCCCGTACGGTTGAAGTTAAGTCTTGGCGCCTTAGCCTCAAATGCTGCACCACCCTCATCTTGTGAAATGGATCTGATTTGAAGAATCAGTGGCCCATACAGTGGTTGAGTCAGATCATCAGATCTGTACACTCTATATTTCACTATAGGAGGTGTGTCATACGAATTAGCTGCAAAGACCGCATCTAATTCTTTAGGCAGCGTTTCTCCAAGATCGCCAAACTGTACATTGATACCAGTGTCTAAATCATCACGACTGTCAGATTGTGTAATGTTCATTGGCAAGTATGTGTAAGCATGGGACGTGGTATCCTCATGAGTTACAGTCACACCTAACCTAGCATTACGGACCTTGTAGTAAACTTGAGTAAAGCTTGGATGAGATATCTCCAGCAGTTGTAACTGTACAACTGATCTTGGAGAGTTAAAAAAGAATTCTGAGTAAGCGCTCATGGATTTTGCTTACACCATTTAATCGAGTTGTGGATACCTAATACGGTGAACCAGGCCTTATGTAAACCTTCAGTACCTCTATTCCAATGGTACCCTATTTCAGGTATATAGGATGCGCCACCTAATTTAGCCATCTCCCAATACAACATCATTTCAGGCCAGAACTCGCCACGTGGCAACCTATTTATAGCCTTTATAGCAAGTGATGTATTGCACAGTACTAAGTGATGAGCCAGTACTGGATTATCTAAGTGATTGGGCTGTGAGTAATGGCCACGACTACGATACTCACCTGATACCAACTCATCCGTGTAAGCTATGGCAGTGCCCGCCTCTAAACACTTATGAAGTATAGAAGTGTAGTTATCAGGCAATGAGTCATCATCGTCTATGAAGAAAAAGTATGGCGTTTTGACCATACTAATTGCATCGAACCAAGCGGCTTGCACATGGCTAGCCTTAGAGAAGATTCTTCCAGCTAAGCACTTATGGCTTAGTCCTGGGTAATCCAGATTTACATGACTACGTGCGACTGTCAAAGCAGTAATCATTCTGGACCCCAAGCTATGTCAGGGTAATCAGCTACAAATGTGGTTGCAACAATGAGTCTTTGACCAACTGCTATAGGTGTTCCATTGATTGTAGCTGTAACTGTGAGAACACCTAATGATGCGTCTGATATGGGGAGTCCTCCACCATCAGACGCCACCCAATCTATCTGCACATACTCATCTGTTTGAAACGCTATGACAGGCGTTGCATCGGCTGCGGTTGGATCCCATGAAATTGACCATGTAGCTGTTTCAGTAGTCCATCCAACTATGCCTGCATACAATGTTAATACTGGTCCTGGAGCAAATGAGTCTGCTACACCTGTACCACTATTAGCATGATCTAGTGCACCTGTAATTGGATCGTCAATCGGATTGAACCATGCTATTACATTGACAGTTGATTCACCACTTGGTATATCTGCGGCTGTACCACCACCAATGCCTCCATCACCGTGACTAGTGAATGAGATTGGCCAAGGGGTAGATTCTACCTCTAAGTCAGCCTCTATTATATGTAAATCGCCTTGATGTGAAGACAGTCTAAATGTGCCTGGCACAAATGTGCAACGATGTCTTGTCAGTATGGATCTATCCATGAATAGATCCATAAAGAATGGGTCGCCGCCACTCACTCTCCAAGCTCTATAGGCTTGTAAAAGTCTATCGAAATTTGCAGGTGCACAATGCCAACGCAATGAAGCTAGACGTGAAGCATTGAAGAATGTTCTGCGTTGATTAGGTATATTGCCGTCATACTGAACAGCGATGGACTCATTACCATACTTAACAGTATAGCTAGACTTATCAGGTTGTAACTCTAATACGCCTGCATCCCATACAGCAGGCCAAGTTGTTACTTCAGTGCCTAATGGCATTACTTGTAATTGCATAGAGCAAGTAAAAGTAATACCATCTATCGAGTCTAAGGCAAATGTATCCGGCACTATCAGAGCAGTATGTTCTATCAATACTGCTTCTGAGATTAACAGATCTATTTCTATTAACGGGCAGTCATTAGCAATGTTCTGTCGCACAAATTGCACAATGTAATCATACTCGATCTGATTACATACAAACGTGGCGGAGACCAGTCTGGACATATCTCCTATCAATCCGGCTCTTTGGCGTGGCATTCCACCAGGCAATGACTGGTGAAGTGTCTGAGCAGGCTCAGCGAATGTATAACTCGCTGAGATTGGATTGATATTCAGTTTAGCCACGGTTACGGCTTGTTCTCAAATTACGTGCCATTGACTTAGACATACGTGAATTGGGATTGTCCATGTCTGCAGCAATGATGGATGGAGCTTTTGCAGCTACAACTGATTCAGCCTCATCTCGTGCAATGATTCGCACCTGACTTGGTGACATCTGATCAACCACGAAATTCTTGGATGTGCCGTAATTCTGAATCTCAACAGTGACTCCGCCTCCACCACCGATGGTCTGGCCTCGATTCATTGCTTCAAGAGTCTGACGATTCTTAGCTGTCGCAGAACGGTTCATCACGAACTCTTGACCGTGAGTTACACCTGAGATCTGTGTAGCAGCACCATCTCCTGTGTATCCACCTGTCATGAAGCCCTTGGTAGATACAATACTCTGCACGTTAGCAAATGCAGCAGCTCCAATAGCTGTAGCAACTGCGTAACTCAGTGGTGGAGGTATTGTGGCCAGAGCCTTGTTGATAGCCAGATAAGCATCGATCGTAGCCTGTGCAACAGCAGCCGCCTTGCCTATTGCGGCTAACTTGCTATTGCTAGACTTTTGCAATGAGGCTAAGTTGCCATAGAATTCAGACGAACCACGCAAGCGCAATTGATCGTACTGTAACTGAGCATTCAATCTGGCTTGCCAGGCAGTCTCTTCATTGATTACATCCAGACTTCTAAGCATATTGATGTATGCGTAGTAGTCTTCAGTGGCGCGCTTCTGTGCATCCAAATACTGCTGTCCACCAGCCATATTTGGATCATTGCTTACCACATAATCAGTGATCTGGGTATCAGTTACACCTGAATTTGGGTTGGCGCGGATTTTACGAATGGCTTCAGCCAGTAAAACCTGTTGCTTATACTTGTCAACAGTATTAGCAATGAGCTGATTCTCTACAGCAGTTATCTCACGCAGTCTATCTGTACGTTGGATCTGTTCGAGAATGAGGCTACTCTTCTCTTTCGAGATAGTGATTCCATTGGACATGAACTGATTCAGAATATTTTCATATTCTGTCTGTACACGTAACTCATCTGTCGTCAATGCGGCAAGTCTCTCATTTGTATCGAGACTATTCTGAATATCTTCCTTCACCTTTACTTCACGCAAGGCCGATTCAATCAGCTGCTCTGTTGCCTTGTTCTCAGCCTCAATCACAAGTCTTTGATCCTTGTGATACTTTTCAATGATAGGTTGCTTACTCAGAAGATTAGCCTGAGCATTGGCGAACTCATCGAGATTGAGTCTACCTGCTTTGTAAAGCTTGTTGAGATTCTCCCACTCTGTGAAGAAGTTTCTGTCCAATCCACCTGCTTGAGCAAGTGTGCCCATCAGTGGATCTTTCGGAGTTTTCTTGGCTTTTGGAGGTCCAAGCACATCTGTCAGCTTACGATCATTAGGGCCAAGCGCCACGCCATACTTAGCATATGATCGCACTGCATCTGCCTTAGATGCATCAGTCTTGAATTCCTTACCCTTCAGAATTCCATTCAGGTCTGTCAGAGTCTTGGTGTTTAAATTCTCTGCCTTAAACAGGTTGTCCAATCCATTGAGATTATTCAGACCCTTGAACTGTTGCAACAGTGGGATCAGTTCGTTGAATTTCAGTAACTCGCGCTCTTTGGCTTTCTGAGCATTCTGGAATTCAGCTAATTGGTTCTGAGTCTGTGTACGGAGCAGATCTTCTTTTGATGGGGCTATTTGGCGACCGGCATATACACCAGCTGCACCGCCTGCTGCTGCACCTATAGCCATGCCGGCTGGACCTGCAATGGCGCCTGCTGCAGCACCGAATGCTGCACCTAATATAGCCCCTACTTTAGGCGCATTGTTAATGGCCCATGTCATGAGCTCGATTAACTTGCCGAAAGTATTCACCGCAATGTCGATAAATCTGCTGAAGGTATCAAAACCGGTTCGAATGTCATCGGCAGATAACTTGTTGACAAACTCAGTGAATCTGTCAGCAAGTGACTTGATCAGTTCAGAGAATCTTGAAATCAGGTATGGATCACTGAGCTTCTCACGAAGCGCATCGAACACATTGACAATGGCTTGACCTGCGCCAGAATCCAGAATCTCTTTGACGAAGTCAACCCAGACGTTGGTTAGCCGGTTGACCGCCGCAGATAAGCTTTCGGAAGCTTTCTTGGAAGAGTCTCCGAATGTGCGAATCAGCTCATCACTGAATCCAGCCAAGAATTTCTGGGAGTTCACCGCCCCCTTACGGATGGCTGCTTCAAGCAGTTCAGGTGTAGTGTTGAAAGCGCGAGCTGCAATATTCAGCGCACCTGGTAACTTTTCACCTAATTGCCGACGGAGTTCTTCCATCGACACAACGCCCTTGGATGCAATCTGTGTGACTGCATAGAACATCAGTTGCACATCCTGATTACTGGAGTGCAGCGTGCGGGCTGCCATCGCAATACCTAAGAATGTCTTTTCAGCAATCTTAAGTCTGTCATTACCTTCAGGTAATGATGCCACTAACTTGGCGTAGTTGCTAGTCAGTGAATCGAATTGGATGCCTAATCTGTCAGCAGTCCTACGTAAGAAGTCATACGCACCGGCTGCTTCGCCTGCTGACTTCGTAGTGACAGACATGATAGCATTGAATCCTTGCAACTTGTCCACTTCTTTGAGAATGGACGAGAAGACGAATTCGATGCCAGCTCCCATCAGGCTCAAGCCTGTGAGAACTGCACTGATTGACTTGGAGAGGATTTGGAATGCAGAGTCTACATTCCGCAGCATGGTGGAGCCGAGACGGCCTGATGCTGCATTACTATTATTGATGGCCGTGGTCAGTTGCTGGAACTGACCACGTGCTCCTGCAATAGCAGCTGCGAGTTGGTTAAACGCGCCTACTGCTTGACCCGTTTGGGCGTTTACTTGCAGATTTGTTGCCATCGTTCGCCAACTCTATGTAGTGGATATCCATCACACCTAGAAGCTCTATGAAAACCTCTAAGCCTATGGATGGCGGCCCAAACAACTCAAGATAACATTGGATTTCTGTGAGTTGAATAGGATTAGGACCAAACCCAAATGTGCGTCTAGATGCAAGACAGTTATACGCTGTAACTATCTCCTGACCAATTGCGTCAAGCTTGGGTTGACTTAGTAACGCTGAGGGGGTGATGCCTGTATTCTCTTCTATCAACTTGAGTTTATCAAGCTGTGCACCCCACTCATGGTTCCAAGAGACCCAATCCTTTAAGGCTTTCCCACCTCGTCCACTTCCGCGGACTTGAAGTTGGTCATCGCCATGGCGTATTCCGAAACGAAGTCACGGAATTCTGGATCACGCATCAAGGCCTGGTAAGCCAGTGCAGAGGTGTACTGCACTTGTTGCTTCTTGGCATCGACGACGTTTTCCCATCCAAGAAGAACTCCGTCCGCCATGGCACGTGCCACGATTTCCTTGTTCTTCTCGGGATCGAGAGTACCTTCTGCGATCTTGCGACGATGTGGCAGTTGGTACTTGGCGAGAGCTCGCTGGAATCGAGAGTTCGAGATGTGGGCAATCAGGAATTTCGAACCCTGATATTCTTCCCAGACACCAGATTCCAGCGACGAGAGGTCAGCATCTATTTGAAACATTTTGATTATGCCGGATTGGCCAGTAAGTGAACGACACGGTCGGTAGTGCCGTCATAAAGCCCGCGCCACTGGGATGCGAACATCACGTCGGAGTTCCGACCACCTGCAACGACCTCGCCTGTCTCGAACTTGCAACGTGGCAACGTCACTGTGTACGTATTGCCAGCATCGTCAGTCAGATCGAAGCTGAAGTCGAACTCGGTACCTTGCACGAACTTGGTGTAGTTCGAACCTTCGTTGAAGTAGAACTCCATTTCACCGGTCACTTCGAGTGTGCCCAGCTTCATGTCACGTGCGGCCAACGACCCGATACACTGGATCGCACGCACATTGTTCTTGAACTGCAGCGAGAGCTTGCTGATGCAACCGGTATATGGCACACCGTCGATCGCGAAGTTCTGGATGTTCGTGACCGCATTCATCGGTGTCGTTGTGGACACCGCTGGGAATGTGGCGCCGGCCAATTGTGCAGTCACAACGCCCAGAGCTGGATCGAGGCCAAAGCTCGTCAGAGTAAATGCACCCTTGACGATGGAGCCGATTTCCATCTGAAGCGACATGCCTTCGAATGCACAGCCACGGTAGTTGTGGAACTGCTGAGGCGACATGTCTTGGAAGTGTTTCTGCACAGTCCAAGGACGGAGGTAGATACCGTTCCGCAGTTCCTCATTGCCACCTGTCGCCGGCAGCCAGTGGCTGCAGAAGATGGAGGCCAGGAATTCCTTGAACGTACCGAACGACAGTTCGAAGTTGATGTCACCACCGCCGCTGGCAGAGGTTTGCACCAGATCCGTCTCGACACGGTCAGGACGGAGCTCTTCGCTCTGTGTGTTCTCGATGTTGTAATTCAGGGACTCGCCAGTGTAGCGAATCTGTTGCAGAGGTGTGCCAGCTGCACCACCGCTCAGAGTAGCTCCGCCCCAAGCTGTGTTGGCGCCAGACTCTGTGGTTGTCAGAGCATTGCCACCAGTGCCGCCGGTCTTGGCTCTCACCATCAGCACTGTGGTGGAGCGATCCACTGCATCGACTGTTGGGTGGATGGTAGTAGCAGCTGCGTAATCCGTACCAGGCACGCCGCCGGACAGATTGATCGCATTGAATAGATTGGCAATGGTGTCCTTGACAGCAGCGCCGATCTTGATGTTGCCATCGACGTTCGTCAGAGTCGTTTGGAAGGTGTAGACCTTCGCATTGATCGTGACGGTGTCTGCGTCGGCTGGTTGAGCCGAGAATGTCAGGAAGCCAACGGCCTTGACAGAAGTAGGTGTGGTTCCGATGACGTATTCTTCAACGGCACGCAGAACGGTGAGGTCAGCTGACGACATGATCAAGTACTCCAATCGTAGTAGAATGGGCTGCTAACATTAGCTTGCACCCAGCCAGATCGTTCCGTGTTGTCAAGGATTAGATCTGGAACTTTCAGGTTCACAACAGGTGCTACCAATGGAAGCGTTGCACCCACTCTTACATCTGTAACCAATGTCGCAGCTATATTTGCCAGGTCTAACAGCCTAGCTCTTCCAACGGCAGGCTTTACAAACACTGTCAGCATAAGCATACCAATTTGTCGGTAGCAACCGACAGTTATGGTTCGCTTACGACCTTCACCGAACAGTATGTTGCATCGCAGATACTGGTCGTAAAGATCTGAATTGAACTGCACATTGTCATACGAAACTTGAGTCTCAGTCCATTGCGCCTTGATGTACTCTTCAATGCTTTGCTGAACTTGAGCAAATTTCATTTCATGTACGCCGAGGCAATGGCGAGACCAAGTATGCCTAATGGGGCTTGCTTGGACCAACCATACTCTAACCTCTCAGCATACGGCTGATTGTTAGACACTATGACTGTATCCCCAAGCTTGAAGCCTGAAGGCCAACGAAAACTAGCACCACGGATAGGGTTTGCTGGAGAATCCCGGTTGGTAACATCCTCACGTGGTATGTTAAATGAGACTCTCCAACTAGCTCTGAATGAGCCAGTATAAACTGGTGAGTATTTAACAGCCGCGCGAAATAAGTCGCCGGTAAACTGCTTGACCTGTTCTTCAGCTAATTCATTTAACTGGTCTTCTGTAGGCCAGTCAGATGAATTAGTTGTTACAAAAATCATGTCTTACGTAGGTGCAATTGGTGCAAGGCTACGGTATCCCCAACATTCACCTGGTCATTATCCAAGATGCGATAATCGCCAGCAGCAATATCAGTAAGTCCAGTAGGAACTCTGATAACATCATTTGGCAATGGTTGCAATCCACTCTCAGGGAACACTAAGCCTTTCCAATCGGTCGCAATGACACGTTGACCATCAATGTCTTTGACATCGAATTTGGTAAACACGATTGATACGGAAGTCAATGTCTCTGGATATACTGGAGCAGTACCAGGAACATGGACTACAGCACCACGTTTGACATGCTGAACTACAACTGCAAGATCTTGAACTGCAGATTTAGCTACCGCAATGGCAGATAAGATCTGAGCTTTAAGCACGGAATAACTTCACCTGCTTGAGGCGATTTGCACCTGGCAAATCAGGGTTATTCAACGAACCATACCCTTCTAACAGGTAGGCAATGATGTCTGGGAAGTACTTCTTTGGAGACCCGCCGACTTGCTCATTGAAGTCGATCTCTATTGGGCCAACCTTGATTTTGTCGAACTGGGTGTTCTCGCCTGTGGAGACCGCATCATCGTTCTCCATCTGCCACATGATGAATTCGATTGTGGCTTCTTTGATGCGAGTGGGCACCTCATTGCTGTCAATGAGGAACCCATCGTACCAAGCATTCGACCGTGGCCAATCGAGGAGTTGCTTATACCAGTAGCGTTCACCGATCCATGTGGCCATGGTATCAAGTGAACGCGTGGCATTCACAACATAGCGATTCTTCTGGTCGTCGGCTAGACGGTCCCAAGCCACACGGAACGCGTCGTTGCTGACACGATCCGTGAGGTACGCTAGCACCTCAGCCACACTCACGTAGGAGTTGGCTTCGGTGTCTAGCGGATCGCTAATTACAACGATCGCCACAGCTGGCCTACTTAGGCTGCCGGGCCGAACACGCGGGCGTCGTTGATCTTGCCGATGCCCAGTTCGCTGAAGATCGCCATCGAGCTGTAGAACCGCAGACGTGTGATCGTGTCGTTGGTGTCTTCGGCTTCGCCGACGTTCGTCACGAAGATGCCGGACTGGATGGCACTTGTGAGGCCGGACAGACCGACCTTGCGCGAGCCATCGTCGAAGCAGCCGGCGTACACGTCGGTGATCTTCGTGGTGGTGCCGGTCACTGGGATCCAGTCGTTGCGGTAGATCGGGATGCCACGGTAGTACATGACCTCTTGCGTCTGGCCGTTCGACAGCGTGATCGTCTTGACTTCGTTGATCGACGCGCCGCCGGATGCACGCAGCAGGCCCATGTACTTGCGGATGGCAATGTCGTGCGCCATCAGGAAGTCGACTTGACCGTCCTTCGACTTGATCGAGCTGATCAGCTCATCGAGCAGGTCCAGGGTGAAGCCAGTGACACTGGACGAACCGCCACCGTCGATGATCTGCGCCGTCGGCATCAGCTTCTCGAGGCCGTCGTACTCCAGTGGATCGACCGAGCTGTCGCCGAGGATGAACTGGCGTTGGTACTCACGTCCCAGGCCCTTGGCCTTGGACATGATCTGCACGCCCTTCTGGCTGTTCTGGGTCCCCATCGTGGTTTCGATGAAGTGGTCGACCAGAGCATCACCGATCAGAGCCTTGAGAGGCGTCGTCACCGGTGTGAAGGTTGCGGGCGTCTTGGCCGCTGCGGGGATGGTGTTGCTGCCGCCGCCAGTGCCGATCGGAGCCACACCGCCGATCGCGTTTTCACGCGTGTACAGGAGTGCGTTGCCGACGATCTGATCGAACGGGAGGATCTGGTACATCGGGTTGACCGTGACGATCGATTCGATGATACCAGCGATCAGCGGATTCTGTTGAATCTTCGCTGCTTCGACGAGTGTGAGAGAAGCCATGTTGTAGAACTCCGATGAAGAAAAATCGACCTAGTGCGTCAATTCCCCTCCACCGGAGGGTCCTGCGCATTCCTGACATCTTACCAAGAAGTCAGTAATGAGCCAGCTTGCGCTCGTGAAGTCCTGGACCCCGGAACTTCATCATGGGTACATTATATTATACCCGAGGACCTTTGTACACCCCTTTGATCAGGGGTATTCATGGATCAACCACCCTCGCCAGGAAGACTTCCAACGAGTCCGCCCTGGGAGAGCCCTGCCTCGATCTTCTGAAGTGGGCTCATCTTGGAGACATCCACATGGCCATGGCCACGACCACCGCCCGCTCCAGAACCTGCAGCTCCGGCAAAGAGGTGTGGCGCGGTCTTCTTGAGACCCAGCACCCATTCGTTCATGGGCATGGGGGTCGAACCATCCTTGCCATACAGCACC
>Ga0075154_10002253_pt1 | contig 12755 bp, 12 predicted proteins | sample JI71714BDNA_FD_70965 | JGI IMG/M metagenome (GOLD analysis project Ga0075154, IMG submission 70965) | Wastewater effluent complex algal communities from Wisconsin, to seasonally profile nutrient transformation and Carbon sequestration -... | ecosystem: Engineered > WWTP > Effluent > Algae... | reverse complement strand
GTCGATCCGCCGGGTCTGGACCGGAACCGTCGCGGGACACCCGAGATCATCCTGCAGAATTTCGCCAACGAACATGAGACTCCGCTCAGGTTGTCCAGCCTGTATGGCGACGGTCCGGCCAGCGCCGACCCCGAGGTCCGCGCGATGTATGAACAGGATGGCAAGCGGTTTCGGCTGGGGCAGACCCGGCGTGAGCCCGCGTCCTTCTTCAGCGACCTCATGGTTGACCCGAAGCGGGTCGTCCACGCAACTGGCGCGCCGGACATTCCTCGCAAGGACGGCAAGGCGTTGATCGCGGACCGCCGCAATGATGAGAACCTGATCATCAGCCAGCTGCATCTCGCGTTGATGCTGCTGCACAACAAGGCCGTGGCTGCGCTGGAGCCACGGTTCCCCGATCCGGCCGAGTGCTTCCGGCAGGCCCGGCACCTGGTGACGCGGCACTATCACTGGCTGATCCTGAACGACTACCTGCCAAGCCTTCTGTCGCGAACGGTTCTGGCGCAACCGCTGTCGCGCTGGCCCTCGCGCCTGACCGAGCCCGACCGGGTGCCGCTGGAATTCACCACCGCCGCCTTCCGTTTCGGGCATTCGATGGTGGGGTCGGCCTATGATTTCAATGCGAATTTCGGGCTGAACGGGCGAGTGTCCGAGGACGGCGCCACGCTGGAGGACCTGTTCGCCTTTACCACCCGCAACAACATGCAGACCGATGCGGTCGAGACGCTGGCCCTGCCGGACCACTGGGTCATCGACTGGAACCGGATGACCCGTGTCCTGTCGCAACCTGCAAGTGGCCAACCGCGTCCCTTTGGCAGGGCCGAGCAGATCGACGTGAACATTGCGCGCGACATGCTGAACCTGGTCGGGGATTCGGACGTGGCGGTGCACGGCTCGATCCTGTTTCGCAACCTGATGCGCGGGTTTCATCGCCGGATTCCCTTTGGCCAGCGCCTTGCTGCGGAGTACGGGATCGCCCCCCTGACCGAAGCCGAGGTTCGCGATACGCTGCCGGACAGCCCGTCACCTGCACCAGGGAAGAAGGGGTTCCGCGACACGACAGCCGATCTCGGGTTTCTGCGCGAAACGCCGGCCTGGCTGTATTTTCTGTGCGAGGCGCGTCTGCACGAGAAGGGAGAGCGCGTCGGTCCGACCGCCAGCCATATCATCGCGGATACGATTGTCGGCCTGATCAAGCTGAACCCTGCCTCGCTGCTCAACCAGGACGGCGGCACCTGGCACCCCCGGCACAGCGAACTTGGCGCTGTGGATGGCAAGGGACTGACGACACTCCGCAAGCTGCTGATGTTCGCGGTGAAGGATACCGCGACCCCGGGCGCAGGCTGAAACTGGCACATTCCTGCCACGGCTTCGCGCCAGCGGGGTCAGGCATTCCCGCCGGGCGGGCCCGCCCCTCTGGACAGTTGGGCGATTTCGCCGCATAGACCCCGGCGATGCGGGCGGCCCTGCACGGCAGCGCCGGTCCCGTCCCAAGCCTTGGTTGTTCCAGCAAGGAAGCCCATGCCGATGACCGCCCATTCGCCCTGCCCGTTGCCGACCTCTGGCCGTGCGGCTGTCCTCGCGGCGGCGCTTCTTCTGGCCGGATGCGGCAGTGGAACCAGCCCGATGCAGCTGTATCCGCTGCAAGGCCCGATTGCAGATACCGACCCGACACTGGTGATCCAGGCAACGGCGAAGAACACCACCAGCACCTCGGGCGAGTTGAGCTTCCGGCTGCCGGAACGCGGGAAATGCGTGGGAACCTGGTCTTCGCTGACACCGCGCACGGTGTCGAATACCAAGGGCATGTCGCTGACCTTCAAGAAGACCGGCGGCGAAGTCGGGCGCGAGATCGAGACGGTCGCAGGCGTGAACAACGGCGAGATCTACGCGGTCTGCGCCGACGGCACCCGGGTGCAGGGCACCTTCGTCATCGGGTCCGGCACCGCCAGCGGCACCGGACAGGCTTCCGACACCAACGGCAACGTCTACAAGCTGTTGTTCTAGGCGCGCAGGGCGTCGTCCAGCACTGCGCGAACCTTGTCGCCCGGAACACCGTCGGCCACGAAGGCCTGACCGATGCTGTGGGCAAGGATGAACCGCAACCTGCCGTCCACCACTTTCTTGTCCTGCCCCATCAGCGCAATCAGCGCTTCGGTCCCCGGCAGATCGCCCGGGATGTCGCTGATGTCGGTCTTCATGCCCATCGCCTTGAGGTGCGCGCGGACACGGCTGGGCTCTTCCTGGCTGCAGAGGCCGAGGCGGGACGACAACTCGAAGGCCAGGGCGCAGCCAATTGCAACGCCTTCGCCGTGAAGGAGCCGGTCCGAGTAGCCAGTGGCCTTTTCCAGCGCATGGCAGAAGGTGTGGCCAAGGTTCAGAAGTGCGCGTTCGCCTTCTTCCGTCTCATCGCGGGCGACAATCCCGGCCTTCATCTCGACTGACCGGGTCACGGCTCGCAGCCGGGCGGCCTTGTCGCCTGCGCGAAGGGCGGGGCCTTCGGCCTCCAGCCAGTCAAAGAAGGCGGCGTCGCCGAGAAGCCCGTATTTCACCACCTCGCCGTAGCCCGACAGGAAGTCGCGGTCGGTCAGGGTGTCGAGGACATCTATGTCGGCAAGGACGAGGCTTGGCTGGTGGAAGGCGCCGACCAGGTTCTTGCCTTGCGCCGTGTTGATCCCGGTCTTGCCGCCGACCGAGCTGTCGACCTGCGCCAGAAGCGAGGTCGGCACCTGTATGAAGCGCACGCCCCGACGCAGGATTGCGGCGGAGAAGCCGACGAGGTCGCCGATCACACCACCGCCGAGGGCAAGGACCACATCCTTGCGCTCGACCTTCTGCTCCAGCAGCCATTCGGTGCAACGGGCCAGGTTCTCCCAGTTCTTGGTGCCCTCGCCCGGCGGCAGGGCCAGCGAGCTGGACGCTATCCCTTCGGCGTCCAGCGCTGCCGTCAGGCCCGGCAGGTGAAGGGCGGCGACGGTTTCCTCGGTGACGATAGCCACGCGCTTGCGGCGGAGAAGCGGCGCGATCTCGGCACCGGCGCGCGCCAGCAATCCGGGACCGATCCGCACTTCGTATGAGCGGACGCCAAGCTCAACCGCAACCTTGTTCAAGATCAGACCTCCAGCACATCCGGCCGCAGCTTCAGCGCTTCGATCACGCGCGAGGCCATGTCCTCGACCGCACGCTCGGCAGCACTTTCCACCACGATGTCGGCTTGGCGATAAAGCGGCTGGCGCGCTTCGTAAAGCTCGCGCAGCGTCTCGCGCGGGTTTGCGGTGCGCAAAAGCGGCCGCGTGGTCTTGTGCCGGACGCGCTGCCAGAGGAGTTCCAGGTCCGCCTTGAGCCAGACCGAGACGCCGACGTCATGGATCAACGCGCGATTCGTCTCGGACAGGAAGGCGCCGCCGCCGGTTGACAGCACACAGGGTGTGCCGCGCAGGAGACGGCCGATCACTTCGGACTCCCGGGCGCGGAAGAAGGGTTCGCCGTCGCGTTCGAAGATCTCGGCGATGGAGCGGTTGGCGGCGCGAACGATCTCTTCGTCGGAATCGCGGAACTCGACCCCCAGTTGCCGGGCAAGGGCGGTGCCGACGGCGGTCTTTCCCGCCCCCATCATGCCCACAAGGACGACTGTCTTCGCCAGCCTGGCCATGGCTCTCCGTTTCGTGACTTCGGGCAAGGACTTGCCGAAGGGAAATTGTCCCCCCTCAATGGCGTGAAGTTTTCCCGAATGCTATATACATTCGCAACAGAACCTGCCGTAACCGCCGCTATCCGGCGAACGGGCAGCAAGAAACCGGGCGGATCAAGCCGACCGGGACAAGACCGAGGAAGGGCAAAACAATGGGTCGGATCATCAAGGCTTTGGTGGTGCTGGTGATTTTGGGCTTCCTCGGCTTGACGGGCTATGCCTATCTGGGCGATCTCACCCCCAGTCAGGGTGAAGTGAAGAAGCCTGTGGTGTTGAATGCGGACTAGTGCGGTCGGGTTTCTTTCGTTTCTGGTCCTGGCAGGACCTCTGGCGGCCCAGGACGGCAACGGGCCGCTGTCTGCAATTGACTGGTTGTCGAAATCGGTCGCCACTCCGGCGGTGGCGGGAACAGCCGGAATTGCGACCGCGATCGACGAACCTCCGGTCACGAAGGCTGGCGGCGCCCTGCCCGCGACAGTCACCACATCGGCGCTGGATGGACCCTCGCCCGATGGGGTGGGTCTGATTGCACCCGCCGTTTCGGGTCTGCCGCATGATCTGTGGGGCGCCGGTCTGACGCAGGAGATTGCCGAGCGGCTTGTCACCCATCCCGACGACGACCTGCCTGCCCTGCGCCAGTTGTTCCTGACGCTCCTGCTGGCCGAGGTTGCCGCCCCGGTGGATTCCGGGGGCCGGGGGGAACTGCTGCAGGTCCGGATCGACAAACTTCTGGCGCTTGGCGCGCTCGAACAGGCGGCGGCGCTGATCGAGGCGGCGGGGACGCCATCGCCGGAACTCTTCCGCCGGGCCTTCGATGTGGCCCTGCTGACCGGGGCCGAAGATCGGGCCTGCGAGTCGATGGCCAATGAGCCGCACCTGGCCCCGACCCTGCCCGCCCGGATCTTCTGCCTCGCCCGGTCGGGCGACTGGGACACTGCGGCGCTGACGATCCGCACCTCGAAGGCCCTGAACCAGATCACCGCGGATCAGGAGACCTTGATGTCGCGGTTCCTCGATCCCGACCTTTTCGAAGGCGATCCGGTGCCGCCCGCGCCAAGCCCGGTCACTCCGTTGGACTGGATGATCTATGCCGCAATCGGCGAGCCTCTGCCGACCGAAGGCCTGCCCATCGCCTTTTCATATGCCGAACTGAGCCCCCGCGCCGGATGGAAGGCGCAGATCGAGGCAGCGGAACGGCTGACCCGGTCCGGAACAATCCCGCCGAACGTGATCCTGGGCCTTTATACCGAACGCGACCCCGCGGCCTCGGGTGGAGTCTGGGACAGGGTGGCAGCCTTCCAGGCATTCGAGACTGCCGTTTCGTCCGGAGACGCCGACCGGGTGACTGCCACCCTGCCCGAGGCTTGGGCCCGGATGCAGGACGCCGAACTGGAAGTGCCTTTCGCCATCCTGTTTGGCAAGGCGTTGCAGGATTTGCCCCTGACGGGTGACGCGGCGGACATCGCTTTGCGGGTGGGACTGCTGTCGCCCTATGCCGAGACGGTCGCCAAGCGCCGCAAGCCGGCTTCGGCGGATGAGGCCTTTCTTCTGGCGCTGGCAGCGGGTGATCCAAGCCTGGTACTGCCACCAGACAGTCTGGGACGGGCGATTGCGGCCGCCTTCCGCGAGCCCGTCCCCTCGACCGAGGCGCAGGCGCTGTTGGAGGGCAACCGGAAGGGTGAGGCGATCATCGTGGCCATCGACAGCATTGGCCGAGGCGTGCAGGGCGATCTGCGCGGCGTGACCGAGGGGCTGTCAACGCTGCGCGTTGCCGGTCTGGAGAGCGTGGCCCGTCGCACGGCGCTGGAACTGATGATCCTGGAACGACGGGGCTGAGCGATGGCCGAAGCCGAGGCGCGCCGCTGGATTTCGACCTTCCTTGATGCGCGGGCAGCCGATCTTGGCGCGTCGCGGAACACGCAACTGGCCTATGGCCGCGACCTCATGGACTTCGCCGACTGGCTGGCGCGTCAGGGTTTCGACCTTGCCACGGCAGGTCGTGAAGCGGTGGAAGATTATCTTGTCCATTGCGACGCGCAGGGCCTGTCGAAGGCGACCCGCGCACGTCGTCTGTCCTCGATCCGCCAGCTGTTCCGTTTCGCCTTCGAAGAGGGCTGGCGGAGCGACAATCCGGCCCTGCGCCTGTCGGGACCGGGGCGGACGCAAAGCCTGCCGAAGACGCTGACCGAGACGGAAGTGACCCGGTTGATGGACGCTGCCCGCACACGCGGCCGCAACCCGGTGGACCGGCTGCGCGATACCGCACTCTTCGAGCTTCTCTACGCCACCGGCCTGCGGGTCAGCGAGCTGGTGAGCCTTCCCGTCGCCGCAGTCCGGGGCGATCCCCGGATGATCCTGGTCAAGGGCAAGGGCGACAAGGAGCGGATGGTGCCGCTGTCCTCACCCGCCCGCGCGGCGCTGGTCGACTGGCTGGCGCGACGGGATACGGAAGACGAGGCCGGTCGCAAGGCAGGACGTGCCCCTTCGCGGTATCTCTTTCCCGGCGACGGGCGCGATGGCCACCTGACGCGGCAATATTTTCACAGCCTGGTCAAGGATGTAGCGGTGCTTGCCGGGCTCTCGCCTGCCCGAGTGACCCCGCATGTCCTGCGTCACGCCTTTGCCACCCATCTTCTGGCCCATGGCGCAGATCTGCGGGTGATCCAGACGCTTCTGGGTCACAGCGACCTTGCCACGACCGAGATCTACACGCATGTCCTTGACGACCATCTGAAGGATCTGGTCCTGACAAGGCACCCATTGGCCCGAAAAGGCTGAGAGCCAGACATGTCCAGCGATCCCGCTTCCCCCGCCTCTTCCGGCCTTCTGCAGCGAAGCCTGCGCGGGCTGATGCGATTTATCCACCGGGATGACCCTGTCAGCGCGATGGAGGCTCTGCGCGACGACATCGCCGGCGCCATCGCCATCGGCCATTCCGGTGGCGCAATGGAGAAGGATGCACGCGATCGCCTTCTGGGTGCGCTGGACCTGTCACACCGCACGGTGGACGAGATCATGCGCCACCGCCGCCAGATCGAGATGATCGACGCCGACCTGCCGCCGGGTGAAATCATCACAAGGGTTCTGGCCTCGCCACACACCCGCTTGCCGATCTTCCGCGACAGCGACGACACCATCCTGGGCGTGGTGCATGCCAAGGACCTCCTGCGCGAGGTTGACCGGCTGATCCGGGGCGAAGACGCGCAAGGGATCGGGGCGCTGGACATCGTCAAGGTTGCGATGAAGCCCTATTTCATTCCCGAGACCACCTCGCTGGACGAACAGATGCGCGCCTTTCTGGCCCGCCGGACCCATTTCGCGCTGGTTGTCGATGAATACGGCGCGCTTCAGGGGTTGATCACCCTGGAGGACATCCTGGAAGAAATCGTCGGCGAGATCACCGACGAATTCGACGTGGTGCGCAAGGATTCCGGGCTGACCCGGACGGAAGACGGAGCCTTTCTGATCGACGGCGCGATGACGATCCGCGACCTGAACCGTGCGACGGACTGGCGCCTGCCGGATGACGAGGCGAACACCGTCGCGGGGCTTGTCATTCATGAAGCCCAGATGATCCCGAACGAGGGCCAGGTGTTCAGCTTCCACGGCTTCCGTTTCGAGGTCGTGGGCAAGCGCGAAAACCGGATCACCCGGCTGAAGCTGCGCCCGCTGTAGCGCTCAGTCCAGCCGACGCAGTTTCATCAGGAAGGACTGCTTTTCCAGGATCAGCGTGCCGTCATCGCTGCATTCGTAGCTGTATTGCTCGAGCGGTTGCAGTTCGGCCAGGCTGGCAATGGGGATCGTGTCACCGATATTGCCGCCCTCGGTTGCCAGTTTGATCGTGGCGTCGCTGCTGACATAGCAGGTGTTGAGGCGCCCGTTCCCGGCAGCCCAGCCCTGGTCGATGGTGCCGTTCAGCATCGCTCCTGCCACGGGCGAGCCTTCAACACTGTCCTGCACCGCGACGAGGAAGTTCTGGTAGCCCCAGACGCTGTCGCCATTCTCGTCGAACTTCACCGCGTTCTTGCCGACGACGACGGTCCCGACCGGGCGGCCATTGCCGACATACTCGGCAATCGACATGCCTTGAACGACGTTGTCGATCAACCAGGTTCCGACCAGGCACTGGTCGCGCACGGCCTTCGCGCCACAAGATTTGCAGTCGACCCCCTTTGTGTCCTTCGTGGCCGCAACGCGGACCTTGGCCGGGCCGGTCGCCATCCCGGCCAGCCGATAGCTGAGCGTCGTGGTGCAATCGCCATCGGCGGCGATGGGGCCGCCGGACCAGTCGGTGCCAGAAACCTCACGATGCTGGGCAAGGACCGGACCCTGGTTCGTCACATCGATCTGGTAGGCCCCGCCGGAAAACGAGGCGTCGACCGCAAACATCGTGAAGGGAGCCGCTTCAAGATCGCGCGTGCCATCGGTGTCGAAGGACACCGCACCGATGTTGGTATCCATCTGCAGGGGAATCTGACCGAACATCGGGTCTGCTCCGCCCGGCGTCACGACCTTGTTGTCCAGAAAATCACGGACAAATCGGGACAGGTCGGCTGCCGGGACAACGGTCAGAAGGGCTGTTTGCTGTGCCGCCTCATCCCCGCCGACCGGCATGGCCGAGATGATGCGGAACACCAGCTTCGGATCCTGGGCCCAGACCCAGGAAAAGAAGACAAGATTGTCGTAGGTCAGCCGGGTCAGGGCCGTGTCGCGGAAGTGGTTGGCGAAGTTGTGCCCCTCGGTGAAGGCAGCATCGACGTTCGGAAAGACCGCTTGCGCGACTGTCTCGGCGGTGCCCTCGACCCACCAGTTGTTGCTGGCGTATTCTGCCATCAGCTCGGGCCAGGTCGCGAACTGGACACAGTGAAACAGTTCGTGCGCGGCGGTGAATTGCAGCATGCCAAGGCTGTCGGCCCCCTGCTCGGCAATCCGCGCGGGGTAGAGTTGCAGGATGCAGTCGCCCTCGTACTGGGTGGCAATACCCAGCACCCTGCCCTTGGCAGTGTCGCCCGCGTTCTTGGCTGCGTGGCCCAGAAGCACCACCGTCACATCCCGAAGCTTCAAGGGCGTGTCGCTCTCCAGCTTCGCCATCCGCGCCAGGGCTTCCTGCACCGCTGCGAAGGCAGAGGCCTCGGCCTCGGCCGCCCCGGCGTCCTTGCCATCCACCACCGAGCGCAAGGTGATGTCCGACGCAAAGCCGGTGACAGTCGCGGACTGCACCTCGGCGCAGGTGAACGTGCTGTCTTCGACATGGCTGGCAAAAGCCTTGGTCTGACAGTCAATCCTGGCTGCTGCGGGCAGGCCCAGGGCCACAAATCCGGCGCAAGCGGCGGAAAATGCGAAAAATTTCATTGAAAATCCTTGCAATGACGCAGGAGCGCCGGGCCGAACGTTGCGTGGGATCATGTCGGGGCGGCGCGTGGAAAGGCAAGGAAAGATTGGGCCTGTCAGGCCAGACGCCGCACCGCGCCCTGTGCCCTGTGTCCTGCCGCCCAGTCCGCCACCGCTGCACCAAATGCCTCAAACAGCGGGCGCGATACCGGATCGTTTCCGGCGTTCCATTCGGGATGCCACTGCACCGACAGCGTGAATCCCGGCGCGTCCTTCACGTAGATCGCCTCTGGCGTGCCGTCCGGCGCGTGGCCATCGATCACGATCCGGCAACCCGGGCTGGCAATGCCCTGGCCGTGCAGCGTGTTCGTCATGACCTCGCGCGCACCGAACAGCTGGTGGAATACCCCGCCTTCGGTGAAACTCACGCTGTGGCGCAGCGCGAAGCATTCCTCAAGCGTGCCATCGGGCGGCATGCGGTGGTTCATCCGGCCCGGCAGGTCGCGGATTTCCGGGTGGAGCGAGCCACCAAGCGCCACATTCACTTCCTGAAAGCCGCGGCAGATGCCAAGGAAGGGTTGGCCACGGTCGACACAGGCGCGGATGAGGGGAAGCGTGATCGCGTCACGGCCCCGGTCGAACGTGCCGTGGGCCGGTGTCTCTTCCTCGCCGTATTCGCTGGGGTGGACGTTGGGGCGGCCGCCCGTCAGGAGAAAGCCGTCGCAGAGGTCCAGAAGTTCGTCGACTGCAACATAGCGCGGATCGGACGGGATGATCAGCGGCAAAGCCCCGGCAACCTCGGCCACCGCAGCGGTGTTCATCGTCCCGCTGGAGTGAGCGGGATAGGTGTTGTTCACCAGATAGCTGTTGCCGATGATCCCGACGACGGGCCGTTGCCCCTTGCGCTTCACCACCTGCATCCCGTCCCGTTGCGTCCCACACCCTACACTACGCGCCCGGACCGGGGCAGAAAAGGGGCAGACATGCGCCGTTGCCGCACAGATCGGCTTCGGTCGTGCACAGCGCAAGAACAATGTGCGGTGTGCCTGCCGCTCACGCGGAAATGAGTTTCCTTCCCATGACGGAAGGTTGGAAAGACGGTCCGATACATCCTGTAGGAGACCTGCGATGCTGAAATCCCTGATCCTTGCCGTCTCTCTGGCAAGTCCGCTGCCACTTCTGGCGCAAGAGGCGACCGGCCATGACGGCCACATGATGGGTGACAAGGGCCCGGCCTCGATGGCCTTCATGGACGCCAATGACCGGATGCATCAGAACATGATGATGGAATACACCGGCAACGCCGATGTCGATTTCATCAAGGGCATGATCCCGCACCATCAGGGCGCGGTCGAAATGGCAAGGATCGTTCTGGAACACGGAACCGACCCCGAGGTCCGCAAGCTGGCCGAAGGCATCATCGCGGCGCAGGACTCCGAGATCGAATGGATGCAGGACTGGCTGGCCAGAAACGGCGGCTGAGACCCGGCCCAGGGGCCCTCAGCCCCGTCGGCGCATGTAGGCTTCGGCGATCTCGATCAGGCGGGAGCGGGTCATTTCCGGCCCGTGCCCGCCAATTGCCAGGCGGCAGTCGATCTGGCGCAGCCGCTCCATCGTGGTCAGATAATCGGGGATCGAGCCGCCCTCCAGATCATCCAGAATTTCGTCGTCATAGATTGCGTCGCCGGTCAGGAACAGACCGTTGCGCTCGTCGAGCAGGCCAAGTCCGCCCGGCGAATGTCCGGGCAGATGCAGGACGGTGAACTGTCGATCACCAAGGTCGATGCGGTCGCCGTCCGTCAGCGTTCCGGACAAGGCGGCCGGACGAAGCACCCAGTTGTTGATCGTCCAACCCGGCTGCGGAGGGTGGGTCACGACCTCCGGCCAGCCGCGGAATTCATCGGCAAAGGTCTGAAAGCCCGAACGCCCGGCAAATCCGTCCGCTTCGGATGCATGGCCCAGGCGTTCGGCAAATTCATGCAAGCCACCGATGTGGTCGACATGCGCGTGGCTGGCGACGGCGACCACCGGCTTTCCCGACAAGGGCAAGGCGGGGCGCACTGGCTGAACGCCGCAGCCGAAATCGAGTTGCAGATCACGGTCCCGACCGAGCACGGTCACGATCGCCGCGCGGAACATCGGATCGACGGCGGGTTCCAGCGTGACGAAGACGCCAGGTTCAAGATTGCGCGTGGTGAACCACATTGCCGTTCTCCTGTCGCAAACGGGCAGGCAGGACCTGGGCCCCCCGCCTAGCCTGCGGACCACAAGCCAAGGACCACCCATGCCCCATCCGAAGACCCCCCGCCCGCTTGTCGGCGTCGGCCTGATGTTGGCGGCAATGGCGATCCTGCCCGTCATCGACGTGTTTGCCAAGAAGCTGGGCGAGGCGGGTCTGCCGATCCTGATCGTGGTCTGGGCGCGTGCCCTGTTCGGCGGACTGATGACGCTGCCCTTCGCCATGCGGACCGAGGGGATGCGGGCGTTCCGGCCTGCACGCCCCGCTTCACCATCTGTTGCGAGCGGCCCTGCTTTTCGGGGCGACGTTCCTGTTCTTCACCGCCCTGAAGTTTCTGCCGATCGCCGATGCACTGGCGATCTTCTTCGTCAATCCCCTCGTCATCGTGATCCTGTCGGCTCTCGTCCTGCGCGAGATCGTCGGCCCCCGTCGCTGGGCCGCCGTCGCCGTGGGCTTTGTCGGCACGCTGATCATCATCCGTCCCGGAATGGTCGAGGTGAATCCGGGCACGGTCTTCGCATTGGGCTCGGGTGTGGCACTTGGGTCCTATCTTGCCCTGACACGCGCCATGGCCGGGGCGGTGGACGCGATGGTCCTCACCTTTCAGACCTCGGCCATCGGGGCGGGAGTGATGACGCTGGCCCTGCCCTTTCTGTGGCAGGCTCCCAGTCCGATGCAATGGGCGATGCTGGCAAGTCTTGGGGTGATCGCCACGCTGGGGCATGTCCTGATCACCAAGGCCTATGAACATGGCGAGGCCTCGATGCTGGCCCCGCTTGCCTTCACCGAAATCGTCATGGCAACGATCCTGGGGTGGTGGTTCTTTGGCGATCTGCCTGACCGCTGGACCGTGCTGGGCGTGACGATCCTGATCGCGTCTGCGGTCTACATCTCGGTGCGCGAGAGGCGCGCGAAGGCGTAGGCGGGCTAGAGCACGCCCTGGGCCACGACGCGCGTCGCTGCGGCGAGCGCCCCGTCCCCGTGCGGGATGTCCAGCGCCTGAAGTCCCGCGTCCATCACCGCCAGAGCCCCGAGGGTCATGTGCGCGTTGACATGGCCCATATGTGCCACCCGCAGGAAGCCGTGATATGCGGGATCGGACGACGGCGCCATGCCAAGGCCGATGCCGAGGGTCACACCTGCCCGTGTCTCGCACCATTCGCGCAGCCGGGTGGCATGGGGCGCCCCGAAGCGGGCTGCCGTCACCGACCAGCCGCGATGGACCGGATCGGCGACGTTCATCGCGATCGCAGGATTGCCCGCCGACCAGGCGTCGAAGGCCGCCCAGACCGCGCTTGCCAGCGTCTGGTGGCGGTGCCAGACCTGCTCCATCCCCTCTTCGCGCAGCATGTCCAGCGCCTCGCGCAGGCCGAAAAGGTGGCTCGTCGGCGCGGTGCCGTCCCAAATCTGCCAGAACTCCCCGGGTTCGGCCCGCGGCCCCCAGGCCCAGTAGGGCGAGGCAAGGTCCGTCGTGCCGCAGCGCTGCCGCGCGGT
>Ga0075154_10002252_pt1 | contig 12762 bp, 5 predicted proteins | sample JI71714BDNA_FD_70965 | JGI IMG/M metagenome (GOLD analysis project Ga0075154, IMG submission 70965) | Wastewater effluent complex algal communities from Wisconsin, to seasonally profile nutrient transformation and Carbon sequestration -... | ecosystem: Engineered > WWTP > Effluent > Algae... | reverse complement strand
TTTCCGAAATGGCCGACAGGGTTGAGGGATTGTTAAAAAGTATTGGTTTGGTGAATCATTTTTCTGATTTGGTTTATGTGGTGGGGCATGGTGCAAGCAGCATCAATAACACCCATTACGCCGGTTACGATTGCGGGGCTTGCAGTGGCCGTCCGGGCTCGGTTAATGCGCGGGTGTTTTCGTACATGGCCAATCATAAGGAAGTGCGGAAAATATTGGCTGCAAGAGGCATTATCATTCCTGAGCATACCCTTTTTATGGGAGCGCTGCATGATACCACAAGGGATGAAATTGATTTTTATCCCGAACAAGTCCTTTCGCCGCATCAGCAGACGTTACACATCAAGCATAAACAGGTTTTTGAAAAGGCATTGGATTTAAATGCCAAAGAACGTTCAAGGCGTTTTGAATTGGTTGATTCAGCCGTTTCTGCTGAGAAAGTGCATGAAAAAGTAAAGTTACGTTCAGTTTCCCTTTTTGAACCTCGGCCCGAATTAAACCATGCCACGAATGCGCTCTGCATTGTGGGCCGCAGAGAAATATGCAGTCATTTGTTTTTAGACCGGCGTTCATTTTTAAACTCTTATGATTACCGGCTGGATGCGGAGGGATGCTATTTATTATCTATACTTAAAGCGGCCGCGCCGGTTTGCGGGGGTATAAACCTCGAGTACTATTTTTCCAGAGTGGATAATCATAAGCTGGGTGCCGGAACCAAGTTGCCGCATAATGTGGTGGGCTTAATCGGCGTGGCCAACGGAATGGATGGAGATTTGAGACCCGGTTTGCCTTCGCAGATGATTGAAGTGCATGATCCCTTGCGTTTGATGATCATCGTTGAACAGTTTCCCGATATGGTTTTGGATGTTATACAAAGGCACGAACCAACCTATGAATGGTTCAAGAACGAATGGGTATATCTGAGTGTGGTTCATCCGGAAACAAAAGAAATTTCTGTTTTTAAAAATGGAACGTTTTTGCCGTATGCCTGCCTACAAGAAACGGTACCTGTTATAGATGATTTAAACCGGCTGATTGAATCAACCACGGTAAATTTCCCGGTATATCAATTTAAGTAAGGTTGCTATGGAAATTGTCTGGATTATTCAATTGTTTATTTTGATTCCGCTGTTGGGGTTCGGAATTAGTTTGTTTATTTCACCAAGCAGTGAAACTTGGCTATCCCGAACAGCTTTTGCAACAACAGGCGCTAACCTGCTGCTGTTTTTGGTATTTGTGCTGCTTTGGGCGATTAATGGTTTTGGCTCGCTCAACCTGAAAGAATGGGTGGTATATCATTCAGAATCGTATGAGTTTTTGATTGATTTTTATTTTGATAAGGTAACAGCCGTTTATCTTTTTGTGGGCTCTTTTCTTACGTTTTTAATTATTGCTTATAGTCGTTATTATTTGCATCGCGAAGCCGGTTATAAACGTTTTTTTAATACGGTACTTTTGTTTTATCTGGGTTATAACATCACCATTTTTTCGGGCAATTTTGAAACACTTTTCATCGGCTGGGAAATCTTGGGTTTGTCATCGTTTTTGCTGATTGCTTTTTACCGGGAGCGTTATTTGCCTGTGCGCAATGCCGTAAAAGTATTTTCCATATACAGAATAGGGGATGTGGGCATTTTGTTGGCTATGTGGGCCAGTCATCACCTCTGGCATGAAAACATTACGTTTTTAAAACTAAGTAATTATGATTTGGTGCATGAGCATATTTCGGGGCACAGCGGCATAGGTATGTTTATTTCGGTTATGATTTTAATTGCAGCCGCAGCCAAATCCGCACAACTTCCGTTTTCATCCTGGCTGCCAAGGGCCATGGAAGGACCAACTCCTTCCAGTGCCATTTTTTATGGATCACTTTCGGTGCATTTTGGTGTGTTTTTATTGTTGCGCACTTTTCCTTTTTGGGAACACCAGCTTCCTGTGCGCATTATGATTGCAATGCTGGGCTTATCAACGGCTGTAGTGGCTTATTTTATTGCCCGCGTGCAATCAACCGTAAAAAGCCAGATTGCTTATGCCTCAGTGGTGCAAATTGGAATCATATTTATTGAAGTAGCTGCCGGATTGCAAACGCTGGCTCTGATCCACTTTGCCGGAAATGCCTTTTTACGCACCTATCAACTGTTGGTTTCACCTTCGGTGGTGAGTTATTTAATACGGGATCAGTTTTACAATTTCAAAGCCCGTAAAACTACACAAGAAGATACCCTGCCTTCAAAATTAGGGAATAGCATCTACCTACTTTCACTTAAGGAATGGAATTTAGACCGGTTGATGAACAAAATTGCATTTTCGCCACTCAAGAAAATAGGTCACCGCCTCGATTTTTTGAATATGAAAAACGTATTCATCTTCTTTATTCCAGCTTATTTACTGGGTTTGTTTTTCCTTTATCACCAAGAAAATATTCCGGCTCAGGTAATCCGCTTTATTCCGGAACTGTTTTCATTCGTTGGGCTCATGATGGTGCTAAAAGCCTTTTCTGAACGGCATCTGCCAAGGCTGGCCTGGCTATTGGTTATCATGGCCCATTTCTGGTTGACTTTGGCCGTTTCGTTTAACGAACATTTTGATGTTTGGCAGAGCATAATTTACCTGAGCGGAATTGTACCTTCCGGTATTGTGGGGTATGCCTGTCTTCATTTTCTGCGGAAGCGGGAACGGCCTTTTTTTACCTTAAACCGGTACTACGGACATGTGTATGAATATCCGCGCCTGTCGTTTGTGTTTTTATTGGCCGCACTCGGTTTAATGGGATTTCCCATCAGTTTGTCGTTTTTGGGCGAGGATTTAATATTCAGCCATATTCATGAAGACCAATTTTTCCTGGCATTTTTTAATGCCCTCAGCTTCGTGGTGGGAGGTATTGCCCTGGTGCGCATGTATGCCCGATTATTCCTGGGGCCGCATGTGAAAAATAACCATGAATCACCTTATCGCTCATCATAATAAAATCCAATTAATAAGTAGTTTTACAATAGGTATATGAAATCAAATCGAAAACTAAGCATTCCGCAAACCGGCTTTGCGGGCCTCAAAGAAAACTGGAAAGCGGATATGGTATCCGGATTTTTGGTGTTTCTGATTGCGTTGCCCCTTTGTCTGGGGATTTCAATGGCCAGCGGTTTTCCGCCGGTAGCGGGAATATTTACGGCCATCATTGGAGGGCTCCTGGTTAGTTTTTTTGGTGGATCCAACCTTACCATAAAAGGCCCGGCCGCCGGGCTTATCGTAATTGCATTAGGTGCGGTTGAGGAATTGGGTAAGGGCGATGCCTTGCTTGGCTATAAGCTGACCTTGGCTGTAATTGTTATTGCCGGACTGCTACAGATTGTGTTTGGTATATTGAAATCGGGTGTATTGAGCGACTTTTTCCCTTCCGCCGCGGTACACGGAATGATGGCCGCCATAGGAATCATAATTATTGCCAAGCAGCTGCATACCTTATTGGGTGTAAAACCCGAGGGAAAAGAAACCTTGGAGCTGATTGCCGAAATTCCGCAAAGTGTTGCCAACATGAATCCCGAAATTGCCATTATCGGTATCGTGAGTTTGTTGGTGCTTTTTATTCTTCCTTTGTTTAAAAACAAATACATTAAAATGGTTCCGGCCCCTTTGCTCGTTATTTTGTTGGCCATTCCCATTGGCCGGTATTTTGATTTAGAACATGAACATTCGTATTTGTTTTTGGATAATCATGAATATACCATCGGGCCTAAATTCTTGGTTACGCTGCCCGATAATTTGTTTTCGGCCATCACTTTTCCCGATTTTTCGGCTTTGTTTACACTCACCTCAATAAAGTACATTATTATGTTTGCTTTGGTTGGAAGTTTGGAATCATTGCTCAGTTCAAAAGCTATTGATTCTATAGATCCGTACAAACGAAAATCAAACATGAACCGCGATTTGATCGGGGTAGGAATAGGAAACACATTAGCTGGGTTAATTGGCGGTTTACCCATGATATCCGAAATTGTAAGGAGTTCGGCCAATATCAACAATGGCGCTAAAACCTGGTGGTCAAATGTGTTTCATGGTGTATTCTTACTCATTTTTGTGGCTTTTTTCCCCATGCTGATTCACCAAATTCCGTTGGCAGCCCTGGCGGCCATGCTTATTTTTACCGGATATCGGCTTGCCTCACCCAAAGAGTTTTATAAGACCTATAAAATTGGTATTGAACAATTAATCAGTTTTTTGGTAACCATACTGGTAACGCTGGCCACCGATCTTTTATTGGGTATTGCTGCGGGAATTCTTACAAAACTGTTACTGCATTTTAAAAACGGATTGCCTGCAAAGTATATGTTCAAGCCTCTCTTTACCGTTACAACAAACGAAGAGAAATACACGGTGGATGTATTTCACTCTGCCGTATTCAGTAATTACATCAAACTCAAAAAATCGCTCGACAGCTTGCCCCGGCATAAAACCATTTGTATTGATTTTTCAAATTCAAATCTGGTGGATCATACCGTGATGGAAAATTTACAGCACTACAAACATGATTATGAAAAGGACGGCGGTTCTTTTATTATTTCCGGTTTAGATACGCACAAACCGATGTCGAAGCATGATTTATCAGCCCGAAAAAGAGTGAACGATAGGCATTGATGTATTTTTCAAAACCTTTTTCCGCTTCGCCGGTTTAATTAAAACACGGTTTATACAGGTGTTTGTTTTCATGGTATGAGCGGGTATTTCAAAAAAATACCCGCTTTTTTTGTCTTAACCTTCTAAAGAACATTCAACTAGTTTCAAAACTCCCTTTTATTATTTATTAACATATTTAAATATTTGTTAATCAGTTAGATAAGTAGTTTTTAGGGAAAACATTTTCGACAGAAAATTTGTGTAGTTGAATTTTAAATTATATCTTCGTTAATAAATGTTAACTAATAGAGATGTATTTTCTAAAATCTACCCCCCAGATTAAGCAGGTCATCAAACTGGGTTTTTCCTTTTTGGTGTGCCTGTTTTTGTTTACTTCCCTTAGCGCTTTATCATCAGCACAAACAAACGGCGACCGTGATGTGGCCGGAAAAATAGCGGCATTGGAACGTGCCCATCAAGGGTTTTATGAACTGGGTTATAATCAGGAGTATGTGAGGGATATAATTATGCCTGAGATTAGAAAAGAACGCTTAACATTAGCTGCCCATTTCCCTGTGCGCAAGCCGGGGCTTGACTCCAATGATTTGTTTATTCGCTGGATTACGGATTATCCGCAGGAGTATGACCAATATATGGGTTATTTAAGACGTGAGCATAGCCGTTTGCGTACCTTATTATCAAATCAATAATCTGAAAAATTGTAATTTATGAAGTCAAATTTTACGTTTCGGGTTATTTTATTCACAGTATCCATTTTTCTGTTTTCACTTCAATCGCAGGCACAATGTGCGGGAAACTGTGGTGTAGAAACAGTAGGTAATTGTGGCTGCGATACAGACTGTTGGTTATATGGAGATTGTTGTCCGGATATCGTTACCGCTTGTCCGGATATTCGCCCCAGTGACCCGCCTATGCCACCGCCGCCTTTCCCGGGTGGGGGAGGAATCGTTAATCCATTAGCCTGTAACCCTGCCGCCTCTATCTGTACGCCGGGTGTTGCGGGACCGTTCAATTTTGACCAAACCACACCCGGTCCGCCAACCGATTTTGCCAATCCTGTGGGATGCGCAACCGGTCTTTACGGAAATCCAAACGGATTTGGTTTTATTATATTGAATATCACCACTTCGGGTGCACTTAATCTGCTTGTTGACGGTAATTCCGGTTCCGGTTTTATTGACGTGGTCGTATACAATATTCCACCCGGCGTAGCCCCTTGCGTGGCGGTTATGAATTCGGCAAATGAAATTGGCTGCAATTATGCACCGGCGGCGGTAGGCTGCACCCAGTTTGGAACTTCATTGCCGGGCTGTACTTCTTCGGTGCCGGCTCCTTATGTAACCGCTGGTCAGCAATTGATGGTCATTGTGCATGACTATTCATCTTCCAGCAGTAATTTCACTCTGCAATTAGGTCCAGGCGGAGCCCAAACAGGCCCACCAAATGCAACCATTAATCCAACGCCTTCGCCCTGCGCAACTAGCGCTCCGGTTACGCTTACTGCGGTTAGTAACGGAGGAACCTGGTCAGGGCCTGGAATGGCTGCAAATGGAAGTTTTAATCCGGCCGCAGCCGGAGTAGGTACCCATACTATTAATTATACGGTTGGAAATGCACCCTGTATTTCTTCCTCAACCGCTCAAATTACTGTAAATCCTCCGCCGGTTGCCTCTTTCAGCACGAACACTCCTATTTGTGTGGGTCAAACCTTAACGCTTACTCCCGTTGAAACCCCCGGTGCTACGTATCACTGGTCTGGTCCGGGAGGTTGGACGGCTACCGGAGTAGCTCCCACAAGGCCTAATGCCACGGTGGCTATGAGTGGTGTTTACTCTCATTATATCGTGCTGGGTGGATGTACTTCTGCAACCGTAACCCAAAATGTGGTGGTTAATGCCACGGCACCTGCACCGCCTATTCTGAGCAATTCTCCAGTCTGTCACGGAAATGCATTAAATTTTGATGGTCCTACAATCCCAGGGGCACAATACTTTTGGTCGGGCCCCAATAGCTGGGCAGAAGCTTCCGAAGACCCCATTATTGGCACCACTGACTATTCAATGACAGGAGATTATTCGCTGTATATTGTATTAAACGGATGTACTTCGGCCACTGCCACGCATCCAGTACAAATAACGGTGCCACCAAAGCCTACCATTTCGCCACTTGCGCCGCTCTGTTATGGGGGAGCTTCGGTGAATTTAACGGTTGACCGCCCGGGCGGAACCTATGCCGGAACCGGTATTGCAGATCCTGTTTCCGGATTGTTTGACCCAGTTTTGGCGGGCTCTGGCACACACACCGTAATTTATACCATTCCTGAACCTTGCGGAAGTGCAGATACACTCGAAATTACCGTAACGAATGAGTTATTTATTCAAGGTACCGTGACGGATGAAACATGCCCCGAAGTAGGCGACGGACAAATTGATATCACAGTTACCGGGGATGTGGGTCCTTTTGTTTTTAACTGGTCAAACGGTGCAAATGTTGAAGATGCCACGGGCCTGATTTTTGGTAATTACTCAGTGCTTGTTACCGATCCATTTGGTTGCGAATACACAGATAATTATTCGGTCAGTTCAGGAAATTCCTTGAATTTTAGTTATGCAACCCAGGATGTACTCTGTTTTGGACAGCCTACCGGCCAGATTTCCGTTACGCCCTTGAGTGGAAATCCGCCCTACACGTACACGGTAAATGGCAATGTTTATAATTCAAACCTGATTGGTAACCTTCCTTCCGGTTTTTACACGGTAAATATTACCGACAGCCGGGGTTGTGATACCTCTTTTGCCACTACGATTACCCAACCCGCCCAATTGTATGGCGATTCAATAAAATATCAATTGCGTTTGGGAGACTATACCATATTAAGCCCCGCCACTTCGGGTGGTACGGGAGCGTATACCATCCAATGGATACCGGCTTTGAACCTGAGCTGTTCCGACTGCCCCAATCCGATGGCATGGCCCAATAGAGATGTGGATTATAATGTGATTATCACCGATGAAAACGGCTGTGTGGTGAATAGTTGGGTGAGTGTGGATGTATTTCATGATGGTCCGTTTATTCCCAATTCATTTACGCCGGGCAAAGATGACCTCAATAATGTTTGGTTAGTTTCGGATTACGGAGTAAAATCATTCGAAGTTTTGGTTTTCGATCGCTGGGGAACCAAAGTGTTTGAGAGTGATAATATTTACCAAGGTTGGGATGGTAAACTAAAAAACGGAACATTTTACGAAGTGGGTGTTTATGTGTATAAAGTAAACATCAAGTACATCGACGGTACTGAGAAAACCCTGCTGGGTAATATCAATCTAATCCGATAGCCTGGTTTATTGTCAGGATTTTTTGGTGTTTTTTATCTGTTTTGAAGGCATTTCGCAAAATATTGCCAATGAGTAAGAACTACACATAATGTCAGTTTGCATTATAAATAAAAATGTGTATGTTTGAACACCATCTGATTGCCTGAACAAACAACTGAACTTCAACGAATAACACCCATGATGCGAATTTTACGGGGCTTGGCCCTTTTGTTTGTAATCTGTGTCGGCAACCCTTTGCATGCGCAGCTTTCAGCGCCCAATGCAACCATCACGCAGTTTACCAACTATACCAATGGAACGCCTCCCGATCCCATTTATATTTTTTGCTCTCCAACGTTTAATGGGCAAACATTAAATGCTTCGCTTACCGCAACACCGCCCTCCGGCACGCCCGGTTGGACGTTTAACTGGTTTTCATATAATGCCGGAAATAATACCTGGACGCCCACAACTACCGAAACTAATGTACCAAATTCCACTATTTCCGGGCTCGCTTCGGGAGGTTACCGTGTGGTAATTACCGACGGAGGTGGAAATATTGTGGGCTGCTACCGTGCTTGGGTTTGGCATAAAGTGAATACCATAACCATTGATCCTGTTGCGGCCGGCTGTTCAGCATTTGTTCTTAGTGCAGCCATGACTACCCAAGATAATTTTACTTATTACAATCCTCCACCTGATCCATTTCCGGTTTCAGCTTCTACCCAGATTTCTGTTTGTTTTACCGCACCGCATACCTATGTTTCTGACCTTGGTTTCTTTCTAATTGGTCCTCCGGGATGTGGAAGTCCGGTTATTCCGCTTGCCCCGCATCCCGAGGCTATAAATGCCGGCAATGGGTGCTGCTGCAACGGAGGTGACAATGTGAACAACCTTTGTTTTTCAACCCAAAATACAAATTTACTCTCCGTATGCGGGGCTGGAACACCTTTGTCGGGCACGTATGGTATTTACGGGCAGGGCACAGCAGGTAACTATGGTGCAAATAATAATAACTGGAGTCCATTGTATGGATGTGATGCCACACAGGGCGGTTGGGCTGTTCAGATTTACGATTGTATAGGCGCCGATGTGGGGGCTTTAACCAACGCGAGTATCTCTTTTTCCGGGGTTTCTTCCTGCGGCCCATCTACCATTACCTATAATTCGGGAAATATTAATTCCACGATTAATGACAACTCGTGTACGCCCCAAACGGCCTCCATTTTTCAGGTTCCACCACCTCCGCCAACAGTGGCCCAAACCATTTTGTCAACTACCACCTATACTTGGACTTCAAACCCCGCTTATGCGTTTCCAACGCCATCCGGAGGAAGTGCAATTTTGCCCCAAAATATAGATCCTGTTCCAACTGTAGATACCTGGTTTTACATTACACAAACCAATTCCTTAGGCTGCAGTACGGTTGATTCGGTTTTCTTTGATTATATACCGCCCGTTCCGCCTGTAATTACCCAACCACAGGTGTTTTGTTTCGATGGCGCACCCGAAAACTTAACGGTGTCGGAAACCGGAGGTGTATGGTCGGGGACGGGCATAACAGACGCCTTGTTAGGCACTTTTGATCCGGTTGTTGCCGGGCCGGGTGTACACGAAATTATTTATGAGACGCCTCCACCCTGTGGCGCTCCCGATACGATTTATGTTACCGTTGCCCCGGAAATAACCTATAATGCTACAATTACAGATGTTTCCTGTTTTCAGGCGGCTGATGGCGAGGTTGTGGTAAATGTACTTACGGGTGATATTCCGGTTACGGGTTCTTGGAACACTGTGCCTGCCACTGCCGGTTTTACGGCCAGTAATCTTGGTCCCGGTACATATACCATTACGCTTGAAGATGCCCATGGTTGCCAAGTTACCGAAGACTACACCATTACAGAACCTACCCAATTAACCTTGGCTACCAATTACACGGATGTTGACTGCCCCGGAAACACAACGGGAACCGCTACGGTGGTTGCCGATGGAGGCACGGTACCTTATACTTATTCTTGGAGTTCCGTTCCGGTGCAAAATACGGCCAATGCCACAAACTTAAGTAATGGAGCCTACACGGTTACGGTAACCGATGATAACAATTGCAGCGAACAGGCTCAGGTGCAGATTTCTACCTTGAGTTCTCCACCGGTCATTCAGGCTGCCATTACCCAAGAGTCTTGCCCGGGTGTGGCCGATGGTGCCTTAGATGCCAGTATTATCGGAGGCACGGGTCCGTTTAATTACAGCTGGTCAAACAATGCTGAGGTTACCGAGGATATTGCCGGTCTCATGGGTGGAAATTATACCCTCACGGTAACAGATATGTATAACTGTGATTATACACAGAGTTTTGTGGTGGCTACCGGAAATTCAATTGACGGAAGCGTTTTGGCAACCGATATCCTTTGCAACGGCATCCCGACGGGAGCCATTACGGTTATTCCGCAAAGTGGAAATCCGCCCTATACTTATTATTTGAACGGAAATCAAGGCAGCAGCAACCAGTTTTCAAATTTGCAGGCCGGAAATTATACCATAATCATGGAAGACAGCAGGGGTTGTGATACCACTTTTTATGCCACTATCACCGAACCGCCCGCACTCTTTACCGATTCGCTTCGATACCAAATCCGCTTGGGCGATTACCTCACGCTTTCTCCCGGTTACGGCGGAGGCACCGGTATCTTAACCTTATATTGGATTCCGGCGTATAACTTGAGCTGCACCGATTGCCCCAACCCGCTGGCTTGGCCGGCATTAACTACCTATTATACCATGGTGGTTACCGATGAAAACGGTTGTGTGGCCGAGTCGCAGGTTTTGGTTGAAGTATTCCACGACGGGCCCTTTATCCCAAATTCATTTACACCCGGAAAAGACGAACTCAATAACGTTTGGCGGATTTCGGATTACGGCGTAGATGAATTTGAAGTCATCATTTTTGACCGCTGGGGCGGTAAAATTTATGAGTCGGATAATATTTATGCGGGATGGGATGGTAAACTGCCCAATGGAAACTTCTATGAAAACGGGGTCTATGTGTTTAAAACAAACATCAAGTATATCGATGGTACCGAAAAAACCATCCACGGACATATTAATCTGATTCGATAATACCAATTTTCATAAAAATAGAAAAGGAGCCAATCGGCTCCTTTTCTATTTTATACGTGTTTTTTTGTTTAGTTCTTTCCGTAGCGTTTACGGTCACCTTCCGAAAGGTAAATCTTCCGCAGGCGGATGCTTTTCGGCGTGATTTCAACGTATTCATCCTCCTGAATGTATTCCATTGATTCTTCCAAGGAAAACTTAATCGGCGGAGCAATACGGGTTTTATCATCCGATCCGGAAGCACGCATGTTCGTAAGCTGCTTGGCTTTGGTTACGTTAACAACCAAGTCATTATCGCGGGTATGCTGACCGATGATCTGGCCTTCATACACCTCATCGCCGGCGCTGATGAAGAAGCTGCCCCGGTCTTGCAGTTTGTCAATGGAATAGGCAAATGTTGGTCCGCCTTCACCGCTGATGATTGAACCGTTCAAACGGCCGGGGATTTGACCCTTCCAAGGCTCATACGCCTTAAAACGGTGTGCCATGATGGCCTCACCGGCCGATGAGTTCAGTACATCGGTACGCAAACCGATAATACCGCGCGAAGGAATCTCAAATTCAATATGCATCAAATCGCCTTTCGGTTCCATTACCAGCATATCGCCTTTACGTTTGGTAACCAGCTCAATGATTTTTCCGGAACAATGCTCAGGCGTATCAATAGTTAAGAACTCCACCGGCTCACATTTTACCCCGTCAATTTCTTTTACGATAACCCGGGGTTGTCCTACCTGAAGCTCATATCCTTCGCGGCGCATGGTTTCAATGAGTACCGAAAGGTGAAGAACGCCCCGTCCGTATACGATGAAGGCATCGGCTGTATCGCCTTGTTCAACGCGAAGGGCCAGGTTTTTTTCTGTTTCTTTAAATAAGCGGTCGCGCAGGTGGCGTGAGGTTACAAATTCACCTTCTTTACCAAAGAAAGGGGAGTTATTGATGGTAAAAGTCATGCTCATGGTTGGCTCATCAATAGAGATGGGCGACATGCCTTCGGGATTTTCAAAATCGGCAATGGTTTCACCAATTTCAAAACCTTCTATACCAACAACGGCGCAAATATCGCCACAGCCTACTTCTTCAATTTTCTTTTTACCCAGGCCTTCAAAAACGTACAATTCTTTTACCCTTGTTTTTACCAGCGATCCGTCTCTTTTAACCAGGGTAACCGGCTGTCCGGTTTTGATGGTACCGCGGTTTACACGGCCGATGGCAATACGGCCAATGAAGGATGAATAATCAATGGATGTAATTTGTAACTGAAGTGTTCCTTCATTGTAAGGAGGCTCGGGAATGTGTTTGATGATCATGTCCAGTAAATCGGTCAGGTCATCTTTCGGGTTTTTCCAATCTTCGCTCATCCAGCCGTTTTTGGCGGCACCGTATACGGTAGGAAAATCAAGCTGGTCTTCGGTGGCACCCAGGTTAAACATGAGGTCAAAAACCTGCTCGTGTACCTCATCGGGGCGGCAGTTTTCTTTGTCAACTTTATTAATAACCAGGGTAGGTTTTTTACCCAGGCTGATGGCTTTTTCAAGTACGTAGCGGGTTTGTGGCATAGGGCCTTCAAAGGCATCCACCAGCAAACAAACGCCGTCGGCCATGTTTAGTACACGCTCCACTTCACCGCCAAAATCGGAGTGACCCGGAGTATCAATAATGTTGATTTTGGTACCGTTGTAGTTTACCGATACGTTTTTGG
>Ga0075154_10002248_pt1 | contig 12771 bp, 12 predicted proteins | sample JI71714BDNA_FD_70965 | JGI IMG/M metagenome (GOLD analysis project Ga0075154, IMG submission 70965) | Wastewater effluent complex algal communities from Wisconsin, to seasonally profile nutrient transformation and Carbon sequestration -... | ecosystem: Engineered > WWTP > Effluent > Algae... | reverse complement strand
CGGCAGCGCCGTTGCCACCGTTTGAACCGTTTCCGGCCCGTATTCTACAGCGAACGATTGAATAATTTGAACAAGAATTCAAATAAATCCCATAGGTGGTAACGCCATCGCCAACGGCATTTTCGGTTTCGATGTTGAGATCAAAAATGTAAAAATCAGAAATGTTATTGCATGAAAATGCCACCAAACGGTTCGGATTCGGTGTCACGTTTTGGCTCGTGCGCAAAATGGTGGTGGTTAAAGACGAATTTTTACACCAGGTTACCGGGTCATAGCCACCTTCAATAGTAAGATTTCCGGTCATATTAAATGCGGAGTTCAGGGTATAGTTTCCCGCTGCCATCCGAATTTGTTTGCCCGGCCCGGCATTGGCCACAGCAAATGCCAAACTGGCCGGACTGGCCTGTGAACCCGTTCCTGCTCCACCGGGTGTAACATAAATAATGTTAGGTTGTTGCGCAATCGCACCCAAGGAAATAAGGGAGAGCAACAAAAATAAAGGAACTATTTTTTTCATCTGAATGTAAAGCATCAGTATGTAATTAGTTTAATCAGTTTATCATCAGCCTTCAATATATAAACACCGGCTGCTATTGTAGTTTCCAAACGCACAAGCACTTGATTTGTTCCAAGACCTTCCAACCTAACCGGAATTTGTTTACCGGTCAAGTCCATCAGCGAAACATCTGAAACCGTGGTTGAAGAAACAAGGGTAATCTGCTCCGTAAACGGATTGGGGAATACCGAAAATGTTTCTGAAGCCGATTCATCTATTCCAACATGTACTTGGGCAAATCCATTTTTCACGGTAGTATCCGCACAACCGTAATTATTGGTAACAATCAAAGTAACTGTATAATTTCCGTTTGTGGCATATACGTGCTGCGGATTTTGGATGGTAGACGTATTATTTGCACCGGAAGCCGGATCTCCGAAATTCCAATCCCAGGTCCAGGCATTTAGCGAATTATCCGTAAAAAAAACCGTTTGACCCGCCTGCCCCACAACCTGCGGATAGGCTGAAAAATTGGCTACCGGTGAAGGGAATACCGCAATTTGAGAAGTGACCGAAGTAGATAGATTTCCGGCCTGACTGTACCCATATAAAGTAACATCATAGGTTCCTGGCGATGTATAAATATGGGTTGGGTTGGCTTGATTGGAAGTTTGTCCGTCACCGAATTCCCAAAAATAGGTTACGGCATTTACGCTTTCATTTGTAAAATCGACCGGTAAGGGTGCGCAACCGTTAAAAATATTGGTACTGAAATCAACCGAGAGGAAATTTTCAATCAACACCGCCAAATTACAAACGCCCGTGCAGCCATTGGCATCCGTAACGTCAACCTGAGCATTATATGAACCCGCCACAGGATATACAGTAGCCACGGTATCACCCGATCCGAAGGAATTATTACCAAAATTCCATTCAAAAGTAAAGGGTGCTAATCCGCCCGAAACCACATTTGCGTCAAAAAACGTAGGTTCATTGGTAAAGCCGGGTATAACCGAACAGTTTACGATGGGTGTTTCAATTACATTGATTCCGATATTATTTGAAATCCCGGTTTGACCGGTTGAACATCCAAAGTTTGAGGTTACCTCACAATTTACAACATCGCCTTGGTTTGGTGCCGGATAAACCAAGGTTTGGGTGCCATTTCCGGTGGGATTTCCATTTACAAACCATTGATAACCGGGAGCCAAGCCCGCATTAGCTGCCGTAGCCGTAAAAATTACGTTGGCACCTTCGCACACATTAAATCCATTGGTTTCTATAATAGACTGTATGATTACAGAAGGCTGAATAATGCCTTCAACCACCACCGCAAATGAATCTTTAAATGAACGGCCGCAACAGTTATCTACCGTTTCAAGGTAAACCATATAATCGCCCGGAGCCGTAAACTGGAAATTTATCTGTTGGTTTCCTGCTCCCGAAATAATTTGGTTAATGTTATTCACTCCGCCCGTTATCTGCCATTCATAACTGTCGGCGGTAATGGATGAAGCATAGGTTCCGCTTTGGTTAATACACAAAGCCGAATCAGTTGATTGTATTTGTGGTAATGGAGGAGCCGATCCGTTAATGATGTTAATGTATTCGGTATATGTGTAGGCAATTCCGTTCCAAACCATGGTAAATGTTTTTTCACCCGTTGTGGTGTAATAGGCAATGGCTGATTGGCCGTTTAAGGTTGCAGGCTGCGAACCGGCACCGAAAAACCATTGAATGGTTCCGGTTTGGGTGGTTGAAAAAGTAACCGGTGAATTAATACATCCGGAATATTTCACTTTAACCACGGGCTGTTGCAGGTTATTAATATTTTGAATGGAAAGGGGTGTTCCGGCCGGATCTTGGTATAAAGCCAGCGTGATTCCATCCGAACCATTGCCGCCTTTTCCCCCGTTGCCGCCAACTCCGCCGGCACCACCGTTTCCGCCGGCACCCACATCACAGTTCAAAAAACCACCACCGGCGCCACCGGCACCACCGGCGCCGCCTATACCGCCAGGACCACCCAATCCGCCCAGGCCATATTGCCCGGCTTGAAAAAAGCAGTCTTTAATTATACCACCCGCACCATTATTCCAAACAAATAATCCAAAAGACGCACCGCCGCCTAGTCCACCCGAGCCACCAGTACCGCCTTGTCCACCTTCTCCGCCGCCACCGCCGCCGGCACCGCTTCCATTATTATTAATCTCATTGGGTACGATGGGCGGAAAAGCCGGAATAACAATAACATATCCCTGAGATCCACCGCCGCCGCCACCGCCGCCGCCGAAACCATTTGTTCCGTTAACGCCGGGTTGTCCGGGCTGGGGCTGAAAAAATCCGGCTGTAAAAGTGGCTACTCCGTTTGCGCCATCGGTACCCGATACACCGTTTGCACCGGAAGTGCCGGGAGTTCCGTCGTTCATGAATGTTCTGGGGCAACTGGTAAGTGAAAAAATACGGTCATCAACACCTACACCGCCCAAACCGGGCTGTCCGCCACCCACACCGGGTGCCGCAGTGCCCTGCGAACCGGCAGGCGCACTCCCCCCGATTGGAAAGGAATAGGTTCCACGTGCGCCACCTGAGCCGCCCACGCCACCCGGATTACTACCCGGAAATGAGCCTGAACCGCCGGCTCCGCCACCCGTGCAACAAGGGCCATCTTCATCGCCGCCCTGCCCGGTTGAACCGTTTGCACCGGCAATACCGGTACTTCCTCCTGCCCCATTTGCGGCGCTGGTTGAACTACCCGACTGAATTTTAACCCTTACCACTTCATAATTTGAGCAGCCGTTCAGGTAAAGTCCGTAAGTAGAAATACCCTCGCCTATGGCATTAACCGTTTTGATTGTTAGATCATGAAGCTCAAAATTGCTGATATTATTTCCCTGAACCGCAACCAGGCGGGAAGGATTGGCCTCAACATTAAAAAAATCCCTGACGATAATGGATTCAGAGCCGTTTGTTTTTTCCCAAAGGGGATTAAAACCACCATAAATTTTAACGCCGGAAACCAAATTCACGGGCGCAGAAACATTATAGGTGCCCGCCCTCAGGTAGATGATGCTGTTGGCAGCGTTCACCAAACTCAATCCGTAGGTTAAGTTTGCCGGATTCTGACGTGTTCCCGCCGGACCGGAACTTGCTCCAAAAGGAGTTACATAAATGATATTACATTCTTGAGCAGATAAGGCTCCGAAACCTCCCAAAAATAAGAGGAGTGAAAAAATGCAGGTCTTGTATATCTTTGCCATCAATCAGACTATTCGTAACTTGCAATATTACGCAATACTTAACAATTTTTCACACTAAAATATTAACAATAAGTAAAGTTGAAGTTTATCAGACATGAACATACAGACAGCCTGATCGGAATACTTTCGGACAGCAGTATCCATGCTGATTTGAACCGGAGCAAAAAAGAAAGGGAAAGAACCGGTGAGAAGGAACTTGTGAGCAGACTGTTACCGGACGGTTTAACGGATTGGGGCTATGAAGAATCGGGTAAACCCTATTTTTTGAACCGGGCCGAGGATTTGTCGTTTACCCACTGCGAAAATGTATACGCCTGCCAAGTTTCCAAAACAATCCGGTGCGGAATTGACCTGCAACATTACCGGGAAAAAATAGTTCGCCTATCGGGCAAATTTTTGAATACCAACGAATTGACATTCATTGAGAGTATAAAAACGGAGGAAAAGGTAAAATACCTCACCGCCATGTGGAGCGCAAAAGAAGTACTTTACAAACTTTATGGCATCGGCTTTATCGATTACCTGAACAAGTTTACCATTCAACCCTTTTCAACAGCGGATGCCATTTTACAGGCGAAAGCTGATTTTGGCCAAGGCGAATCACTTTTTTATATCCGTACGTTGTTTACCGCCGATTTTGTTTTGGCATTTCATACCTTATCCCCAACTTTACCGTCTGATGATGAAAAACACATATTCCATTTTTGAGCTTGCGCATTCAAGCGGAAAAAAGCATATTGTTCCGCTCATTGATCCCGACAAAACGGATCGACAAAAGGCTGGTGAAATAGGTAAAATAGCCCAATCCTTGGGCATTCCATTCATACTGGTAGGCGGCAGCCTGATTACCCAAGGTAATGTGGAATCTACGGTTCTAGAAATAAAAAAAGAATTTTCGGGCGCCGTTGTACTTTTTCCCGGCCACTCCGTTCAGGTGTGCGAAGCCGCCGATGGCATTTTGTTTCTTTCCCTCATATCCGGCAGGAATCCCGAACTGCTCATCGGTCAACAGGTGGTTGCGGCACCGCTCATCAAAAAAGCCGGACTGGAGTGCATCCCAACGGGCTATATGCTTATTGAAAGCGGAAAAACAACATCGGCCGCATACATGAGCCAAACCATGCCGATTCCATACCAAAAAGATGAAATTGCAGCCTGTACGGCACTGGCGGGAGAAATGCTGGGATTGAAATGTATATACCTTGAGGCGGGAAGCGGAGCCGAAACGCCGGTATCGGCATCTATGATTAAGGCGGTAAAAGATGCCATTTCCATTCCCCTGATTGTAGGCGGAGGAATACGAACCGAAGAAGATGCAAAAAAGGCTGCCGAAGCCGGTGCGGATATACTCATCGTAGGCAATCTGCTCGAAAAAACACCGGATGCGCTGCAAAATTTGATGAAGGCCATAAACTCCTAAAATGCTAAACATTACCCCGGAAACTGCGGCTTTTTTGGTTGAATGGACGGCCGTTCTATTGGGTATCATTTATGTTATACAAGCCTCCCGCTTAAAACGAAACTGTTGGATTTACGGCGGAATCAGTACCCTTCTGTTTACTTGGTTATTTTTTTCGATCAACCTGTATATCGACTCCGTCCTGAATGCCTATTACGCCCTGATGGCCATCGTGGGATGGTTTTCGTGGAAAAGCATCGGTACTGAAATAAAAGTATCCCGTTTATCCGGTTTTGAACTAATCACAGCCATTTTCCTCACTTTATCCATTGGCTCGGTGCTCGCATGGATCATGCGGAAATATACGGATAACGCCTTTCCTGTGGCGGATTCTTTTCTAGGGGCTTTATCGGTTACCGCTACCTGGCTAAGTACCCGTAAGAAAATTGAAAACTGGCCATTCTGGATTATTGCAAACCTTTTGGGAATTACTATTTACCTGCTGAAAGAACTCTATCTTACCTCTTTCCTCACGTGCATATATGCAGGATTGGCAACACATGGGTGGTACAATTGGCGGATAAAAATGAAAGGGCAGCATGTATAAAATTGCCGTTACCGGACCCGAAAGCACTGGCAAATCAGCTTTATGTGAAGCACTGGCCAAGCATTTCAACACCTGCTGGGTGCCCGAATTTGCCAGAACCTATCTGGCCGGACGAACACCGCCTTACGCTAAAGAAGATTTGGATTTAATTGCCAAAGGCCAGTTGAATGCAGAAAAAGAGATGCTCACGAAAGCTGACCATATTCTTTTCTGCGATACTGATATGACGGTGATGAAAGTATGGAGTGAACATGCATTCGGTTCTTGCAGCCCCCTGATTGAAAAGCTATACCGTGAACAATCTTACGATGCCTATCTGCTTTGCGATATAGACCTACCTTGGGAACCCGACCCATTGCGCGAGCATCCCGAGTTGCGGGCCTATTTTTTTAATACCTACCATACATTATTAAAACATCACCAAAATAAACTAATCATCATCAATGGAAGCGGCATTTCCAGGGTACAAAACGCCATACATGCACTCGGCATTTTAGGCCTGAAGTAAAAATTATAACATTTCATGCGGTTCAAATTATTACCTTTGGGAAATAACAATCAAAGTGCCATGAAAAACAAAGAAATAGTACCCGGTAAAGGTTTAGGCGAACTCAAATTCGGAATGAGCCGCGATGAGGTTTTATCTGTGCTCGGAAAGCCTGATGATGTGGACACCTATGATGACGATGAAATTGAAGATGAAGGTTCAGAATCATGGCACTATGATGACTTAGAAATATCGCTTAGCTTTGATGAAGAAGAAGACTGGGTGCTAACTACCATTGCCGTAAGCAATCCAAGCCATACGTTTATGGGCCATGAACTTATCGGCCTCACAAAATCTGAGCTATTGGCTGTACTTGAAAGTTTAGAAATTAATAATTTAGATATCGAAGACTGGTCCAGCGAGGAAGTGCCAAACCACTTATTGATCAGCTCAAATGATTTACAGGTAAATTTCTGGCTCGAAGACGAAATTGTTTCCGAAATTCAATGGGGCGCTTTTGTTGAAGATGATGATGATGACGAGGAATAATTCCCGGCCATCGCTTAACGCGTTCCGAATTCGGCTTCGCTTCTTTTAATTTCTTCTTTTACGTATTTCCCACGGGTACCCTTAAAGCGGTCGGCAAACGATTGACGCTCAGGCAGTGCGATGAAATCTTTCACAAAAGCCGTTTCCGGATTGATGAGGATGGGCGTTTTATCAGAATTTTTCATAAATGAAGTTGGAATCGGAATAAATTCCAAGCCATACAGTTTGAAGCGCTCATATACTTCATGAAGCATAAAACTTTGATACTGATCACTGGCTACTGCAATACGGGTAAAGCCTAATTTGCGGGCTATCAAATAACTGTAGTACATATTTTCGGTACTGTGCTCGGCTTTATCTTCCACAAAAATATTCTCTTTAGGAATGCCGAGGGCTTCACCCATTAAGGCCATAATTTTTCCCTCTACGTAAGGTGTATATACGGCAGATCCGGAGAAAATTACATTTTTTGTAATCCCTTCCGAATACAACTGATGGGCCCATCGTACCCGAAAGTTCATAATATCCGCCATGCCTTTATCCTTATACGGAACACCGGGTACAATTATCACGTCGTACGGTTCAGCCCGTTTGGCCTCCTGGTAAATAACGGGCGTTTGTACAATGAGGCAACTCTGCAATACAAACGAAGTACCTAGCAGAATGGCGATTACATATATAATTGACCTGAATTTCATATTTTTTGCTTGTTTCCTAAGTAAACAGCCTTGTGAAAATTTTGTTTAATTATATGTCAATTTTGTTAAACAAAAATCAGGCCATCTATTTAGTATTACTTTATAAGAGATGCATAAAACAACTTTATAAACGCTAAAATAGCGAAAACCGTTTTCCGATTATACAATTAATCAACCGATAATCTAAACATCATATAAGAAAGTCCTGTTAATTCGGCGAAATGGTATTACTTTTGAAACGTGTTAACCGATTTATACCAAATAAGTGATTTCAACCGGGAAGCCGGCCATGTTTCGGCAAGGATCGGCCTGAATATTTCCCACCCAATTTTTGAGGGTCATTTTCCCGGTCAACCCGTTTTGCCCGGCGTATGCCAGATGGCTATCGTGAAAGACCTACTCGAAAAGGCGCTGCAAAAACCGCTCAGACTGAAAAAAGCAGATCAGGTGAAATTTTTGAGTATGATAGATCCGCGTAAAACACCGGAACTAAATCTTCAGATACAACTCAGTGAAGATGCCGGCCTATATACGGCCCAGGCTGTTTTGCAGTTTGAAGAATATACGTTCTTAAAATACAAAGCAAGGTTTGTTGATGCCTGAAACCGAACATATACGTATGATTACCATGAGAGAGCGCATGAAAGCGGCCTCCTGTTGTGTAATCATTCCAACGTATAACAATGTAAATACCATTGTTCAGGTAATTGAAGACGTAACGAATTTCACCGATGATATCATTGTAATATTGGACGGCCCTACCGACGGCACAGCCGAATCCGTAAGGGGATTTCCGGGCATTACGTATATTGATTACACACCCAACCGCGGAAAAGGCTATGCCTTGCGAAAAGGAATTGAAGCTGCCAGAAACCGGGGCTTCAAACATGCCATCAGCATTGACTCCGATGGGCAACATTATGCCAAAGACATTGAAACCCTGCTCGAAAAAATTGAAGAACAACCCGGACGATTAATCGTAGGCGCCCGTAAAATGGAAGGTGCCGACCAAAATAAAAAAAGTGGTTTTGCCAATAAATTTTCCAATTTCTGGTATACCGTTGAAACCCTGCATACGTTACCCGACACTCAAAGTGGATATAGACTTTATCCAGTACAGAAAATGAAGGGTATGCGTTTTTTGTCTACCAAGTATGAGTTTGAGGTTGAGGTGCTGGTGAAAGCAGTATGGAGGGGAATACAAGTGATTTCCGTGCGGGTTGATGTATACTATCCGCCGCAGAGCGAACGTATTTCACATTTCAGGCCCGGGCCCGATTTTACACGGATCAGTATTTTGAATACGTACCTGGTGATTTGTGCCGTGCTTTACGGACATTGGGCTGTGATTATCCGGGCACTTACCTGGGCAAACATCAAAAATTTCATCCGCAAAAATTTCTTCGATAAAGATGAGCCACTTTCCAAAAAAGCGGCATCCGTAGGATTTGGTGTTTTTATGGGAATTATTCCGCTCTGGGGCTTCCAGATGATTCTTTGTGGATTATTGGCCCATTTCTTCCGGCTCAATAAAGCCATTTCATTACTCTCAAGCAATATCAGTATGCCTCCCGTTTTACCATTCGTTATTTACGGCAGTTATGTAATGGGGCAATGGCTGATGCCAGAAGGCAAAAAAGCCCCTTTAGACTTTCATCTGATCGAGGCTGACCCCGGTAAATTTCTGGTTGACAGCAGTGTGCAGTATCTGCTCGGCAGTTCAATGCTGGCCATTGTTTGTGGCATAGCGGCGGCATTATTATCATACACTTTATTTTTCATTTACAGTCGGGCAACCCAAAAACGCAATCCTCATGGGAACCATTAGAAACCTGATTCGCTCCCTGATGCCTGAAGCCTGGTTGAACAGATACCGGAATAAAAAAAGGGAACAAACCCGACAGCAGTTGGAGCAGAAGAAACAACAGGGCAAAATCATCACCCAAGCCCGTCTTGTGGGTGATTTACAAAAAGCTGGCCTTACAAGCGGCGATACGGTTTTGGTTCATAGTGCCATGAGCAAAATCGGGTACCTTGAAAATGGCCCGGCCACCCTGATAGAAGCCCTATTGGAAGTTATAGGCCAGAATGGAAACCTATTGATGCCTACTTCGCCAAATGCCTCGTTTCAAATTGAGTATGCCAAACAAAATCCGGTATTTGATGTATTAAACAGCCCATCTAAATTAGGTTCCATAACAGAGTATTTCCGAAAATTGCCGGGTGTTATACGCAGTGCGCACCCTACTGAGCCTGTTGCAGCATTGGGCCCCGATGCTCAATGGCTTACGGAAGGCCATTTTAATGAACCTACCCCTTACACCCAACATTCACCCTTTGCACGTATCTATAACAAAAACGGCAAAATTCTATACCTTGGAGTAAGCCTGGATAACGCCGGTACCAATTTACATACACTGGAAGATGCGGTAGATTTTAAATATCCCGTTTATGCGGATGAATGGTTTGAATTTACGATAGTGGATGTGCAAGGAAAAAGCCATCAAACTAAAACAAGGGTTCACAATCCCGAATTTTCCAAAAAAAGGCGTTGCGATGAACTTCTTCCTTTGTTTGAAGCCCATGCAGTTGCCCAAAAAGTAAAAATTGGCGAAGCCGATGCCTGGTTATTTGATGGAAAAAAAATGTTTGAACTCATGTTGAATGCCTATCAAGAAAAAGGCATAACCATGTATACGCCGAATGGAGAGAATCTGAAATATTAAAGCTAAATTTAAAAACCTACATGGTGTAAATGCCCAACTTTAGTTTAGTTGAAAAAACCACGGGCTTTAAGCTAATTCTACTTTCATCGCGTTTATTTCCCAAAAACATATATACATTTCCTTTACCATCATTATAAAAACTGGATAATTTCGGCACTTGGTTGTTGGAGAACTTTTTGGCAAGGGGCTCGGTTTTTCCGCCCGACCCTGGAATGACTTTGGTACAAACCAGTGTATATCCTTCGCCCGCAATCCTCGCTGATTTTTTGATGGGTGTGTGAATATCCCAATCAACCTGCTGCTTACCCGTTACGTAGAACATGTAATAGGCATTCTGAAATTTGCTCACATACACGTTGTATCGCACTTGTTTACCTTCATCAACAAATTTTCTGTTAACCCGGTGTGAAAAAATAAAATTACCTGCATAATCTATTTTAAGCAGAATAAAACTTTGTGCTGAATGCTTTATCTTTTTTTCGGATGATATATCGTAATTTAAAGACAGCAAATAACAGATTCCATCCTCTTCCATTTTTACTTTGGTTATACGATGTGCATAATTGATGAAAAAAAAGCTTTTCTTATTTTTTTCGTAGGTGTAAATTGAATGTTCAGGAAACTCATTAAAGGCAGAACTGGTTGCACCCGAACTTAAGTTAACGGTAACCGCGTAGCCACCATTTACAACAATTCCAGCTGTTTTTTTATCATTGGCATACAGGCCGTTTATGGTTAATAAATCATCCTCCAATAAAAGACTGGTAGAACGGATCCATTTATCCTGCATGCTAAATTCAATTTCTCTTTGCTCAGCACCGTTTGAACTGAGCAAGGTAACAGATGTTTTATACCCGGGAGTATCGGATTTATCATCAGTTTCATTGTGTTTAAGTGCTAAATAAAATAGTTGACCTGAATTGGTTATGCCAAAATCGTACAACCCAATTTTATTTTCATTAACAGGCATGGTATATTCAAATTCAGCTAATTTATCTCCTTCGCTATCAAATGATATCACCACATACGTATCTCTATTTTGACTGTCAATTTTACTTATAGGTGGCTTCCTGTAAACGAAAACCGTTTTGGACTCATCCGGGCTCATTATCACTGAAATTTCTTTCATCATATAATGCGCATAATTAGCATGCCAATATGTATTAGACTTTTGTATACCCGGGAAATCAAATTGATCATTGGTAAGTATATCATACTGGATTGTATAGTCATTTGCAAATTTCAATTTAAAATATGAGTCTACTAATGCTATTTAAACCCAGGTTGTATTTATACGTTTCGGATTTTCAGCTGCAAATAACAGTTTTTCACCTTGAAAAACCCGTATTACTTTATCCATTTCTTTAATACGGTATTGGGGCTTTTCCGGTTTTGGGAGTTTGGAGTGTGGAACGGGAGTAACCTCATCCAAGGACTTAAATTTATAAGATTCCGCGATTTCACTCGTCTTATAATTATAATTTCCAATAAAATACAATTCCCCTTCAATTTCTTCGGCGTAAGAAAACCCATTGGGAAACATAACCAGCCCGTTACCCCATTTCGCATTTTGGGATGAAACAACAGTAAAGAGTAAAATGCAACCGAAAGCTAATAATGCTTTTTTCATAATTTGGTTAATATAATTCATCAGGGCAAATATAAAAAAATGCTTAATTTCATAATTCTTTAAAATTTAAAATAATACTGCGGAAACTATTTACCATATCTTCAACCACTTCGACAGCCGTTGAAATGGTGTTTATTCTGGCACTCACCTGCCCAATCTCCAGTTCGCCCTGAACCAAATCGCCTTCCAGAATACCTTTTTTAGCCCTTCCCCTTCCTAAAATAGCCTTTAGCTCGTCTGCTGTTGCACAGCGCGTGTAGGCCTGTGCCAGTTCCTCGTAAAATTCATTTTTCATCAAACGAACGGGTGTTACTTCTTTTAGCGTTAAAACCGTGTCGCCCTCGCCTGCTTTGCAAATGAACTGTTTAAAGTTTTCATGGGCAGAACTTTCAACCGTAGCGGCAAATCGGCTCCCTACCTGAACACCTTCGGCACCCAGCACCATTGCGGCCGCCATAGTTCTGCCACAGGCAATTCCGCCTGCGGCGATTACCGGAATATCCAATGCATCGGCCACAGCCGGAATCAGACAAAACGTAGTAGTCTCTTCTCTTCCGTTATGTCCACCGGCCTCAAAGCCTTCGGCTACCACGGCATCCACTCCTGCGGCTTGTGATTTGAGCGCAAATTTGGTACTCGAAACCACATGCACAACCACTTTGCCGGTTTCCTTTAATCTGGATGTCCAAATACCAGGATTCCCCGCAGAGGTGAATACGATGGGAACTTGTTCCTCGATAAGAATCTGCATAATTTCTTCCACATTGGGGTAAAGGAGCGGCACATTTACCCCAAAAGGTTTAGATGTTGCCTCTTTACACTTTTGGATATGGGAACGGAGCACGTCGGGATACATGGAACCTGCGCCGATCAAACCAAGTCCGCCGGCATTGCTCACCGCCGAGGCCAAACGCCAGCC
>Ga0075154_10002247_pt1 | contig 12773 bp, 14 predicted proteins | sample JI71714BDNA_FD_70965 | JGI IMG/M metagenome (GOLD analysis project Ga0075154, IMG submission 70965) | Wastewater effluent complex algal communities from Wisconsin, to seasonally profile nutrient transformation and Carbon sequestration -... | ecosystem: Engineered > WWTP > Effluent > Algae... | reverse complement strand
CGCTGAGCCTGCGCTGGCGCTGGTCGGAGCGGGTCGGATGACGCTCGCTTATGATCCCGACGCGCTTCCCCAAGCGCGCGCCGCGCTGATCGCGGCCTCGGCACAGGGCGGCTGGCCGGTGGCGGGCGATCCGCATTCGCTCGCGCTGCTGACGCTCGCCGAACGGATTGCGGCGAGCGATATTCCCGTTCTGCTTGAGGGGCCGACCGGCACTGGCAAGGAAGTGCTGGCGCGCTTTGTCCATCGCCTCTCTGCCCGCGCCAATGGCCCCTTCGTGGCCGTCAATTGCGCTGCCATGCCCGAAGCGATGCTAGAGGCGCTGCTGTTCGGCCACAAGAAGGGCGCCTTCACCGGCGCGGCCGAAGCCGCCGAGGGCCTGTTCCGCGCGGCGGATGGCGGGACGCTGCTGCTCGACGAGATCGGCGAACTGCCTCTGGCCCTGCAATCGAAGATGCTCCGCGCCTTGCAGGAGGGTGAGGTCTTGCCGCTGGGCGCGACCAAGCCACTCAAGGTCGATGTGCGCGTGGTGGCAGCCACCAACCGGCATCTGGCGAGCGAGGTCGAAGCTGGGCGGTTCCGCGAGGATCTGCTCTATCGTCTCAACGTGTTCCCTCTCACCCTGCCCGCCTTGCGCGACCGGCCTGGCGATATCGCCCCGCTCGCCTTTGCGATGCTGCTACGCCACGCGCCTGCGGCGAGCTGGATCGGGGCGGACGCGCTGGCACTGCTGGAAGGCCACGCCTGGCCTGGCAATGTCCGCGAGCTGGAAAACGTCATCCGCCGCGCGATCCTGTTGGCAGATGGAGCCAGTGCCATCACCGCTGATCACATTATCTTCGACACCGCCGTGCGCGCGGTGGTCGAGACTGCGCCCCCGCCGCCGACCACAATCGCCGGCCCGCGCTCGCTTTCCGATGTCGCCTTCGCCTCTGAAGCGCGGGCGATCCTCGAAACCCTCAGCCGCAACGGTGGGAACCGTGTCGCGACCGCACACACGCTTGGGATATCGGAACGCACGCTGCGTTACCGCTTGGCATCGATGCGAGGCGCCGGGCTGCTCGCGGCGGGAGGCGCGGCGTGAACGTGGGACGCGCCAGCTTCGGTATCGAGGATGCGATGGCTCTGCGCAGTCAGGTTCTCGCCCGCAGCGCCGCCTTGCGCGATGTGCGCGCGGCGAGTGATGCGGCGGGCGCAGGCACTGCGCTTGGCGCCCCTGCACAGGCACCTGGCGCAGGCTTTGCCGATACGCTCCACATGGCCTTGAAGCAGGTCAGCGCAGTGCAGGAACATTCAGGCGCGATGCAAGTCGCCTATGAGCGGGGGCAGGTGACTGACATCGCGCAGGTGATGCTGGCGCGGCAGGAAGCGGGCGTCGCCTTCGAAGCCACGTTGCAAGTGCGCAACAAGCTGCTGAATGCCTATCAAGACATCATGCGGATGGGGGGTTAAGCAATGGCCGATGCCTTGCCCGTCCCCGCCGATCCGGCGGGCCAGCCGCTGGCGCCCGCAACCGGCTGGCGCACCATGTTGCCGCCGCAGGCGGCCGGCTTTGTCAGCCAGCCGGCGCTCGCTCGCGCGCTGCCGGCCTTGGCGGGCGTTGGCGCGCTGGCGGCAGCGGCGGCTTTGTGGATGGCGATTTCCTCCGGCCCCGACCGGGTGCTCTACACCAGCCTGACGGATGCCGAGCGCGCCAAGGTGGTCGAAGCGCTCGAAGCGGGCGGGATCGCCTATGCGATCGACAGCGGCACCGGCGCGCTCTCGGTGGCCGAGGGCGATCTCTACCGTGCCAAGATGCTGGTCGCCAGCGACGCCGGAATCGCCGCGCCCGAAGGGGCCGAAGCGATGCTCGATTCGATGCCGCTGGGCACCTCGCGCACATTGGAGGGCGAACGGCTGCGGCTGGCGCGTGAGCGCGAGCTGATGCTGACGATCCGCGAGATCGACGGAATCGAAAGCGTGCGCGTCCATCTCGCCACGCCGGAAAGATCAGTATTCGTGCGAGAGAACAACCCGCCGTCGGCCTCGGTGATGCTGCGGCTCGTCAGCGGGCGCAGCCTGTCGCCAGACCAGGTGGGCGCGATCGTCAATCTCGTCGCCGGGTCCGTGCCGGGGCTGACCGCCGATGCGGTGCGGGTGGTCGACCAGAACGGGCGGTTGCTGACCGATCCACGCGAAGCAGCGGGTGAGGGCCTGACGCTCCAGCGCGAGCATGAGGCGAAGCTGCGCGAACAGGTTGATGCGCTGCTGCTCCCCCTGCTGGGCGAGGGCAATTTTTCGGCGCAGGTGCAGGTCGAGCTCGACACAGCCGAAGTCACTACCGCGCGCGAAACCTACGAGAAAGAGGGCGTGATCCGGGCGGAAAGTGCGCGCAACGCGTCCCGCACGGGTGCAGGGCCGGTAGGCGGCGTGCCGGGCGTTCCGGCCAATACCCCGCCGCCGCAGGCTCAGCTGGTCGACGGCGCGCCGCAGCCGGTTCCGCCCGCCACCAACCCTTCGACTGACACCGAAACCGCCACCGACCGCAGCTATGAATTGGGCCGTGAGGTTGCCGTGACCACCGCCGGGCCGGGGGCACTGAAGAAGCTCTCGGTCGCGGTTGCGGTCAGCGATGCTGCCCTGAAAGCCGCAGCGCCGCTGACCCGCCAACAATTGGAGGCGCTGGTCAGCGCCGCTGTCGGCGCGAACACCCAGCGCGGCGACATGGTCGAAGTGGTGGCGAGCAAATTCGATCCGGTCGATCTCGAACCGCCCGCCTTCTATGAGGAGCCGTGGTTTGCGATGCTGGTGCGGTATGGCACGGCCTTACTGGCGGTGTTGCTCGTTCTGTTGCTTGCGGTGCGGCCGTTGATCGGCAAGCTCAAGGGCAAGAACGCCCCCGCCGCGCTGCCCGCCGAAGACGCCCCGCTCGCCGTGATCGGTGATGCCACCGCGCAGGACAGCGGCACGTCGCTCACCGCCGATGACGCAGGCGTCGCGCTTACTGATCTCCCGCACCAGGTCGAACTCGCGCGGCGATTGGCGGCGAGCCAGCCCGAACGTGCGGTCGAAGCGTTGCAGCGGATGCTCGAAGGGCCGGACTCGCGTGTGGGTGAGGCAGGTGCGGCATGACCGTTGATGATGCCCTGACAGTGGCGGACACCCTCGCAGCCCCGCCCGGGCTGCTCAGCCGGGTTGACCGCGCCGCCGTGTTCCTGATGCTGCTGGACGATGCGGAGGCGACCAGCCTGCTCGCCCGTCTTTCACCTGCCGAGCTGGAAAAGCTTGGCGCGGCGATGATGGCGCTGGGCGAGATCGAACAACCGCACATGGCCGAAGCGCTCGCCGATTTCGCGGACGAGGCATCGCGCGAGATGCTGCCCAAGCGCGGGCGGAACGACCGGGTGCGCATGCTGCTCGACAAGGCGCTCGGCCCCGCGCGCGCGGAATCGATGATGCAGCGGATCGAGCCGGATGCTGCCCCACGCAGCCTCGAACTGGCGCAATGGCTCGCACCCGGCGTGCTGGTGCGCCTGATCCTCGACGAACATCCGCAGGTGATCGCCGCGCTGCTGCTGCTGATCGAGCCCGAGCCTGCCGCCGCAGTGCTGGCGATGCTCCCGCTCGAACTGCAAACGATGGTGGTGGAGCGCGTGGCGAAAAGCGGGGCGATTTCCGCCACCGCCATCGCCACCATCGACACGCTGCTGACCCAGCGCATTTCGGCGACCTATGGCACGGCGGCGCTGATGCTGGGCGGGCCGCGCGATGCGGCCAACCTCATCAACCTGGCCGCTGGCGAGCTGCGGGGCACGGTGCTGCCCGCCATTGCCGAGCGGGATTCGCCGCTTGCAGAAAAGATCGAGGAGGAGCTGTTCACCTTCGAAATGCTTTTCGCGCTCGATCCGATGGGGATGGGCCGGCTGCTGCGGGACGTGGACAACGAAAAGCTGGTGGACGCGCTCAAAGGACTCAACGAAGCCGACCGCGCGCCGTTCTTCGCTGCCATGTCGAGCCGCGCGGCGGACGGCGTGCGCGACGAGATCGAGCTGCGCGGCCGCCTCACCAAGAGCGAGGTCATCGCGGCGCAGAAGGCGATTGTCGACATCGCGCGGGGCCTGGCCGATGCGGGCGAGATCGTGATCGGAAGCGGCAGTGGCGAATTCGTCTGATTGGCTTGGCGTGCTCGCCGAGACCGATATCGCCGCCTCCGACGCGCCCGGCTGGTTGGCGCAGTTGGGCGGGGGCGGAGCGTACCGCGAGGCATTGCCATTTGGCGCGCCCGAGCCGGTAGCGCCGCCGCCTCAGCCCGAGACAGCCGAACCCGAGGCTGACCCGGTTGCTGAGGCGCTCGCCCGCGCCTATGCCGATGGCGTCGCCGCAGGCCGCGCTGCCGCTGCCGCTGAGGCCGAAGCGCTGGCGACGCGGCATCGCGCGCTGCGCCTTGCGTTCCGGTCGTTCGATGAGGCCGCGCTCGGCGTGCTGGCCGATGATCTGGCCGCGACCGTGCTCCACCTCTGCGACAGCGTGCTGGGCGAGGCGGCGCACGATCCCGATGCCCTGCGCGAACGCTGCATTGTCGCCGCGCGCCGAATCGGCGGAGCGGCGGATGCGCTGGTGCTGCATCTCCACCCCGATGACATCGCCCTGCTGGGCGATGCGGCGCTGGCCGGGATGCGGCTGGTACCTGACCCGGCGCTCGAACCCGGCAGCCTCGTGATCGAAGGCGGCGAGGGCGCGATCAGCGACGGTCCGGTCGAATGGCGCCGCGCGATTGCCGCGGCCTTGCGCGCATGATCGCCGAATTGCAGCTCGATCTGGCGCGGATGCGGAGCGCCTCGGTGACGCGCGGGCCGGTGCTGACCGGGCGCGTGGTCACGTGCGATGGCGGGCTGATCGAGGTGGAAGGCCTGCCGCTGCCGGTCGGCTCGCTGGGGCTGATCGAAAATGACGCGGGGGCGGAGTGCCTCGCCGAAGTGATCGGTTTCCGCGCGGGCCATTCGCTGATGATGCTATTGGGCGATGCCATGCTGCTACGCCCGCAGGCGCGGGTGCGGGCCTTGGGCCAGCCGGGTGAGGTGCGCGTGGGCGATGCGCTGCTGGGCCGCGCGGTCGATGCGCTGGGCGATCCGATCGATGGCGGGCCCCGGCTCGATCTGCCGCAGGTCTGGCCACTTGCGGGCAAGCGCGAAGGCGCACTGGAGCGAGCGAGCGTCGAATATTCCTTCGATTGCGGGGTGCGGGCGATCAACGCTCTGGCGACGATGGGCGTCGGGCAGAGGCTCGGGATCATGGCGGGGTCGGGGGTCGGCAAGTCCGTGCTGGTTGATACCATCGCGGGCCACGCGGTCGCCGATGTCACCGTAGTCGCGCTGATCGGAGAGCGCGCGCGCGAGGTGTCCGATTTCGTGAACCGGCATATGGCAGGGGCGCGGCGCGGCGGGATCGTGGTGGTCGCGGTCCCCGCCGATCACGCCCCCAACCTGCGGCTGCGCGCAGCGCAATATGCCAGCGCTATCGCCGAGTATTTCCGCGCCCAAGGCAAGCGCGTGCTGCTGATCCTCGACAGCCTCACCCGTGTCGCTCACGCCGCGCGCGAACTGGCGCTGGTGCTGGGGGAACCCGGCGCGGCGCGGGGCTATCCGCCATCCGCACTCGCCGCGATCACTCGGCTGGTGGAGCGCGCGGGCAATTCCGCGCGCACCGGTGGGGCGGTGACGGGGATCTACACCGTTCTGGCGGACGGCGACGACGCCAATGACCCGGTGGTCGATACCGCGCGCGCCATTCTCGACGGGCACATCGTGCTGTCGCGCGAGTTGGCGCAGCGCGGGCATTATCCCGCGATTGATGTGCCCGCGAGCCTTAGCCGGGTGATGGACGACCTCGTCCCGCCCGTCATCCTTGCAGCGGCCCGGCGGCTGCGGGCGCTGATCGCTGCCCGCGAGGCCGGGCGCGATCTGGTGCTGATGGGGGCCTACCGCGCGGGCGGCGACCCGCTGCTGGACGAAGCGCTGGCGCTGAGCGGTCCGATTGATGCCTTCCTCACCCAGGCGCGGGGCGAGGCCGAATCCCTCAACGCCAGCCACGCCGCGCTGGCGGCGCTGATGGCGGCCAATAGTGCGTGAAGCCCGCCGCCTCGCGCTGCTGCGCCGCCAGAGCCTCATTGCCGAAGTTGCGAGAAAGCAGGCATTGCGCGGCCTCGCCGAAGCGCTGGAAGGCGAGGCGCGCAGTCATGCGCTGGCGGAGCGCAGCCGCAGCCTTGTCGCCGCGAGTGCGCCGGGTGCGGGGCTCACAACCGGTGCAGCCTTGCAGGCGCGGGCGGGCTTCACCGCCGGGCTCGTCCAGCTTGCCGCCAACGCCGGAGACGCCGCCCGCGATGCCGCGCGCCAGCGGGCGTGGCAGGCCGAAAGCCTCACCCGCGCCGAAACCCGCGCCAAACGCCTCGGCGAGCGCACCGCCGAAGCGCGCACTGCGCTCGCCGCGGCCAAGGCGAAGGCTGAAGCGGCGCGCTCTCTACCTCTGGCACGCAAGTTGCATAGCCGGAACGAAGACTGAGCCCGATAGCCGAGGACGACCGTGATAATCTCACCTTTGCCCGACCTTGCCGGCCCCTCTAGCCTGCCGGCCCCTGCCGGAGTGACGCCGCAAGCACCTGTGCTGCCCGGTGCCGCGCTGGATTTTGCCGGGTTGCTGATGGCTGCGCAGCCGGAGAGCGGCGCTGCGGGTGAGTCTGCTTTGCTTACCGCTTCCACCCCATCCTACTTGCCGACCGGCAAGAATGTGCCGGAGCCGAGCGCGTCTTTGCCGCCACTCTCGCTGCCGACCTCGACGCTCGCCAGCTGCGATATGGCAGTCCGCCCGCCGTTGCCCATTCAGGATTCGGCTGAGGCGCCGGCTGTGTCCGAGGCGGCCGGGGTTGAGCCAGAAATCGAAACACCGGTGTTTGCGGGGATCACCTTGCCCAAAGCCGACGCCGCTCTACCTGATCCGTCGAAGCCCGAACCGGCGTCAGTCGCTGCGAGTGAGCCTGCTTTGCTTGCCGGTTCCACTCCGCCCGACTTGTCGACCGGCAAGAATGTGCCGGAGCCTGGCGCGCCATTGCCGCCACTGCCGTTGACGACCCCGCCGCTCGCCATCCGCGATGTGGCTGTCCGCACGCCGTCGCCAAGTCAGGATTCGGATGAGGCGCTGCCTCTGTCCGAGGCGGCCGGGGTTGAGCCAGAAACCCAAGCACCGGTGTTTGCGGGGATCACCTTGCCCAACGCTGACGCCGCTTTAACTGATCCGTCGAAGCCCGAACCGGCGCTCGTTGCTACGGGTGAACCTGCTTTGTCTGCCGGTTCCACTCCGTCCAACCTGCCGACCGGCAAGAATGTGTCCGAGCCCGGCGCGACATTACCACCGCTCTCCCTGCCGACCCCGCCGCTCGCCATCCGCGATGTGGCTGTCCGCACGCCGTCGCCAACTCAGGATTCGGATGAGGTGCTGCCTGTGTCCGAGGCGAACGAGGCTGAGCCTGAAATCGAAGCACCGGTGTTTGCGGGGATCACCTTGCCGAACGCCGATGCCGCTCTACCTGATCCGTCAACGCCCGAGCCGGTGATCGTCGCTGCGCTGATACCTCCGCCTGCAACCCCGCCCGCCGCTGCGCCGCCGAGCGATAAGCGTTCGGCAAGGGGCGAGCGTGCTGTCGCTATCCCGGCTGCTCGGCTCGAGCATGCCCGGTCGCCCGCTCGCGTCACCTTGACGCCCTCCCCAGTGGAGGATGCAGCGCAGCTTCCGCCTGTCACTGCGGCCACCCCGTCACTCGTCACCGCCGCGCCGCTGCTCGCACCCGAAGCCCCGATGCCTTCTACCCCCAATGCGGCGCAAGTTCTGGCGCCGCCGCCAGCAACGCTTACAACCCCTGCGCCCGAACGCATCGAAGCCGCCCGCGCGCCCACGCCGCAGCTCGAATCGACCATCGCGCAGGTCGGCGATCTGCGGGAAGCCTTGCGCAGCGCGCGGCCCGAAATGACGCTGCGGCACGGCGAATTCGGTTTCGTCTCGCTTCGGCTCGAACAGGCGAGCCCGCAGGATTGGCGCGCGGTGCTGGCCAGCCGCGATCCGGGCTTTGTCCCTGCCATTCAAGCCGCGCTCGCTGAACGCGCGGTCGCTGCCGCTTCGGCGAGCGCAGATAGCGGGCAGTTCTTTGGCCAGCCGGGTGCGGGCCAAAATGGCACATCGGATCAGCGCAATGGGGCTTCTCCTAATGGTGGGCAAGGGGGCTCGCAGCCATCTCCCGGCTATTTCGCAAACCGTGACGGCGAGGCGGCGCCGGACCATCGCCGCCCCTCGACTGCCGCCGCTCTCGCGGCCCGCGCCGAGGAGGGGGAAGAGGTATTCGGCGGCCCCGCCGGGACAACACAAGGCATGTTCGCATGAGCGCGCAAGTGCTCGGGCGAAAGGTTGAAACAGGGAACTGACGGAAAATGTCCAAAGGCAAAGATCATTCCGAATCGGACGGCGTGGACCGTCGCAAGTCGAAGAATGGGTCGGGCAAGGGCGGGGTGGTGAAGATCGCCATCGGTGCGGTGCTGCTGCTCGGTCTGGGCGCGGGCGGCGCTTACGGCGCTGTTGCGATGGGCCTGATCGGCGGCGAAAGCGAGCGTGAGCCCGACCAGCCCAAGCTGGTGCTGAAGACTGAAGCTGATCCCTATGCGCCGCCCGGCGAAGGCAAAGAGAAAGACGCGGCGGCCCTGGTCTATGGCGAGGGCGGCAGCAAATATCGCACTGCCTATTATTCCTTTGCAGAGAGCTTCACCTCCAACCTCGCGGATTCGCCGGGGCTGGTGCAGGTCGAACTCGCCGTCTCCACCCGCCGCGATGGGCGGGTGCTGCAATGGGTGAAGAACCACGAACTTGCGATCCGCTCGGCCATTCTGGCTCAGCTCGCCGCCACCTCCGAGGGTGAACTTTATGATGTCGCGGGCAAGGAAAAACTCGCCAAGCGACTGACCAAGGCGGTCAATCAGGTGCTGGAGGAGAACGAGGGCTTCGGCGGGATCGACGCTGTGCACTTCCGCGGGTTCCTGGTCCAATGAGGATGGGCCATTCCTTTGCCGCCGCACGCCCTGCGGCGCTGCACTGCCCGGAGCTGATAGCGCGCGGCCCGCGCCCGGAAGAAAGCGCGGCGCTTTTGGCGGCATGGCGGCGCGATCTGGCGCGGCTGTTGGCCGATGACCTTTCGGGCCTGCTGTCGGGCGACCGGCTGGATGTGTCCGTCAGCGAGCCTGACCGACTGAGCGGTGCCGATGCGCTACAGCGGATCGGGCCTGTCGCTGCCAACGCCTTGCTGCGTGTCGGCGCGAGCGGAGAAACGGCGCTGCTAAGCTTCGATTTTGCCACCGCGATCGCTTTGACGGACCGCAGCTTCGGCGGCGATGGGCGCATCTCTGGCGCTGCACCCGAAGCGCTTCCACGCTCAGCCGCATTGGTAGCGGAGGAAGCCGCGATCGTGATTGCCCGCGCGATCACCTGCGCCAGCTTCGGCGATACGCCGCAGGCTACCGATCGCAGCCCCTTCCTGCGCAGCGAAAGCGCGGCGCGGTTGAAGCCCTTTGCTCTGGACGCCGAAGTGTTGGTGTTCACGCTCGACATCGCCAACCGGCAGGGCTGTATCTGGCGCGCGAGCCTTTTCGTCGCGGCGAATCGGATGGCCCGCCTGCTGCCTGGAGGCGGGCACCGACCGCCCGTCCGCACGCCGCGTGCGCCCGCCACCGGCATGGCCGCGCCCTTCGCTGACATGCCGTTGCCGCTGCACGTGGTGCTGGCCGAATTCGACCTGTCACTCGCGCGGCTCCAGACCCTCAGTCCCGGCGATATGATCCCGTTGGCGATTGGGCGTCAGGTACCGCTCATGGTGGGCGACAGCGTGATTGCCCATGGCAGCGTCGGCACCGCGGAAGACCACATGGCGATCCGCTTGACCCGTTTTCCCGTCCCCGCTTCCCATCAAGGTGTTGCAGCATGACCGCTTATCAATCCGCCACTTTTGCCCGCTTCGGCGATGTTGCCGTGCGCCTTTCGGTCGAACTGGGCCGCACCGAAATGCCCCTGCGCGATGTGCTCACGCTGGGCGAGGGGAGCACGGTTTCGCTCGACCGGCTTACGGACGAATTGCTCGATGTGACCGCCAATGGCCGCGTGATCGCGCGCGGTGAGGTGGTGGTAGAAAAGGGTCGGTTCGGCCTGCGCATCGTCAGTCTGGTAGGCGAGGATGGCGCGGATGTTCCGTCCGCGCTGGGTGATGCGCCCGCCGACGCGGCGTTTCCCGCCGCCGAAGCGCGTTAAGCGGGAGCAGCGGCGATGCTCGAATATCTCCTGCGCCTTGCGTTGCTGTTGCCGCTGCTGGCGGGGCTGATCTGGGGGAGCCTGTGGCTGACCCGCTACCTGCAAACGCGCCTCCACGGCGCACCCGGAGCGGGCGGCGGTCGGCATCTGCAATTGATTGAAACGAGCCTGATCGCGCCGGGGATGAAGCTCGCCGTGGTGCGGTTCCATGACCGCGAGATCCTGCTCGGGCTGTCGCGTCAGGGCCTTGTCCGGCTCGGCGAAGCCCCTGCGATCCTGCCGGAGAGCGAGTGATGCACAGCCTGTCCATGCGGCGCGCGTGGCTGGTGTGCCTCGTCGCATTAACCACGTTTATGCTGCCCGAACTGGCCCACGCCGCCGCGCCAGCCATGCCAGCGCCTGATCCGGTGACGGCGGGCGTCGGCACGGCGATTGAACGCGCGCTGGGTGATCAGGGCGCGGGCGAAGATAGTCCGCTCAGTCTGTCGCTCCAGCTGCTGGTGGTGATGGGCCTGCTGACCATCCTGCCCGCGCTGGTCCTGATGATGACGAGCTTTCTGCGGATCTTGGTGGTGCTGGCGATCCTGCGGCAGGCGCTCGGCCTGCAAGGCTCGCCGCCAGGGCAGGTATTGGCGGGCCTCGCGCTGTTCCTCAGCCTGTTCGTCATGGCCCCGACGCTCGACATCGTGAATGCGCAGGCCGTCGCGCCCTATGCCGCCGGGAGCATCAGCGCCGACGCCGCAATCGGCGCGGCGGGCGAGGCGTTCCACGCCTTCATGATCGCTCAGACCCGCGAGGCGAACCTGATGATGTTCACCGATATTGCGGGTGGCGGCACCTTCCAAAACAGCGCGGAGGTGCCCTTCTCGATCCTGCTCCCCGCCTTTGTCACCTCAGAACTGGAAACCGCGTTCCAGATCGGCTTCATGATCTTCCTGCCGTTTCTGGTGATCGACCTTGTCGTGGCGAGCGTGCTGATGAGCCTCGGCATGATGATGCTGTCCCCCACCATCATCTCGTTGCCGTTCAAGCTGCTGTTGTTCGTGCTGGTCGATGGCTGGGCGCTCTTGATGGGCAGCCTGGCGATGAGTTTCGCCACATGACCGAAGATGCCGCGCTGCTGGCCCTCGCCGATCAGACGCTGTGGATCACCGCGCTGATCGCCGGGCCGGTGCTGATCGCGACACTGGTGGTGGGTCTGGTGGTCGGGATCATTCAGGCTGCCACCTCCGTCAACGAACAGACCCTCAGCTTCATCCCCAAGCTGGCGATCACCGCGCTGGTGTTCGTGGTGCTGGGCGCGGCGATGATGGGGCTTCTGAGCGATTTCACCCGCGAGATTATGGCGCAGGTCGCCGGGCTTTCCGCGTGAGGCCATGAACGTCCTCGATTTCGGCTTCGGCAGTCTTGAAGCGCAGCTGTGGCAGATTGTCTTCCTGTCAATCCGCTGCGGCGCAGCGCTGATGGCCGCGCCGATGGTGGGCGGGATGGCGGTGCCCGCGCCGCTGCGTATTCTGCTCAGCATCGTGCTGGGCTACTTCATCGCGACTTGGGTGCCGCTCCCGCCCGCGCCTGCGATGATGAGCTTTGCCGCGATCATCGCGGTGCTGCAAGAGGTCGCAGTGGGCCTGATGCTGGGCTTCGTATTGCAGCTCGCCTTCGCCATTCCGCTGATCGCGGCCGAGCAGATTTCCGGCACCATGGGCCTTGCCATCGCGACCTCGATAGATCCCGCCAGCGGCGCGCAATCAGGGGCGCTGGGGACGTTCTTCGGGCTGGTGCTCAGCCTGCTCTTCTACGCCATTGGCGCGCATCTGCTGTGGTATGAGCTGCTGATCGAAAGCTACCGCCTGCTGCCTGCGGGCGAGTTCAGCTTCGGCGCGTGGCGGGCGCAGAGCGTCGTGATGTTCATGGGCTATGGCCTTGCCACGGCGGCTGCCATCGCGCTGCCGGTGGTGCTGGTGTTGCTGCTGGTGCAGGTGGTGACGGGTCTGATCGCGCGTTCCGCCCCGTCGCTGAACCTGTTCGCGCTGGGCCTGCCTGCCGGCGTGCTGGCGGGGATTGCCGCGCTTATCATCGCGCTGCCGGTGATGGTCCACCAGTTCAAGGGCGTGATCGAAATGGCGCTCGACCAGTCGCAAACCCTGATCGGGGCGCGCTGACATGGCCGAGGAAACATCCGGCGAAAAGACCTTTGATCCCACCCCCAAACGCCGTCAGGACGCTGCCAAAAAGGGCGACGTGCTGCGGTCAAAGGAGCTTGGCACGCTGGCCGCGACCGGCGCGGGCGCGCTGGGGCTGCTGGGGCTGGGGTCATGGCTGAATGACAGCATGGGCCGGATCGCGCGGGCGGGGTTCAGCTTTGACCGCGCTGCGCTGGACGGTTTTGCCCCCGGCGCCGCCATCGGCGATGCTGCCTTTGCCGCGCTGCCGCCGGTGATGGCGCTGGGGCTGATCGTCGC
>Ga0075154_10002245_pt1 | contig 12793 bp, 8 predicted proteins | sample JI71714BDNA_FD_70965 | JGI IMG/M metagenome (GOLD analysis project Ga0075154, IMG submission 70965) | Wastewater effluent complex algal communities from Wisconsin, to seasonally profile nutrient transformation and Carbon sequestration -... | ecosystem: Engineered > WWTP > Effluent > Algae... | reverse complement strand
GGATCTGCAAAACCACATTTAAATGCTACTTCTGAAATAGTCCACTGCCCATTCTGGAGCAGTGATGCTGCTTTTTCTAGCTTCAAGATGGTTGTGTATTGTTTTGGAGACATGTCTAGTTCAGCTTTGAAGATCCGTTGCAGTTGTCTTACACTGACATTTATTTCAGCAGCTAATCGTTCTACAGGAATATCTTCGTCTATGTACCGTTGGATATAACTTTTTAATTGAGTGATTTCTATTGATAATGTTGGTTCTTTAGGTTTATTTTCTACAAAGTTTGTTTCATTCTCTTCGATTTCAGAAGATGCTAATTTCTGTTTTTTCTGTGGAAAATTTCGATAAAAACGGAGTCTGCTGTTTTGATACCAAAGCCCACCAAACAAAGATAATACCAAGACAACTAAACCTAATTTCAAAACAATAGAAGAAGATTGGTAAGTCGTTAATAATGAATATTTCCAAGTAGGAGCTCCTACAAGACGAACAGAATGCCAATCATTGGGAAAACCGAAATCTGATTTACCACTTAGATTAATAAAGTTCATAGATGGCGGATGGAAAGTATCTGCCCAAGATGCCATATCAGCAGTGGTGTCTATGTCATTATTGCACAAATCTATCCTAAATTCAAATCCTTCCTTCGGTATGATACCTATTGCACTCCATGGTACTGCTATTTCTAAGCTGTATTCGCTATCGAGATCAGTGGTATCGTTGATAGTTCCAATAATGTTGGATTTTGTTTGTACAACGATATTTGTTCCTTCGTGATCTTTGGGTACATGACTACCATGCTGAATTTGTTGTTTATCTCCTTTGAAAACTGTTTTTTCGCCTGTCAAACTGATGAGAAGCTGATAATCATTCAGATCCATTTTGTCCCGACTATCATTTTTGCCATCTATATAAATTTCTACTGCATCATTTAGGTATAATCTCGCATTATTATCGCCTGTTGCATTGACGCAAAGTTGACTATCCGATACTTTAAAAGCAGCATATAAATGTTCTGAATCCCAATATAAACCACTCGCCACTTGATTGCGGTAAGCTGGTCTAGATGTATGTTTTATTTCTAATGGCAATGTCCATTCATCTAGATGACCATCGATAGACATAGGAATAGGTGTGTAAGGTATCGTTATATCTTGTTGCGCCATCAATGGAGCAAACAAAGCACATATCAGCAAAGTTACAAGATAAAACTGTCGCATATTTAGGATAATCAGTCGCAAAATTAACAGAATAGTACGACTATATGTCAGAATTTTGCCTTCAAATAAAAATATATGTTCAGAATACAAATTTGGATTTTTATTATGGTTATGATCAATGGAATGAGTTCGCTTTATGGACAAGTTCCTGCCTTCCCTGGTGCAGAAGGATTCGGTGCTAAGGCAAGTGGAGGTAGAGGTGGTCGAGTGATTTATGTGACTAATTTAAATGCGGATGGCCCTGGATCACTCCAAGCTGCACTCAATGAAAATGGTCCTAGATATATACTATTCAAAGTTAGTGGTGTGATCCCTACTACAGTAGAAGTACCACCAGGACATGGTGATTTTACCATTGCAGGACAGACGTCACCTGATGGCATTATTGTTAGGGGATTTTTGAGTTATAATGAAGAACAAATTTCCAGTGAAAACATCATCATCAGACATTTACGATCTAGAATAGGAGATACTGAACAATATCCGACTCCACATTGGTTAGCAGAAGATGGCATAACTTTGGGTGGTATCCGGCATGCCATTATTGATCATTGTTCTTTTGCACATGCGAGTGATGAAGCGGTAGATATCTCGCGATCTTCTTTGCTGACCATACAAAATTGTTTGCTAGCAGAAACACTAGGTGGACATAGTTATTTGGGAGGTATGTTGATCAATTATTCATCTGCTCAAAGCCGGCTGGACAGCTTGTCTATCCACCATAATGTATGGAATAGAATCGGCGGTAGGATGCCAGAAATAAGTTGTGAATCGCCATACTGTGATGGAAAAACCATTAACATTGAGCTGTCCAATAATCTTGCATGGGACCCAAGGATAGAGTTGTGGTATGAAGGCCCTACTCCTAATGGTCATTTTAGTTTAAATCTGAATGCTATCAATAACTTTTATCACGCATCACCAACATACAGCAATGGTATGTATCATTTCGACCTATTAAATTTTGAAGGAAACAATTTATTTTTTGAAGGAAATAAGATGAATCTTTATGATGAATATAGCGATTACGAGCTTTTTTATTGTTGTAATGATTTTAACCAAGGACATCCCAATACAAACTTTGGCGTTGCCAATTTATTATCAACAAAACATACATTCCCAGCCATCTCTTACACCACAACAGAAACACTTGCAAGTGTATTGTCAACATCAGTTGGTGCTTTCCCGAGAGATGAAATGGACATGAGACTTATGAGCAATATCAGGGATGGCATCATAGATCTTTTGACCATTGATGAAGACCATTATGACGATGCTTTTACGATTACCAATGAAAAACAAGCGCCACTCGATAATGATGATGATGGTATGCCAGATTATTGGGAGATGATGCAAGGATTAGATATCCATTCGCAAGACCATAATGGGACGAGTCTATCAAATGATATTTATGGTGTGGCAGGATATACCAATCTAGAGTGTTACTTAAATTGTCTGTCAGATGCACTGGTAAATGGAGGCAGTAGCTACGCTTGTGGTATTCAATTAGAAGGTACTTCTCAACTTACTCAGGATCCAAAACTTGAATTTGACATCTATCCTAATCCGGCTAAAGTAGAAATTCAGTTTAAGGGGCTAAGCGAATTATCTCAAGTAAATTGTAAAATCATGAATGTCGCAGGTCAGATTGTATTAGACCAACCAATCCAAACAAATACAGTCTCTGTAGCCCATTTAAGTGCAGGTATTTATTTTATAGTTTTAGAGACCGAAAATAGCGAGATGTTCAGGGGTAAGTTGGTGATTTTATGATAATGGTGGAATTTTGGATTTGATGGAATGATTTAAATGATGGATTTACAGATATTATTAAAGCAGGATACATTAGCTTTTGATCGTTGTGATTCTTTTTATTTTCAATAGATGATGGTGAGCTTAAAATGATTTAATTATATAATATTATTGACTTTTATTTTTACAAATTTCATAAAAGAAAGAGCTATTCCAAATGAATTATTTGATAATAAATGAAAGTTTTGTTGTCACTTAAAATCGTAAATGGATTAGTTGTTTTATATTTTTAAAAAAAATAATAGTAATCTGCATAATTCTAAAATAAATGCGTAACTTTGTGTGCAACAAAAAATGAGTTTATTGGGAATTTGGTGATCATCTAATTTTAGAAAATTCGATTCGAAATTTTTTAAAATTTTATCCTTAATAATCCTAATAAAGATTGTCAAAGTTATTTACATTATCACAACAGTTTTCCCATGCATCTACGTTATTTTCTTTTAGCTTTTTCTTTTAACATGATGACCTTTGGAACTATCTTTGGTCAATGGACAAGCCAAAAACTATCATCAAAACGTAATAATATATGCAGTTGTCAAGTAAAAGAAAAGTTGTTTTTTATAGCTGGCAGAGATAAAAACAATAACCCGACCAAAACAATTGACATCCTAGACTTAAGTACAAACACATGGACAGTCAAACAATTAAAATCATCCAAAAGCAGACCAGAATGTATTGTCATAGATGGTAAAATATATGTAAGTGGAGGGTCAAATAACGCTGTAGACTCTAAAGTCTTAGAGATTTTGGATGAAGAAGGAAACTCATTGCGTACCATTACAAAACCGAATGTATCCAGTGATTTAATGGCTTCCCTTGAAAGTAAATTGTATATGGTATCATACGACAACTTAGACGTTTATGATACTAAAAATGATAAATGGACATATTTTAAAATTCCTATCAAAAGAGAACCATCTTTACCAAGAGATAATTATGCAGTCGTGGCACTTACCAATCAAATATTGATAGCAGGTGGAAATTATTATGGTGACGAATATAAAGAAGTAAGTATTTTTGATATTAGAATTAACCAATGGACACAGGATTCAATGTCAAATATAAGATATGGTTTATTAGGTAAGACTCATGATAATAAAGCTTATTTTATTGGTGGTCAAGATGGTGATTATAATTATTACAAAACCATAGAAATTTACGATGAGCAAACCATGAAATGGGAGTTAGATAGTTTATCAAGAGGCAACAGATTTGATATGTCCGTGGCCATTCATGATGAAAAAATGTTTGTAGCTGGTGGCCAAGTTTTTGGAGCTGCTGACCAATTTATTGATTTAGTTGATGTTTATGATTTTTCAAATAAACAATGGTCTACACTAAAACTGCCTACCGGAAGATCATATATGACTGTCATCGGAGCTAATAAAAACGTCTATTTTGCAGGAGGTAGATCTGATGAAGAAGACATTACAGACATTGTCGATATTTATTCCTTAGTTCCTATCAGTTCTACAGAAACAGAACAAACTTATAGGTTGTCTATCTTTCCCAACCCTGTAGATGGTGAGATCATTTTACAACTGCCTGATGTATCTCCGTCTGATGTAGTACAATACCAAATATACAATTCGACAGGTATGTTATTATTAAAAGGTGAATTAAATAGTAGTTATAAAATTGATGCACATAATCTAATCAAAGGAAATTATTTCATTAAGGCTTTCAACCAGCAAATGGATAGGACATATGTTGTGCCATTTATAAAAATATAAACTATGTGTGAAAATAGTTATTTGCTGAATTGATGATTTTGTTAGAATATTTGATTTTATAATTTGTCTAAGTTGTGTAAGTTTCGCATTATTTATGGTTTGATTTAATGAAAAGCAAAGCTATAAGTATGTGTTACATTTTATTTCTTGAAATGATTACAATCGAAAAATGAAAAGATAATAAAGGTCTTCAATTTTTAAGGATAAGGAACAGTTCTATATGCTTTAGTCAAAACCTTACAGTATACTTATTTACTTGATTTACTGATATGAATTTGTTCCTTCATTTACCTTATTCTTTTATTTCTACCAAGTTTTCAATGGTAATATTGCCATGATTGGTCATAGCTTTAAAGGTCGCGCCTTCTTTATTATTTTGTAAGAGGATATTTTTGAGAAAGATGTCCCCTTGGTTGTAAAAAGCACCGCCATTTACTGCTGAGTTCCCTTCACTTATACGCAAGTCTAACAAATGTAATGAAATGCCCGTAGGTATATAAAACAATCTATTAGCAAAAGCAGCACTGAGTTTTGTATGACTCATACCATTGCCTTGAATAAAAAGATTATAAGGGATTGAAATTTCTCCATTATTCACATTTTGAAATATATTGTCAGTTGTAGGCTCGAAAAATATCGTATCATTAGGACAAGAAGACTGTATCGCCAGTCTAAGACTACCAGGCAGATTATCAACTGTCTGTTTCACGGTGGATTTTGTGTTAATTCTTGATTTACCATCAAGTCCCCACATACTCATAGTATCTATACATAACCAATCTAAAGCTGTCACAGCCACATCTACGATACGTGGTGTATGGGTATAAATCAAGGTAGTATCCCCACTTTGCCAATCAGGCGCGGTGATTACCCCGTCATTATTATTTACAGATAGGTCATTCGCTATTGTACCAGTTGATTCATTGAGTGGCCAATGCCCTATCAATCTGCTATAGTCAGGATGACTTGTTGTCAGCGGTGTACATTTCCATTGGTCTAAAACGGATTGAGTGATCACCTTATTCCACAATCTAACTTCTTGTACTATACCTGTATAATCTAGATTGCCTAGAATATCTGCTCCAATGGTTATCGGTCCATTATTTGTGATGTCTCCAATGCCCACCATGCTTGTACTTCCTTTTACTACACCGTCTTCATATATAGTGATCGTACCATCTCTATCAAATGTAGCTGCCAAATGATGCCACTCATTGTTGGCAATTGCACCACCTGTGTTGATATCGCGTCTGCTACTGCCATCACCTACATTTACCTTCCATTCAGGACCTGAAGGAAATTTAAATGACATTACAAAACCATCGTTATTACCACTTGCCCAATTTTTATTGCCCATGATAGCTACGTCACCAGCCGAGGCAGTCCTTACTCGACACTCCATAGTAAAATCAGTATCTGTACCAAAATTATAAGCAGGTATATTAGGTATGGTCACCATATCGCTATCCCCATCAAAATCGAGATATTTTGTCTGAGATATACAACTCGTGATAGGAATAATGATGCTATCAGGGAGTATCTGCGTCTTGGTAAATGACTTGTTGTGCGCAATATAAAAAATCGTTTCCTCTCCAATTGATGTGCCACCATGTGATGTGCCATTACCACCATGATCAGTAGAGATAAGTATTAACCAGTTTTCATTATCATAAGTAGGTCTGTCATAAAGTGCATCAAGCACAATACCTATGTTTTGATCTACCTCTTCAATGGCTGTAATGTAAACTGGATTAGTTGGCGAAAAACCTGACCCGTGACCAGCATGGTCTACATCATCATAATGGAGAAATAAAACATCAGGATTATGGTTTGTCAGTCTGTTAACAGCTTCCAATGTAACGCTCATTTCATTAGCTGCATTCACTTTATAGTCTGCGTGATTGAGTACAATTTGGTTATTTATTGGACCCCATTGGCTGATTGATTCAGTTTGTAGTGCAGGGTTAAAGTCCTCCACTCTTTTAAAAAAATGTGGATATTGTCCAAGATTGCTCCCAGAAAATGAATTATCGGTTATACCATGTTTTGCAGACCACACACCAGTCATCATAGCTGACCAACCTGGACCTGAAATGGTAATATCATCATTGAGCGCATGAAAACTGTATATAGAGTTATTTAGGAGTGCATCGATATTAGGCGTATTGGCTTGTACAAGTGCATCGGGTCTACAACCATCAATTCCAATGATCAATACTTTTTTTGTTTGACCAATCATAATTCCATATGTAAACACAAAAAAACAACTAACTAAAAACCTAAATACGACCAACATAATGTTTTACACTTATTACCACGCAAATGTATTATATAATTTGTTAGAATAAGCAGTTAGATATTTTTTAAATATTCTAAAAAGATGACTAGATTACAATAAATATTTACTGCATCATTGTTGGACGACAGTTGCTAGATTTTTTGAATCTCTTGATTTATAATATTGCTGAACTGCCAAGTTTCAAAGTTATAAAATCTTAGAATTTCGGCACTCGTGTTTCTTTTTAGCTATCATCATTTAGTTTTAACTTGATGGTTTATCGCTATTTTATATTTAGATACGAATTTCAATTTAATGATATCCATAAGTGTATACATAATGATAAATTATATATATAAACATAGTAAGTAACTTAATGTCCTACTCTTTCGATTTTTTATATATCACCTACTACCTTGTTTAATTATCCATTAAAAACGTCTTGACTAAACCGATTCTTACACCTAGTTGTCGATACTTTTCGCTAATTAAAGTTTCAGTTAGTAAAGCTGAACTAAGATCATTTTGGTTTATCACACCCATTTTTATGGCTGTGTTATTCGAAATAAACCATTCAGCATCGATGGCAAATGACCAAGATACAATGCCCGAAGATTTATATATATTTGCAAAAGCTTCTTTATCTTTGTAAATAAAAATATCATCCATTCCTATGGTTATTCCTTCATATCTTTGTGAGATATTGTATAACATAGATATTGATGGCACTATTTGCAAACGACCTAATTTATATCTGTAACTAAGCTCTAAAGGAAAATTCCATCTTCGTATATAATTGGGTGAGTAAATTAAAAAGCCTGTTCGTTGGGTCTGTTTTAAATTGCCCGGAAAATAATCCACTCCGCTCACACCTTTATAATAAAAAGCACTGTCCGATTTTATTTCTTTTGTGGTCACACTGATATCTTCTGCTTGTATAATCTCCGTCAGCTGATTATATTGTAATCCCATTCCGATGTACCAATTGGGTAATATTTCCTTTTTTACCATAACTGTTGCCATAAGGCTTTCCTTAGCTGTAGAAATGGCCTTCCTTTTCTGACTTATGTTTTGTAATTCAGGAGTAAAAGTTTCACCAAATTTATTCCAAACATGAATACCTGAGGACACATGTAACTCCCATATTTTTGAAGGCACATTAAGATTAACTTTGCTCGACTGTGGTATTCTTTCTAAATTATTTTTCGCTAATGTAGTTCTATTTACTACTGTATTCCTAAGAATGGGTATTAAAGGAATATTGTTTAAGTTTATTCTTTCATTAGCATCTGAATCATTTTTTTCATTTTTAATTGCAATATCATCTGAAATAAATGTCAAAGGAGCCGTTGATATTGATGCTTCATTTTGTAGATTATCCTTGGTATCAATTTTTGTTTCACTGTGAATAAGATTAGGTTTCAGTTTGTCAGAAAAAACATTTTGTACATGTGTCTGATTAAAATTCATAGATGTATTTTTTTCAGTCTCATGGATAAGTGAAATGGACTTTTCATTATAAGTGTCAGATGATTTGACAATATTGTTTTTTGATGATATTGTAGATGATTTGACTAAGGGTATTTTCTCTAATGTTGAAGCAGAACCTACTATAACAAGTGAATCTCCATTTTGTGATTTATGTTGCTCATTTTGATGATTTATGGCAATGTTTTGACTTTTTTGTAGCGTTTGTTTATGCTGGTAAGCAAGCGTAACACCTGCAAATGCAAGACCCAAGCCCAACAAAATTATGAATAGAACTATTGGCCTTTTTCTTTTTTTATCTTTATCCAATTCCTGCTCTATTGCATCCCATAATGCTTCTTTATCTGTATGAAGAGGTAGCATTGGCGTAAGAGCCTTTTTGACTTTATCAAATTTATGATCCATAAATCCATGTTTTTATTAATAAAAAGAAAAATGCAGCTTTCCAGTTGATTCTTAGTTGGTCTTTTGCCCTTGACAATCTCGATCGAGAAGATGATTCTTGGATTTGCAGTAAAGCCGCTATTTCCTTATGAGACATTTCTTCAAAAAAATAGAGATTTAAGATCATCCTGTGTTCATCAGGTAGTGCTTGTATTTTGGCAGTTAGCGTTTCTACCGTTTCATTTTCATGGTTATGATCCGTTTTGAAAGGTATTAGCACATCTTCTATACTGACGTTTAGTGTATGTTTTTGGTTTTTTCTCAGAAAAGCGATTGCTTCGTACACACATATCTTTTTGGCCCAAGTATGTAATGAAGCGATCTCAGGCTGATACATCGACAGATTGCTATAGATTCTGATAAATGTGTTTTGAACTACATCATGTGCAAAATTAGCATCTCGTGTATACCTATGGGCTACCATCAGTAAATCATCCACTAATGCATAGTACAATTGTTTCTGCGCTGCTCGATCTCCTTTGATGCACTCATGGATGATTTGCTGAATAGGTAACATAGTCTGAATCTGATTATGGGAGTTTTACTAAAAATACACCGTTTACTGGAAAGGATACATTGGTAGAAGTATTGTTCAGGTCCCCAGTAAATTTACCTTTAACGATCTTTGGGTCACTAGTCGGCAGGTAGGTAATCGTTAGATCATCCGAAGGCTTTTGTGCAAAGCTATAAAATTGGCCTACTAGGTTACCATTGAAAGTAAAATTTTTTATCTTGTTATTGCCCGAAGTGTATCCAGGTATAGTAAATTTTAGATTCCCACTAGATGTGGATGTAGTAGCAGATGAAATCAAAGTACCAGTATTATCGATGACACCTTCATTTACTTCGTAATAATAAGGAGTGGCACCCACAGACCAATACACAAATGGTTTTTCGGTTAGTGTCTCATTGCAAACGGACAGAAAACCCAACTCTTGAGTTGCAGTGGTTATGTCAAAACTGTATGGAACTGATTTCTGTACATTTTCAAAATCAGTAATGGTGAATTCGAGTTTCCAGGTTGCATTGAGATTTTCTTGTTTGATACAAAAAGTCTGACCATAAAAGAAGAAGCCGCTCACCGCTGCCATGTTGATATTAAAAGTCTGACTTCCTTTAGTAAGGCGACCTTCTAACTTGCCATTTTTTACATTATTCCCATCACATTGTAGGCCAAATGCAATAAAACCAACTTCTTGTTCTTCGATACCAATGACATTGGTTTGTGCATTATTTAATGTGGGCAGCGTTACATTGGATTGAAATGGGCCTATTTTTTCAACAGGAAAGGCTCCGCCAAATATGCGTTCTTGATCAGTCGTTAATATCTTGGGAGTACATAGTGATTGTTGCACATAATAAAAGAATTCTTGATTTTTGGGCAGTAAAAACTCATAATATCCGTTTTCATCAGTACTTACGCCATCGCCTTCTACTTCGTAAGTAAAGGGAGCCACTTCGGTGATATCATAAATGATCAATACATCAGCTAAGGCTGGCAGTCCACTAGTATTATTAACATACCCTGACACCACAACAAGTTCATCACTGCCAGGATTATTTAAGTAAGTTTGTTCTGTTGGGTATATTTGATCTTTTGATAGACTTATCTTACCCAAATCTTGTTTTTTGCTATTACCCGAAACTCTCTTGGCGCGAATATTAAAGTCTGTATGTTTGACAGCAAATGTTACATGAGACATGGTATCTAAATCAACACCTAAGGTATTAAAAGCGCCATTAGCATCCGTGTTAACTATATCAATTAGTTTTTCGTGTTGATATATTTCTACAACAGCATCTGAAACCACACCTGTCCTAGAAGTCACTACGCCTTTAAAAAATGCGCCATCAATGGGTTGGGGATCTTCAGTGTCCATTTCATCTATTAAAGTTAATGATTCCTTACGACATGATGTCATTATCAAAATAAAAAGGAAGCTAAATATGGTAAGTGTTCGCATGTTCGTCAAAATGTTAAATGGTAAAAAAATGATTGTTTAATTATCACGATCGATCATGTGCTACTATAAGCTTGATGAAAGCAAAACGTTGCAGGAAAATAACTTTTTTTTTTAAAAAATAATTTGGGTTCACTTCATATACTTTTTTGGGATGTCAATTTAGATGTTTAAAATAAGTAAAATTGCCATACTGATACTATAAACGGTGAATTATCTGATTTTCAAAATTGCGGAATTATATACTTGCAGATTTGATAAAATTTGTATTATAGCAGTAGCTCTTAACACGTATAAATACCTGAATTTTTGCTGCGTGTTTATACGCTTTTATGACAAAACAGTTGTGGCTAATTTTGCAGAAAATAATAACAATATAATGGACATAATGCCAAACAAAGTACCTGCACCGGGATGGAAAGGTGGATTTCTAGCCCAACATCCAGAAATGAACTATCCTAATGTAAACCTTGATGCGCTGTCACTGACAGGCAATCTAGACAATATAGGCAAAATCACACGTCAGCAGCGTGCATTGTGGCCTGAGTTTTCATGGGAAACCCAAAAAGATCAACCAAACCCCAAAAGATGTTATCAAATGTTTGCACCGGACATCTCTAGGGTCGGATACGATGACATCGGGCAATCTTGGTCTATCATATGTCCGCAACAAGGCACATTTATCCAGGGCTTAGGCGCCATGAATGTAGAAGTAACTGTCACCGGCCAAAAAGGATGGGTAGATGAAACAAACAAATCTATGGCTGTAGATATGATCGTAAAACCCAAAATATGGTTTAGTCCTAGTGCCAAACAATCCCCTACCGTCCGTCTATTGTGGGCATTATTTGACCTTCAAGCTCTTGACTTCCCTTCTGAAAAATCTAGAGCTATCCAAATCAACACCTTTAAAACTGCACAACAAACACAACGCATTATCAGTATACGTGATGGCCTTTTTATGCCAGATACTAATCCATCTTTTACAGACCATAGTCAAGAGTCATGGAGTCATGCCAATGTAGAAGTAGAAATAGGCCCTATAGATGTTAATCCACATCCTGTAGTTGATGAATTTAATCACCTAGTCATGAATGCGTTCAATCTCGCTTCTGGCAATATGCTGCAAATAGGCAATACTTTGGCGTGGAATGTTTGGTTTGATGCGCCATCATTAGTTGATGAAAATGAATGGCGTTACCATGCTGATAAATGGCGTAAGTCTATAGATGCTGATCACGGTAGTCCTGATGGCAACGGTACCGCACCAAGATATGCCGATGGACAACCATTCAACGTGGAGCAAGAACTCATAGCCGAAGCTGTACAAGACATCATTAACTTCCTAAAAAAATATTTCGCTAAGTACGTATAAATCACTTTTTTTATCTTTACATGATGTAATGCCGTTATGCTTGAAGAAGTGTAGCGGCATTTTTTTAATTGTTTTATTTGTGGAGTTGGAGAATTTGTTGATATGGGGAATTGAATATTTAAAGATTTGTTGCAAATTGCATTATCACAGTTGCTCACAATACATTTAAATACCTGACTTAGCGTTTCGTGATTATACGCTCCTTTGACTCATCACTTGAAAATTAACTTAGCCATTTTTTAACCTATTCCCTTTCAATAAGAGAAGATGTTTTACATGATCAAAATCAGTAGCTATACCAATATCAACACCTTCCTTTATGGCATTTCTTAGAGCTAAATATTTCTGTTCTTCAGCTTCTTTTGTATTCTTGCCCATGTCAAATGATTTTAAAACAAAGTTACCAATTATTGGTAATAAATACAAATATATTTTTCGGTTCTAAGGTATTTTGATAATGTATTTAATCAAAAACCAACGCC
>Ga0075154_10002243_pt1 | contig 12794 bp, 7 predicted proteins | sample JI71714BDNA_FD_70965 | JGI IMG/M metagenome (GOLD analysis project Ga0075154, IMG submission 70965) | Wastewater effluent complex algal communities from Wisconsin, to seasonally profile nutrient transformation and Carbon sequestration -... | ecosystem: Engineered > WWTP > Effluent > Algae... | reverse complement strand
GGATCCAGGAAACTGGCATCGCCCCCTTTTGATTTTTTAAGTTCAAGTGCATTCATGTATTCACTGGTCCAGCCGCCAATTTTATAAAATACTTTCCACGCATCTGCGATCCTTACGGATGTGGAGGCGAAGGAAAAATTAATAAAGGGAGGATCGTCGCCACCACCGGTATATTCATTACCGGCCATCACATCCCCGATTGCATCCATAGCACGGTTTTCATAACCGGCCCAGGGCAATCCGTAAAGGGTGCTGGTCAGACCGCGGGCTTCTTCCGCGGTATTATAATAGTTGTCCAGTGTGGTGCTGTCCAGGGCCGGCTTGTCCAGGAATTCCTTTTTACAGGAGAACAGCGCAACCACCGGCAGCAGAACAATAGCTGTATATCGCAGTATATTTTTCATATTAATAATGTTTAAACAGTTTGCTTATTATAATTCAAGGTTGATACCCGCAGTGAAAGAACGTGGATTCGGATAGTGACCGGCATCCACATTGGTCAGGCGGATATTGTTGTTAAACACACCCACTTCCGGATCATATCCGCTATAATTGGTAAACGTATGCAGGTTCTGTACGGTAATATACACACGGGCGGTGCTGATCTTTGCTTTGGACAGATACTTCGCCGGTATACGGTAACCGATAGCAATATTCTGAATACGCAGGTAAGAACCATCCTCCACATAGCGGTCGGACATATACACGTTATTTACGTTTGTATTGGTAAAGCGGGGCAGCTTACCATCTGTATTGACATCCGTATAACGATCCATGACCGAACGAAGCTGGTTATAATAAGGGTTGTCCATTTTTTCCAGCTGCCAGCGAAGGAAGTTGAAAATTTTCGCGCCATGGCTTCCCTGGATAAATACAGAGAAATCAAAATTCTTATAATTAACCGTGTTGGTAAACCCGTAAGTAAACTTCGGTAACGGGCTGCCGATAAAAGTAATATCCTTTTCATCGATCACACCATCCGGTTTACCATCCGCACCACTTACATCTTTATAACGTACATCGCCCAGCCAGGTATGGGTCTGATCAACAGAATATCCAAACTGGGGCAAACTGTTATTCAGGTCGTCCTGTGTCCGGTAGAGTCCATCGGTTTTAAGACCGAAGAAAGAACCGACTGCAAAACCAGGAATGGTACGGGAGATCAGATAGTTGTCATAATAAATACGTCCATACAATGCGGCAAGATCTCCGGCTACTTTTTCCAGTTTATTTTTAAACTGGGAGAAAATAATATTTGTTTTCCAGGTTAAATCCTTGTTCCGGATATTAGTGGAGGTCAGGCTGAAATCAATACCAGTGTTGGACATCCGTCCTGTATTGATGACGGGTCCTTTCAGGTCATCCCACTGATCACCTACTCCGATCAGGCGGGGACCGGTGCCGATAAGCAGCATCTGGCTGGTTACTTTTTTATACACATCAATAGCGGTTTCAATACGCCCATTGAGGAAGGAGATATCCACCCCGGCATTCTTGGTGATCACAGATTCCCAGGTCAGGTCAGGATTGGCCACCCCATAGAGGTAGTTGGAACTTCCAAAACCAACGGGGCCAGGCCAGAAGGAAACCACTGAAGTATAGGGAGGATTCGGGGCACCATTTGGCATATTCGTATTACCTACTTCACCGTACCCGATTCTTACTTTGAGTGAATTGATCGTCTTCTTCATATTTTCCGCAAACTTCTCATTGGTCACTGTCCAGGCAAAAGAAGCACCTGGGAAATTACCCCATTTGTTTTTTCCAAAAAACCTGGAAGAACCATCTCTGCGTATACTCAGGTTCAGGGCATAGCGGTTATCGTAGGTGTAAGTACCGCGGGCAAAATAAGATTCAATTGTACCATCATTCTTTCCACCACCCAATTCCCAGGTATCACGATCACTGCTGCCGGCATTGAGGTCAAGAATATTGTTCTGGAGATCCACCTTCTTACCATTCAGGCTTTCCCAGTAATTATACTGCGCTTCATGACCGGCAGTGGCACTGATGGCGTGTTTACCGATATTCTTATAGTAATTCAGGTAATTCCGGGCGGCATAATAATATCCGTTACCCCGGTATTCAAATAACTGACTGCGTAAGCTGGTATTACCAAAATTACCAGTACGCTGAAAGGCCATATTATTATTGAGACTCAGTGAGTAAGCGAATTCATTCCGTAGTGATAGCCCTTTCATGAATTCAATTTCCGCATAGAGCTGACCGAATACCTGTGAACTGGTTGATTTATTACCACGGTAGAAACTGCGGGCAATCGGATTGTCCTGTGCGTATTGGAAGCCTCCGATTGTTTGTCCGCCACCACCCCAGGTTCCATCCAGGTTTTTCACCGGGATCAGCGGGCTTTGCAGGGTACCCCACCAAATGGTTCCTTCTGCGGCATCAGCCAGCGTTACATTCTGGATACTGCGGGAAGCGTTGGCGCTTACCCCTACTTTGATCCAGTTTTTCAACTGATGATCCAGGCTGAAGCGGGTGGAATAACGTTTGAAATCTGAGCCAATCAGGATCCCCTTCTGGGTAAAGTAGTTGGCAGAGAGATAATAGTTTGTTTTGTCTTTACCACCAGAGAAACTCAGCTGGTGATTTTGTACGGTACCGGTACGGAACATGGCATCCTGCCAGTCGGTACCACGACCAAGAATACTTGGGTCGGCGAACTCCGCGCTGGGTGTGAAGCCAAGCAAAGGAGAAACTTCATTCTGGTATTGTGCAAATTCACGCAGGTTCATCAGGTCCAGTTTTTTCTGAACGATCTGGTTACCCGCATACATTTCATAATTGATCTTGCCTTCACCGGATTTACCTTTTTTGGTAGTAATCAGGATCACGCCATTCGCGGCCTGCGATCCATAGATCGCCTGGGCAGAGGCATCTTTCAGGATATCGATGGACTCAATATCATTCGGGTTGATAGTAGCAAGGAAACTGTTTCCGGTTTGTCCGTCAGACCCGCCCAGTCCGGCATAACCCGCACTGAATTTTGTATTACTGGCAAAGATCACTCCATCCACTACAATCAGGGGATCGTTGGCATTGATAGTCGTTACCCCGCGGATACGGAGTGATACACCACCACCAGGCTGTCCACTATTGTTTACTACGGTTACACCCGCAACCTTTCCTTGCAGGGCCTGGTCGATACCCGCTACCGGAAGATCCTTCAGGTCCTTTGTTTTTACTGAAGAAATCGCTGAAGATACATCGGAACGTTTTGCAGTACCATAACCAATCACCACCACTTCACTCAGTTTGGTGTCGGTTACATCCAGGCTGACCAGGATATTGGTCTTGCCTTCCAATGAAACTTCTTTGGGTTTTGCTCCCACATAAGAAACCACCAGGGCGGTGGCATTCGGGGGAACGGTAATTTTAAACGCACCGTAATTGTCGGTGATCACCGTGGTCTTACTTCCTTTCACGGAGACAGTGGCATTCACCAGGGGAACCCCGCTCTGATCGGAGACCACACCTGAAATAACTCTGTTTTGTGAAAATACGGTAAGGGAATAAAGTACAAGCACAATGATCATTGTGATTGCACGGGGGAATCGTGTCTTTCTCATACAGCAAGAAAATTTAGACTCAAAAGTAGGCATATATACTTATGCCAGAATAATACTATTTTATCTGATTATTGTATTTATTAACCCTGATTTAAGCCCAATATTCCGGATTTTTCCTTTTTAGCAGGAAGAAAATAAAAGATAATAAAAAATAAACAGATGTCAATATGATACTTTTTTATCTATTAGCTAGTAACTTTATCTCAAAGGCCTGCCATGCATAAGAATATTCTCCGGGAAATTACCCCGCTGACTCCCAGTGATTGTTTTACCATCTTCACCCGGGTAAAGACGGACTTTGATTTTCCCTTGCATTACCATGAAGAACTGGAACTGAACTTTATACACAATGCCAAAGGAGCCCGGCGGGTGGTGGGCGATCATATTGCTGAAATAGATGACCTGGAGTTGGTGCTGGTGGGATCAAATCTGCCGCATGTATGGCAGACCCATAAATGCAAAGGACGGAAGATCACTGAAGTCACGATTCAGTTTCACAAAGATCTCTTTGATGAAAAATTTCTCCGCCGCAACCAGATGAGTTTTATCCGCAACCTGCTCGAGCGTTCGGCCAAGGGCATTCTGTTCTCCCGTACCACAGCAGAACAACTGAAATCACGGCTGCTGGCTCTCGGACAAAAACAGGGCTTTGACTCCGTTCTGGAACTGGTATCGATTCTGCATGATCTCTCTGTATCCCGAAATATGCACACGTTATCTGATGCGACTTTCAGCAATGCGGAACTCTCTTATAACAGCCGCCGGATAGAAAGAGCCTTTGAATACATGAATGAAAATTTTCACAAGAACATTACACTGACTGAAGTCTCCAAACTGGTGAATATGACGGATGTCTCCTTCAGTCGTTTCTTTAAAGCCAAAACAGGAATTACGTTTATTGACAGTTTACTGGAATTACGTTTAGGCCATGCCTCCCGCTTACTGATTGATACCACTGAATCGGTTTCAGAGATCGCTTACGACTGCGGCTTTAATAATATCTCCAACTTTAACCGCCTCTTTAAGAAGAAGAAGAACTGCACCCCAAAAGAATTCAGGGAGAGCTACAGCACAGACAACCGGGTGTTTATCTGATGGCCATCCGGCCTATGCTCACTTCCTGATCCACTCCTGTAAAAGGGTCAGATATCAATATTTTTACATTTTTTTACATACTTATTCGGAAATTTTCCGAATAAAATGATATATTTTGTCATATAATTGTTTTATTTTTGGTACTAAATCGGAAATATTCCGAATTAAAGCCAATATTATGTACTTCCAGGAAGCCATCGCCCCATATGCCGGTCAGCCGCTGACCCAGCAATTGCTACTGGATATCCTGAGGGAGTACAAAAGGCCTTATGATAAAATTACTGAGCTGGTAAAACAGGAACAGCTGATCCAGGTAAAAAGGGGTCTGTATATTCCCGGCGCTAAACTGAAACTGCCGCCACCGGTATCCTTTCTGCTGGCCAATCATTTATACGGACCCAGTTATGTTTCCCTGGATTCAGCCCTGTCCTTCCATGGATTGATTCCGGAACGGGTTTTTGAAATCAGTTCAATGACACTCAGAGCGGCAAAGACCTATGATACAAATGCGGGCCGGTTCAGTTACACCAAAATGCCCCAGCCCTATTATAGTTATGGCATTCAGTCTGCCGAACTGGCCACTAATCAGGTGGCCCTGGTTGCTACTCCGGAGAAAGCGCTCTGTGATCGTATCATCAACACTTCCCAGCTTCAGCTGCGTAGCGTTAAGCAGACCATTGACTTCCTGACGGAAGATCTCCGGATAGAAAAAAGCAGTCTGCGGCAACTGGATGCCGGAGCTATCAGCCGTTGGATCAAAATAGCTCCAAAAAAAACAAGTTTAGCGATGTTGGTCAAAACACTGAATAGTTTATGATAAAGGAATGGCTGGAAACCTATAAGCCCGCGCATACGGAGGACGCTTTGCAGGCCCTGCGGGAGATCATGCAGGAAATAGCCCTGGCCGGATTACAACGCAGTGGCTTTTTTGAAGTGGCCGCATTTTACGGAGGCACGGCCCTCCGTATTTTTCATGGGCTGCCCCGCTTTTCAGAAGATCTGGACTTTTCATTACTGGAAAAAAACAACGACTTTTCCCTCGCCCCTTACCTGGAAGGAATGGAAAATGAATTTGCCGCCCTCGGCATAAAAGTCAGTGTGCGGGAAAAAAGTAAAACAACTATTACAGCCTTTGATTCCGCTTTTCTGAAACCCGATACCACCTGGAAGGAACTTATCATAAAAGCAGTACTCCCGGATGAACGGATCAAACTGACCCCGGAGATAAAAATCAAACTGGAAGTGGATACGATGCCCCCTCCCGGTTTTGATACAGAAGAAAAACTCGCTTTAAAGCCATTCTCTTTTTACACCAAATGTTTTACCCTGCCGGATCTGTTTGCCGGTAAGATGCATGCCTTACTATTCCGCAAATGGAAAGGACGTGTAAAGGGAAGAGATTGGTTTGACCTGGAATGGTACATTCAGAAAGGAGTTCCTTTGCACCTGGATCATTTCCGTCAACGGGCCATTGACAGTGGTGACTGGACAAAAAAAACGATGACTGAAAAACAATTTAACCAGCTGCTGACCGATAAAATAAAAGCCATATCGTTTAAAGCGGTAAAGGAAGACATTATTCGCTTTATACCGGATGCGAAAGTGCTTGAGATCTGGTCAGCGGAGTATTTTAATGATTTATCTGAAAAAATTAAATTCGGGTAACCGCATTTTTATCTGAGCAGCCCTGAGACTAAAACAGTATCAGCAAAATCTTTCAGGCTGGCATAGATTTCTTTTCTTTCCTCGGCAGGTATAAATAATTTATACTGGATGGTGTCCATACGCGGAATCCTGACCTGCCATTTAATACTGTCTGTTACCACATTAGTCTTCGTTGTACGGATGAATACCCGCACATTCAGGTGATTGTATGGATGTTGCATAAACCGTTTTGTCCATTCCTCCTTTTCCGCTTCATTCATCAATCTGTTGTTTTCTTTGAGGAAATCCGTCTGCTCCTTAAAGTATTTCTGAAAATGTTCACTTAGTAATGCTTTTCGCTCCGTAGTATCCAGCACTACCCACTTTTTCATTGTAAAACAGATTCGTAAAAAATCCTGCAGCGAATCAGCCGGAACCGGTGGCTGATAAAAAATGATAACAGGCCGGTTATTAGCTGTTCTGCCATATGGCTTCACTATAAACGCCATTAAACAGAAAACAACACTTGTAAAAAAAACCACTCTAATCATGTCACTAGTTACTGAAAATTTCAAATACGCACAATACTACTTTCGGGTTATAAAAAAAGAACCCGCTTCTCAGCGGGTTCTGCTTTAATGGGTACCATCTTTATTTGGTTTTCCGTCCTAGACTAATCTGTTGGGGAGATCAACCACAACCTCCCTGGTTGCCGCAGTTCAGGCATTTGTAGCAGGCGCCGCTACGCATCATGATATTACCGCACACATTACAAGCCGGTGCATCACTCTGCATATTCTTGGCTACCGCATTCATCGCATCCATGCTGCTTTCACTCTTCACCGGTTGTGCGGCCCGTTGCTGGGCTTTCGCCGGCTGGGGGGCTACTGAACCGGAAGAAGGTGTTACACGTACACTGGAGAGCTCAGGCTCTTTTACATACTCCAGGGGATTTGAAGGGACTTCATCCCAATCATCCCCACCGGTATTCATCACTTCGGGTTTATCCAGTACATGCACGAGGTCGGTACGTCCGAGGTACTCATAACCCAATACGCGGAAGATAAAGTCAACAATCGAAGTCGTTGTTTTGATATTCGGATGTTCTACAAATCCGGATGGATCGAAACGTGTGAAGGCGAATTTATCCACGAACTCTTCCAGGGGTACTCCATACTGGAGACCAATAGAAACAGAGATCGCGAAGCAGTTCATCATACTACGCATGGTAGCACCTTCCTTCGCCATGTCCACGAAGATTTCTCCCAGTGTACCATCGGCATATTCTCCTGTGCGGAGGAATACGGCCTGTCCGCTGATTTTGGCTTTCTGTGTGAAACCACGACGTTTGGCCGGAAGCGTACGACGCTCCACGATGCTGGCGAGTTTACGTTTCAGCTTGGTATCAGGAGAAGCCTGTACACGTTTCTGTACTTCTTCCAGCAGTTCTTCCACGGTCAGTTTACCGAGGTCAACAATGTTGGATTCAGCAACAGGCGCCTGTTCAACCACGGCTGCCTTTGTTTCTTCCACTGCAGTGTCTTTTTTCTTTTTGTCCGACTTGTTACTGAGCGGCTGAGACAGTTTGGAACCGTCGCGGTAGAGTGCGTTAGCTTTCAGTCCGAGCTTCCAGCTCAGGTGATAAGCATCCGCAATCTCTTCCACTTTGGCTTCATGTGGCAGGTTAATGGTTTTGGAGATGGCACCACTGATAAAAGGCTGGGTGGCACCCATCATGCGGATATGTCCGTGTGCGTGAATATAACGCTCACCTTTTTGTCCGCATTTATTGGCACAGTCAAAAACGGGCAGATGTTCATCTTTCAGTCCGGGCGCACCTTCGAGCATCATCGTACCGCATACATAGTCGTTGGCGGCTTCGATCTGTTCGTCGGTATAGCCGAGGGCTTCCAGCAGACTCCATTCAAAATTATTATACTGTTCGGGAGTAAAGCCCAGGCGTTGCAGGCACTCTTCACCCAGTGTATACTTATTGAAAACGAATCCAATTTCAAAAGCAGTGGCGGCGGCAGCATCGAGACGCTTGATCTCGTCGGCGATGAATCCTTTTTCGCTCAGGCTCTGATGGTTGACAAATGGCGCACCGGCAAAGCTGGCGGCACCCACTGCATACTTAATGATATTGTCTGTTTCTTTTTCAGAGTAACCTAAATTTCGCAGGGCAGTTGGTACAGACTGATTGATGATTTTGAAATAACCACCACCGGACAGTTTTTTAAATTTCACCAGGGCGAAATCAGGCTCCACACCGGTGGTATCGCAATCCATCACCAGACCAATGGTACCGGTAGGTGCGATTACTGTTGCCTGTGCATTGCGGTAACCGTATTTCTCTCCCATTTCAACGGCATCATCCCAGGCAGAACAAGCGGCTTTCAGCAGGTAATCCGGGCAGTATTTTACTTTGATACCTTGTGGCTTCAGGCTCAGCTGTTCATACTCATCTGCATCATAGGCAGCCAGGCGGTGATTACGCATCACCTTCATCATATGTGCCTTATTTTCTTCATAGCGGGGGAAGGCACCCAGTGCGCGGGCCATTTCCGCAGAAGTTTTATAAGAAGTTCCGGTCATGATCGCGGTGATGGCTCCGGCAATCGCGCGGGCTTCTTCACTATCATATGGAATTCCGCTTACCATCAGCATGGTTCCGAGATTCGCATAACCGAGTCCGAGCGTACGGTATTCGTAGCTTAACTGCGCCACTTCCTTTGAAGGGAACTGGGCCATCAGCACAGACACTTCCAGTACCACGGTCCAGAGACGGCAGTTGTATTCGTACCCTTCCACATCAAACTGATTGTTGTCTGCGTCGTAGAACTTCATCAGGTTGGCAGAAGCCAGGTTACAGGCCGTGTTATCGAGGAACATGTACTCAGAGCAGGGGTTGGAAGCCCTGATCTCTCCACCCTCGGGACAGGTATGCCACTCGTTGATGGTCGTATTATATTGAGTACCGGGATCCGCACAACGCCAGGCGGCATAAGCGATCTGGTTCCAGAGTTCACGTGAAGGCACTTTCTTCATCACGCGGCCATCCATACGGCCGGTGAGTTCCCAATCCTCTCCTTTCTCCAGTTTTTCGAAGAAGGAGTTCGGGATACGGATGGAGTTATTGGAGTTTTGTCCACTTACTGTTTTGTAGGCTTCATCTTCATAACCGGAAGGATAACCGGCATTGATCAGGGCTCCTACTTTCTTCTCTTCTTCCACTTTCCAGTTGATGAACTCCACGATCTCCGGGTGATCCAGATCCAGGCATACCATTTTAGCAGCACGGCGGGTCGTACCACCGGACTTTATGGCACCCGCAGCACGGTCACCGATTTTAAGAAAACTCATCAGTCCTGAGGAACTACCACCACCGCTCAGCTTCTCGCCTTCGCCACGGAGATTGGAATAGTTGGTTCCTACGCCTGAACCATATTTGAAGATACGGGCCTCACGCACCCAAAGGTCCATGATGCCGCCTTCATTCACCAGGTCATCATCAACACTCAGGATAAAGCAGGCATGCGGCTGAGGACGCTCGTAAGCGTTCTGAGACTTCTTCAGCACGCCGTCCACTGCGTCTACATAATAGTGACCTTGTGGTTTACCAGCGATGCCGTAGCTCTCATATAAACCGGTATTGAACCATTGCGGGCTGTTGGGCACGCACATCTGGTTAAGGATGGAATAGACTAACTCTTCATAGAATACCTGCGCATCCTTCTCTGTTGCGAAGTATCCATAGCGTTCGCCCCAAACACGCCAGCAATTGGCCATACGGTGAGCCACTTGTTTGGCGGAGGTTTCACGACCCAGTGTGCCATCAGGCTGCGGTACACCGGCTTTACGAAAATATTTTTGGGCTAAAATGTCTGTGGCAATCTGGCTCCACTGCTTGGGAACCTCCACATTGGTCATTTCAAAAACCACTTCACCGGAAGGATTGCGGATAATGGATGTCCGGTAATCGTACTCGAACATATCATACACACTTACTTCCTCTTTTGTGAAGCGACGACTAAACTGCAAACCGCTTGTGGCGGATGCCTGCTTCTTATTTGCCATAACTCGAAAGAATTTATTGGGTTTTGGTCCTGATTACAATCTCAACATCCCTGGCGGGAGGTTGATTACGAAAGTATTTTTATTACGAGGAAGTTCAAACCTCCATTTATAAACATTGTGTGGAAAATAGCTTCGTAAAATCCCGAAAGGCTTACCAGTACTGAGTTTCCTGATTTTTTCACAATACCCCCTTTTTTTATGGCAAAGTTTTTTTGGAAAATTCGGCTGCTTCTATTAATAAAAATTTAACCTTGTTTTTAAGTCAGAAAATTCGTTTTAAAATGCCGGATTTCACCAATGAAAATTAACAAAAACATCATGTTCCCGTCATAAAAAAGTAACCGCCGGTGTTTATAATTCATTCAATCCCTGCCGGAAAGCCGCCTGACCGGATTTCTGCAAAAAGAGGGCTGCCCTGTTCCGGAATTGTTAAACAGGGTCCGTGATTCAATCGCTCGGGAACCTGTTTATTCCTTAAAATTAGCTCCCCTCTACCTGCCTCAAACCCAACTATTTTTCGCATTTTTGCCTAAATCAACCGGTTCCGGATGAAAATGCCGATTTATCATACACTGGCCGAAAAAAAGAAGCAGGGGAAGAAGTCTTTTGCGGTGCTGATCGACCCCGATAAGGTCAATCCGGCCCTGCTGGAGGAGTTGGTGCAGCATTCCCTGGATGCTAAAGTGGACTACCTGCTGGTGGGCGGCAGCCTGGTGATCTCCAATCACCTGGATGAATGTGTACAACAGATCAAAAAAAGCTGTGATATACCCGTTATTCTTTTTCCCGGCAGCCCTTCCCAGGTAAGCAAGTACGCCGATGCTTTATTATACTTATCCCTGATATCCGGTCGTAACCCGGAACTGCTGATCGGACAGCATGTGGTATCAGCGCCCTTTGTCAGAAAGAGCGGACTGGAGATCATGCCGACCGGTTATATCGTAGTAGATGGCGGGGCTCCGACTACTGTTTCTTATATCAGCAATGCCGCACCTGTGCCTGCGGACAAAAATGAAATTGCCATGTGTACGGCCATGGCCGGCGAAATGCTGGGCATGAAACTCATTTATATGGATGCCGGCAGCGGTGCCAAGCGGGCCATCACCGAAAGCATGATCAAGGCCGTGGCCGATCATATTGAAGTACCCCTCATCATAGGCGGTGGTATACTCCAGCCAGAAAAAGCCTACCTGAACTGCAAGGCCGGAGCGGATGTGATTGTAGTAGGGAATGCGATTGAGAAAGACGCCAGTCTGATCAAGGAGATGAGTGATGCGGTGCACAGTGTGCCGGTGAAAGCGGATTATTGATTACTGATTATTTATTATTACGAACAGTCCTTCAGTTCGCAGTACGCTGCAAATAGCAAATCCCCTTTCAGTCATTTACTTTTAAAACGATCCAATAATCAATAATCTACCTAAAGTCATTTACTGCAATAAGCGACCCCAATAATCAATAATCCTAAAACATCACTCCCTGCCTTTTACGACATTTCTGTTAACGTAGATCTTCCACTTTCACCCTCGCCGGCGTCTCTTTTCCCGAAATAATACTCTTAGAACTTAAAGCGATCGCTTTGATCACTTCGGTCATGTTAGCCATGTCGAGTGTTTCGATATGGTCAGTGAGTTTGTGGTAATGGGGTTCCACATCCATTTTGGAAGTCGAGATCGTATGAGCTGGTACACCCAGGCGGGCCAGGGTGGCATTATCGGAGCGATAGAATAATTGTTGTGAGGGATAAGGGTCCGGATAAAAAGTGAAGACTGTACCCTGCAGGTCCTTCGCGAGTATCTCTCCCATATTTGTCTTATCATATCCGGTGATATACGCGGAGTTCTTTCCCCACTTGCTTTCGGTGCCGATCATTTCGATATTGAACATGGCTATCACTTTATCTGCATCAAGCTGACGGGAGAAATACTGGGATCCGAAGCCACCTACTTCTTCAGCCGTAAAAGCGGCGAAGACCAGGGTGCGTTCATTGTTGCCCAGCTTCTTAAAATATTTGGCGAGCATGATAACAGCCGTTGTACCCGCCGCATCATCATTGGCACCATTGTAAATAGAATCGCCATCCACAGGTTTACCTACCCCCAGGTGATCATAGTGGCCGGAGAAGACAACGAATTCGCTGGCCCTGCTTTTACCCGGAATCACCCCCACCACATTCGCCATTTTTTGTTCGATGATTTCATGCACCGCTTCAATCGCATACGCGGCCGGCGCTGTATCGGTTAATACAAACACCACATTCGTTGCCGTTTTAAACATGGATGATTTCAAACGGGCCAGGTTACCGAAACTATTGGCAAAACTTTTCTCCACCCACACGATCATGTTCTTATTCCCCCGGGCATATTTACGGGCTTCGGTCTGCAGGTT
>Ga0075154_10002242_pt1 | contig 12797 bp, 12 predicted proteins | sample JI71714BDNA_FD_70965 | JGI IMG/M metagenome (GOLD analysis project Ga0075154, IMG submission 70965) | Wastewater effluent complex algal communities from Wisconsin, to seasonally profile nutrient transformation and Carbon sequestration -... | ecosystem: Engineered > WWTP > Effluent > Algae... | reverse complement strand
ATGAACTTAGAACACTGGCTACTCGATCGCGATATAACATTTCTCAATCACGGCTCTTTTGGAGCTTGTCCGATTCCCGTACTAGAAGCACAAACAAGTTTTCGAGAACAGTTAGAAAGAGAACCGTTGCGCTTTTTGATGCGGGAATTTGAGCCACTGTTAGATAATGCTAGGAATGAATTAGCCGCTTTTATCGGTACCAGTAGTGATGAGTTGGCATTTGTGCCGAATGCGACGACGGGAGTAAATGCAGTTTTGCGATCGCTCTCTTTTGCTCCGGGCGATCAATTATTAACCACCAATCAAGAATACAACGCTTGCCGCAATACACTAGATTTTGTAGCCAGCCGCACAGGCGCTACAGTCATAGTAGCCGAAGTACCATTTCCCATTGAGTCACCAGAACAAGTTATCGAAGCAGTAATTAAGTGCGTTTCACCACAAACAAAATTAGTATTATTAGACCATATTGTCAGTCAAACAGGCTTAATATTTCCCATCAAACAGCTAGTTAGTGAATTAGCCCAAAGAGGTATAGATGTCTTGGTAGACGGAGCCCACGCACCCGGAATGATTCCACTAAATCTAGATGAAATTGGCGCGGCTTACTACACGGGAAATTGTCACAAATGGCTGTGCGCCCCAAAAGGTGCTGGCTTTTTGTATGTGCGACGCGATAAACAGGACGGTATTGGGCCGACAACCATCAGTCATGGTGCAAACTCCCCGCGCAGCGATAAATCCCGCTTTCAATTAGAATTTGACTGGATGGGAACAGTCGATCCAAGTGCTTATTTATGTGTACCGGTGGCGATCGACTTCATGAGTTCTTTGTTGGAGGGCGGATGGCCAGAATTGATGGCAAAAAATCATGCTTTAGCCTTAGCAGGAAGACAGATATTGCTGGATAAATTAGATTTACCCCAGCCTTGTCCAGATGAAATGGTAGGCTCGATGGCTGTTGTACAACTCAGAGATGCAGAATTTGATGCCGTTGGTAAGTCAGGAATTGCCCCTTTACAAGAAGCTTTGTGGGAGATTTTTAAAATAGAAGTGCCGGTGATTCCTTGGCCGGATGCAAATCAGCAGTTAGTGAGAATTTCTGCTCAATTTTATAATACTTTACCGCAATATGAATATTTGGCTAAGGCGTTGGTTGAGTTAATAGGAACAAAATTTATAGAAAAACCGGATTAAGGCAGGCTTTTTCCCCAAGCTAGCAACAGTTTGAAAAAAACTAATTCTGAGAGATCGCATTTAGATAAAATTGCAAAATCTCAATTACACACTCTAGGACGCACGCGAGACTAAAAACCCGGTTTCTGGGGAGCATCCCCATTTTGTAAGGGCAAAGTATTTCTCTATTCTCTCCCTCTGTGTCCTCTGCGTTCTAGTAAGGTTAAATCATTCCGATGTAGCCGGAAACGATATTACATCTAATACTAAAAAAATCTTAATTTATGCGGAAAAACCAACTCAAACAAAAAATCAAACAAGGCGAAACAGTCCTCGGTTTATTTATGAATTGCGCCTATCCCGCATTTATAGAAATTTGCGGTCACGCTGGCTTTGACTTCGCCGTCATCGACATGGAACACGGTCCCTTACATTCCCTCGCAGCCGAAGATTTGTGTCGCGCAGCCGACTGTGCAGGAATTGCGCCCATTGTTCGCGTCCGCAAAAACGACGGCCCACAAATTCAACGAGCCCTCGACATTGGCAGTGCTGGTATTCAAGTACCTCAAATTGAATCTAGAATAGATGCCGAAATTGCGGTTAAAAATGCCAAATATAGTCCTCTCGGCACCCGTGGTCTTTCCTTTGCTACCAGGGCCGGGCTTTACACTGCTGCGGGTACAAATATTACCGATCGACTCAACGAAGAATCCTTAGTTGTAATTCATGTCGAAGGGAAAGGCGGCATCGACAACTTAGCAGAAATTGTGACAGTACCCCAGGTTGACGTGATTTTTCTGGGGCCATACGATCTGTCACAGTCGATCGGCATTCCCGGCCAAGTTCGCGATTCGCGAGTGATCGAGATGATGGAAAATGCCGTGAACACCATCCGCAGCGCCGGAAAAGCTGCGGGTACTTTTGCCGACACCCCCGAAGTAGCCCAAAAGTGGATTGATGCTGGCGTTCAATACGTGGGACTGGGGGTGGATGTTGCCGTCTTTTTGCGAGCTTGTCAGTCTCTAGTCAAAGCAGTCGATCGACTTTAGACTTGGGATTAAACAGCTTATAACTCCCGAATTTTTTTTGGCATCTTTACAATATCTTTGCAATTTTTGTAGTGTCTTTGACCACACAGACCAAAAACCTGAGCTAGACTAGAAGCATACATCTCCTTAAGGCAAAATTAAGGAGGGGAGCAAGGATTCATGGAGAACTATCTATGAAAACAGCATTAGAATCCATTCATTTGGATTATGCTTTTATGTTTACTTTCAAAAAAGTAAACTCAATTAAGCTAGAAGGATTTAAGCCATTTTTCGACGAGATGCCGCTCGATCCTTATATTAAAGGAAAGTATCGTTCGAGAAGGTTGTCGCGATTTATAGTCAATGGAAACGAATTAATTAAGTTGCCTCACGGCTATCTTTTTCAAAGTAAAGAATACAATCCGGTGGTGGGTGATATCAAGCGTGAATTTGCCGAATTGGACGATCGACTAATCGCCCTGGATAATTTCAAACAAATGATTTTTGCTTTTTTCGATTCCTGCAAAATTCACCCGGAAGCTGAAATCGGCATCCATCAAATCAGGACGACTTGTTCGCCACACAATTTTGGCAATCCTGCACCGGAAGGTATTCACAGAGATGGTACTGATTTTATCGGCATCTTCTCAGTTGACCGAACTAATATTGTCGGTGGCGAAACTCATTTGTACTTGGCGAAAAAAGAGAAGCCTGTGTTTAATAAAGTTCTGCATCCCGGAGAACTGCTGTTGGTTAATGACCACGAATTTTTTCACTTTACTACACCAATTAAGCCGGAAGTGGAAGGGGTGGGGACAAGGGATGTCTTTGTGCTGACATCTCCGAGTTTGCTGACTGATTGAGTAGAGTTCGGTAATGAGGCGATCGACTTAACATACCAATGGGGTTCCCTGATTTCTTCAAGAAGTCGGGGAACTTCTGTATCTTACCAAGAAATTGGGTCTAAAGCCCCGTCCTTATAGGACGGCTTTGATTTTCTTTGTAAACGTGTTTCTAAGCGGGAGAGTGTCAAAATGAAATATGGCTCCTAAGCTGTTAAAGATGCGAGGATTGTTTCAGTTTAGCTGTTGGCAGTTCCAGAATCTCAGCAAAAACAAATGTAGCCGATCGGGAGTAGCTCCTCACTGTCCCAAGCGCTCTATATGTAAGGAGGATTTGTATTATGAAAGATGGACAAGAAGCACGCCGCGTACCCACAGCCGTGGTTGCCGGTGTTTGCGGGTTGGCTTTATTAACGGGAGGGAGCATTGCTTGGTGGACTGCCAACCGTTCCTCAACGTCAGCAGACACTCAGTCTACTGCTGGGACTACCTCTGGGGCACTTTCCCCGACTCCTGGGGAATCGCCTGCTGTAATTATCCCCGTACCTGCTCCAACTCCTGTTGATACACCCCAGGCTCAGACACCAGCAGCTCAGACACCAGCAGCTCAGACACCATCATATCCCACACCCCAGGCTCAGACGCCAGCAGCTCCAATACCCCAGGCTTTGACACCGCAGGTTATTAAGCCACAACAGTCTCAGCCTAAGTCTGTGTCGCCGACGGCTACCCAGACAGTGCAAGTCTACTGGGTTAAAGATGGGGGTGGCAAGTTTGAGGCAGTTCCTAGCAAGGTAGCTCTCAAAGAAGTCGATCGACCTGATGCTGCCCTACAGGCTGCTTTTAACAGTTTGTTGGCTGGACCAAAGGATACAAAGGTTTTTAGCGAAATTCCCAAGGGGACAAAACTCAGGAGTTTGAGTGTCAATAATCAGGGAGTTTACGTCGATTTGTCTGCCGAATTTACTTCGGGAGGAGGCAGTAGTTCCATGAGCAGTCGGTTGGGGCAAGTGATCTATACAGCCACGAGTTTAAAACCGAATGCCAAAGTTTGGATTTCGGTGGAAGGTAAGCCTTTAGAGCTTTTGGGTGGCGAAGGGTTGGAGGTGGCTCAGCCGAGTACCCGTCAAACTTTCGATAAAAATTTTCCGGTGCCGTAATTTTTAGTCCTTCGTCATGAGTCATTGGTCATGAGTCATTAGTCAGAAGGCGGGGAATAGGGACTGCTCGCTGATGGCTGATGACTTTTGACCCTGAGACTGGGGATGAAAAATTAGAGCTTGGTATTCAGACTCAAGGCTCTAAATTGTTGGGCTTGTTGTTCGACCCTAGTCGCAAGCCGATCGCACACCATAGTAGACAACTCGAAAATCAACTCATCCTCTACTTTGTAATAGGCTGAAGTTCCTTCACTCCTGCGAGTGAGGATACCAGCTTGGAGCATGAGTTTTAGGTGTTTAGAAACATTGGCTTGACTGGTTTGAGTAGCTTCCACCAACTCTTGCACGCATTTTTCGCCGTCGCGAAGCAAGTTCAGAATTCGCAAACGCATCGGCTCGCTCAAAATACTGAAATACTCAGCAACTTGTGGCACAACCTCTTGAGGAACAGACTGGGATAACTTCATCAAGCTCACCTGCCAGAAGCGATCGGGAAATAGGAGGATTAATTCTGTATATAACAATCAAGTAATCCTTCAATCCGGATTAATCCTCATCAAAACTTGACCGTACTCCACAGGTTCCCCATTTTGAACTAAGATTTCCATCACTTGACCCGATACCTCATCGGCATCGATTTCATTCATGAGCTTCATCGCTTCAATAATGCACACTGTCTGGCCCACCTTGATGCGATCGCCAAGCGCCACAAAAGGCGGTTCATCGGGAGCAGCCGCGCGATAAAAAGTTCCTACCATCGGCGAAATAATGGATACCCATTTGGTATCCACAGGAGCAGGCACGGAGGCCAGCACGGGAGCAGGAGCCGAGGGTGCTGGGCTAGTGATATTTGCTCCTGAATTTTGGTCTACAGCAGGAGGTGACGCTAAGGTGGGGCTAGCAAAAGTTTCTGCGATGGTCGCAAGAGGCGTAACTGCTGGATGACCAACAGCGACGGTTCTTGGTTCGTTGGCTTGAATTCCTTTGCGTACAGTCAGTTCAAGTTCTCCACTTTTTAACGTCAGCTCCGAAATGCCGGTTTGGTCTAAAACAGTTAGCAGTTCGCAGAGCTGGTTTAAGTCTAGTTGCACAGCAGATTCAAGGGTAATTGATAATTGAGAATTGAAAATTGAAAATTGGGAATTGAAAATTGGACACCAGTGCGATCGAAAGCAGAGTTAGGGGGTTGAGGCTTCTGGCATCAACCCCAAAGCACCATTTATGTCTCTCGCCCAAGATACTTGTCTTCGCGAGTATCGATCCGAATCCGTTCTCCAATCGAAATAAATAGAGGCACCATGATCTGAGCTCCGGTGGAGAGGATGGCGGGTTTGCTGCCGCCGGTGGCAGTATCTCCTTTGACTCCGGGGTCGGTTTGGGTAACTTCTAAGACAACGGAGTTGGGCAATTCTACTTCGAGGATTTGGTCGTTCCAGCGCAGGATGTTAACTTCCATGCCTTCATTGAGGTATTTGACCCGATCGCCTATTTCCTGAGAACTGAGGCGACTTTCCTCGTAAGTTTCCATATCCATAAAGACGAACTGATCGCCCTCTTTATAGGTATATTGCATGGCGCTCTTTTCGAGGTTGGCTTGAGGCATAGTCTCCCCAGCCCGGAAGGTTCGTTCTACTACGTTGCCGGTTTTGACATTTTTAAGTTTTGTCCGCACGAAAGCCGAGCCTTTTCCTGGCTTGACATGGAGGAATTCAATTACCCGCCACACGCCGTCATTGACTACAATTGAAACACCTGGTCGAAAGTCGTTACTGGAGATCATATAAATTTTTGCAGGCAATCCCGTCGCCCAAGGGCACGGGGGAACTACTGTCAGCTTCAAACCGCAGTCTAGCTGACGGCATCAAAAAACAATTGGCATTTTATTTTACCGTCGAAAGGGAGCAAGTGCTTGACTAATCTGTTAATCGCTGTGGGGAGTTGTCACTTGATTCTCCCTAGAGGGCGGACAGTGCTGTGGGAAGATGATAGAGGCCATAAAAGTTAAAGTTATGTTGCATTGGTCTAATTTCTCGATCGATACGTGCAAGCGCTGGCTCAAAACCACTGTCTTAGCACTCCTGCTATTCACTTTTTCCCTCAGCTTCAGTTCGGTATCCCATGCCAAACGCCCTAGCAGCAGTATGCCTGCGGGGAATGCGATTACCGATGGCCGGGCCCTGTTGCGCTACGCTCTACCTATTGACAATCAGACGGTGCGAGAGTTGCAAATTACTCTCGAAGACATCGGGAACCACATACGCTCTAAACGTTGGGGCCCCATTAGTAGCGATGTCAGCAAGGCTTCCAGAATTCTCAGCATTCGCGAGTCTGATATTTTAAAGAGTATTCCCGACGCGAAAAAGCCCGAAGCCGAAACTCTAGTGGCAAAAGTCAAAGAAGGAGTTTCACAACTGTCTGAGGCTGTGGAGGCCAAAGACAGAGAAAAAGTGATTGACTTGAAAGCCAAAATCCTCGGTTCGGTTGGTGACATCGAAGAGTTGATGGTGACGGAGTTTCCGTTTGAAGTTCCTTCAGAATATGCTAATTTGCCTCAACTCAAGGGTCGCGCTACGGTGGCTGTAGAAACCGAGAAGGGGACAATTACTGTTGTGGTTGATGGTTACAGTGCGCCGGTGACTGGTGGTAATTTTGTAGATTTAGTCGATCGAGGTTTTTATGATGGTTTGCCATTTATTCGATCGGAAGAATCCTACGTGCTACAAACAGGAGACCCTGAAGGTAAGGAAGTAGGTTTTATTGACCCCGCTACTGGTAAATACCGCAATATTCCACTCGAAGTCCTCGTCAGGGACGAAAAAGAACCCATCTACGGAATTACTTTAGAAGATGCGGGGCGTTATCGCGACGAACCTGTGTTACCTTTTTCTGCCTATGGTACTTTGGCCATGGCTCGTGCGGAAGCTGAACCAGATAGCGCTTCTTCGCAGTTTTTCTTTTTCTTGTTTGAACCTGAACTGACCCCTGCTGGTCTGAATTTGTTGGACGGTCGGTATACTGTTTTTGGTTACATGATTGAGGGAAAAGAAGTTTTGGATCAACTGAAGCAGGGAGACAAGATTGTATCTGCTAAGGTAATTAAAGGAATGGAAAATTTGTTGCGACCTCAAGTTTAATCAATGACGGCGATTGCAATCGCTTTGACACAAAAGTGAAGGAGCATTAAATCGCTTGTTATCAAACCAAGCCCGCCCCGGCGGGCTATAAGATGTAAATAATGTTTATGTCTGGGTTATTGAAATTAGAAATTAGCGCAAAAATATGGCATTATTAGAATTTTTATTAGTAATTGGCATGGGTGGATTTGTAGGTTTATTAGTGATTAATAATCTGAATGAAAACAAACAAAAAAAACGCTTAGATGAGGCTTTTTATCAGTTATTGGAAAACCAAAATAGTCAAATTTCGCTGATTCAATTGGCGGCTAGCGCTAGGGTGGAGGCTCAAGTTGCACAGCAATACTTAGATGCACAAGTTAAAATTTTTTCGGCGATTTTAGAAGTGGATGATGAAGGAGATACTTTTTACAGATTTCCTAGGTTGCGCTTGCCGCCGAGTTCGATGAAGGAATGGTGATTAACGCAGGTGAAAAATTTCGTTCCCAAACCAACAACTCGCCGTTATTGCCACCTGCTGCGAGGAATTGACCTTGGGGATGCCAAGAAAGACAGGAAAAACCGGCATCGACACCCTCAAGAATTTGCAGCAATTCTTGTGCTTCGTACCACAAACAAAGTTGACTATCTTCTGATGCAGAAGCTAATAACAAGGTATTTGGTTGAAAGCCGATCGCCTGGACTACTTTTTCATGTACTTCTAATCCCCAAGCTTCCCAACCGACACTTTCATCAGCTTCTCTTTCCCACACAGAAATGCCTTCTGAACTCGCAGCAGCTAATAAAGGATCGCCCAATGAATTAGTTCGATCGGACCAAGCCAAATGTCTAACTTTGCCTGGAAAACCCTGCATTACCCAAGGTTCCGAGTTACCCCATTCATTAACAATTAAGGTGTTATCCATATTGCCACAGGCTAGATATTTGCCGGAAGGAGACCAGGAAATTGTACTTGTTACCGATGGTACGGATAAGATGTCTGGGTCATCATTCCAATCTGTCGCGTTCCAAACTTTTACACCTTGATAGCCGCTAATTGCCAGATATTTATCAACAGGATGCCATGCTAAATCGAGGATTGAAGAGGAATCAAAATTCAGGGTTACTTCTACTTTATTTTCATCAGCATTCCAAACTTGAACTGAACGACCCATATTGAAAGCTAATTGATGACCATGAGGACTCCAAGCTAACTTATCAACCCAAACACGCTGGTTATCCAAGCTAGCAATTAATTTCCCAGAATTTACGTGCCAAATTAGCACTTTTCCATCTTGTCCACCAGCAGCTAACAGTTGACTATCTGAAGAAAAAGACAAGCAATCTACTGATTTACCAGTTGCTGTTTGCAGGGGTTCCAAGGACAATTTATTGATGTTTCCGAGAATCCCTAACATAATTTCACCGGCGGCGGAACTGACTGCTAGATTTTTGCCATCGGGCGACCAAGTAACAGCAGTCACGTAGTCTGACAGCATTTCTTTGGCGTGAAATTTCAGAGTGAGTTCGCTTTTATTTTTGTTGTTGTTACCCATATTTATTTAATCTGAGATGTTCTAGTATTCTCAATAAGGCGCTTTCTGACCCGTTCCACAACAGATGAATTTGTGTATGTGTGGAACAGGCCCGAAAGCCTGTGCTTAAAAAGCTGATTTAAAATGGTGCAAGGTGCCAGTTAAAACAGACACTGATGAAAATCAGCTTTTAATTGACTTTCATTTAAGTTGCGACCAATGAATACGAGTTCGTTTTTCGGAGTTTCATTGGCTTTCCAGGGTCTATCGGGTCTACCGTCAAACAGCATATGCACGCCTTGAAATACAAATCTCCTGTCTTCTCCAGCAATATTTAAAATGCCTTTTGTCCGAAAGATATCCGGGCCTTTTGTCTGCAACAATTGGGAGATCCAGTCGCTAAATTTGTTGCCATCAACCGCGCCGGATTCTTGGATGGCGACGGAAGTTACTGTGTCGTCGTGTTCGTGTTCGTGTTCGCCTAAAAAATCGGGTTCAATTTCTAAGGCTCGATTCAAATCAAATGCTTTTACTCCTAACAATGCTGACATTTCTATTTCAGCATTGCGGGTGCGATGAATTTTTGCCATTGCATTCATGTTGCGAATCCGCGTTTCTAATTCTGCCAATTCTGCTGGGGTGACTAAATCGGTTTTGTTCAGCAAAATGACATCGGCAAAGGCAATTTGTTCTTGAGCTTCGTCGGAGTCCCAGTGCTGCCAGATGTGCTTGGCATCTACTACGGTGACAACGGCATCTAGCAGTAATTTATCTCGCATATCTTCGTCTACGAAGAATGTCTGAATTACAGGTGCGGGGTCGGCTAAACCTGTGGTTTCGATGACTAGGTGATCGAATTTGTCCCGTCGCTTCATGAGGTTGCCGATAATCCGAATTAAGTCGCCTCGGACTGTGCAGCAAATGCAGCCGTTGTTCATTTCAAAAATTTCTTCGTCGGCATCGATAATGAGTTGGTTGTCGATGCCTACTTCGCCAAATTCGTTGACGATGACTGCAACTTTTTGGCCGTGTTCGTGGGTTAAAATCCGGTTGAGTAGGGTGGTTTTTCCTGCACCTAGATAGCCTGTGAGAACGGTCACGGGTACTGATTCGATCGCTCTAGTAGTCACCATACTTTATCTCGATTGCGCTACAATGATAATCATTTTCACTACTTTACACCACCGTGGCTGGTAGTAGCAAGCATATTAAATAATATTAAGAGTTTTTGAAGTAGAGGCAGAGGCTGTTTTTGGTTCGGTGTTCAGCGATGGGGCTAGAAACCGGGTTTACACGAGTTTTGCCCACAGGAAGGAGAAATATAGGAAGAAACCCGGTTTCTGAAGTCAGCAGCCATGGGGCTAAAAACCGGGTTTACACGAGTTTTGCCCACAGGAAGGAGAAATATAGGAAGAAACCCGGTTTCTGAGGTCAGCGTGGGTGATTAATTGCTCATTATCGCTACAATGCGATCGCGATCGAGTTCTCTACCGATAAACACCAATTTGGTTTGGCGAAGTTCCGAAGGTGTCCAAGGGCGATCGTAAAAATGTTCGATGCGCGAACCCACACCCTGCAACACCATCCTCATCGGCTTCTTGGGAACCGCCACAAACCCTTTAATCCGATAAATCTCTTGACTTTGCATCAACGATTGCAGTTTTTCGACCACAGCTTCTGGTTCAAATTCGCGATCGGCAATAAAGTAAGTTGAGGTAATATCATCATCATGGTCGTGTTCTTCCTCAGTGTCGTGATGGCTGGGACGAGACTCCAAATTATCCTCAACTGCGGCATTAAATCCCAACAACACATCAGGATTAATTTCGCCACCTTTGCAAGGTACAATTTTGACACTAGGACGCAATTCTTGCTGCAACCAAGTTTGGACTTTTTTCTGAGTTGCAACATCGACGCGATCGACCTTAGTCAAAAGTACCATATCAGCACAAGCCAACTGGTCTTCAAACAATTCCTCGATCGGCGTCTCATGATCTAAACTATCATCAGCCTGTCGCTGGGCCATCAAAGCATCAATATCACCCACAAAATTACCACTAGCAAGGGCTTCGCAATCGACCACAGCCACAACACCATCTACGGTAGCACCAGTCCGAATTTCCGGCCAGCGAAAAGCTTGAATTAAGGGTTTAGGGAGTGCGAGTCCAGAAGTCTCAATCAAGATGCAATCAATTTGTGCGCGACGCTTCAATAATTCTTGCATGGTGGGCAAAAATTCCTCTTGAACCGTGCAGCAAAGACAGCCATTTGTCAGTTCTAAAATATTGGTACTGACATCTTCTTCTTCATCGCAAACTTGGCAGTCACGCAACAGTTCGCCGTCGATGCCGACTTCGCCAAATTCATTCACAATAACTGCGATGCGACGGCCTTGATTATTTTGCAATAAGTGGCGAATGGCGGTTGTTTTACCACTACCGAGAAAGCCCGTAATGACTGTAACAGGAATTTTGTGCATTGATAATTTTGTGTTTTTTTGTGTGAGGGAATATCTTTCAATTTTAGGTCAATTGCTGACAGGAAATTCGTTAAACCGACAGTCCGGCAGGGACTTAAGTCCCTGCCTCAAAGCTAAAGTCCTCTAAAGAGGACTGAGACAAACTTTTTTCAACTCATGAGTCCTCTTCAGAGGAATTTTGCTATTAGCCAGGGACTTAAGTCCGTGGCGGATTGGTTTCCTTAGTTACCGCTGATGGGCAAAGCCTGGAAAGAAAGAGGTTAATTACCCAGTGGCGGAATTTTAGCTATAACTCCTTTTTTCAGAGCTTGAGGACGTTCTGACCAAGGCAACAAACCATCGGGTTTAGCATAGTATTGACTCGCGCATTCCAGTACAGCCTCGACGCTTTCAGATTCATTGGGAGGTAAGTCACCAAACAGATAAGTGTACTTTCCAGCAGCAGCAAAGGATATAGCGCAAGAGTGACTGCAAGCACTCATGCACTCAACTTCTTGAATCTCAAATTCATCCGAAAATTCCCAATCCTTAGCCAGTTGCGACAAGTCTTCCAAGAATTGTTGGCCGCCACTTTTGCCTTCTCGCTTGCCATTTTTCCAAACACTCGCGCAAGCAGTGCAAACAAACAGACTGTGCTTGGTGCGTACAGTCTTATTAATTCCATTCATCATCCGTACCTCGCAGATGCGTTCCAAAGTGAGTTAGATATCGGCGGGCATTCTGACTTTAGAAACAACCTGTGTTTCATTACAGTTGCGGGACAGCGCCGGACTTGCACCGAACTTTCCCCGTTTCCTCTAGCGGCTGCTCCCCGCTAGAACCGATCGCAACTTCACATCATACCGCACTTGTCGCCATTTTGGGAAAAAGTTAAATTGCTCAGGTGAAGGGCTGAATATCTAGTAGCATAAATTCACAGCCCGTTATTCTCTAAACCCGCGTTTGACTTTGCTCAATTTCTACCAACAACCCCTCTCGACTCTGGGCAGGTTCCTTACAAGTGAAAGACTCACAAACCAACCCAACAACTCCTGGCGGTAAATCAGTCTCAATCTGAAAAACAGCCGTGGGATAATACTGCGACATCAAACCAGAAACTAACTCAGGAGTCGTGCGAATCAAAGTAGAATGTTGATACCAGTCTAGAGCAGAAATCAGACTCGGACAAGCTTGGGGAGCATCTTGTATAATACTACTAAAAATTTTTAAGCCTTGTTGGGCGCGATCGAGATATGCCAAATTTTGAGCCAACAGCGCTAAACGAATCAAAGAGGCGATCGCAATGCCATTAGCCGCCGGAGTAGCATTATCCGTATAACTGCGTTCCCGCACCAACAAATCTCCACTACAATCCTTAGCAGTATTGTAATATCCTCCTAATTCTAAACTCCACAAAAACTCATCAAATTCGGCTTGCACTTCCACAGCCTTCTGCAACCATTTGTCACTTTCTGTAACTAATGA
>Ga0075154_10002241_pt1 | contig 12797 bp, 9 predicted proteins | sample JI71714BDNA_FD_70965 | JGI IMG/M metagenome (GOLD analysis project Ga0075154, IMG submission 70965) | Wastewater effluent complex algal communities from Wisconsin, to seasonally profile nutrient transformation and Carbon sequestration -... | ecosystem: Engineered > WWTP > Effluent > Algae... | reverse complement strand
TAGCCGGCGTTGTGCGACTGCTCAGCGAGCTCCGCCCGGTCGACGCGCTTCAAAATGAAATACAACGCATAGTTGCCCATGCGGCCGTTCTTGCCCCAGTAGTTGTACGAACGCGCCGTGCCCGCGACGCACCCGTTGATCACCTTGTCCTTGTCGCCCGACGCGTACTGCGTCGCGTTCGTCGTGTCGCGGCCCGTGTCTTCGACGCCAAGACGCGACATGCGGAATTGGTTGATCACGTCGTACACGCTGGTCTCGGCGTCCAGGTTGTCGGGCGCCACCTCGCGCGACGCCATGAGGTAGTTGAACTCGTGCACGGTGAGCAGCATGTAGCGCTGCGCGGTGCGCTTGACGCCAGAGCTGAACAGCAGCTTGCTCGCGACGCTCTTCTCCGTCTCCGACGAGTTCAGCGTGAACTCGGAGCGGCACACCATCAAGAATTGGTTGCGCGCGTCTTGGTTGCTGTAGTCCGACATGAACGGACGCACAATCACCTGGTGCGGCACCGTGACATTCACCTCTTCGTACGGCTTGAGCGTCGTCAGCTCGTTGACCTCCGCCGCCGACGTTTGCAACTGCGAGCCAATGATGTTGCTCGCCGACTGCACGCGACCGGGATCGCGCGGATCGGGGCCGCCCATGGAACCGATCGTGTCCAGTTGCGTCGGCCGCGGCCCGAAGCCGTCGAACATCATGCCGTTCATCGTGCGGCTCGCCGGATTCACGCCGAACCCGGTGCGCAGAGCGCGTGCACCATAGTTGTTCGCCAACATCTCGAGGCCTTCCATGGGCGGGATGCCCTCCACGGAGCGGTTGTGCTTGCCCGCCACGGGCGTCGTGCCGGGCATCGTGGGCGTGTTTGCGTTGGGCACGAGCTGGCCGACGCGATTCAGCGCCGCCTGCGACATGCCGCCGAAGCCGGTGTTGAAGCGCGGCTGCACCTCGCTCTTCGCCGTGCCCATGCCGAAGAACATCTGCCCCAGGTTGCTCGACGGCAGCGCGTCCGCGGTGCCCATCGAGTACGTCTGCGCATCTACGGGTTGCTCTTGCACGTCGGCAGAGGTGATGATTTTGCGCAGCGCGCTATTCGTGTTGTCCGTGGCGGGAAACTGCACCGTGCGCCCGCTGCCGGCTGGCCGCCGCGGCGCCTGGCCGCTCGTCGGCAGCGCGTCGGTGTACGCATTGAATGTGCCGTTGGGCTGTCGCGACGACATGTTTGCGAGTGGTTACTTTGCGTTATATTTATTTTTTTCCGTCGCGTCGCAGCCGCGTCGCACCGCCAAAGTATCGCGGGCGCGGTTTGTTTTCACGCACGTTTCTTTGCCACCGCCGCCGCCGCGCCGCCCGCGCCGCGCTGAGTAATATTTGAGCGTACCCGCGCACCAACCATGGTACAAATCTTGCTCAAGCACAACGATGCGAAGTGGACGTTTAATTCGGCGACTGAGCTGCGCACGTACGTCGAACATCTGCTGGCACACGCGAACACCGCAAACCCGCAGCTGCCGCGGGGTTATCGCGCGTTCAACGCGCCGCCGGACGAGGATTTTTTTGAAGCCCTGTTCAAGAGCGACCAGCGGCTGTACTCGCTGTACACGGCCAATTCGACACACCACACGTTGTGCGTGTACGGAACGCAGCGGCGACCGATTCTGCACTTGTTCGTCGAACGCGACGTGATGGTGAGCTCGGGCGCGGTTCGCTTTCCGCAGCACCAGCGGCTGATTTACAAGATCGATCACGTGCACTTGATTAGAATGGCGAAATTTGCCTCCATGGACGCCGCCGCTGCGGCAGACGACACGGACGAAAAAGTCGCACCGGTCGCAAAACGGCAAGTGGTGCGGGATCCGCACAAGGAAAACGTGACGGCCGCGTTGAAGGAACTGGTGGAGCCTCAGCGGCGCGCGTTTCTCAACAGCTTCCGCGATTCAGGAATTGGCGCGACGCACACGGTGCAGTACGCAAACGGAATCACGCTCGAACAGCTGCGCGACGACTGGCTCAACGAGCACGGCATCGACTGCGACGTGCTGAGCGTGCGCCACACGCAGCGCGTGCTGTGGGAGCTGACCGACGAGGACATTGCGGAGAATTGGATCGCGTACCACCAAATATACGCCGAGTACGCGCTTGTTCCCAATCCCGCGGCGGCGAATTTGGGCGTTTCCGCGGCACCACCCGCGCCCGCAGAGAGGAATAACAACACGGTGGGTCGAAAGAGAAAGGCCCTCGCGGACAATAAACTTGTAGCGCCCGTGGCGGCGCAATGAACACGGAACAACGCGGCGCCGCGCTGCGCTCGCGCATCGAAGAGCTGCGGCTGTGGCTCATTGTCAATGGCATGCTCGACGCGTGCTTCTTCTTCAGCCTCGTCGCGTCTGACAAGCCCATGACGCTCGTCGGGCTCATGTTGCTGTTGCATTTGCTCGTCGCGCTGCCCGTGTTTTACGGCTTCCACAAGGTCGCGTTGGCGGAGGCCCGAGTGGACGACGCCAATCTCGCGTTCGACGGCACGCGCAACTACGCTACCGACGAGCCGTGTGACGGCAGGCTCGGCCGCCGCGGCACGGGCACGGCGTTCGTGTGCTACGTTGGCTACTTTGGGCTACACGCGCACCGACTCGCCCTGGTGTACACAACGTGCGCACTGAGCACGTACAAAATGCACCTCGACGCACTGTCGTATCTCGAGCTGATTGGGGCCTTTTGCCTGCTCGTCGCGGCGCTGGCGTTTGTAGAAATCGCACGGCGGTCGCGCATGGAGAATTCGGTGTATATTTAGACTCGTTTAGGCAGGCCGCGTTTGCTGTGAAAAATAAAAACAAGCCACGCGCAGACAAGGAAAATGGACACGGGTGGCGACGACTCCGAGGGCTATTCCAACGAATTGCTCACGTCGTCTCCGCGAGCCAACGGGCCTTCGCAGCGCAATTCGCAAATTGAAGACGCATTGGCGGTGCCTCCGCAAGCACTGGACGAGTCGTCGACGCTCGCGGAACGAGATGACGCATCGAGCGAAGACGTGTCGATGATGCAACAGCCGCGCGCGCGGGCTTCCAACAAGTCGCAGCCTTCGCAGGAACGCGAGCAATCGCCTCGCCCTCGCGCGCCCACGCAGGGATTCGACGATTCCGACGACGAATCAGTGGAAATCATTCCTCGCACGTTCCCCTCGCGTCCTCAGACCATCGACGATTCGGATGACGAGGTTCAACAAAACGCACAACGGCAAAGCTTGTATGCCAGTGACACGGAACTCGAACGCAGCATCGAGTCGACGGAACTCGTCGAAGACAGCATTGAAGAAGTCCAAGTGCCGCAAATCTCGCAGGACTTAATTGAAGACGTCGAAGAATTTCCCGCGGATGTCCTGTTTCCTCTCAGCATCGCACAGGAAATATGGCAGAAGCTAGGCGGACGTAACATGCCGTTGAAATACCACTCGAGCAGTGCAACGGGCGGCATCGTGGCACGCTTCGTCGACATGCAGGCGCGGGAAAACACTGGCGAGCGACGATCCCTGTTGGCGAAAATCGAATTCCGTGCGGACGGGGTGGAGAATTTGCGTCGCGAAGCGCACGTGCTTCACACGCTAATTCGCACGGAAACAAAGGCGGCGCCGTCGTACAGAGGGTCGTTTGCGGGCGTTGCGAAGCGCGCGGCGCTGTGGGACTTTTTGAACCGAAAAACGCGCATCACATGGGGCGAATTGCTGTATCTCGCCGAGGACAGGGAACTCGCTCCAGCAGAACTGATCGCCGTCAACGTCGTGATCACGACGTACATCCCGTCGGTGACGCTGAAAGAGATGATGGAGCTCAACAACAGCGCGGTTGCCGTGGCCGTGTTTCAGAGCTTTCAGCGAATACTGCGCACGCTGCAGGAACTGCACCGACACAACATCTTCCACAACGACATGGACCCGCAAAACGTGCTTATCACGGCGGAGATGCATCCAACCACGGTGCTCTTCGACTTTGGCACTGCGTGTGCAGACACCCCGCGCGCGCGGTGCACGCACCTCGCCCGCTTCGTTTACACGCTGGAAAATGGCCGTCGAATGAACATGGAAAACGCCAATCGCAGCGTTCTCGTGGCACACGACTATTACCAGCTGTGTCAAATGTACCTCGACTACCGCGAATTCATTGCCAACGAAGTCGAGCCCGCCGGGAGACGGTTTCCTGTGATCACCGGACACGCGGACGCGTTTTTCCGCTCCATCGAGCAGTACGTCCGGAATCACGAGGCGTTTTTGTGGACAAATCGCCACCAACTGGATGAGGATGCCATGGGGGAAGTGTGGGACATTCAGCCAACGGCGACGTGCGCGGACGAAGATCTCATCCTCAGGTCGCTGGCCGTCGCCAGCAGCGCGGTGGCCGAGCAAAACACGCTCGTCGCGCGGCTGGCCCGCGCAGGCTGGCAAGAAATCATCATGAAAATAACGAGAGAAAAAGAGGAACAATTCTGGGGCCCCGGAGCCAAGTAAACACGCGCGCGTTTACTCTAATCCTCGTGCCCGTCGTCACCCTCGTACATAATGCGCATCGTGTCCGTCAACGGCACGTCGGCTACGGCGCGCTTATTGCGCAGCGGAATTGGAGCGGGATCATATTCCGCTTTATCTGCGAGTGGATTGAATGCGTCGCGAATCACATCGTCCACCGAGCCCGCCGGCGAGTTGCCCGAGCGCACCGTGTACACGACGACGATGATTGCACAGCAAATGCATAGCGGCAGTAAAAGCACAAAAAACACGCCCGCCAGCGACAAATTCCCCCCGTCTCCGCCGAACATGCCCCAAAACCACCCATCAGCGTCGCGGTGCCGTCGCCGCCGCCGCCTCGCGGGCTCGTCGTCCGAGTCGGAGCTCGTCTCGTCGCTATCGCTGTCGCTGTCGCTGTCGCTATCCTCAGACGACGACGACGAGTCCGCCGTGGGCGCCGGCGTAGGCGAGTCGGTGATATTGACACAGTCAACCTCGTCGACGACCGAGTCGCAATTGTTGTCAATCGAGTCGCCGCACAGCTCCGTGCAGTTGGTCTGGTAAAACGACACGCACGTCGTGTTCATGCAATCCACCAACTCGCACGGGCAATCGGCTTCCGTAATCTCGTACGGCGAGGGCGCCGCGAGTTCGTCTTGCACGCCGCCGTTGCTGCAGCAGAGGCAGTCGAAGCCGCCGAGCTGCGCGTTGCACGGCACGCCGGGGATGGCCGTCGAGCCCGGCGGGCACTGCGACGACAGGGGTGCACAGAAGCCGCCCCATTGCGTGCACTGCGCGTCGGGCGGTGCGCACGCCGCTGCGCTACTCGCGAGTATCGCGATCGCAATCAGTGCGCGCATCGTCGGACAGTAATTCGAGCGTCGTCGTTTTTATATGCTCCGCGAGCTCGCAAACCACGTCGTAGTTACTAATAATCTCCACTCCGACCATGAACGCCACGAAACCCGCGATGAGCTTGCCACACATTTGTTAGAAAAAATTAAATAATTATCCAGCCGGGGTGTCTCTGAGGCTCATTCGTCGCTCGCGAATCTCCGGCCGAACGCATCCAGTGATTATAAGATAAAGCTGGCTGCAATCTTGCAGAAAGCCGTGTGTAATGCGTAGAAATGCATACAGAATCATGATCGCGAAGCAAGCGTTGACCACGGGATCTGGATGGAACATTTTTATAAAAAATAATTTATATCGAATTGCCCAAATATATCCACAAGCCGGACAGCATTACGTCGATCAAGTCGCCCAGCCCGATCGTTGCAATTACGATTACAATTGCAACATCGCCGCAAATACCGTCGAGTCCGCACTTAGAAATTAATATAACAACATCGCCGCAAATACCGTCGAGTCCGCACATAGAACTTAATATAATTTATATTGAATTACCCAAATATCTCCGCGCCTCGAAGCCCACGCGCACGGCGCCGTACAAGAAGCACGCCGACCACAACACGCACAGTGCGATCATGGTCGTCATCCACGACGAGCGTATGTTCAGCAGCGGCCCGCCGAGTGTGCTAAAAACGGCCATGAACGCCACAAATACCACGTACACCATGTACGCGACGTATGCGTCGCGTGCCTCGCGGCCGTCGGCGCCGCCGTGCTTGGCGTGTCGCGCGACGTGGATGGGGATGGTGGCCGTGATCACAATGAACACGAGCGTGGCCATGAGCATGCCAATGTCGGGGTCGAATTGCGTGCCGTGTATGTCCTGTGTGATCGTGGCGATTTCGCCAACGTTTGCGTGGCGCACAAAGACGTTGGTCGACGAGAAGAAGATCATGAAGAAGAAGCCCGCGTAGTATATGGTGCTGAGGCCGCGCTGGCTCAGCGCGCGCTCCGTGTTGTACCGGATGCCCGCCACGCGCTCCACGGCAAATGACCACAGCAACACGGAGCCGAAAAATAGCATCGGGTTCAGTATGAATGCAAACGTCGGCGACAGCACGCACGGCTCTTCGTGCGTGTGGTGGTGGTTGGCGGGGTACGTCGAATGCAGCGCCGACTCGGGCATGATGGACAGCACCCACCGCGCAAACGCCGACTCGGTGTCCGCAGTGAGATGCGCCCACGTGAAGAGTATGAAGAACTCGAACGATTCCCATAGGTACGCGAAGAGCAACGACGACATGGGACTCCGCGTAATGTACGTGAGCGTAAAATAGACGAGGGCCATCGACGTCGGCCACGAGTGCGTCTCGTCGTACGCGTACGCCGCGCCCTCGCTGCACACGGTCACAAAACCCATGGAAACGACGTGGTGGCTTGGTTTAATTTCCCGTCGGGGTTGGCAATGCGATAAGGCGCATCGTTTTCAATAATTCTATTCAGGCAGCTTCTATGTCTCTCTGCATCCGCGCAACTTTTTGCTCAATTATCTCAGGCTCGATTATTTGCGTACGCCAAAGTAGCGGGGTTCACTTGTCTCTATTATAAATGCAGAACGCGCCCGCTGAGGTAGACGCGTTTTTCTCGGAGAGCAAAAAATTCTTTGCTTCATTTCGAAGTGCGATCAAGGCGCTTCCTAGTTTCTTGGGCATGACTGAAATCAACGTCCCGTACGTGACGAAAGAAGACTTCTGGAATTGTGTTGGAAACCACAATGTGAAGCTGGAGTTTCTGAAAACAATTTACAACCAAGAGACGCTGTGGTTGCCGGACGACGAGTACACCGCCGAAATTCAGTTCGTGTTTCCTTTCATTGAAACCAAAAAGAAGCAGCAGAACACAAAAACGCCGATGATGGCCCTGGACTTTCTGTATTTGTTTCACTGGATCCGTGAAGAATCAATACCGCCGCCGCCGGTTCAACAAATCGTGCAAGCCAAGGTCGGCGGCGGTGGCGGCGCGGCGGCGGCGGGTGGTGGCGGCGGCAGAGCCAAGGCCACTGACGGGGCCGGGGAAGTAAGCAACGGCGGGGTCAAACCCAAGGATGTTCGCGAAATATTCAAGTCTGCACCAACCGAGGACGACGAGTTGATGGCTCAGTTGAAGGAGAAGGTGGCTCGAATCGACGCTTATTACAAGGCATTTACTTCGCTCGACAAAGGGCGAGCAGACTCTTCCGTCGATCACGCGTGCGTTTTGTTGGAGACCGCATTGTGGCCGCTTTGCGGGTCGATTCTAGAGCATTTCACTCGGCACCCCGGTAGAATTCTCGGAGACGTGCACACGGAAACCGTTCGATGCGCGTTGGATTTGTTTGCATTTCTTTTAAGCAAAAAGACGGACGAATTTTATTACGAACCTTCGTACAGCTTCTTTGTGCAGATTACGCACAGTGTCCGTCATTCTGCATACGTCCTAAAAGGCAATTTTATTGTCCTAAAGAATGCCACGGACCGATCTTCTGGCGATGTGACGTACTTGCAATTGCCACGCAAGTTTTTCACGCGTTGTTGTGTCGCGTTTGTTAATGTTGCAATGTCGCTGGTTTGCGGCGACAACTACATCATTCTTCCGCGAACGTTCATTGAGTTGATTGGAGCCACTCCAAAGAGTCATAAAATGACTATTGAAGACGCTCCGTCCACGTTTGGGCAGCTTGTATCTGCATTGGGGGCTGTTCAAGCGGCGAGCGACGGAGATTCGGACGACGATTCGTAAATACGTGCACCAAATTCGAAATTTCTACGCTACCTTCCATTCTCGAATCATGCTCCATGCTTTCGTAGAAATGCGTGATTCACGGTCGGTGAGTAAATGCCATCTTGGAGCAAAATTATCAATCGCAGTTATAAATACACATGTTTTTTATTTTTTTATTTTTATTGCATTGATAAGTTTGTGATATTTCGTGGAGATTGAGAGTGAATTAGTGCCGGCGTGGCAGCGCAGCAGTGAATGAGCGATTCCGCGGCAGGGGGCGACCAACCGTACGACGACGGGCCGCCGCCTCCAAAAAAACTCAAGCAGCAATCGTTGCTTGCGTTCTTTAAGCCGGCAGGGGAAAAGATATTTGCTCCAATTATTCCGTCACCTTCCCCATCAATCTCGGCTGGTGTATCTCCGCTGTGGAATGAAACAGCGCGTGCTGCGTCGACAAAGACATGGCTGCCTGCCACGAGCGACGTTGTCGATGCGGTACCGAACGTATTCGGCGGGGACGTACAAAGTATCGCTGCAAAATCATGGTTCACTGTGAAGCCCAAGCGAGGCGACACGGAGAAATCCGATGCAACCAAAGTAGCCAGTCACAGAAAGAAATTGAGTGAAACGGCAATTAGAACTAGGAAAATCAAACTTCGTCTCACTGCGTCACAGAGGGCCTTGTTGCGACGCTGGTTTGGCGCTGCTCGATGGACGTACAATAAGTGCGTCGAATCGGTGCAGGTTAAGAAAGAAGTGGAAAAGGTCACCAAGACTGCTCTGCGCGCGCTGTGGGTGCGTTCAGATGCACTCAAAGAAAAGGGCCTCGAATGGGCGGAGAAGATTCCTTATGAAGTTCGCAGCGGCGCCGTGGTAGATTTTGTCAAAGCCAGGGCTGTTGAGTACAGCAAAAAGAGAAAGGCGGGCGACTCTGGAAAAGTTCACACCAACGCCGCGTTCAAATTTCGTTCGACCCGAGACCAGCAAGAGTCCATTTACGTAGGCCAGCGATGTTATTCAGACGGGATAATCCATCAGTCGTTTTGGAAATCAGAGGATGGTATCAAACTAGGTAAATTGCGCGGCTACTCGGAAAAGTTGCCGGTGAAATTGGACCAAGACGCGCGACTGGCGCGAAACAACCGAAACGAGTACTATTTGTGTGTTCCGATGAAGATTGAGAAGCAGCAGGCTGCGTCAGACGATAACCAAGTCACGGCGAAGTTAGTTGCGTCTCTTGATCCCGGAGTTCGCACATTCCAGACTGTGTACGATGCCAAGCGACAATGTACGCTCTCTGTCGGCGGAGCAGACATTACCCGCGTAATTCGGATTGCAAAGTGTGCCGACAAGTTGCAGTCGAAATGGTCTCAGGAGGGAGTCGGAGCTCGCCGGCGATACAAGATGAAACGAGCGGCCAAGCGAATCAACAAGCGCATTCAGAATCTGACGGGCGAGGTACATCGGAAACTCGCGCGATTCCTCTGCACTCAGTATGACGAAATTCTGATCCCCGAATTCGGCGTGCAAAAGATGACCAAAAAACTCGAGCGGAAGATCGGCAGCAAGTCTGTCCGTCAGATGATTTGTTGGTCGCACTATGCATTTCGACAGCGTCTTCTGCACAAGGCAGATGAACTGGGAGCCATTGTGCATGTTGTAAGTGAGGCGTTTACTTCCAAAACGTGCGGAAGGTGCGGGAAACTGAACGACAAGCTGGGCTCTTCGAAAAATTTCCACTGCCCCTCGTGCCACTACGAGGTAGACCGGGACGAGAATGGAGCTCGCAACATCCTGCTGCGAAACTTCAATCTGGTGTCTCGTTTCTTTTAAGCGACTGTGAAAACAGTCATTGAGCCTTGTGCTCCTTCTTGTAGTAATACAAGATGCATTGGCGAGGATCAGACGGGTCTCGCCGAACAGAATCTCCCATCCTACGTGTAATGACAAGGATGGCGATTTACTCAAATTGTCACTTTAGACGGAAATTGTCACTTTGAGTCCAAGGGCATATACATAGTACACATTAACACGCACGCCGCGATGTAGTCCGCGGCGAGGTGCCCGGTGTACCGCGGCGCGCGTTTGCACTTGGGTGCGAGTTGGCCGAACCACCGTCGCGATTAAACGAAGCCAGTATTACCACTCGCTCGAGTAGCTTTTATTATTTCCATTGAGCGGGGAAATTTACAATTTGTCTCCGCACAGCAACGCCAACCGTTCGCTGCGAGTCATGACGCGACTCTCGGCGATAATTTGGTCGACGCGCGCCGCCTCCGCGGCCATATTCTCTGATTCTCCGGCCAGCGTGTGCTGGCCCATGGTGTGAGAAAACTGCTTTGATGCCTTGACCATGGCGTCAATCCACGCGCGGTCGCTGGGCTGGTGCTGCGCGTACAGCGACGCGCTGACCAAGGCGATGCGCTGCAACGGCGCCGACGCAAACCGCCCGCCGTGCGTGTCCAAATGCGGCACGCGATCGCCGCCCTCCAACGCCACTCGCAGGTGTGAGGCGAGCATCTCGTCGGGCTTGGTGCGGGCGCTTGCTTCGGACAGCTGCAACGCGCTGAGAAGCGGCGGCAGACCGTTGAACGTCGAGTTCAGGTGCAGCGCCGTCATGGCCGCGGTAAACACGCTCGCCGCGGCTTTTGCCCGATTATTCGAGCAAGTTATCGTGCTTATAATGGTCGCATCGAGGCTCGCGAGGTCATTCCGCTTCGTTTTTAGAAATCCCCCCGACGACCACACGTTTTCGTGGTGCGCAAACGACGGCAGTGCGGCCGCCGTGGGCACGACGGCGCCGCTCGCCGGAGCCGGGGCCTGCGCAGCCAGCGTGGGCACGCGATGCGCGCTTCTCACGGCCGCATTCTCATTCGATCGCGACGCCGGCGAGAAGCGAAACGCGCCGCCGACGCTAATCAGCCGATTTGCCAACAGCGGCGCCACTTCCACCACCTCTTCGAGTGACGCCGCAGCCGGCTTCGCAGCAGCGGTCGCTGTAGGCAGCGCCGCCCCCGCTCGCAGCGACGCTTCAGACGATTCGTCTTCGTCGTCCCATTTTACGAGCGCGTCAATAGTGGGAGTTTGTGTCTTTGCAGATGGTGCCACAAATGCAGCCTCCTCTCGCACCGCTTCTTCCTCGTCTTCCTGCCCTTCTGAATCGTCGTCGTCGCCCTCACTGGACGAGCTGCTCGCCTCTGGCTCCGTCTCCGGTGCAGCCTCCGCCTGCACGTCCGCCTCGGCGTCCTTGCCCATGAGGTTTCTCACGCCCTTGCCGAGATCCTCGACGAGCGTCTCGTCGCACAGAAAGCCCGTCGGCTGATAGTCGCCGCCCGAATCGGAGCCGTAGTCCATCGCCGTGCAAAATACAGAGTTAATTCTGTTGTGTCGCGATGGCCGCATCGACCCCGCGATGGCTATTATTTACTCGTTGGCTAGCTCGTCGTCGATATTCGCTGGCTCTTTGCAAAGCACCTGAATCACGGCGTATTTGAAATTCTTCGTCGGCGCCTCGACGTAAAATCGCGCCGTGTGGACGAGCCCGTCGTCGCGGAATCGCTTCAGTTCGGCGGGCACGCCGTGCACACCGTCGTCGTTCACCAAGTCGTGCGGGCGGAAAAAGAACGTGTGCAAATGCAACGAGCCCTGATTGTCGCTGTCGACCCACGGCCGATCGGCAAACATGGCAGTCACCGCCTTTTCAATGGCCGTGACGCGCGCGCGCTGCTCGCCCACGAGCTTCGCATTGTCGCACAACCGTGCCATCGCGTGGCCGTCGGCAACGTCCTCGTTTTGCGTGCTCTGTCGCACGAATTCCACATTGTCCGCCGTGTTGAACATGGACAGCACACTCGACGGCGACTCGTTTGGAGTCATGTGACGCATTTGCGACGCGAGCACACGCGCCTCGATGGGCAACATTGCACCCACCGGAACCAAGGCCACGTTAGGCGCGTACGGACGATCCGCAATGCGTAGTTCCAAATCGACGCCGAGTGTGTATTTGCCCGGATCCACGGTTTTCACGGCCGATTCGCCCACCGCCGCGCCCAGCGCCAGCGCCTGCAACTCGCGTTCGTGGCTGCGCACGTTGAGCGCCGCGACGGGCTTCTGGTTGGCGGCACCCGCGCTGGCAACAAATCGCCGCTGCATCTTCTCGATGCTCTCGCGGCACAGCACGTCGGCCTTGTCAAACAGCGGGTCGGCGGGTGTCGCGGCCGTAGGCGGAATGGCGAAGAACGACGGCGACACGACGTTGCCCACTTGCAGCGACGACGGCGTCTTGGCGACCACCTCGTCGAGCGGCTGCAGTTGCACCCAGTTGAATGCGACGGTGCCCGTCTTGTCGAGGTACGAGTCGGTGAAGAGTTGCGTCGAGTGCACGTAAAAGTCGGTCAGTCGGTGTCCGGGCGTATTCACGGTGCTCGTCGGCTGCGCCTCGCTCTTGATCGAGTGGAAGAGGGGAGACTTGGAAATGAGCGCGTGGAACGTGGCCATCGAACCCAGCGAGCGGCGGCGAATCTCGTCGCGGTTTTGCCCCGGCGTCGCGTAGTACACGGCGGGCATGAGCTGCGGATTTAGGCGACCCGTGCTTTCCAACACCAAGTGGGGCAAGAAGTACTTCCACGCACACTCCGCAGGCCCGCGGCGATCGGCAATGGACGACACGGACGCGTCGCGCGTTTCTGGCACG
>Ga0075154_10002240_pt1 | contig 12799 bp, 10 predicted proteins | sample JI71714BDNA_FD_70965 | JGI IMG/M metagenome (GOLD analysis project Ga0075154, IMG submission 70965) | Wastewater effluent complex algal communities from Wisconsin, to seasonally profile nutrient transformation and Carbon sequestration -... | ecosystem: Engineered > WWTP > Effluent > Algae... | reverse complement strand
ATGGTGGCCAAGATGGCCAAGAACCCGCTCATTCTGGCGCTGGCCAACCCCACGCCCGAAATCTCGCCCGATGAAGTCAAGGCGGTGCGCGACGACGCCATCATGGCCACCGGCCGCACGGACTACCCCAACCAGGTCAACAACGTCCTGTGCTTCCCCTACATCTTCCGTGGCGCGCTCGACGCGGGCGCCTCCACCATCACCAACGAGATGGAGATTGCTGCGGTGCACGCCATTGCCGAGCTGGCCCAGGCCGAGCAGAGCGAGGTGGTGGCCGCGGCCTATGCCGGTGAAAAGCTGGCCTTTGGCCCCGAGTACCTCATTCCCAAGCCCTTCGACCCGCGCCTGATGATGAAGATCGCGCCGGCCGTGGCGCAGGCGGCCGCCGACAGCGGTGTGGCGCTGCGCCCCATCGAAGACATGGACGCCTACCGCGAGAAGCTGCAGAGCTTCGTGATTGCTTCGGGCACCATGATGAAGCCGGTGTACGCCGCTGCCAAGCGCGCTACCCACAAGCGCGTGGCCTACGCCGAAGGCGAGGAAGAGCGCGTGCTGCGCGCCTGCCAGATCGTGGTGGACGAAAACCTGGCGCGCCCCACGCTCATCGGCCGCCCGGCCATCATCGCGCAGCGCATCGAGAAGTTCGGCCTGCGCCTGAAGGAAGGGCTGGATTACGACGTGGTGAATGTGGAAGACGACCACCGCTACCGCGACTTCTGGCAGACCTACCACCGCATGATGGCGCGGCGCGGCGTGACCGAGCAGTTCGCCAAGATCGAGATGCGCCGCCGCCTCACCCTCATTGGCGCCATGCTGCTGAAGAAGAACGAGGTGGACGGCCTGATTTGCGGTACCTGGGGCAATACCTCTCTGCACCTGGAGTACGTGGACCAGGTGGTGGGCAAACGCGCCAACGCCCACTGCTATGCCGCCATGAATGCGCTCATGCTGCCCGGACGGCAGGTGTTCCTGGTGGACACCCACGTGAACTACGACCCCACCGCCGAGCAGCTCGCCGAGATCACGGTCATGGCCGCGCGCAAGATGCTGCGCTTTGGCATCACGCCGAAGGTGGCGCTGCTGTCGCACTCCAACTTCGGCTCGTCCAATCAGCCTTCTGCCGTCAAAATGCGCGAAACGCTCGCCTTGTTGCAGCAAAACGCTCCGTGGCTGGAGGTGGACGGCGAAATGCACGGCGATGTGGCGCTGGACAGCGCCGCGCGCAGCCGCCTGATGCCCCACAGCACGCTGGTGGGTGACGCCAACTTGCTGGTGCTGCCCAACATCGACGCGGCCAACATCGCCTACAACCTGCTGAAAACCGCAGCAGGCGGGGGCATTGCCATCGGTCCCATGCTCCTTGGCGTGGCCCAGCCGGTACACATACTCACCGCCAGCGCCACCGTGCGTCGCGTTGTCAACATGACGGCGCTCACGGTGGGTGAAGCCAATGCCGAGGCCGACGCCTAAACTTACCTTTCGACACCTTCTGCCCAGCAGGGACACGGGCAAAATGGCTTGCATTTTTCACCCTGTTGGTGCACACTTACGGCCTTGAAGTTCAGGGTAAACCCGAATCGCACAAGGTCAGCTGATGTCAAGGTCTGCATCGTCACGGCGCTGCAGACCTTGGGTTTTAAGTGCACCCAAAAGCGTGGAGGGGGCCAGGTTTGAGCAGCAGGAAGCTGGCAACAGGAAGCAATTCGGGCATGTTTCGCGCACGTTCCTGGCCCAAGGCACTGACTTTGCTGGCCGTTGCCGCAGCCTCGCTGGCCGCGGCGTTCTTCCAGCCAGGTCATGAGGCCGCGGAAAAAGCAGGAACGCGCCAGGGAGTCAACCCAGCGCTGTCGTCGGGGGCCACAGAGGCCCGCGCCATCGACCCGGCCACGATCGCCGTAGCAGAGCTACCGCCACAAGGCCAGGATGTATTGCGTCTCATCTACCAAGGTGGGCCATTTCGCTACGACAAGGACGGTACGGTGTTCTTCAACCGCGAGCGGTTGTTGCCCGGTCACCCGAGAGGGTATTACCGGGAATACACCGTTCCCACGCCGGGGCTGTCACACCGGGGCGCGCGCCGCATTGTGTGCGGCGGCGAACAGCCGCAGCTGCCAGCAGCCTGTTACTACACCGCTGACCATTACGCCAGCTTCAGGCGCATTCTGCAGTGAGTGCAGAGGTGCCTGAAGCGGCCCGAATTCGGATCGACCGGTCAATTTTTGTCAACTTAGTTCTTGGAAAGTGAGACGGAGATGGACACGCCACTTCGTACTGTTCGCAACAACATCGTTCAATCGATCCGCGCCTACACGGTGAAGGAACTGGAAGCCGCCGCTGTGCAGCTGGGCCACCACTTTCTCTATGCCAACCTGGCCAGCGCCCAGAACAAGCAGGACGTGCTCGACCTGATTGGCCAGCAGTACACGCTGCCGTCCACCTATGGCAAGAATTTCGACGCGCTCTACGACAGCATGACCGATGTGGTCCACAAGTCGGGCCCCCAGACCGGTTTCATCGTGGTGCTGGAGCACATTCCCACGAGCCCCAAGTTCGACAAGGAAGCGCGCGAGCAGCTGCTGGACATCTTCCGCGATGTGGCCGACTTCTGGGCCGACCGCAAGGTGCCGTTCCGCTGCTTCTATTCGTTCTCGGTGGCGCGTGCACCCAAGGCGGCGGAACTGCAGGTGGCCACCGATGAGCCCATCCTGACCGACAAGCTGGTGGACGTGAGCCCGCAGGCGCTGCGCATGAGCAGTCCGTTCAACGCCGGTTACTGGCTGACGGCAGCCTGAAGCCCCTCAGGCCTGGGCCCGGGCCCAGGGCGAGGGTTCAGGCCTGCAGTTCCTGCGCCAGGGCCACGTACTCGGCCACGGGCACTTCCTCGGCGCGCCGCTGCAGGGGGAAATGGCCGCTGTAACGGCGTTCCTCCAGCCAGCGGCCCAGACTGTGCCGCAGCAGCTTGCGGCGCTGCGAAAACGCCACCTGCACCAGGGTCTCCAGCAGCGCGAAGTCCACGGGCGCGGGCTGCGCGTGGGGCACCATGCGCACCACGGCACTGTCCACGCGCGGCGGCGGATCGAAGCTCTCCGGTGGCACAAACAGCACATTCTCCATGGCGTAGCGCCACTGCAGCATGACGCTCAGGCGGCCATAGTCGGCGCAGCATGGCGCAGCCACCATCCGGTCTATCACTTCCTTCTGCAACATGAAGTGCTGGTCGGCAATCACATCGGCGGCGGCCAGCAGGTGGAACAGAATGGGCGTGGAGATGTTGTAGGGCAGGTTGCCCACCACGCGCAGCGGGGAGGTCGGCTGGCGCTCGGCCAGTGCCCGGAAATCGACCCTGAGCACGTCCGACTCGATCACGTCGAGCTGCGGGTGCGCGCGCAGGCGTGTGGCCAGATCGCGGTCGAGTTCGATGACGGTGAGCCGGCCGAGTCGCTCCACCAGTGGTTGCGTCAGCGCGGCCAGCCCGGGCCCGATCTCCACCATGTGCTGCCCGGGCGCAGGCGCAATCTCCCGAACAATCGCCTCGATGATGCCCTGGTCGGACAGGAAGTGCTGCCCAAAGCGCTTGCGGGCGCGGTGCGGGGCGCGTGGGGACGCGCTCACTGCGGTGGCTCGCGGTATTCCACGTAGGCGCGGCCGCGCACTTCCTCCGCCCATTGCAGGTAGTCGCGCTCGGCATTGCGCTGGCGCAGCACGTTGCGCGCCACCTCGCGCTGCTCCCGGGCGCTCAGGGGCACTTCCCGGCGCTCCAGCACCTGGATGATGTGCACACCAAAGCGGGATACCAGCGGCTGGGAAATCCCCCCCGGCGGCAGCGCGTTCATGGCTTCCTCGAACTCGGGTACGAACATGCCCGGGCGCGCCCATCCGAGGTCACCACCGGCGGCAGCAGAACCGTCTGCGCTGTGCTGGCGCGCCAGTGCCTCGAACGTGGCGCTGCCAGCCAGCACCTGCTGCCGGTACCCGGCCAGACGGGCCAGCGCGCTGCGTTCTTCCTCCGGGCCGGAGGGGCGAAGCAAGATGTGGCGCGCCCGCGTTTCTGGCACCGTGGCACCGGGCGCCTGCGGGTTGCGCCGTTCCAGCACCTTGAGCACATGGAAGCCGGCACCGCTGCGGATAGGGCCTACCACCGTGCCCACCTCGGCGTTGCCCGCCGCTTCCACGAACAGCGAGGGGTAGCGGCTCAGTGGCCGCAAGCCCATGGCGCCACCGGCCTCGCGCTCGGGGCTCTCTGAAAACTCGCGGGCCAGTGCCGCAAAGTCCTCGCCAGCGCGCGCGCGGCGGGCCACCTCGGCGATGCGTGTCTGCAAGGGGCGCAACGCGGCCGCGTCTGCCGATTCCGGTACGGCCACCAGAATCTGTGCCAACTGCATCTGCACCTCGCCCGCGGGCGCCGCATCGCGCTGGCTGAGCAGAAAGTCATCGATCTCGCGCTCCGACACCTGCGCACGGGCCAGGAAGCGGCCTTCGCGCAGGCGTTGCAGCACCACATCGCGCCGGAGGTCTTCCTGAAAGCGCGCCGGCTCGATGCCCAGACCGCGCAGCCGCTCGCGGAAGCCATCTACGCTCAGGCCGTTCTGGCGCGCGATGTTGGCCTCGGCGGCGGCGACCGTGGCCTCGTCGCTGCGTATTCCCAGCGTCTCGGCCTCCTGCATCTGTGCCCGCTCGTTGATCAGTTGCTCCAGCACCTGGCGTGCCAGCTCCTCACGGGGGGGCAGACTCCCATTGGCCGGCGCCTGAACACGGGCGACGCGTGCCTGCACATCGCTCAGGGTGATGGGCTCGGAGTTCACCACCGCCACAATCCGGTCGGCGGGCCGCGTGTTCACGCTCTGTGCGTGGGCTTGCGGCGGCGCGGCCACCGTGGCCAGCACAGCCGCGCCGAGGCCCAGCAGGGCAGCCGCCAGCATCTTGGCAGGGTGAGAGCGGGTGTGGGAAGACAGGACAGGCAATTTATTCATATCGCTCAAAGCGGCTGGGCGGGTCGTAAGCCTCCCGCAGGTACTGGTAGCGGGGAATGTTCTCGCGCAGCGTCTGCAGCGGGTTCACACCCAGCCGCGAGAAGCCCGAGAACTCCAACTGGAAGAGCAGGCGCGCGTTGGACTGGTTTCTTGTCTGTTGCAAACGCTCCAGAACGAACCGGCCGATCCAGCAACCGGCGTCGTACTCGAAGCCGGCCACAAAGTCCACCACGCGGTTCTCGGTGAAACTGTAGTTGATCCGGCCTACCGAATACCAGCGGCCTGGCCCCAGCCCCTGCCCGGGGCGCCCGGGTACGTCGGTGGCCGCGTTGGTGTCGCCAAACAGGTCGCTCAGGGGCCATTGCCACCCTACATCGAGGAGTTCGCTCACATCGCGCTGCAGGTTCACGTCGCGCTGGACCCGGTAGGCCGCGTTGAGGACGCGGTAGTCGCCAGGGCTGTAGCGTGCGCCCAGCGTGGTCCGTACGGACTCTCCGGCGTCGGGGTTGAACTGCACCGTACCGTTGGTGGACCACGCCGGACTCCAGTTGATGCGCGCACCCACCAGCACGTCGCTGAAGGACTCCTGCACCGGTGGCGTGCCCGGCAACGTGACCCGTTGGTCCGAGAAGCGGTAGCGCTGCGCAATACCCGCATTCACCACCTCTGCGCCGGTCTGCGGATCCAGCAGCCGTGACGTGACACCCACAGTGGCGGTATTCACATCGGCAATGCGGTCCTGCCCGCCAAAGGGGTTGGCGCTGTAGATGGTGGCCAGGTTGAAGTCGAAGGCCGACGTGTCGTAGACCGGCAGGTTGCTCTGGTCGCGGAATGGGGTGTATGCGTAGAAGACCCGCGGCTCCAGCGTCTGGGTGAAGGCGCGGCCAAAGAACGAGGCCTCGCGCTCGAAGAACAGGTTGCCGTCCACGGTGAAGGTGGGCACTGCCACGTTGGTATCGCGGGCAAACGGGGCGGCGTTGGCGTCGAACTGGTAGCGCCTCAGGTGCAACTGGACCGCTGGCGTGAGCGACCAGGCGGGTGCCAGCCAGGTGTGGCTGGCGCGGGCCAGCAGGTAAGCGCGGGTGCCATCGAAGCTGTTGGGGGCTGCCGCCAGCCGGCGCTTGAACCGGGTGAGGTCGCCCTCCAGGCTCCAGGCCGTGCCGGGCAACACCCCTTCGGCCAGCCGGTTCTGGGGGGCGTAGCGCAGTGTGAGCGAAGGCACCCGGTCATAGGGCGGGGTGATGGGAGCGTCCACGTCCTGCAAGGTCTGCCAGGTGTAGGCGCCGGCCGCCAGACTCCAGTTGCCGCTGGCCCAGTTGAACGCGGCATCGCTGGGCAGCAGGCGTTCGGTCAGCGTGGTGCTGGAGCGGGGAAAGTCGCGCCAGTAGTTGTCGTCGCTTACCCGGTTGAGGTTGAGGTTCACCGATGAGCCACCGCGCCCGGCCACAGGCCCCAGCGCCTGGCTGTGCTGCAGCGAGGCCGCCCAGCGGTCGTCGCCATTGCGCAGCCGGTCCGAAGGCATGTAGGCCCCGCGGAAGGTGCCCGCGTAGTTGCGCTCCAGATAGCGGAACTCACCACCCAGATCTACGCCCCGCTTGCTCATGAGCGTGGGGTAGAGCGTGGCGTCCCGGTTGGGTGCCAGGTTCAGGTAGTAGGGCAGCGTGAGCTCCAGGCCGCTCTGGCTATCGAGGTTGATGGTGGGTGGCAGCACGCCGCTCTTGCGCCGGTCGGAGAGCGGAAAGCTCACGTAGGGCGAGGCCAGCAGCGGTACGCCCTTGAAGCGCAGCACGCCGTTGGTGGCGGTACCCGTCTCCTCCGCGTTGTCGAACTCGATGCGCGATGCGGTGACGGTCCAGTCGGGTTCCCAGTTGTCGCCAGCGCTAGCCGGGCGGGCGCAGGTGGTGTAGCTGGCACCGAACGCGACCGACAGGCTCTCGCCCCGGAATTCCATGCGCTCGGCTTCGCCCTGCCCGCCGTTGCGCAGCAACGAGAAGCGGGGGTTGGTGAAGTAGCCCTCGAAGGTGTCGAGCTTGAGTTGCAGCTCCGGGCCTTCAAACACGTCGCCAAGGCGGTTGATACGCACCTGCCCCGTGGCCGTGGCGGTGTCCGTGGCCTCCACATGCTCCATCCGGTCGGCGCGCACCACCATGTCGTGCCGGCGCAGTTCCGCGTTGCCTTCCAGCACCGTGTTCACCCCGGTTTGCCCGCTCAGCCTGTCCCCAAAGAAAAAGGTGGATGCCTGGTTCTTCACATCGCTGGGCAGGCGCTCCACCAACACTTCGCTCTGCTGCAGCCGCAGCGGCGCCCAGCCAGAGGTAGGGGCGCCAGCTTGCGCGATGGCAGACAGAGGCAGCGCCAGGTTGCCCACACCAGCCAGCCCCACCAGCCCCACCCATCCGGCCAGCCCGTAAAGCCTGGCCAGGCCGCGAGGCCGTGGCGCCTGCGCATCGCCCGGGAACGCGCCATGCCAGCCGCCCGCCACCGGACGAGGCCGGCAGTCTTCCAGGGCAGGGGCGCGTTCGGCCGCGGCGATAAACAGGTTCAAGTCAGGCACATTCGTAAAATAAAGAACCATTATCTACGAGGCCCCCGGCGCCCCGCAGGTCCTGGACCTGCCTGGACCGGCCCCGAACCGCCATGAATACGCCCCAACCGCCAGATTCCCAAACCGAAGCCCCAGCCGCACCTGTGGTGGTTGCGTGGGCGAGCGCGGCCCGCGAAGCCGCCTTCCTGGACTGGATCGGTGCGCTGGCCGGGGAACACCAGCTGGTGCTGTCCACCCTGCGTCCGGCCTCCGCCGATGCCAGCTTCCGGCGCTACCTTCGGCTGGACCGCGAGGGCGGCGCGGGCAGCGTCATCGTGATGGACGCGCCCCCGGAGCACGAGAACTGCCGGCCCTTTGTGGAGGTATCCCGCCTCATGCAGAAAGCGGGCCTGCGGGTGCCGCACATCCTCGACTGGCATGAACAGCGGGGCTTCATGCTGCTGGAAGATGTGGGCGACCAGACCCTGCTGGAAGTGCTGAGCCCCGAGCGGCCCGCTGACGCGCTCCCTTATTACCGCGATGCCACCAGCAGCCTGCTGGCCTGGCAGGGCGCCAGCCGTCCGGGCGTGCTCCCCCCCTACGACGAAGCGCTCCTGACCCGCGAACTCGAGCTGTTCCCCGAGTGGTACCTGGGCCGCCACAAAGGGCTGGAGATCGACGCCAAGACCCGCGAGATGCTGTCGGCTACCTTCCGCACGCTGGTGCAGCGCAACCTGGCCGCGCCGCAGGTGTTCGTGCATCGCGACTTCATGCCGCGCAATCTCATGCTGCCGCGCGGCCCCTACCCTGTGGCCCGCCAGACCGGCGCTCCCCAGACGCACCTGGCCGTGCTCGACTTCCAGGACGCGGTGTACGGCCCCATCACCTACGACATGGCCAGCCTCATGCGCGACGCCTTCCTCACCTGGGAGGAAGACTTTGTGCTCGACGTGACCATCCGCTACTGGGAGCAGGCACGCCGCCTGGGCCTGATGGACTTCGAGGGCTGGAGCGAGGACTTTGGCGCCTTCTACCGCGCGGTGGAATGGATGGGCCTGCAGCGCCACCTGAAGGTGGCCGGCATCTTTGCGCGCCTCACCCTGCGCGACGGCAAGCCCAAGTACCTGGCCGATGCGCCGCGCTTCATCCATTACATCCGCCACACGGCCGTGCGCTACCGCGAATTCAAGCCGCTGCTGCGCCTGATCGACGAGGTGGAAGGCCTGCAGGCGGCTTCGGGCTTCGCCTACGGGCGGGTGTGAAGCAGGCCGCCCGCTGTGCCACGCATCTACCACCCGGAGGCCCTGCAGAGCGGCCAGACACTGGAACTGTCGCCTGAAGCGGCGCGCCATGTGCAGGTGTTGCGCCTGCAGCCCGGCGATGGCCTGACGCTGTTTGGTGACCCCATGCTGGCCGGCGAGTGGACCGCCACGGTGCTGCGCATGGGCCGCCAGACCGTGGAGGTGCAGGCGTTGCGGCACGAGGCGGTGGACCGTGAGCCGGCACGCCCGGTGCACCTGGTGGTGGGCATGCCTGCCAACGACCGCATGGACTGGCTGGTGGAAAAGGCCACCGAACTGGGCGTGGCCAGCATCCAGCCCCTCATGACCGAGCGCAGCGTGCTGCGCCTGCAAGGCGAGCGTGCGGAGAAAAAACGCCTGCACTGGCAGGCGGTGGCGGTGAGCGCCTGCGAGCAATGTGGCGGCAACCGTGTGCCCGTGGTGCATCCGGTCCGTCCGCTGGATGGCTGGTTGCGCGAGGACGAACGGGAAGAGGTTCGGCAGGGTGCCCGTGCTACGCTTTCCCTGGCCGTTGGGAGCCTGCCGCTGGCGGGCTGGGCCACCCGCCTTGCACCCACGCAGCCGGTCTGGTTGCTGCATGGGCCAGAGGGCGGCCTGGCCCCAGCGGAAGAAGAACGCCTCTTGTCCCGGGGCTGGTCCCCGGTGGGCCTGGGGTCCCGGGTTCTGCGTGCCGAGACCGCTGCCGTGGCGGCCATGGCTATTTTGGGACACGCCCATGCCGCTTGATATTGACTCCTCCGACAGCAACCCCCCGGCCGGGCGGGTATCCGGTCTGTCCCGGCGCCGCCTGCTGGCGGGTATGGGCTTGGCGGCGGGGCTTCCAGCGCTGGCGTTCAGGGTCCATGCGGCCGGGGTGGAGGTGGCCTACGGCAGCCACCCCCGCCAACGCACCGATGTTTACACCCTCCGGCAATCAGGTCCGTCGCCCTGCCTGCTTTTTGTACACGGGGGCGCCTGGTCCGTGGGCAACAAGTCCAGTGCCGAGCCCAAGGTGGCGGTGTTTCATCAGCACGGTTATGCCATGGCGGCGCTGAACTACCGGCTCCATCCCGAGGTAACGCCCCACGAGCAGGCCGAAGACCTGGCGTTGGCGCTGGCGCAGTTGCACCGGCGGGCCAGCGAATGGGGCATCGACCCTGGCCGCTTCGCTCTCATGGGTCACTCGGCAGGCGCGCACCTGGCCGCGCTGGTGGGGCTGAATACCGCCTACCTGAGCCAGGCCGGTTTCCCGTTGGCCAGTCTGAGAAGCGTGGTGCTGCTCGACGGGGCTGGCTACGACGTCCCCCGACAGATCAGGGAGGGGGAAAACGCGCGCCTGTACCGCCGGGTGTTCGGGCAAGACCTGGCCGTGCAGCAGCGCCTGTCTCCCCTGACCTACGCCACCGCTCAGCGGGCGCACTGGCCTGCCTTCCAGATCCACCATGTGGCCAGGCGAAACAGCAGTCGGGACCAGTCCAACGCGCTGGCAGCCGCCATTGGCCGTTCCGGCGGGGTGGCCGAGGTGCACGCCGCGCAGGATGAGAACCACCTCACCATCAACAAAGGGTTCGGGGACTCGGCAGACCCCACCACCCAGAAAACCTTCGCTTTCCTGCAGCGCCACCTTTGAGTGGCTGCCGGCAAGGCTTACTTCCAGCGCACCGGTTCCAGCGCCACACTGCCGCGTTCGCTGCTCATGGTGAGTACGCCGTCGTGCACGGTGGCTTGCAGCTGCATGCTGCGCTCGGCCAGCCCGGCCAGGGTCTGTGAAGCCTCGGCGGGCAGGCGCCACACCTCCAGCTTCTCCAGCCGGTTCACCTTGCCCTCAATGGCTTTCCACCACAGATCGGCCGGGTAGGCGTAGGGGTACACGCGCACCCGGTCGGCCTGGCTGCAGGCGCGGGTCAGGGGCTTGTCCTCGGGCTGGCCCACTTCCATCCACAGGCGCTTTCTGCCGGTGTAGTCGGTCAGGTGCACGTCGGGGTCGCTCGGGTCCGACAGGCCGGCGCCAAAGGCCAGCGTGCCATCGCCGCCACACAGGTCCTGCAGTTCGTGGGCGTTGAGCGCCAGCACCGCCAGGCGCACCATCATGCGTTCGTCCGTTTCACTCGGGTGGCGCGCCAGCGTCAGGGTGTGGTCGGCGTAGTAGTTGTGGTCGATGTCGGCCACCTGCAGGTGGGCCTTGAAGATGGTGGACTTGAGGGCCATGGGGCAAAGGGCTTTCAGAAGTGCTGAGGTTCAGCGTGCCTGCCAGAGGGCCAGGTCGGTGTGGATGAGGTCGAGCGGGAAGCGCTGCCCTGCCAGATGGTCTTCCATGCAGCGCAGCACCAGCGGGCTGCGGTGGCGGTCCTGGCTGGCGCGGATTTCCTCGGGCGTTAGCCACAGTGCGCGCACGATGCCACTGTCCAGCGCCTGCCCGGCCACCGGGCCTTCCACCGCACCTGTGAAGGCAAAGCGCAGGTAGGTGATGGGCTCCGCCATGCCGGCGCGCTGAAAGCGCGACAAGTACACGCCCACCAGTGCCTCGGGCTGGAGGCGGTAGGCGGTTTCTTCCAGCGTCTCGCGCACGCAGGCCTCCACCAGGCCCTCGCCGGCGTCCAGGTGGCCCGCCGGGTTGTTCAGCCGCAGGCCCTCCGGGGTGTGCTCCTCCACCAGCAGGTAGCGCCCGCCCTGTGCCACCACAGCGGCCACGGTCACGCTGGGCTTCCATCTTTCGTTGCTCATGGCGGGATTATCGGCCTTGGGCAAAGGTGCAAGGGCTGGTGTAATCTAGAAGGTTATCCGCGAAAAACCACGCTGCTGCATGACGCCAGGCCGCCCCGGCCAGGGCTTCGCTGGCCCGGAACGCTTCCCGGACCTCGCTGCGTGTGGTCCAATTCGCGACTTCAGCCGCGCCCATGGGGCGTTAAGCTGGTGACCCCTACCCCGACCAACCAAGTCTGGCAACCGAGTGAGGAGACCAATATGCTCATAGGCGTACCCGCCGAAACCACCGTGGGTGAAACCCGGGTGGCCGTGACGCCCGAAACGGCCAAGAAGCTCAAAGCCCAAGGCCACACCATCCGGGTGCAATCGGGTGCCGGGCTCAACGCCAGCGCCACCGATGCCGCCTATGAAGCAGCCGGGGCCGAGATCACCGATGCGGCAGGGGCGCTGGGCGCCGATCTGGTGCTCAAGGTACGCACGCCCTTCGACAACGAACTGGCGCACATGAAAAAAGGCGCCACGCTGGTGGGCATGCTCAACCCCTTCGACGCCGAGGGCCTGCAGCGCATGGCGCAGGCGGGCCTGACCAGCTTTGCGCTGGAAGCCGCGCCCCGCACCACCCGCGCGCAGAGCATGGACGTGCTGTCTTCGCAGGCCAACATCGCCGGCTACAAGGCCGTGATGATGGCGGCCAACCAGTACCAGCGCCTGTTCCCCATGCTCATGACGGCGGCCGGCACCATCAAGGCGGCCCGCGTGGTGATCCTGGGTGTGGGCGTGGCAGGCCTGCAGGCCATCGCCACCGCCAAGCGCCTGGGTGCCGTGATCGAGGCCTCCGACGTGCGCCCCAGCGTGAAGGAACAGGTGGAGTCCCTGGGCGGCAAGTTCATCGATGTGCCCTACGAGACCCAGGAAGAGCGCGAAGCCGCCGAAGGCGTGGGTGGCTATGCCCGCCCCATGCCGCCGAGCTGGCTGGAGCGCCAGAAAGCCGAAGTGGCCAAGCGCGTGGCCCAGGCCGATGTGGTCATTTCCACCGCCCTGATTCCCGGCCGCCCGGCCCCGGTGCTGATCACCGAGGACATGGTCAAGAGCATGAAGCCGGGCTCGGTGATTGTGGACATAGCGGCCGGTAAAGGCCCGGTGGGCCCGCACGGCGCACCCGGCGGTAACTGCCCGCTCACCGAAGCCGACCGCACCGTGCAGAAGCACGGCGTGTTCATCATTGGCGAGACCAACCTGCCGGCGCTGGTGGCGGCCGACAGCTCCAGCCTTTACGCGCGCAACGTGCTCGACTTCCTCAAGCTCGTGCTGCCCAAGGA
>Ga0075154_10002238_pt1 | contig 12803 bp, 9 predicted proteins | sample JI71714BDNA_FD_70965 | JGI IMG/M metagenome (GOLD analysis project Ga0075154, IMG submission 70965) | Wastewater effluent complex algal communities from Wisconsin, to seasonally profile nutrient transformation and Carbon sequestration -... | ecosystem: Engineered > WWTP > Effluent > Algae... | reverse complement strand
CCGTCGCCGAGTAAAAAATTAAATCTTACGCCGCCGTTGCCGCTTTTGGCATACATCAATTTGTCGGTAAATTGTGAACGTTCACGCGGTTTCAGAGTGGTTAGCGCGTTTTCGATCTTGCCTGTCCGCAAAACGCTGGCATCAATTTCAGCGTTGAAATTTAACGGGAAAAGCACGTTTAGGTTTCCGCTCGCAAGTTGAATATCGGCATTGCGTCCGCGCCAACTGCGCGTGAGAAGTTCGACGGTTACGTCGCCTTTGCCGAAAGTTGCGAGTATCATTCCGCCTGATAATTTCAGATTTGCATTGGTTTCCGCGAAACTTATTTTTATCGCGCCTTCGACGCTGGATAAATTTAAATCGCCGCGATTTCCAGTGATTTCCAAATCCGAAAAGATCGGAACTTTAATTTTGTAATCGATTCGAAACGGCATCGAGAGAAGTTTTTTCGGAAACTTCTTCGCGTTGCGTTTCATAAATTCTTTGTCGTGCGTGCCGACGGAAATAACGCTGACTCTGCCCATCGTTACTTCGCTGACGACAAAAGTAGTAACGGCGGCAAGTTGCGACAAATCCGCTTCAGTTTCGCCTTCAACTTCAATTTCTGCGGTAATTTCGACTTCGTTTTTTTGCCAACCTTCAACCGAAATCGAACCGAGCGGCGCACCGACGATCGAAATCGTGCCGCCTTGCCCGAACTCGGCGGTTTCGGTTTTATAAGTCGTGCGTTTCATTAATGATTTTGTTTGAGCAAAAACTGAAACAGAGAAAAGCAAGATCGAAAATACAGATAAGAAAAGATAGATTTTTTTCATTTTTTTGATTGGAAAGAGATTGGGAGTTTGGGTAAAACTTGGAACAGGATTGTTAGATTGTCGGAACAGACCGACAATCTATTCTACACTTTTTTTATCGTTTAAGAAACGAAATACTTCCGCGCTGATTGCTGACGGTTAAACTTGCGTTGCCTTCGCCGATTTTGCCGAAGACGCGGCGACCGTCGCCGAAATTTAAGTTGGCGTTGGTGAATACGCCGAGCGAAATATTGCGTGTCGAAGGCGCAGTCGCAACAAGATTAAAAGATGAATTTGCAGGAATTCTGAGGTTGATGTTGCCGCGCGTCGAGGTGAAACGATAAATTCCTTCGCCTCTGATTTCGCCGTCATAAAAAATATCGCCGATAACATTTTCCGCCGAAACATTTGCCGCGCCGATGTTGGTCAGCGTAATGTCGCCTTCGCTCGAAATATGTGCGCGGACGAGAACGCCGCCGATATTGTTGACGCTCAAATTTCCCATGATCGTTTCGATATTGACCGACGACGAAAACGGAACATTTATTTTGAAATTTACATATCCGACATCGTTTCTGCCTTGATTATCTTTGACGACATTAACGTAAATCGTGCCGCTCAAGTTTTGCGGCTGAATGTTTGTCGAAGCGGTTTCCATATCCGCCAAAATTCTGACTTCTTCTTTATTCCAGCCTTCGACGGTGATCGAACCTGTGCGATTGATCAGTTTTAAGTTGACATTTTTGCTTGCCGGATAGCTTTTGGAAAATCTTTTTTGCGCTTGGATCTCTGCGGCGGACGCAAAGAAAAAAACTACGCCCAAAAGGATAATCGTAGTTTTTACACGCGCTGAAAGGTTTGATAAATTCATTTCAAAAATTATAACTCGGAAAATTCGCGCAATAGTTCGACTTGCTCATTCAAAGCTGAATCGAGCATTTCGCCGGAAATATTGTCCTGCGGATTTTCCTGTAAGATGCGGTCATATTCGACAATGACCTGATTAATTTCGTTTAAGTTGCGGTCGAATGTATCGCGCACTTGCGGATTCCAATTCGCACGGCGCGTTTCGACTCTCTGCCGCCAATAATCAACAGTTAATTGCTGTTGATGCATTCGTTTTTCACGCGATTGCTGCGGCGTTTCGATCAATCCCAATTTGCCCAAAGCTCTGTCAAAAAGGCTCGGCGCAGTGGAATGATTCGCCATTTCCGATGATGCGGAATAATTTTTAATTCCGACGACCGTTAATAAAGAACTGACCAACGCGATTCCCAAAAGCGCGGACGCAACTTGGGTAAAAGAAAACTGCCACGAATTTTGCCAAAATCGCGCAAACCAACCTAATTTTATTTCTTCGGGCTTGGCTTGTTCTTTAATTTCGGTTTCGACTAAATTGTTGATTCTGCACCACAAGGCTTTTGAATTCGGCGGCGCAATATCGGCGGTTTCTTCGAGTTGGCAAAAATCCAAGATCATTGCAAAATCTTCGCAAACCTTCGCGCACGGAGCGCAAACAGCGAGATGTGTTCGGATATTCGATGCTTCGATCGCATCCAGTTCGTTATCCAAAAACGCACTTATTGATTCTTGACAGTGTTCGCAGTTCATCGAATTTTATTTGAATATTTAGAAATCTCTTCCGCCTTCAAACCATATAGATTGTTTGAAAATCGTTCAGGTTGCCTTAACAATAAATTTTTTACGATTCGTTTTCTTTAATCAGCAATCCGCGCAGTTTAAGTCTGGCTTTGTGCAATTGCGATTTCGAAGTTCCGACCGAAATTCCCATCAAGCGGGCAACTTCTTCGTGTTCGTAACCTTGAACGTCGTGCAAAATAAAGACATTGCGATAACCTTTCGGCAATTCGGCAACAGCATTTTTCAGAGCAATTTTATCAACGACGGGCATTTTGCGCGGATTTTCCGTTCCCGAAACGGTTTGCTCCGGCATTTCGCCTGTTTCCGAAGTTTTTTCGCTTTTCACGCTTCGCCGACGGAAATACATCAAAACTTGATTGACGGTCATTCGATGCAGCCAAGTTGAAAATGCCGAATCGCCGCGAAAACTGCCGACTTTGCGAAAAAGCTGAATAAAAACTTCCTGCGTCAGATCTTCGGCTTCGGTTTGCGAATTCGTCATCCGCATACACAGCGAATAAACGCGCCGATGATGGCGTTCGTAAATCATCTCAAACGCGGAAATATTTCCTTTTGACGCTTTTTGCGTTAAATCGAAATCGGTCGCCGTTGACTCGATAATTTCGTTTTCGACTGCGACAGGAGTTGGGAAAAATGGCGCGGAAACGCTTTCCTCATAAGAAATGGGAAGCGCATCTTGCTCAAGCACCGAGGCTAAGTCCATAGTTGCTCCTAAAAAATTGCTTTCGGAATTTAGTAAATCGTCCGTGTTTATGATGAGCCACCTCCAAGTTTTAGTTGCTTTGGCTAGATGATTTTATGACAACTTTTCAAAAAGGTAAATACAATTTCGGCATATTCGATCATTTTCTCGAAAAAACGTCTGACTTTTTTGAGTTTTTCTGTTATAAATTTGAATATCCCCGCAGAAATTACTTTAAAAATTCATAAAATTTATGCTTTTCCTTACTCAATCTGCCGCCGTTTACGGCATTGATGCGCTGATCGTTGACATCGAAGTCAATCTGCAACCCGTTAAAGGCGAAGTCGATACTGCGCCGACGGTTTTGATCGTTGGTTTGCCTGACACGGCAATTCGTGAATCGCGCGAACGAATCCGCGCCGCGATCGTGAACAGTTCGTTCTTTTTTCCGTTTCACAAAACGACGATAAATCTTGCACCGGCTGATGTTAGAAAAGAAGGCGCGAGTTTTGATCTGCCGATCGCGTTGGCGATTTTGGGCGCAAATGGCGACATCGGCAATGAAGATAGTTTGGCAGACACTTTGAGCATCGGCGAATTATCTTTGGACGGACGAATCAGACCTGTTCGCGGTGCGCTTTCGATCGCGCTTCGATGTCGTGAAAACGGCATTAAAAATTTAATTTTACCCGAAGAAAACGGCACGGAAGCGGCAGTCGTTTCGGGCGTAAATGTCTTTCCTGTCAGAGATTTACGCCAAGCTGTCGAGGTTGCGCGTGATTTGCACAGCGGACGAAATTTGTATTCGCCTTTGACGCTCGACATCAACGAAATTCAAAACGATCAATCAAAATATCGCGTCGATTTTTCCGAAGTTCGCGGTCAAAATAATGCGAAACGCGCACTCGAAATCGCCAGCGCGGGCGGACATAATATTTTGATGATCGGTTCGCCCGGTTCGGGAAAAACGATGTTGGCGAAGCGTTTACCGACGATTTTGCCGCCGCTCGAATTTGAAGAAGCTCTGGAAATTACGAAAATTCATTCGGTTGCGGGATTGACGGGAAAATCGGGTTTGATTACCGAAAGACCTTTCAAAAATCCGCATCACACAACATCGCAAGCCGGACTTATCGGCGGTGGTTCGATTCCGAAACCGGGCGAAGTTTCGCTGGCTCATTTGGGCGTTTTGTTTCTCGATGAATTGCCCGAATTCGACCGAAGCACTTTGGAGGTTTTGCGCCAACCTTTAGAAGATAAACAAGTTACGATCTCACGCGCCGCGACGAGTTTGACCTTTCCGTCGAATTTTATGCTCGTCGCTTCGATGAATCCTTGTCCGTGCGGATATTACGGAAGCGCGCGAGAATGCAAATGTTCGCCGCCGCAAATTCAGCGGTATGTCGGCAAAATTTCGGGACCTTTGATGGACAGAATCGACATTCACATCGACGTTCCGGCGGTTCAATTCAAAGAATTGCGCGGCAAAGGCGAATCGGGCGGCGAAACATCGGAAACGATTCGCGCCAAAGTCATCAAAGCGCGTGAAATCCAGCTTGCAAGACTCGCAAACGAAGGCGTTTTTTCAAATTCGGCAATGAGTTCGTCGCAAATCCGCAAATTTTGCGCGTTGGACACGGAATGCGAAAATCTTCTCGAAAAAGCAATGCTTAAACAAGGTCTTTCCGCTCGCGCACACGACCGAATCTTAAAAGTTTCCCGAACGATCGCCGACCTCGAAGCAAGCGAAAATATTAAACCGACTCACATTTCCGAAGCGATAAATTATCGTTCGTTAGATAGAAATTATTGGACATAAAATCGCAATACCAACGTTGTTACTTGCGCTATGGTCGTTTCCGTCTTTTCGGGAAAAAATGCTATTATCAAATCTTTGCATTTGATTGAATAAATAAGATGATTAACGCTAATCTAATCGGGTTTGAAGATATTCCGCAGACGATTCCGCATTTTTGCCTCGAATCGTTTCGCTTGAACAATAAAACGGACGCGCTTTCGTATAAGATCGGAGACGTTTGGAAACATCTTTCGGGCGTAGAAGTTATTGAAAAAATTAAACGAATCGCGCTCGGACTCGCCGAATTGGGCGTAAAAGCGGGCGATAAAATTGCGATCATTTCCGAAAATCGTCCCGAATGGTCGTTCACGGATTTGGCGATTCTTTCGCTTCGTGCCGTAAATGTGCCGATCTACACGACGCAAGCCGTCGAACAAATTCGTTATATTTTGGAAGATTCGGGCGCGAAAATGCTTTTTATTTCGGGCAAAAAACTTTTCAAACACGCCGAACAAGCGATTCAAAGCGTCGAGCGTTTGGAAAAAGTCGTCTTTTTTGACGATGATGCAAAACCCGAAAACGACAGCCGCGCCATTACTCTGACAGACATCGAAAAACGCGGCATCGAAGCCGAAAAAATCGATTCCGAAGCGTTTGAAAATTATCTTAAACAAATAGAAATTGACGATCTGGCAACGGTTATTTACACTTCCGGCACAACCGGCGAACCGAAAGGCGTGATGCTGACGCACGACAATTTTGTTTCAAATGTCGTCGCGATTTCAAAAGGTTTGCCGATTCTAAACACCGACCGTTCATTGGCAGTTTTGCCGCTTTCGCACATTTTCGAGCGCACGGTTTTTTATGTTCTTTGCGCGAACGGCGTGGCGATTCATTATTGTGCGGCATTTGACCAAATCGCTTCGCATTTGCAAGAAGTCAAACCGACGATTATGACTGCCGTTCCGCGACTTTTCGAGCAGGTTTATCACAAGATCGTCAAGAAAGGAAAAGCCGCCGGCGGTTGGAAAACGTCGCTTTTCGATTGGGCTTTGGAAGTCGGGCAGGAATATTGGGACGCGAAAGATGGGCGCAAATCAATTTCGCCGATTTTGTTAGGAAAACACGCGCTTGCAAGCAAATTGGTTTTTTCAAAATGGCGCGACGGCGTTGGCGGAAGTTTGCGATTTTTCGTTTCGGGCGGCGCACCTTTGTCGAAAAAATTATCTTACGCATTTTGGGCGGCGGGAATTCCGATCTTGCAAGGTTACGGAATGACCGAAGCGTGCGTAACGTGCGCGAATCGTCCCGAAGATACAAAAGTCGGCTCGATCGGCACGCCGTTTGAAGGAATCGAGATGAAAATCGCCGAAAAAGATTCGGAAGTTCTCGTGCGCGGACGAAACGTGATGTTGGGTTATTACAACAAACCTGAAGAGACTGCGAAGGTGATTGACAAAGACGGTTGGTATCACACGGGCGATGTCGGTTACGAAGACGAAGACGGACATTTTTTCATCACCGACCGCATTAAAGATTTATTCAAACTCTCGAACGGCAAATATGTCGCGCCGCTTCAAGTCGAAAGTTTGCTCAAACAATCACCGCTGATCGGTCAAGCCGTCGTTGTCGGTTCAGGTCGAAAACAGGTCGGCGCGCTGATCGTGCCGGATTGGGACACGCTCAAACAAACGCTCGAAGAAGAAGGAATCGCAACGAAAGGAACGCGCGAAGAACTTTGCGAAAATCCTTTTGTTATCAAACGAGTTCAAAAAGATGCCGTCGATCTGACCCGCGAAATGAACGATTATGAACGAGTTAAGCGCGTTTATTTATTGCCCAGGGAATTTTCGATCGATAAAGGCGAAATGACTCCCACACTCAAAATAAAACGCGGCGTAATCGATGAAAAATACGAAGAAGCGATTGACGAAATTTGCGGATCGTAAAGTTTAAAAGTGAAAAAGTGAAAAAGTTTAGTTGAACAGAATCAACATACTTTTTCACTTTTTTACCTTTAAACTTTTAAACTTTAATACTTTCGGATTCGCACAAAAGACGATTGAGCAGAGAAAAATCTTTGTGCTGATTGCTCAGAAGCGCGTGGGCAAGTTCGTAGAGCGGCATCGGGATTTCCGTGCGCTCGATTTTTTCTTCGGCTTGCGGATAATGCGCGTAAAATTCGACTTCCGCCGCGCAAAATTCGCAATTCGGCAGATGCCGGCGAATTGCCAGCGCATCTTTGTCAGCCAATTCGCTGTTTTGAAATGTCAGCAGTTTTTCTGATGTCGGACAAACTGCGCTTTTAGCAAAAGTAATCATTTTTAACGAAAACATATCTTTTTAGTTTTCAACGCAATTTTCCCACGCCTCGCCAAACCTATAGGCAAGAATTAATTTTTTGCGTTACAAGAAAAATAAATCTGTAATGCACCAATCCTTCCAAAACTTATTGCATAAATTTCAAAAAAAATTTTATTGCAAAATCTTTGTTTCTACTTAAACCCAGCAAACATAGGACTTATCTTATATTTTTAACATTGTTGATAAAAAGAAAAAATAGTTGCCCAAAACGAAAATAACTGTTAATATCTAAATTGTAGGTTGATGCGGTTGCCAAAATCTTATCAACCTCTCTCCAAATTAATTGCTCTGCTCGGCGGTTAATTTACAATTTTTTTCAAAACAATCTCTAAAAAGCGGAAGATTCGTTGTGAAAGTTAAACCGGATTCGTTGAAGAAATTTCATTCGGGAGGAAATTTCTTCGTAATAGACGAAGCGGGATCGCTTTCTCAAAAAACCAAGCAGATAAATCACAAAACAATAAATCGGATAAGGTCAATTTATGAGCGAAAATAAACAGCAGGGACGTTTGCCGCGAAGCATACAGAACCGACAGATACGGGTTGGAAAATGGACGGCAAGTCTCAAGGTTTCGGATGTCAATCAGATTTGGACGGAACTTCATCGAATAGTTTCTTCGCATCCTTTAGTGCGGGCATCTAAACGCGCCGGATTTTTGGTTGAAGAAGGTAAGTCTAATGCTTATACGGATTTAACACAAGAACTTTTCGTTGCGCTTCTGAGCAAAGAACGATTTCAGCATTATCTCGACACGGAGATGACGGACGCGGAAATCGAAGCGGAAATCTCGCAGATCGAACTCACGAACTTGCTCACGGCAGAACTTCGCAAACGCTATCCCGAATCATATCGTCTGGCGCGTCGGGTTTCGACGCTGATTCAGACAAGCAAAAATTTCAAGCGTTTCGACAACATCGGAAATCCAGATATTCATCGCCGTCTGGCGGACAGACTTTACGGAATTGCGGAATGGAAAGACGATAAAACGCGCCGAAATGTGCAGGAAATGGAAGAACGTGTCAAAGTTGTTTCGTTTCACAGCCGCGATACGCGAATGGTCGGATGCACGGGCGACGCACAGATCGTTATCAGCAATGTAGATCTGGAAAAGCTGATAATCAAAGTTTTCAAAGCAGTCGATTCGCCGGTCGATGTTCGCAGTTTGCGTTCGTTCGTAATGTCGCGTCTGCCGGTGATGGACATTTATCTCGTGCCGATCGGCGGAACTTCGGACGACGACGAAAATCAAAAATACGAATACGATCCGGCGGACACACGCGAAACACCGGAAGCAGGCGTTTTGCGCCGCGAAGCCGAAATGACGGCAATCGGATTTGTCGATAATTTTCTGCTGAATCTCAATAAATCGGTGCGCGGAAAATCGAAACAATACAATCGAATGATCAGCGTTTTGTGGTATTGTTATTTGATTTCCGACAGCGGAACGCAGTTGGAAGTCGCGGAAATGCTCGGCGTTTCAGATTCGTTGGTTTCGGATTACCGCAAACGAATCGAATCAAATCTGCAATCGCTTTCCTTCAACGGAGTCAACGAAGCGCGGCAATTTGAAAAAGCCTTACGCAGCAAAGTCCGCGATATAATTGCGGTCGAAGTTGCCGCTTAGAAGTAAAAAATGAGAAATGAGAAATGAGAAATGAACCTTGCATTTCATTTCTTACTTCTCATTTTTTTTGCAAAAATGTTAAAATCTCAATCGTCATAAACTAAAATCAGCCAAATCAAATTTTCCCCTTAAAAAATGGCTTTCCGATTTTTAAATGCCAGCCAAAAGCAACAAAAGTCCTGATTATCAATCGCTTCGCAAACGAACGAACGGCGATGGCGCGGCTGATGGCAATGACAATTTTTCGTTAAAACCTTCGAATACGAAAAATGAGATTTCGGTTCCTGAAAGTTTAGTAAATCCGCATAAAAAAATAGAAAAAACTCCGTCCGAACCTGTTTTCATCGAACCGAAGTTCAGCGAGACGGAAATTTTTGCGCCTCAGATCGCTGATGAAATTCCTGAAAAAGAAACTAATTATGCGGAAGAAGTAAAACAGAAAAAAGAAGAAAAAAAAGAACAACGTGACCGCGAACTTTTGAGCGGCGAGCGTTGGCTGAAAAAAAACGGACATATTTTGACGTATTCCGGGCTTTACTTTTTTTCGATCTTAGTGCTTTTTCGTCCTTATGAAATAATTCCGGGACTCGGATTTCTCTCGACATCGGCGTTTATCGTCGCGATGGCGACTTTATTGATTTATATTCCGACACAATTTACGACCGAAGGCACATTTACGGCGTTCCCGACGGAAGTAAAATGCGTTTTGGCAATGGCGGCAATCGCTCTGGTAACGATGCCGATTGCCAAAAGTCCGCCGTTGGCTTGGGAAACATTTAACGACAGTTTTATCAAAGCCGTTTTGATGTTCATCGTAATGGTCAATGTTTTGCGAACGCGGCGGCGTTTGATGGGCTTGATGTGGGTTTCGATTGCGGTTGCAATTTTTTTAAGTTACACGGCAATTGCAATGTTTATGCGCGGCGAGGCAGTTGTCGAAGGTTATCGCGTAGATGTCGGCGTAAAAGGACTTTTCGGAAATCCGAACGATATGGCGCTGCATCTCGTTACGATGATTCCGCTCGTCGTATGTTTAGGAATCGCCAGCAAAAGCCGTCTGATGACCGCCGGTTATTTTATAATGGCGGCACTTTTCGTAGCGGCAAATACGGTAACTTATTCGCGCGGCGGATTTCTCGGTCTGATTGCCGCCGCAGTCGTGCTGGTTTGGAAACTCGGTCGTCGGAAGCGTTTAACCGTAAGTGTTGTTTCAATGATCGTCGGCGTTTTGTTTATTTTGCTTGCGCCGGGAAATTACGGTGTGCGAATTCTTTCGATTTTCGGAATAGTTCCTGATCCGAATGGTTCTTCGACTGAACGGACAGAACTTTTGAAGCGTTCGATCTTAGTTACTTTGCGTAATCCGTGGGGCATCGGCATCGGAAATTTTCCGATCGTCAGTCAGCGAAATCTTGTATCACATAACGCTTTCACGCAGGTTTCGGCGGAACTCGGACTTTTAGGTTTGTTGGTTTATTTGATTTTTATCATCAGTCCGTTTCGCAAACTCGGCGCGATCGAGCGGACACTTTTTAAGAAAAACGAGCTTGATTGGTTCTATTATCTTTCAATAGGTTTGCAGGCGAGCATCATCGGATATATGGTTTCGAGCTTTTTCGTGTCGGTCGCGTATAATTGGTTTATCTATTATCTGATCGCTTACGCCGTGGCTTTCAGAAGAATTTATCAGATCGAAAAAGGTTTGAGTGAAGGCGTAAAAGCCGACCCGCTTTGGGATTGGGAAAGTAAAAAGTAAAAAAAAATTGATTCCGTTAATTTCACAAATTATTTTTTGGACAAGCGTTTCCGCGCTTTTTTATGTCTATGTCGGTTATCCGCTTTTGGTTTGGCTGGTCGGCGCATTGCGTCCGCGTGCGGTGAAAAAAGACGAAATTGAACCAACGGTGACAATTTTAATTACGGCTTACAACGAAGAAAATGCGATTCGCGGCAAACTTGAAAATACTTTGCAGGTCGATTATCCGAAAGGAAAACTCGAAATTCTCGTTGCTTCCGACGGTTCGACCGACAAAACCGACGAAATCGTCAAAGAATTTGCCGCGCAAGGCGTAAAGCTGTTTCGACAAGACGGCAGAGTCGGAAAAACATTTACGCAAAACAAAGCCGTCGAGCAAGCCAGCGGCGAAATAATCTTATTTTCGGACGCGACGACATTTTATAAAAAAGATGTTTTAAAGGCGATTTTGCCGAATTTTGCCGATGAATCGATCGGATGCGTTGCCGGAAAATTGATCTACGTTGACGAAACCGAATCGGGCGTTGGAAAAGGCGCGAAAAGTTATTGGAACTACGAAACTTTTATTAAAGAATCGGAAAGCCGCGCCTGTTCGCTGATCGGCGCGTCAGGTTGTTTATATGCCGTCAGAAAATCCGCGTATCAACCAATGTATGCCGAAGCGTGTTCCGATTTTTTAATTTGCACCGTCGTTTATCGGCAAGGTTTGCGTTCGGTTTATGAATCCGAAGCCATCTGCACGGAAGAAACAAATCGCCACACAAAAAATGAATTTCAAATGCGCGTGCGTGTTATTTTGCAGACATTTACGGATCTGTGGCGTAACCGCGAAATGCTAAATCCGTTGCGAAACGGTTTTTACGCAATTGAATTGATTTCGCACAAAGTTTTACGCTACGCTGTGCCGCTGTTTTTACTTTTGATCTTTATAACATCGGTAATTTTGGATTTTTACTCGAATATTTTTATCGGATTTTTTGCTATCCAAGTTTTCTTTTATTCAGCGGCTTTTATCGCCTGGTTATTTGAACGAAAAGGTAAAAAACTCGGTGTTTTAGCAATTCCGCTGTATTTTGTATTAGCAAATCTTGCGTCGGCAATCGGGTTTTATAAATTTCTGCGCGGCGAACGATTTGCAAGTTGGGAAACGATCAGGGAAAACGGTCTCGAGCCGCGTCTTTAACTGTTGAAAATCGGAGGCAGAAACGCGACTGCTAAGAAGCGTGCAAAAAGTGCGTTGCCGGCAAGCTCGTTCGCACTCACGTTTCTGTCTTAAAATCAAAAATATACAATTAATGAAATCAACACCAAAACAAAACAATCTTATTTACGATGTCGGCTTGCATCACGGGCAGGACACGGATTTTTATCTCAAAAAAGGCTTCAACGTCGTGGCATTTGAAGCAAATCCGTCAAATATTGATTTCTGTAAAAAACGATTTGCGGAAGCAATTGCCGACGGCAGATTAACGATCGTCGAAGGCGGAATTATCGAACTCGAAAATTGGACGGGCAACGGTCAAACAATCGAATTTTATCACAATATCCAAACTTCATTTTGGGGAACGACCGATAAAGAATTTGCTTTTCGCAATGAAGTTATGGGAACGGAAAACGAAAAGATCGAGATAAATGCAGTAAATTTTGCGAACGCGCTCGAAAAATACGGCATTCCGCATTATTTGAAAGCCGATATTGTCGGTTCGGAAAAAATCTGTTTGCGAGCCTTACTCCAATTTGAAAACAAACCGGATTATATTTCGATTCGTTCGGAAAAAGTAATCTGGAAAAATTTAGAAGAAGAATTTGAACTTTTTGAACGTCTCGGCTACGACAAATTCAAAGCAGTTCAGCAAGACGTAACCGATTCAACGATCGAACTTAACGGCGAAAAATATACGTTCGACGAAGGCGCGTCGGGCGTTTTCGGCGAAGAAACCAGCGGAAATTGGCGCACGAAAGAACAGGTTTTGAAAGATTATCACCGCATTTTTACGCTTTATTGGTTGTTTGGCGATTATTCGTATATGTTGCAAAAAGAAGGCGGCAAAAAAATTATCTCACAACTCGAACGAATCGCCCGCCGTCCGCTTCCGGGTTGGTATGACACGCACGCGAAATT
>Ga0075154_10002237_pt1 | contig 12804 bp, 14 predicted proteins | sample JI71714BDNA_FD_70965 | JGI IMG/M metagenome (GOLD analysis project Ga0075154, IMG submission 70965) | Wastewater effluent complex algal communities from Wisconsin, to seasonally profile nutrient transformation and Carbon sequestration -... | ecosystem: Engineered > WWTP > Effluent > Algae... | reverse complement strand
GCCAGCTACAAGGCCACCGGCGGCTTCGCCCAGAACGAGGTCGAGTGGTTGTTGCAGATTGGCGGGATCGAAATCCGCACGGGAGTCGAGCTCGGCCGCGACGTCGCGCTGGACCAGTTGCAGAGCGAATATGACGCGGTGTTCCTTGGCATCGGTCTGGCGGGTGTCAACGCCCTGCGGGCCGAGGGTGAGGACAAGGCAGGTGTTCGCGATGCCGTTGATTTCATCGCCGAACTGCGCCAGTCGACCGACCTCTCCGGATTGCCTGTGGGCCGTGACGTGGTGGTCATCGGGGGCGGCATGACTGCGGTGGATGCGGCGGTCCAGTCAAAGCTTCTGGGAGCCGAGACGGTGACGATCGTCTATCGCCGTGGGCAGGAAAAGATGTCGGCCTCATCCTATGAGCAGGACCACGCCGTGCAGGCAGGGGTGCGCATCATCCACAATGCGGCGCCGTTGCGGGTTCTGGGCAATGGGAAGGCCGAAGCGGTCGAGTTTGCCTACACCCAGGACGGTCCGGGTGGGTTGACCTTGTCGTCCGAGACCTTTTCTCTGAAGGCAGACCAGGTGTTCAAGGCCATTGGCCAGACGCTGAAGGGCGCGCCGGGCGGTCTTGCGGTCGAAAGTGGCAAGCTGGCCGGACCGGCAGGCAAGGTCTGGGTCGGTGGCGACTGTGCAGCGGGGGGCGAGGACCTGACCGTCACCGCAGTTGCCGAAGGCCGCGATGCCGCCGAGGCGATCCATGCGCACCTGAAGGGCTGATCATGGCAAGTGCTTGCGCAATCGCGATGGCACGGCTAGGGCAGGCGCAGAAGCCAGCTATGGATGGTGTGTGTGGAAGGCATGATCGACGCCGTTCTGGCCTTTGTCCGGGACAACCGGGACTGGGCCTTCTGGATCGCTCTGGTCTTTGCCTTCGGCGAGAATCTGGCCTTCCTGTCCATCGTCATTCCGTCGACGGCGATCCTTCTCGGGGTCGGCGCGCTGGTGGCCACGGGGCAGTTGTCGCTGTGGCCGATCTTCGCGGGCGCCTCGATCGGCGCGCTGTTTGGCTCGATGATCTCGTTTTTCATCGGCTGGCGGTATGGTCAGGCGATCCTGTCGCTCTGGCCGTTCCGCAATCACCCCGACTTCATCGAAAAGGGCAACGCAGCGTTCCGGCGCTGGGGCATCCTTGCGGTGATCATCGGCCACTTCTTCGGCCCCTTGCGCGCCGTTGTCTTCGTGATGGCGGGCATCGCGCGCATGTCGCCACTGTCCTTCATGGTGGTGAACTTCGTCGGCTGCCTCGCCTGGGCCTATGTAACTCCGCTTTTCGGCGAGGTTGCGGGTCATGCGGTCGGCTGGATCTGGTCGCAGTTTTCCGGCGCTTAGGCCCGGTATCATTCACACTGTCCGGCACGTCCCGCCTTCCGGCGGCGGATGCCGTTTGTCTGGGGGAGAACCACAATGGCTAGCCTGTCCGCCAATTTCATTGGCATCAAGTCCCCGAACCCGTTCTGGCTGGCCTCAGCCCCGCCCACGGACAAGAAATACAACGTCGAACGCGCCTTCGAGGCGGGATGGGGCGGTGTGGTCTGGAAGACCCTTGGGTCGGAAGGCCCTCCTGTCGTGAACGTGAACGGGCCGCGCTATGGGGCGATCTGGGGCGCGGACCGGCGGCTTCTGGGCCTGAACAACATCGAACTCATCACCGACCGTCCGCTGGAAGTGAACCTGCAGGAGATCAAGGAGGTCAAGCGCAAGTGGCGCGACCGGGCGCTGGTGATCAGCCTGATGGTTCCCTGCGATGAGGACAGCTGGAAAGACATCCTGTCGCGCATCGAGGATACCGAGGCCGACGGGGTGGAGCTGAACTTCGGCTGCCCGCACGGGATGGCGGAACGCGGCATGGGCTCGGCCGTGGGGCAGGTGCCGGAATACATCGAGATGGTCACGCGCTGGGTCAAGAAGCACAGCCGGATGCCCTGCATCGTCAAGCTGACGCCGAACATCACCGATGTCCGCAAACCGGCCGAAGCCGCCAAGCGCGGTGGGGCGGATGCGGTTTCCCTGATCAACACGATCAACTCGATCACATCGGTCAACCTCGACGACTTCTCGCCCGAGCCGATGATCGACGGCAAGGGCACGCATGGCGGCTATTGCGGCCCGGCGGTCAAGCCCATCGCGATGAACATGGTGGCCGAGATCGCCCGGTCGGCCGAGACGCGGGGCCTGCCGATCTCTGGCATCGGCGGCATCACCACCTGGCGCGATGCGGCGGAATTCATGGCACTGGGCGCGGGCAACGTGCAGGTCTGCACCGCCGCGATGACCTACGGCTTCAAGATCGTGCAAGAGATGATCTCGGGCCTGTCACAGTACCTGGATGACAAGCAGATCGGTCTGTCCGACCTTGTCGGCCGCGCGGTGCCGAACGTGACCGACTGGCAGTATCTGAACCTGAACTACGTCGCCAAGGCGCAGATCAACCAGGACGACTGCATCAAATGCGGTCGCTGCTATGCGGCGTGCGAGGACACCAGCCACCAGGCCATCGCCATGTCGCCCGAGCGGGTGTTCACGGTGAAGGACGACGAATGTGTCGCCTGCAATCTGTGCGTCAACGTCTGCCCCGTGGACAACTGCATCACCATGGTGCCGATGCAGAAGGGGGCAGTCGATCCGCGTACCGGGCGCAAGGTGGCAGACTATGCCAACTGGACCACACATCCGAACAACCCGAGCGTCCGCGCGGCCGAGTAGATCCGGCCAGCGCGGCGCGGCGGGCATCTGCAAGGTCGGATGACCGATGCCGCCGGGCGGCGGGTGTCAGAATGCGGATCAGATCGCCTGTCAGGCCAAGGGCAGCGGGCTGATCCCTGCGGCTATGCTGGCCCTGATATAGGCTTCCCGCGCGGCTTCCGCAGCGGCGGTTGCCGAGGTTTCGGCAAGGCACGGCGCCTGCAACAGCCGCGGGTCAAGGCCGGGCTGTTTCGCCGCCAGATGCGACGTCGCAGGTTCCGGGTCCGTCCCCGGACCAGCAGTCTTCGCCGCCTCGCGGCCAAAGTGATGGTCCTGCGCTGCAGGCTGAATGTCCGACACGGGCACCGCAACCCGGACAGTGGTGATCATGGTCATCCTTGCGCCTCCTCTGACAGACGCGTCCACAATCCGGATCTTAACGCAATTTCAACCGCGGCTCAGCCCGATTGTACCTAAAATCCTAGTGATCCGGATCGAGAAGCCGCAAGAACAGCGTCTCAAGGAAGCGCCCCGCCTCAAGGAAGGGATCATGTCCGGGCCCCAAAACGGCCCGCACCTGCACATCGAAATCGGCATAGTGCTGCGTCAGGGCCCAGATCGAGAAGATCAGATGCACCGGATCAAGCCGGGCAATCCGTCCCTCCTCCATCCAGTGCAGCAGGACCGTCGACTTTTCCGCAACCAGCACCCGCAGGTCGCCCTCGATGGCCTCGCGCATCCTGGGGGCGCCCTGCAGGATCTCGCCAGCGAAAAGCCGGCTCTCCCGGGGATAGTCGCGGGAGAGGTCCAGCTTTCGGCGGACATAGGCCATGATCTCGGCCACCGGTTCGCCATTGGGGTTCATCGCCCGCAAGGGATCAAGCCAGGTATCCAGAAGTCCGGTCAGAAGCGCCTTGTGAACTTCTTCCTTCGAGGGAAAGTAGTACAGGAGGTTCGGCTTCGACAGCCCCGCCACTTCGGCAATCTGGTCCAGTGTGGCCCCGCGGAACCCGTGCAGCGAAAAGACCTCAAGCGCGGCATCCAGAATAAGCTCGCGGTTGCGTTGCTGGATACGGGATCGGGGGCGGGCGGTGGGCGACATGGGTCCAGCGACTTGATTGCGGACCCCTTGGATAGCCCGCGCCGCAAGCGAAGGTCAAATCTTTCGCGGCCGGGCAGGATTGCGATGCCCAATCCGGTTGACCCCATCCTTCCCCGGGGGGACAACAGGACAAACCCTGGAGATCGGGATGACACGTCCAACCTGCTCTGCCACCGTCCTGGTCGATGACGCACGTGTGCGGGTCACTCGGTTCGAATTCACTCCGGGGGCCGAAACTGGCTGGCACCGGCATGGCCATGACTATGTGATCACTGCGATCACTGACTGCCCGATGCTCCTGGAAGATCCGGGAGGAGGACGTCGGACTGTCCTCGTGCCGGCAGGCACCGCCTATCGGCGGAATGCGGGCGTGGAGCATAATGTGGTGAACGGGGGCGATGCACCGATGTGCTTCGTCGAAGTCGAACTGAAGTAGGTCCGGGGCCGTTTCGGGCCGGAAAGATCAGAGCGTGTCGAGAATGCGTGCGGCTTCGCTCTGCACATCCGCGAGTTTCGACCGATCCTCGCCGGGAAAGAAGCGGGCACGGGTGGCCGTGGGCAGACCCTGGGGTGTCGCGATGACAATGCGGGGACCGTGCTTGGCCGTCTCGGCCTGCCAGCTTCGGGCCAATGCAATCTGAGCGGCCTTGGTCGCCCCATAGGACCCGAAGAAGGGTTGCCCGGCGCGGGGGTCGTCGAGGAAGACCGCCGTCCCGTCATGGGCACGCAACAGCGGTTCGACCATCGGAATCAGCGTGCCCGTAGCGCGGGCGTTGGTGGCCAGCGACTTCTCCCAGTCCTTCTGGTCCAGGTGCCCGGCGGGCGCCAGCGGGGCAGCGTGGATCGCGGCATGGACCCAGAGGCCAAGGCCGCCCCAACGGTCGTGTATGCTGCGGCAAAGGTGCCGCATCGCGTCGTCGTTGGTCACATCCATGGGCGCGAGCGTCAGGCTTCCCGCGCCGGGCAGGCCGGATCGCTTCACCCGGTCGTCAAGGTCTTCCAGACCGCCCACGGTGCGCGCGACGGCAACGACATGCCAGCCACGCAGGGCCAGTTGCTCGGCAAGGGCAGACCCCAACCCGCGTGAGGCTCCGGTCACAAGTGCGATCTTCTGGGTCATTTGCTGATCCTTGTGCAGGCGTCGAAACCTTCGGTCCCGATATGTGGGGAAAACTGAAAGCGCAAGGAAAACCGTTGATCAGCCGATGCGACCATAGCCCGCGGCAAGTTCCGCCTGACGGGTGGCGATGATCTGGTGGAGGAGCGCATCGGGGAGCGGATGGTCGGGGGTGAAGAGGATGCCGGATTTCGAGGTCTTGAACGGCGTGCAATCGATCAGGGGGATCACGCTGCCGGAATGGGGGTAGAGGCCCAGGTGGCGCGCGAAGGCTGCGTAGCCGATGACCATCTTGCCCTTGGGGCCGGGCTGGCGAAGCCCTGGCATGGCGTAGGACATGACCTCCAGGTGGTCGGGGAGGAGGGCCTTGAGGCGGGCGCGGAGGCTGGTCAGGGCGTCGCGCTGGTCGGCGCGCAGGGCGGCGATGTAGGTGTCGACCGCCGTCTGATCCTTTGAACTCACTCGGCCGCCTTCATCTGGAAGCCTTCCTCGATCTTGTCGGACGGCGCCACGGGATAGTCGCCCGAGAAGCAGGCGTCGCAGAAGCGGGGGTTGGCGGCATCGCGGCCCGCGGCTTCACCGGCGGCGCGGTAGAGGCCGTCGAGGGAAATGAACTTGAGGCTGTCCACGCCGATCCAGTCGCGCATCTCGTCTTCCGACATCGTCGCGGCGAGAAGTTTCGATCGTTCCGGCGTGTCGACGCCGTAAAAGCAGGGCCAGGCGGTGGGTGGCGAGGCGATGCGGAAGTGGACCTCGGCGGCGCCGGCTTCGAGGATCATGTCCTTGATCTTGCGGCTGGTGGTGCCGCGCACGACGGAATCGTCCACCAGGATCACCCGCTTGCCCTTGATCAGCGCCCGGTTGACGTTCAGCTTCAGCCGGACGCCCATGTTGCGGATGTGGTCGGTGGGTTCGATGAAGGTCCGGCCCATGTACTGGTTGCGGATGATCCCCATCGCGTAGGGAATTCCCGACTGCTGGCTGTAGCCAATGGCCGCGGGAGTGCCGCTGTCCGGGACCGGGCACACAAGGTCAGCATCGACCGGGGCCTCAATCGCAAGTTCGACGCCGATCTGGCGACGGGTTTCATAGACCGAGCGGCCGCCGATGATGCTGTCGGGTCGGCTGAAATAGACGTTCTCGAAGATGCAGAAGCGGGACTTGGCGGGCACGAAGGGGCGGGTGGATTCCACCTTGTTGCCCTCGATCACCACCATTTCGCCAGGCTCGATCTCACGGACGAACTCGGCCCCGATGATGTCGAGACCGCAGGTCTCCGACGACAGGGCCCAGCCGGAATCGCCGAGGCGACCCAGCACCAGCGGGCGCACGCCCAGGGGGTCGCGGACGCCGATCAGTTTGGTGCGGGTCATCGCGACAACCGAGAACGCGCCCTCGACCCGGCGGAGCGCATCCTTGATCCGCTCCGACAGGGTCTTCTGGATCGACCGCGCCATCAGGTGGATGATGCATTCGCTGTCCGACGAGGACTGGAAGATCGACCCGCGCTCGATAAGCTCGCGCCGCAGGGCGGCGGCGTTGGTCAGGTTGCCGTTGTGGGCTATGGCGCAGCCGCCCATCGAGAATTCGCCGAAGAAAGGCTGCACGTCGCGGATCGCGGTCGCACCTTTCGACCCGGCGGTGGAATAGCGCACATGCCCGATGGCCAGCTGGCCGGGCAGGGTGTCCATCACGTCGGGCTTGGTGAAGTTGTCACGGACATAGCCGAAGCGGCGGGCCGAGTTGAAGCCGTGGTCGGGGTGGTAACAGACAATCCCGCCAGCCTCTTGCCCCCGGTGTTGCAACGCATGCAGGCCGAGGGCCACGAAGTTCGACGCATCGGCCACGCCGACCACGCCGAAAATGCCGCACTCCTCCTTCAGCTTGTCATCATCGAAGGGGTGCGAGCGGAAAGGGGCCATGCGTCCGAATCCTGTCCAGTGGCTTAGGCCCGCTCTTTACGGCAGGCGCCCGGGGCTGTCACGCCCCGAAACGCCGGTACGGATCACGGATTGGTGGCCGGTGCCTCGGTTGCGGGCGCCGTCTGGATGGTCGGAGCCGTGCCCGGGGCGCAGACATTGGTCAGATCGTTGTAGCGTTCGACGATCCAGCCCGGCGCGTCCGAGGGGATGTTTTCGTTGATCTGGGACTGGAAGTTGGCGAAAACCAGCGCGGTGCGGCTGTTGTCGATCATCTCGATCCGCTGGTCCGAGAGCACCCTGTCGTAGACGATGAAGGCGATGGCGATCAGGAGCACACCGCGCGCCGCACCGAACAGGAAGCCAAGCGCCTGGTCGATCCCGCCGAGGGCCGAACGCTGAACTGCGCCGGAAAACAGCGGCGTGAAGAGCGCCGCCACGATCAGGCCGACGACGAAGACCCCGGCGAAGGCGGCAACCACGGACAATTCGCAACTGTCGGACAGGAATTCCCCCACCACCGGCAACTCCTTCACCAGGGGCTGAACGCCGGGTGCGAAGTAGTAGGCGGCAATCGCGGCGCCGATCCAGCCCAGGATCGCCATCAATTCCCGGACCAGACCGCGCGAAAAGGCGAGAATGGCCGAAATGATGATGATGAGGGCGGCACCACCATCAACTGCGGTCAGGTTTTCCATCGTGACGTTCCCATTCCCGTTTTTTCCAAAGGGCTTATCCCGCCCCGAACATTTCGCCCACAAACGCCGTCAGGTCCGGCATCTGCCGCACCGTCAGGCCCGTGCCCCCTTCGATCTTCGAATGGGATGGCACAGTTGCCTGTGAGAAACCAAGTTTCGAGGCTTCTTTCAACCTGTTTTCCGTCTGGCCCACGGGGCGCAGTGCGCCGGAGAGGCTGATTTCTCCGAAAAGTACCATGTCTGGCGGGATCGCCACATCCTCCCGGGCCGAGAGGAGGGCTCCGGCCACGGCAAGGTCTGCGGCCGGTTCGCTGACCCGCAACCCGCCTGCGACGTTGAGAAAGACATCAAGCCCGGCAAACGGGATGCCGCAACGGGCCTCCAGCACGGCGAGAATGGTGGACACGCGCCCCGAATCCAGTCCGACCACCGTGCGGCGTGGGCTGGCAAGGGTCGATGGGGCGACAAGTGCCTGGATTTCGGTCAGGACCGGCCGCGTGCCCTCGATGCCCGAGAAGACCGCCGAGCCGGGGGCGGGCTGGTCGCGGTTGGACAGGAACAGCGCCGAGGGGTTCGGCACCTCCGCCAGCCCGCCGCCGGTCATTTCGAAGACGCCGATTTCATCCGCAGGACCGAAGCGGTTCTTCACAGCGCGCAGGATGCGGAACTGGTGCCCGCGCTCGCCCTCGAAATAAAGGACGGTGTCGACCATGTGCTCGACGACACGCGGACCGGCGATCTGGCCTTCCTTGGTGACATGGCCGACAAGGACGACCGCAACACCCTTGCGCTTGGCGAAGGTGACAAGCTCATGCGCGGCGGCGCGGACCTGGCTGACCGATCCAGGGGCCGCCTCGACACTGTCGAGCCACATGGTCTGGATGGAATCGATGATCGCAAGCGCGGGGCGTTCGGCATCCAGCGTCGTCAGGATGTCGCGCAGGTTGGTCTCGGCGCCCAGATGGACGGCGGCGTCAGTCAGGCCAAGGCGCTGTGCCCGCATCCGCACCTGGGCGCTGGCTTCTTCCCCGGATATATAAAGACATTTCAGCCCTTTGCGGGCGAAACTTGCAGCTGCCTGCAGCAAGAGGGTGGACTTGCCGATCCCCGGATCGCCGCCGACCAGGATCGCCGATGCCGGAACGAGACCGCCGCCAAGCACGCGGTCCAACTCATCGATCCCCGAGGATGCACGGGGCGGCGGGGCTTCTTCGGTCGCGAGATCGCTGAGAGCAATCGCCCGCCCCTTGGCGCCAAGCGACTTCGGCCCGGTCGACAGCGGCGTTTCCTCGACGATGGTGTTCCACCCGCCACATGCGTCGCATTTGCCGGCCCATTTGCGATAGGCGGCGCCGCAGACAGTGCAGGTGAAGGCAGCGATCTGTTTCATCGGGGGCGACAGTGCACAGGATTTTGGGCAGCATCAAGGCGAGGATGGGACAAGACCATTGCGGAAAACCCTTGCGAAATTCCTTGAAGGGGGACTTTGGATCCTGTCCGGGTCAGTCAGACGGTTTCGATTTCCAGGACACCAGGATCGAAGCAAGGATACAGCCGGCAAAAAGGTACAGCCCCCAGGCGGTTTCGATGGTGACGTAGCCCGCGCCCTTCACGATGACGATGTAGAGCGCAATCAGAAAGACATCTGCCATCGCCAGTTTGCCAAGGATTTCAAGCGCAGGCAGGGTCTTCGGGCTGAGCAGGTTCCAGTGCAGAAGTGCCAGGCCGATGGTCTTGGCATAGGGCGCGAAGACCGCGAGGAAGGTCACAAGGAGGGCAAGCGCCGCATCGGAGTCCCAGAGGGACTGCAAGCCGGTGATGACGCTGATCTCGTCCATCCCGAAAACCGGCAGAAGCGCGGCGCGGAGGAGTGGTGCGAACCACGCGACCGGGAACAGGAGGAGGAGGGCGAGGTTGAGATACTTCATGCGGTGCGCCTTTGGTTGGTCGCGGACCTGGAGGGTTTCACACCCTCCAGACCTCCCGTGGGATATTTGCAGAAGAGAAAGACAATTCGAGACGAATCTTACCGAACGCTTTCGATCGGCCCGTCCGCCCGTCCATGGATGAACTGTTGCACGTAAGGGTCCGATGTCGCGTCCATTTCGCCCACCGGCCCGGTCCAGCGGATGACGCCGCCATGCAGCATCGCCACGTTGTCGGCAATCGCGCGGACCGAGGACATGTCGTGGGTGATTGTCATTGCCGTCGCACCCATTTCGACCACGATCTCGCGGATCAGGTCATTGATGACACCCGCCATGATCGGATCCAGTCCGGTGGTCGGCTCGTCGAAGAAGATGATCTCGGGCTCGGCCGCGATGGCACGGGCTAGGCCCACGCGCTTCTGCATGCCACCGGACAATTCCGCGGGGAAAAGCTCGGCGGTCTCGGGCTTCAAACCCACGCGGCGGAGTTTTTCGACGGCAATCTCGCGCGCCTGCGCCTTGGAAAGCGCCTTCTGGCCACGCAGCAGCCGGAAGGCGACGTTTTCCCAGACGCGCAGGCTGTCGAACAGTGCCCCGCCCTGAAACAGCATCCCGAAGCGGGCGAGGAAGGCATCTCGGTCGCCTGTCGAGATGTCCTGGCCGTCCAGCGTGATCGTCCCGGTATCCGGACGCACCAGGCCCAGGATGCACTTCAGGAGCACCGACTTCCCGGTCCCCGAGCCGCCGATGATCACCATCGACGTCCCGGATGCGATCGACAGGTTGACGCCCTGCAGAACCCGGTTCGCGCCAAAGCGTTTGTGGACGTCGGACAGGTCGATCATGAGGTGAAGAACACTTCGGTCAGGACGTAGTTGGCCGCCAGGATCAGGACGCTGGCCGACACCACCGCAGACTTCGTTGCGGCGCCAACACCCTGCGCACCCCGGGCTGAGTTCATCCCGTGATAGCAGCCCATCAGCGCCACGATGAAGCCGAAGGCCGCACCCTTGATGAGGCCGGACCCGACATCCCAGGTTTCAAGAAAATCCACCGTGTTCTTCAGGTAGGCGGCGGAGTTGAAGTCGAGCCGGGTGATGCCGACCAGCCAGCCGCCCATGATCCCGATGGCATCGCCCGTGGCGACCAGAACGGGCATCGCCAGCGTTGCTGCGACGACCCGCGGGACTGCAAGATATTTCAAAGGGTTGGTGGACAAAGTGACCAGGGCGTCGATCTGCTCTGTGACCTTCATCGTGCCGATCTCGGCCGCGATGGACGAGGCGACGCGCGCCGCGACCATCAATCCGCCCAGGACCGGCCCAAGTTCACGGGTCATGCCGATGGCAACGATCGAGGGTACGACGGATTCGGCATTGAACCTTGATCCGCCCGCATAGATCTGCAACGCCAGCGCGCCGCCGGTGAAGATCGCGGTCAGGCCGACGACGGGCAGGGAATACCAGCCGATCTGAAGGAGGGAGCTGCCGAACTCGCGCAGGTAGAAGGGGGGGCGCAGGATATGTCCCAGGATCGCGCCGGCGAACAGCGCTACCCGGCCCACGGCAGCAATGGCTTGCAGGACCGGGCGGCCGAGCGCGCCAAGTGCGGCGGTCATGCAGGGCGTTCCTGATAGCGGCGGGTATAGCGCGAGCCAAGCGAGGTCAGCAGCTCGTAACCGATGGTTCCGGCCACGTCGGCCAGGCCATCGACGCTCTGGTTCGGGCCCAGGATGTCAAGCGCGCGCGGGATCTCCGGCAGATGGGTGATGTCGACCGTGATCATGTCCATCGAGACGCGACCGACCAGCGGGCAGGGCGTGTCGCCATCCCAAAGGGTTGCCTTGCCAGAGAGCGTGCGGGGCAGACCATCGGCATAGCCCGCTGCCACCGTGGCAATGACCGAGGGCTTGTCGGCCACCCAGGCGCAGCCATAGCCCACAGCTTCGCCGGCTTCGACCTCACGGGTCTGGATCACCGGCAGCGACAGCGTCAGCACCGGGATTGCCGCGTCATAGGGGCGCCCGCCATAGAGACCGACACCGGGGCGTGTCAAATCGAAGTGATAGCGCGGGCCAAGCAGGATGCCCCCGGTGGCTGCAAGACTGCGGGGCACGCCAGTACCATCGGTCATGTCGTGAAACACGCGCAATTGCGTCTCGTTCAGCGGGTGGTCCGGCTCATCCGCGCAGGCGAGATGGCTCATCAACAGCTCTGGTCCCGCGTCGACAAGGATCGGCGCAACGGCCTGCCATTCCAGCAACTCGACGCCCAGTCGGTTCATGCCGGTATCCAGCTGGACCCCGAAGGGATGGCCGGGCAACGATTCGAGATGGCGGGTGATCTGGTCCAGGCTGTTCAGCATTGGTGTCAGGTCGAGATCGTGGATCATCTCGGTGTCACCCGGCATATGCCCGGACAGGATCGAGATCTGCGGCCCCGGTCCCAGCGTCTGACGAACCGCGGCGCCCTCCTCGGCGGCGGCCACGAAGAAGCGGCGCGCACCAGTACTGGCCAGTGCCCGCACCACGCGGGTCACTCCCAGACCATAGGCATCGGCCTTGACGACGGCAGAGGTCTGCACGCCCGGACCGGACAGCCGGTCAAGCGCGCGCCAATTCGCGGCAATGGCATCAAGATCAATCGTCAGGGTTGCAGTGGCCATGCGGCTGTTTTGACCGGGCCGGGGCCGGGGTCAAGCGGAAACCTTTGTGCCGGGCAAGCGCTTGCCCTTGGCAGACGGGCAGGCAAGACTGTGGGCCAAGCAGGAGAAGTCAGGTGTCCACCGATCACGACCACCCGGAAGACGAAAATGCCGACCTTTACATGACCGTCCTGTGCTGGCTGGGTCTGGGGCTGGCGACCTTGCACGCGTTTGTCCAGCCACTGCCGACTGGTCTGGTCTGGGGCGCGCTCGGGGTAGCCTATCTGACCGGCGGCCTGCCTCCGCTGCGGACGGCGCTGACCGAGTTGTGGCGCGGTTGGCGGCTGGACATCGACCTCCTGATGGTGGTGGCGGCTCTGGCGGCGGCGGCGGTGGGAGCAGCACTGGAAGGCGCGGTCCTGCTGGCCCTCTTTTCATTGTCGCACACGCTGGAACACCGTTCGATGGGCAAGGCCCGTCGGGCGGTCGAGGCGCTGATGCAGCTGCGTCCGGAAACCGCGCTGCTGGATGGCCCGGACGGGGTGACAGAGGTTGGCGTCGAGAGCCTTGTTCCAGGTGACAGGATCATTCTGCGCCCCGGCGCGCGGGTGCCGGTCGATGGCAGGGTCGCGCTGGGATCGGGTCATCTGGACGAAAGCACGGTCACGGG
>Ga0075154_10002235_pt1 | contig 12804 bp, 4 predicted proteins | sample JI71714BDNA_FD_70965 | JGI IMG/M metagenome (GOLD analysis project Ga0075154, IMG submission 70965) | Wastewater effluent complex algal communities from Wisconsin, to seasonally profile nutrient transformation and Carbon sequestration -... | ecosystem: Engineered > WWTP > Effluent > Algae... | reverse complement strand
TTTCTTGCGCAGGTAGGAGACTTCATAGATGCACTCGCTAAAAAACACCATAAAGATACAACGATTCTGAACTATGATCAAGTCAAAAACCCGGTCAACATTTCTCCCGAGAACAGCAGCCGAGTTGCTGAATCGTGTGACTATTCTCACACAGTGGTCTCAGAGGTATTAGCGAAAGTTGAACAAGCAAACAGCTCACAAAACATTACAAGTTCAAGTGCTAGTAATGGTTATCCAGAGAAGGTGAAGGTTTCGAGTGATCTTGCTCATGTTATTCATGTAAGAAATAACACAAATATAGATGCCGAGAAGATTGAGGGATCTGTGGTGCAAAGTTCTTCGTCTACGTCGAGCAGCGATGCGGAATCCAAGTATTGTTACGAAGCAGAACTGAGCGGACAAATTGCCTCTCAGTCTTTTTCAGATGTCTCAATCGACGATATGGACGATGAAAACCAGTCTGAGTCTGAGAATAATTCTTTGACCAAAATCTTTGCGTCTACTCTAAACGTATCTGCATTTGAATCATCAGATCTGATGAATGCTAAGGAAGAACAGTCATCTGAACTTTTCAGGATAGAAAAATATGAGGCGAAACCGACAACCCAAAAAGCTTCCTACATTGACAAAGAAGAGGAAAATTCTCAGAGACTTTTTACAGGAGCACTACAAACTAAATTCTTGCATGAGCGTGAAGATTCAACACAGAGTACTGTTATCAAATCTTGCGACGAAAAGATAGTTTCAATCAATTACATTGAGGATGCAAAGTCGTCTGAGTCGAAGATTTTAAAGCAAGGTTTTAAGAATAATCCAGAGCAGAAAGAGATTGAATCAGCATGTCTTACCATTGAAATGGAACAGCAGTCGTTGGAGTTTTATGGATTTGAAAATTCTGAGATGGCAACGATCACAAAATCCCGATACTTTAACATAGAAAGAGTTGAAAACGAAACATATCAAAATGAATTTGTCTCAGAACAGAATTCTGTCTATAAGCATCACGAGGATCAGCCCGTTGCAAACGACGATTATCTCGATCAAGAATCGTCTGAGCCCGAGAGATTATTGCACGACTTTGAGGATGACATAAATCAAAAATTATTTGAGTCATCATACACGATCAATCGAATTGAAGAGCAATGCATGGAGTCCGGAGAAAGTCAAAACTATGAGACCCAAGATCACACACAAGCACACACAATTGGAGAAATTGAGGCATCACCAACCAAGTTACTTGAGGGAACTGAAGGTTCAATCCAAAATTCTGTTCCCAGATCCTACGATGACAGGCCATTTGATGATTTAACCCGTATTTATATGAATTTACATACAGTCACATTATCTTCCAAGCAAGATTATAGGAAACCCTCTATTTCGTGGGCGCAACAGATAGCTAGACTGGTTCAGCTAAATGTACTTCCGGAAACACGATGTCAAATTGTTCACACAATCATGACTTTCTTACATGCTTTGGGTGAATTTGAAAACCAATTATCTGATAAAACAAAAATTGAAGAGTCCGAGACATTAGACATCGTGCGTGACGACTCTGTCGTTGAGCTTGTATTCGAATTGAACGCGGATCAGATAGATTCAACTTCACTTGTTTCAGCGATAGAAGTTGAAGAAGCGATTGTCAATCACGATTGCAACTCTAACATGGAAGTTAATAGCAATGAAGATATGAACAACATAGAAGACACTAACGCTCTTTGCATGGTAGCAGAGTCCGAGAAAGCAACTGATATTTGTTCGCTTGACTTCGAAAATGATATGTCGTATGAGCATGATATGGCTTGCCTAGATGCGCAAAAGCTTCCAAGTAAAGAGATCATCGTACAACCCAGACAGTGTGAAATAGACAACGACACCGGAACCTGTGCCCATCATCTAGACTTGCCTCAGGACGAGTCGCTGGACGATGACGCCAGCATTGCAAGTTTCAATGTCCCGGAAGGTAAAAGCCCAGAAGAAGCGTTCCTTTCTTTTGCGAGTGAAATGATTTCTCGTGGTGTTCCAGATCCTATCGAGGCCGAAAATTTACTATCAAGGGCTGAGAATCTTGGATTGTCCAAGGATATTCTTAATTCAATTAAAAAACTCTTGGAAAACACCGAACATCCTGAATCTGAGGACGACCAGTCGCTTGACGAAATAGAGGCCGAATATTGTGATGATGAAAGATTTGGACCTATTGAGGCATATGACAATACATATGAAATCGAGGCCTTTCTATCTCGCATGAAGACTATCAAAGCAACAAATAGTTCAGGCCCATTCGAGACGTATGAAAACACAGACGAGACTGAAGCCTTTATGAGTGATAAGAAGAAAATCCTCAATGCCACCAGAGTTGAAGAACCGACTGAGACCCACAACAACATTGATGAGAAAGAGGAACTCATGAATCATAGCAAGTCAGTTACTCTACCAACAAGCCCAGAAGTAGATGTAGATTTACGACGTCAACAGACAACTCAAAATTATTCTAGTATCGCACTATTTGTTGAATCTTCATCGCAAAGTATCGACAACTCTGAAAGCGATGGATTAGAAGCAGATAATGTGCGAGTTGATTCCGAAAGCCCGCGTGTCAGAGGATTCCCTGATGCTTCAACACAAGGTGATACTTTTGATGAAAATTTAAATCATAAAAAAGACCTTCAATATCTGAGTGTGTTTGAGGAATCGGAGTTAACCATGGTTTCGGACCACGAAGAAATAGTGGAGGAAAACAACGACGAATTAAGCGTTGATAGTTTCATCATCCCAGATGGCCTAAGTACAGAAGAAGCATTAATTGCATATGCAGAAGAACTCGTTGCGAATGGAGCACCAGATCCTATAGAAGTTGAAACTCTATTAACAAGAGCTGATAATCTCGGCTTGTCTATGGATATCATATTCCGTATCATGCAAATTGTCGAAGAAGCTGCAAATACAGAAAGAGTGGAGCCAAATGAATCATCCAAAGAAAAAAAAGAAGAACTGACAGAAGAAGAGTCTGACGAATTGCCACTACCACTATTTTACTACGGTGAATATCGTTCCATTATAGAGAGCGCAATTTCACGCTTTGGAGCAGACCCAAAACGAGGAAGTCTAGGATTCGTCTTGAGTCGAAATGGGTCTATGCGGCCTATGATTCTCGATGTGTTGGACTTAGCAATCCCATCGTCGCTAGGAAGGAAATCCCAAGTCAAACGAAAAACTCGAAATGAGTCTCAAGAGAAATCTAATGAGCTGTTAGTGGAAGATGGATCAAATTTTGCACTCTCAAACGACGACACAAAGTATGTTTCCTCAAGCCCCATGAATGCAGCAACGAAGAAGACTAAGACTATCTTCGTAGATGTCACATTAGCTGTGGAAGCGCTTGATTTAGCGAGTCCACTTTCGTACACGAGTGGGGGTCCATTATCATGCAAACGAAGAAAAAATGGATTTGGTACCGCAGAAGAAGCGTTGTTCACCTGCGATGAAAGTGTAGAGGATGAATTTGAGCTTTACACCCACAAGTTTGCTAATATGGAGACGGTCGACGAGTCCAACCAAATAGATGGATTTATAAATCGTTTTATTGCGCTTAAGCATGGTGGTCACTTCCCTGATGCAAACATAGATGCAATCAATCTTCCCCAATCAGTCATTTCTGTAGATGAAGATGACGATTGTATCGAAGTTGATGCAACATTAGGATTCGTCAACAGAAACTTCAGCGTTTTTGTCGAGACTAGTGAATACAAAACAGATTTCGACGAGAAAGAAAACTCTGAGCTCATCCTTCAAACAGATTTCCGCGAGAAAGAAAACCCTGAGCTCATTCTTCAAAGCTTGACCCAAGAATTGCCACCTCTGGAAAGTTTGTGCACGATCATTGAAGAAGAATGCGAGACCTCACTGTATAAAGAAGATACAATGGATATTCAAACTATTTCCGGACTGATCGAAGAACAAAATACGGATGAATCTCAATTAAAAAGTGAGCCTGAATCGATAGAATCTCGAATTTCAACGGACGAAAATGTTGCAGAGAAACTCTGCAATGTTAAAGAGTCTGAAGCACCAAGGGAGTTGACGAAGAATCATCCAGGCATTTTTAGTTTGCTTTCAAAGCTGCAGAATGCACATGTAACTTTTGCTGTAGTCGATGGTATTTGTGAACTTGAAAAGACCTTGGAGAGCCGAGAAGAAAAAGAACGACGCCGAATTTTGCATCAATACAAACTCGAAGGATGGAAGTCACCCTGGGACAATCCATTGTCGAGCAATCCACAACTTTTAGTTAAGATGCACAAGGAGCACATTTTGTCTGGATCTCGGATGGCAAAACTGCCGGATGGGCACAAAATCCTTCTTCCTAATCGTCCAGACGGCGTAAATCAAGTAGCAGCAGATAAGGAACTGGTGAATCATATATTTGTCCGAAGACAGCGCCTTGTAGGCGTGAGAAGGCCATGGCAGATGTCAAAAGAGGAGAGGACAAGGAATCACGCGGGTTATAAGAACATCAGTCAGTTGTCACTCGAAAATTCTTTGTCTGTAATGATTTCTTCAGAAAAGATATTAAAAGAAATCGATTGGGAAGAGCGTCAAGTGGAGCAATTATTTTTACATGAAACAAGTTTGGAAATATCAAACTGGTTCGGTAAGTCGTCATTTATGCATGACAATTATATTTCTTAACTGAATGTAACACCGATTGTTTCTTATTTTTCTTCTCACAGGACGCTTTACAAAAGAAAAAGGAAACGAAAAAATTCGTGGGAGATTGTGTCAGCATCCTAAACCTGTTAAGCTTCATTGGAATACTGTTCCAGAAGCCGGAGCATGGGAAGAAGAATGGTACACCAGCTGGCAAAATTTTAGACAAAATCCCAACAATTTGGCTCTTGAAAATGGATCTGCAGAGGAAACAAAGGAATTGGAAGTTCCGAGGGTAGGTATACTGACGACCATAAGACTCAAACCTGGTGAGCGCGTCAGCCGTGTAACCTATGAACATACTAGTAACTTAAGACACAGCAGATTCAGGAAAAAGTGGTATCCTGATGGCGTACTATTCCCATGTGTTTAGTTCAGTCCTTACCAATCTTCTCCTGAGCATGTAGATCAAACGACAAACGTGGCGCAAGAACTCGATTTCACATAATTCCGATCCGATCTGATCCTTGAAAACAGCACCTTCTGGATGTTTAGAATTCCACTGTATGTGGGAAAGACGTGTGTTTGATTGGTCCAGACAACAAAACAATTTTAGAATGTTATATGAAGTTAAGAAATGATGTGATTGATTAGTGTAATATTTCCGGGCATTGATCCTAAAGCGATGTCGTCATTTTCAGCATCTTGGCTGGCTAACAGACCATTTCATACCTTGTCTCCCGGTTGAGATCACGAGATCTAAAAACTTCTTAGCTTAGGCAAACATCGTTTTATGAGATTCTTTCTAAATAAAGAATTGTGCCACTGCGGACGTTCCAGCGACATGACCAGTGCCCCAACTAGTTAAAATTGAAAATGAAGTCAGCGTTTAAGCTAAATGCACAAGATTAGTCTCACATTATTCATTACTACTTACCAATTCATAAAATTGAATCCACCTTGAAAAAATCGAGCAAAACGAAGAAGAACTGTGAGAAAGTGTACCGAATTGGGCAGAAGTACCTAAGAATTCGTGTCTAACCTGTAACACCGTCAACGTCAATGCATTCGCCACAGAAAAACAATCCTGGACATAATTTGCTTTGCATGGTAGTCATGTCGATTTCCTTCAGCTGGACACCACCAGCAGTCACGAACTCCTCTTTGTTGGTACTCTTCCCAGTCACTTCAAAAGGACAATGTACAACAATGTCAGCCAAAGCTCTCAAGTTCTTTTTTGATACATCAGCCCATCTTGAAGTTGAAGCAATTCCTGCCTTTTCACAAAGTCGGGTCCACAGCCTCTTGGGAATGATGCGTGTGGATAGGATTTCGAATGTTCCGTTTTCTGTATTATAATTTTCATAGTTGATTTCGTTGTAAACCAAGGGACACGTTGACGACACAAGTTTCCGACTTGCTGTTTGCTTTTGTTGAATGAAAATTTGTTCGATATCCTCTATCTTGCCGATGTCAGGTGCCAAATGCAAATGGACAATGCCATGGTAATTTACTTCATTAAATATTCGTGCTGCGAAAGCTGACAGTTTAAGAGATGCAGGGCCTGATATTCCTTCATGCGTGATGAGAATAGGACCTTTTTGTTGAACAGTGTGTTGGTTTTTCTTGAGCTGTAGTGGCTCACTTGGTTTCTCATCCTTGTTACTCTTGCAATCTACCTTAACTGAGATGCGTACATTTTTCAAAGATAGACCCGACAAGCCATGTAAAAGCCCACCAGCTTTGACATCATGTGCCAGTCTAAGAGAGAACAAGCTTGGTACTGGCTGAACAATTGTGTGCCCTAAATCGGAAGCAATTTCATGGCCTGTTGGTGAGGAGCCTGTTGCTAAAATGATTGCATCAAATATTCGCCCTGTGTCCTCTGACATGTTTGCTAGAGCATTCGAAGTGAATACTTGAAACTTCCCATCCTTTGATTCTAGCACTGCTCTTATTTTGGTAGCCTTTTCTATTTGTACTCCTCCTTTTAGCACAGCAGCATTGTATAGGGTGTCTATGATTGTTTTGCTATTGTCAGAAGTAGGGAACATTCGACCGTCTGCTTCGGTTTTCAGTTCAACACCTTGAGATTCAAACCAGTTACGAGCCATTTGAGGAGTGAAGCGTTTGGAAAGAATCCCAGCCAATTCCTTTTCGCCGCGTGGATAGGATTGCAATATTTCTCGGAGAGGCTTGGTTGTATCGTGCAATACATTGCAACGACCACCTCCACTTACTTTAACTTTGGTCATGAGAAGGTTGGTTGCCTCTAACACCGTTATACCAATTTTCGGCGGGGGGTAACCTTTGCTTTCACAAATCTTGGTGAATCGCTCCTTAGCCTCAGAAGCCGCGCATGCAGCGAAAATTCCGCTTGCTCCACCACCAATGATTCCTATTTGAATGTCATCCTTTCTAGCGGTAGTCTCGTCTGGATTTCCTCTGGCGACAGAAAGGTTGCTATGATTACGCTTTGAAATTGTGGTCCATCTTTTAGTGAGTTGATTCGTTAAGCAAGAGCGACCTCCGCCATAAAAGCCTGACAATAAACATGAGGCGTGATTAAATTGCTGCATCAGAAGAAGCAACGCGGTAACCCAATTGACTTGCGATGACAATAGTTTAGGGAACATTTTTGTTACCGAAAAATCAAACCACAACGTGAGATTCTACTTCACTAGGGCACTAAGCTTGTTAAATCTGTCTATCACGTATCTAAACTAAATAGAATTCGTTCTTCTAACATCCAAGTTACTTTGTTTATTTTGTCAAAAGAAATTCAACATGCGTTATTGGCCAGATCCTATCCAAGGAATTAGAGAGTAAATCATATGTGGATGTCACAGACGGAATGTAATCAATTTTCTTGAACTTGATGATGATAAAATTGTTTGTTAAAAAACTTTGCTGCGGACAGAGTAGTGAGCTTTTTTAGAATTTATCTTTTTGAGCTCAGTACATACAATTCACAAAGTTGGGAACTATTCGCGAATAACACACTGTGCAATTCACAAACTTCACCACACTGAACCGAAGAATAATTTTACAAGTCTTGGATAGGAATGATGGTTTAAGGGTAGTTTGTAATTTGCTTATTGGGTAACAGAATGCTTATAAGAAGGATCAGAAGTTTGTTATAAGAAGGATCAGAAGTATTTTAAACGTAAGCCCCGATCAGTAAAGTACAATCAATGTAAATTACTCTATTTCTTTCATGAAATGAGAGATTCGTCAGATCATAAACTGACATGAAAGACAGACTAGGAAGCAAGTTGGGCAACGAACATGCTGTAGAAGACTCAGGCTTCGCCGTCTCTAGCCATGAAGCTACATTTGGTGTTTTGCCATTTACTGTCCCTACTTCAGTGCGTGATTCAAGAATTCCCACCACTAGTGGGAAGGAAGCAATTGCGTTTGTGTTGGATTCTTCCGGGTCTATGAATCGAATGGTCGAAACCATAGAATCTTCACATGAAAGTCGGTTTCAATTAGCAAAATCCTTAATTTCGGAAACGATCGCTTCATACATCACGCTAAACCAGGACAAACACACATTTTGTATCGTAGTAGTTGTAGGTGCGAATGAGACTAAACATCATTTGCAGGAATTTGGAAATGGTCAAGACGTGTTGTTCCCAAACGTCTTGGAACTCAACGGTTATCGAAGTCAAAAAACATACAAAAGTGGGGGCGAGGATGGATGTATTTCAGAGATGGGCATGGTGCGTCCGTCGACGCACTTGCTACAGGATTTACAAAAAGTCGATAATGCGAACCAAGAAAAAGAAATTCTAAGCAACTTCTGCGATGGTGTCATCGTTGCAGCAGATTCACTTCATCGTCATTTGTCAAATAGTACACAGTCCAGATATGTGAGGCGCCGCTTGTTGATCTTTACAGATGCAGATAGTCCAATACATTCCTTCAATCCTGAACAAATGCAAGTTGTTTTGGAGGGTTTGCAACAACTTAGTTGCCAAGTGGAAGTCATAGGGATTGATTTTGATCCTATTCACAACCTTGACTTCTCCAAGAGCAGTAATATCATTGCTGAGGATAAGTCCCACGACAGGCCAGAAGAGAGAACCTTTTCCCGAAATTCAACTGATGACCAAGCGATGGAATCTAATTGCGCCAGCGGATCAATAGGGGCAGATGCAGCTGAGCTGATGTCGATCTCCTCCGATGCGTCGTCATGTGATTCATGTGTTTCATGTGTTGACTATAAAGAAGAAAACATCAAACTATTGATCAGCATTGCTCAGATAACTCGAGGTTCCGTTGTAGATGCCACTACATTCAACACTCGACTGCAGCAGCTGATTCACACAGCTGATTCTAAATCTACCCTTCGAAAAATGGAACTGCATATTGCACCGGCTCTCTCGATCAGTGCACGGTTTTCTCTTTGTTTGAAGGAAGCGACTCTCCAGCGTCTTAAGCGACAAGTTATCATGCTGGATGAAACTGAAGAAAAACCCTTATGTAATACTTTAGGCGAAGAAATGCTGTCTGATATCCAGACAACCGCTGAACATTATGACAAGGAAGGGTATGATGCACAAGTCGTAGAGGTCGCACAACGAACTACCGCTTTTCGATATGGTTCAGTTTTGATTCCAATGGATGATATGGATGATGAGAGAATGAAGTATCGTTCAGGTAACCTAAAGTTGAAAGGCTCAGCAATTAATATGAGCATACTGGGCTATCGACCTCAACGAGAGCTCCAACTTCAATTACTTATGGGACCTCCCTACTACATAGTTGCGGGAACAGCTGAGACAGAACATCCTGAACGTTCTGCGAATGCCATTGCAAGCCTGGGACAAGCGATGGACGAGTTGCATCAATATGCGATTTGTAGTTTTATCAAGAGTAAGAACGCTGATCCAATTATTGGTGTATTGTTACCGTTGCCACTGAGAAACGATCTTCAGAGCATCAATTCATCTGATGCGAAAAGTATTTCTAAATATGCTCTTAGCTTTGTGCAAATGCCTTATAGTGAAGAGGTGCTACACCTGGAGCTTCCTTCCCTTCAGAGCGCTCAGCAAGCCGTTACAGATCAATCCATTAATGAAGGTTTGAAAACATGCTACAACCTTATTGACAGCCTAATGATTGACCCTAAAGAACTCAACACAACTCAAGTCCCAAATCCCTGCATTTCATCTGTGATAAAGACAACAATAAAGCGTACAACGCAAAAGGATGCCATACAAGATATCGAAGTCATTCGACCGAATCTTAACATCGAAGAAAACAAAAGAAGATTAACCCAAGAAACCTATTTGAGTAATATGCAGAAATTTCTGAATGTATTTGCAGTATCACGACCGATTAATGAGATTTACAATGCTACTGGACGACCAACAAAGAAGACTCGACTATACTGGAGTGATGCATTGGAAAACAGCTGATCGTCGTTAATCTAGTTGTTAAAAATACTGGATTTTGTGAAGATCAAACCAAATTATTTTCGTGGTTTGAAAGCACCTTTACCGACTCTGGGCTTTCGTGTAAAATACAGCTTTTTACGCTTGGTGTAACAGCCTTCGCTCCATTCCTTGGCGCCTTTCCCCCTCTTCGCTTTAACAGGAATCTTGTCACATGACTTTCCTTCTGTGAGATTATCTCCTGTGGATTCGTCCATAGCCGAGGGAAGCTCAACCTCTTCTGCTGGACGGTCAGAACCCACGTCTAATATTGACGACAGCTTAGCTACCGATGATACTTGCCCTTCACCTATGACCTCTTTCAGTTTACTCTGAATTTTGTCCATGTTTTTCTATATCGAAGCACAACAAACAATCATGATCAGATATACTACCCGTAACCGTAACCAAGCCGGTGAGCTCGTAAGAAACTAACCTGAGCAGCTTCTTCCCCTATGGTTGAGCGGAAGTGTGACCTATTTTTGCGATGAATCTTGGACCGGATCGACTTTGCCATCTTTTATAATCTTTCAAAATTTATATCTTTTGCGGATAAGAATATTTTTATTCCAGAGTGAATTGATAGTTGACCACAGAACAAAGCAAAAGCAGAGGTAATATGGTTGGACACGAAGCCACGAAGATTCAAGTTTTACACACAGAAATAAATGCATAGAAAAAGACCTCGGTTAAATGTTATACTGTACTGCTGTGTGTACATTCGTTCTTAAACGTCAACGTCTTTTCTTGCAATATTTTAACATGTAATGTTTACATACAAAGGCAGTTCACATAACATGCGTCACAAAGCATCACTTTTAGAAATAAGTTTCAAGCATCAGGTAAACTTGCGGTACAAAATCACATCATCTGATTGTAGGATACCTTAACCAAAAAGAATTGATTGTATCTGACTGAACTTGACTCAACAATAATCTACCTTGACTAAAATGAAGGTAGCTTTGAAAACGTTCGCACTTTTTGCTTGTTTAGGCTGTGGCGAGGCCTTTGCAGTAAAACCGTCGGTATGGTCGCTCAAGAATACCATTCAGATTTCTTCCACGGCTTTGTCCATGTCAGATTCATCTGCAGATTCAAAGAAAAAGCTTACATCACAAGACATCATTAATAAAGCGCGAAAGGCATCAGGATTGCCAGTAGAGGAAGAGGAAGAGGAGATCAAAATCTTCGGTGATGACCTTCTAAACGACATGAAGGAAAGTCTTTTACTCCTTGAGAAACGAGTAAAGGATGGTTCTGGAGGCTTGACTTCAGGAGAGGTCACGGAGCTTGCAGCACGAATTGAAAGGATATCTACAGAAATGAGAAATTTTGGTAAAGAGGCTAATTCCGCCACACAACCGGTTCAAACCGCTCGATCCTCCTCCTATGACACGTCCATTGAAGCTCAGTGGGGTGGTGGCACAAGGATACGGGCTACTTCATCCGCAAAATCCGAAGACATTTCGCAGGATGAGGGCCCCGAATATTCGGGTACGGGAGGATTGGGCTTGGCAAAAGGCACAAAAAACACCTACATCATTCCAGGAATGGATGAGATGACGCCCGAGGAGTACCGAGCTGCTCTACAAAAATCTGTTTTGGATGCCCAAGCCGAAAGGAGAAAGGCAAGGCAACATGTGGTTGGAAACAGATCCGCTCATGATTACTTGAGCACTTTAGGATATGGTGGTGCATCAAAAGCTCTTTCCAGAGGAAAAGATGCTCCAGACGATGATAAAAAATAGAATACGCTCCATAAACCTTGTGAACATGATACATCATCTGTGCGAAGAACATCTAGGATTTAGGTTTTGAATTGTTCATTGAAACTTTCTTTTACATTTACTGTAATATTTTCTATCGTGGTGACGCAAATATAAATTGTTTCATGTCAACTTGACTAGAAAATTTCACTCAAACATGTCAAAAATCTTCATGCGTGAAGGATCACCTTTAGACCATTCTGAAAATTCTCTCGCAAGAGCTTTTGCCTTGTCAGTATCTTGTTGTTTCTCCAACAACCAAGACACGACATCTGCCCGACCGTAGGCGATTGCATGGGATAAAGGGGAGTTTCCAGCATGGTTGAGAATGTCAAATGAAACACCCACTTGATCAGACAAATACTGGCAAAGATCAATCTTTCCACCACTTGCAGCCCAGTGAGCAACCGAACACCCGTTTCTATTTCGCACAGAGACATCTGGTTGATATTTCATTAGAAGCTTAATTACATCAAGTGACCCACTCCAAGCAGCCCACATTAGTATTGAATTTCCATCTTTGGTGACGGCGTTGACCAGATTAATTTTCTCTCCAATCGATAATCCATTGCCTTCAATGATCCAACGACACAATTCAAGGCTGCCTCCAGAACCAAAATGCTTAGATCTCACGCCACACGCTGCCCAATGCAATGGAGTGGCCCCATCTCGAGCGGCGCGCATTTTAATTGCGTCTACTCCTAACACAGACACCAAAGCTTTGACTGCTCCAATATTTCCAGCTCCACATGCCCAATGCAACAATGAAATGTCCCGGATATCTGTGTCGAGCGGATTTGCTCCATGGGAAATAAGTAGCGCAACCAAAGTGGATGAATCCAAGTCAGGTATCATATCAACATTTCGAGCTTGCAATTCATTTCTTGCTGCTGCCATGAGCCCTCGGGAGAACAAGACCTCAAAAGCCTCGACTTTTTCCTTTGTTATAT
>Ga0075154_10002234_pt1 | contig 12806 bp, 6 predicted proteins | sample JI71714BDNA_FD_70965 | JGI IMG/M metagenome (GOLD analysis project Ga0075154, IMG submission 70965) | Wastewater effluent complex algal communities from Wisconsin, to seasonally profile nutrient transformation and Carbon sequestration -... | ecosystem: Engineered > WWTP > Effluent > Algae... | reverse complement strand
TGCAGACGAAGCGGTATGTATCGGGCCGGCAGCATCATCAGAATCCTATCTCAATATACCTAGAATCATGGCCGCGGTGGAAATCACCAATGCCGATGCTATACATCCGGGATATGGCTTTTTGTCAGAAAACGCTAATTTTTCAGAGATTTGTCGTCAGTCAGGTGTCAAGTTTATAGGCCCAAGCCCAGAAATGATCGCCAAAATGGGTGATAAAGTGACGGCCAAAGATACCATGATCAAAGCAGGAGTACCTGTGGTACCGGGATCTGAAGGACTGCTCAAAGATGTAAAACAAGGCATCAAGATAGCTAATCAGATAGGCTATCCGGTCATCATCAAAGCTACAGCAGGTGGTGGTGGCAAAGGTATGCGCATCATTTATAAAGATGAAGAATTTGAAGCCGCATGGGATAGTGCCCGTAAAGAAGCCAAAGCTTCGTTTTCAAATGATGGGATTTATGTAGAAAAATATGTAGAAGAACCCCGACATATAGAATTTCAGATTGTAGGTGATCAATATGGAAATGTATGTCATCTTTCCGAAAGAGATTGTTCTATACAAAGAAGACACCAAAAACTGGTGGAAGAGTCTCCCTCACCTTTTATGACACCTGAACTCAGAGAAAAAATGGGAGAAGCCGCCGTAAAAGCGGGTAAATCTATCAATTACGAAGGTGTAGGTACGATAGAGTTCTTGGTAGATAAATACCGAAACTTCTATTTTATGGAGATGAACACTCGTATTCAGGTAGAGCATCCCGTAACAGAAGAAGTTATAGACCGTGACCTGATCAAAGAACAAATCAAAGTAGCGGCAGGTATTCCTATATCTGGACAAAATTATTATCCAAGCTTACATGCCATGGAGTGCAGGATTAATGCTGAAGACGTACTCAATGGTTTCAGACCGAGTCCAGGCAAAATTACTTCTTTTCATAGTCCCAAAGGTCATGGAGTACGAGTAGATACGCATGTATATGCTGGCTATACCGTACCACCATTTTATGACTCCATGATTGCAAAACTTATCTGTAAAGCGCAAACCAGAGAAGAATGTATCAAAAAGATGCAAAGAGCTTTGGATGAGTTCATTATAGAAGGTATCAAAACCACCGTACCATTCCATAAAGCACTGATGAGAGACGAAGCATTTAAAGAAGGTAATTTTAATACGGCCTTTATGAATACCTTTGATATGGACAATTGTAAAGAATAAATAAATAACCTAATTTATCGTAAATATTAAAGTTAAGGATTGTGTAGTGATTTCATTTTACACAATCCTTAATTGTTTATAGAACCCGCATCATGAAGGATTTTTGGAAACTTTTAGCCAATATTAAAGATTACAAAAAAGAGTTTGTACTAAGCACACTATGCAATATTTTGTATTCTGTCTTTACTATTGTCAGTATTCCACTATTGGTGCCCTTTTTTACGATTTTATTTGACAGGACAACACCACAACCTGTTCAACCTGCAAGTTCCAATCTCAATGAATGGATCAAATTTATCATTTCTGACCTTATACAAAAGCATGGAAAAGAAACTACTTTGCTATATGTATGCCTAATCCTGATCGTAGTATTTTTTCTCAAAAATCTCTTTAGATATGGGGCGCTGTATTGTATCACGCCCATGAGGTATGGTATAGTCTATGATCTGAGACAAAAACTGTTTAAAAAGTTTTTGGATTTGCCACTTAGCTTTTATTCTAATGAAAGAAAAGGAAGTCTGATGTCCTTGGTGACGGTGGATGTACAAGAGGTAGAATGGTCCATACTCAGTGCGATTGAAGCTGTGTTTAAGTCTCCCATTGTAATGACCGGTAGCTTGGTATTTATGATTTATGTCAGTCCACAACTAACCATATTTGTTTTGTTTTTGGTACTGTTTGCCGGTCTCATCATAGGTAAGACGGTCAGTCAGCTCAAGAAAGAATCCGTAGATGTTCAGGAATCCATGGCTACGCTATCTGCACATGTAGAAGAGTCCCTAGGAGGATTGAGAATGATCAAAGGATTTAATGCAGAGCAATATCAGGAAGGTAAGTTTGATAAAGAAAATAGTTTTTTCAGAAATGTACTCATCCGAGTGATCAATAGGAGAGATATGGCCTCGCCACTTTCGGAGTTTTTGGGAGTTTCTGTGGTCACTATTTTGTTGTGGTACGGAGCTACCTTAGTGTTTAATGCTGAGCTTGAACCGGAAACCTTCTTTGCATTTGTATTTGCATTTTATCAAGTCATAGAGCCAGCTAAATCATTTTCTTCTGCATATTTCAATATCCAAAAAGGAATGGCTGCACTGGAGCGCATAGACCGAGTATTGCAAGTAAAAAATACCATTACATCACATCCGGGTTCTATTTCCAAAAAAACCTTTGAGCATAGCATTCGATTTGAAAAAGTAAGTTTTAATTATGATGGAGTGACCAAAAATGCCTTATCAGATATCGATATTGAAATTAAAAAAGGAGAAGTCATCGCTTTGGTGGGATCTTCAGGTGCTGGAAAATCAACTTTTGTGGATCTTTTACCACGATTTTATGATGTGATATCTGGCGCTATAAAAATTGATGGTGTCCATATTAAAGACATCCAACTAGAAGATTTGAGAGGACTCTTCGGCATCGTATCTCAGGATGCTATACTTTTTCATGATACGATCAAAAACAATATCACCTTCGGGCACCACCAATATACTGATGCTGAAATACAACAAGCTGCCCTGATCGCCAATGCACATGATTATATCAGCGTGCTACCGGATGGGTACAATACTTCTATAGGAGATAGAGGACTCAAGCTTTCTGGTGGACAAAGACAAAGACTCACCATAGCTAGAGCTGTATTGCGCAATCCTCCCATCCTGATACTGGATGAGGCCACATCTGCATTGGACTCAGAATCCGAAAAATTGGTGCAGCAGGCCCTTGAAAAAATCATGCAAAGTCGTACCTCTATAGTAGTGGCTCATAGACTATCTACCATACAAAATGCCGACAAAATCTTAGTCATGGAAGATGGGCGAATCGTACAAACAGGCAAACATCAGGAACTCATGATGGTAGATGGGCCTTATAAGAAATTTTTGAGTTTTCAGACGCTAGCATAAAAGGTTATGGATTTAAAGCAAAAATTCATTCAAAAGTATCATAAAAATCCTGAAGTCAGTGTATTTGCACCAGGAAGGGCCAATATCATCGGCGAACACACCGATTATAATCATGGTTTTGTTCTACCTTTTGCTATTGGCCAAGGCATTCAATTTTTAGCAGCGGCTAATGATACCAATTTCATCCATATTTGGGCTGACGACCTAGGCGAAAGTGTAACCTTAGATTTACAAAACATAGACACAACACACCAAAACGGATGGGTAAAGTTTGTTCTACAGATTTTGGACGTCTTAAAAAGTACGCCATTGTGTGGATTTGATTTGGTTTTTGGAGGTCATCTGCCCATAGGTGCCGGTATATCTTCTTCCTCAGCATTGACATGTGGTTTTGTGGCTGTATTGAACCAAATCTCATCATTAAACATGGGAGCTGATGATATGATGTGGGCAGCCATACATGCTGAGCGTGGTTATGGTGTACAAGGTGGTATCATGGACCAGTTTTCTATTATCAATGGGAAAAAAGGGCATGCGATGTTGCTAGACTGCGCAAGCAATGCAGCTAATCACATTGACCTGCATATGGATGGATATACTTTTTACCTTTTCAATACTAATGTCAAACACAACTTACTGCATACGGATTACAATCTGAGAAGAAAGGAGTGTGAAACAGCTGTAGCCACTTTGGTGGATCATGGATTTGAAATCCAAAGTCTTAGAGATCTGAATGTTGGTGATCTCAGTCGCATCTTACCTCATTTGGACGCTACCTTATATCAGCGTGCGTCTTACGTCATAGAAGAAAATCAAAGAGTCATGGACGCGATAGATGCATTTGAAAGCCAGGATTTCGCCGCACTTGGACAGCTTTTGTATGAGTCCCACAATGGACTGAGTCAAAAATATGAAGTAAGTTGTCCTGAATTAGACACCTTAGTAGGTTTGACACAAAACATAAATACCATCTTGGGTGCCCGTATGATGGGTGGCGGATTTGGCGGCTGTACGATCAATCTGGTCAAGGGCAAACTCCATGCTACCACCATATCACAAATCAAAGCAGACTATTTTAATCTATATGGAATCCATGCTGACATTTTCGAAGTTTTCCCTTCAGATGGGATAATGGAGTATGGGTTGATCAAAGATGGTGGGAAAAAGTGATAGGTCTGTGCTTTACAAGTTTTTGTGTATATGTTTTCCACAGTCAAAGATCAAGCTGAATATAACATCAAACCTTAGAAAAGCAGCAATAAGTCAATAATAGCCTAGCTGGTATCCGTCCAGCGCCTTATAAATCACGGATTGTATTTTGTGTCTGTATTCTCTCTTATTAAAACTCTGGTTGTGTCTGCTGGGGTAAGTCCTGTTGGTACAAAAAACATAAACGATATTATTTACCGGGTCTGCCCATGCGGCTGTGCCCGTAAATCCTGTGTGACCAAAGGTAGCCGCCGGAGCCATAGGTGACATACTTTTTGTTTTGGCTGGATTGAGTTCCTTCATATCAAATCCAAGGCCTCTACGAGTAGATTTGGGATGACGAGTTGTAAACAACTCAACTGTCTCCGGTTTGATGAACTGTTGGCCACCATAAGATCCTTTGTTAAGTAGCATTTGCATGATGATCGCCACTTCTTTGCTGTTAGAAAAAAGTCCAGCATGACCACCCACGCCACCCAACATGGCTGCACCCATATCATGGACATAACCCTGTATTGTTTGCAATCGCCAATAATCATCTTTTTCTGTAGGTGCTATCGAAGATTGAGAAAATCGGGTGATAGGTCTGAAAGCCGTATGAGTCAGACCCAAAGGTTTGTAAAAATGATCTTCAGCATAGATATCCAATGTAGTACCCGATTGGTTCTCAATCACTTTTTGTAACATCATAAAACCCAAATCGCTGTATCTATAGGTATCAGCTGACCTGAGTTTGCTGGTATACATCTGATGAAATATAGAATCTTTATAGTCTGACCTCATAAACATCCCTTTGGCTACCGGGATGTTATATTCGCTTTGTATAATGCCACTATAATATTTGGGATTATATCCATAGGATTTTGGTGGTGCCACGGTAGACTCATAAAAACCTATCCAGGGAAATAGTCTGGCATGATGTGCCAATATGTCTTTGATGATGATTTGAGCCTTATCTGTAGAGTCAATACCAGAAATATATTGTCTCAAGGGATGATTCAGATTTATTTTGCCTTGGTCTACCAGTTTCATAGTAGATATGGTAGTAGCCAGTATCTTGGTCAGCGACGCCACATCATATATGGTTTGGTCAGAAACATAGTATCCATCCGGTTCTAACTTTCCATACGACTTTTGCAAAACTATTTTGCCATCCTTAGCTATGAGTACCTGACCTCCCGGAGCAGCATTAGTGGTGATCATTATATTCATGATACTATCTATTTTTAGTAGACTGTCGCTACTCATACCTACGGTCTCAGGTAGAGCGTATCCTAATCTATGGAGACTGTTTCTCTCCAATCCATATCCCACCGGCCAAGAAGTATTGATGGTGACCGGTAGTTTTCCGTCGATATCACTCACCCCAAAAATTGCCTGCATGGTGAGATCCTGAGTCATGGGATCATTGTCATAATTGACTAATAGATTTTTTGCAAAACCCAATTTTTTAAGTATATATGGACTACCAAATACAGTAATGATGACCTGTGTTTTACTGCTGAGTTCCTTCAAAAAGCGAAGCGTTTCTTCCGGCAAATCCTTAGAAAAATCATTTTGCTTACCACTGGTGTGAATACCTACAATCACTTTATCGAACTGCATCAACGTCTGTAAATATTGCTGATCATCCTGCGCAATCTGATATGGCATCAGGTGGAAATTTCTGGTATTGGCAAACTGTGCGGCACGGTTTTGAAAAACAGACTGTTGGTGAACATTGATACTTAAAGTTGCTATTTTTACATCCTGAATGTCTTTGATCGGAATGGTATTATCTACATCTGAAACCAATGTGATGGCTGCTTCGGCAAGCTTTTGTTTTATTGAAAGTGCCTTATTGGAATTCAGCTGCGCGTCTATATTTTCTGTGGTATAATATGGTATATAGTTCAAACCCAACTTATATTTGGCACGGAGTATTCTTTCTAGACTTTCGTCCAATCGGGCAGTAGATATGGTTCCTTTACTTAGGTATTCTTTAAAAACACTTATGGCTCTTTCAAGATTTTCAGGTAAGAGGATGATATCATTTCCGGCTAAAAAAGCTTCAGCTTCGGCTACCCCATTAGGGAAATACTTGGTCACACCCTTCATATCCATACCATCGGTGATAACCAGTCCATTGTACCCCAATTCATCTCTCAAAACTTTTTTGATGGTATTGTAAGACAATGATGAAGGTCTATTGCTTCGATTGTCCAGGGCAGGAATATGTAGATGACCTATCATCACTGCACCAACACCTTGACTTGCCAGCCTTCTGAAAGGAAAAAACTCTACTTTATCTAACGCTTCTCGCGATTTGTTTAATATGGGTAAAACATAATGCGAATCTTCATCCGTATCTCCATGGCCTGGAAAATGTTTGATACAGGCCATCACGCCGTGATCTTCCAATGCTTTCATATACATATATCCTTTTTCAGTGACATTTTGAGGGGACTCACCAAAGGAACGGTCATAAATCACTGGATTGGATGGATTGTTATTAATATCAATACTGGGAGCAAAATTGATATTAATTCCGGTCAGTTTACATTGTCTAGCGATTTCCTTTCCCATTTCATAAATGAGTTTATTGTCGCTGATAGCACCCAAAAGGAGTTGTTTGGGATAGGATATCGTTTTATTGGGAAACCTCATACCTAGCCCCCATTCCGCATCGATTCCCATAAACATAGGAATTTGAGCCAATTTCTGATATTGATTGATCACTTTTGCTTGCTCCGCTGGAGATCCCTGAAAAAAACAAAGCCCACCGATATGATACTTAGTGATGTAGTCGCTTATGATTTTTTCTTCAGCAGCACTACCTTTGGAATATGCCCTTACCATAAATAACTGACCTATCTTTTGGTCTAAGGTCATACTGCTAATTTTCTCTTGCACCCAGATATCTTCTCTTTCTAGATAGCTCTGTCCACTCGTCTCCAAAGTAGAAAAGCTAACTATTAAAAAAAGAAATATTCTTATACCAAACCTTTTGAAAATCATTAAAATAAAATTTTGTTTATGAGTTCGACCAAAATCAGATTAAGATAATTTGGCAACTCTTTCGTAATTAACGAAAAGAAATGAAGTCCATATATACCATGAGACGAAAAGTTATCGGAAAAGTCTTATAAAATTTGGTTAAAAAAAACATGGATCCATAAAAACCAAGATTACAGAGACTAATTAGCGTTGTTTTTGAACTATTTGCGGATCTAGTTCAAGGGCTTTTTTTAGATGTATTTCTGCCTTCTGAATATCGCCTGCATTTCTGCTGGCATTGCTTAGATTTAAGTGAGCACTAGCATTATTAGGTTCCAATGTAACAACTTTACCAAAATACTCGGCTGCTTGCTGATGATTTCCCTTGATGCCATTCAATACGCCCAGAAGTCGGGTGGTCTCTGCATCGTTGGGATTCATTTGGTAAGCTCTTAGCAGATATGTTTCTGCTTTGAGCAAATCATTTTGTTTTTCGCCTGCAAACTTCCCCGCTTCTCTCAGCGATATAGCCTGGTTGTTAAAAGCATCCTTAAAGTCAGGGTCAATTTTAAGTGCATTGCCATAAGCTGTGATTGCGGCATCAAAATTTTGAAGATAGTAATGGGCATTACCCATAATGAGATAAGCATTTTTGTATGTCGGGTGGATCTCTATGGCCTGGTTTAGATACCCCAATGCTTCTTCGAGCATCTGTTTTTTCTTTCCTTCATCCGTTTCTTTAAAAGCTTTGTCCGTAAGGGTGCCGCCTGCCGCATTGAGTATTTTGGCGCTTCTTTTTGATGTTTTTACGTCAGTAGTAAAGAGTTTAAAATCGCTCTCCCATACCATATTTCTAGTCACCGTTTTCAGGCCAAACAAACCAATCAAAGTGCCCAATACCACCAGAAATGCTTGTTTTCCCATTCGGTTATATACAAAATAATGGATACCATAACCCAACACTATGGCAAAACCCAATGAAGGCATAAACATAAAACGTTCTGACATATTGGTACCGATAGGAAATACGATATTAGAAACAATGGATAATGTGACTATATAAAACGCTGCCCCAAATGAAGCGATATTTCTGGTTTTCCACCCTTTGTAAATCAAAAAAATGATTCCGGCATAAAGCAGCATACTCATCAGTACGCCTACATCACCAAAATTCATTATGTCAATATGCCTCGGGTAATAATCATGGGTTAAAGGATGTGGAAAAAACAGGAGTTGCACATATTTGCCCAAGGTGTACATGATGGTAGCTAATTTTTCGCCGGCATCAAAAGGTACATATTGGTTTCCTACGATTTTCAGATAAGGATTGTTCATGAGTTCCATGGGAGTACCTCCAAAATCATTGCCCAAAATAGAGGCCCTAATCAAAATAAACAATATGGTTGGTATGAGCAAAGGCGCAGCTATGACAGCGGACTCTAAGATATTTTTACTTCTAAAAAAGTACAGACTCATAGGTACAACTGCTAAAAAAGTAATCGCATTTTCTTTGGATAAAAAGGCAGCAAAAAAAGAAAGACAAGCCAATACCACATATTTTTTCAATCCAAAATCAGCAAATTTAATGATGTAATACAAGGCCGCTACGGCACCTAACATACTCATAATCTCATCTCTGCCTTTGATATTAGCCACGGCCTCAGTGTGTAATGGATGAGCCGCATAGATTAGAGCTATAGCTAATATCAGCAGACGCTTGGATTCTGAATCGTCTTTGTAACAAACCAATAATGCCAATAATTTGTAAATCACCAAACAAAGAAATCCGTACAACAAGATATTGACCAAATGTCCCAATAAAGGGTTTTTGCCCACGAGTTGGTATTCTAGTGCAAACATGGCGGGTGTCAATGGTCTATATCTACCCCCGGAAACCAACTTAGCTTTTCCCTCTTCTTTAAAAAATCCAAAAAAAGTATCCTTGGTAAACAATCCTTTGAGACCCGAAACGCCCTGTGTAGTATACATATTGTCATAGATGACGATGGCATCATCTTGTGTAAATTCGTGCGTCAAAGTATTGGCATATAATAATGTACCGATCAAAAACACAAACCAACTGTGCCATTGCCATGAACTAGACCTGTCTACGGAAATCATTTCAGGTTGGCTACTTTTATTAACTTTTTTTACGCTCATAGCCACAAAGATAAACTTAAACTAAAAAACAAAACCTAATTCAAGAGAGATTTTTTAATACAAGCTCCAAAATTGATTCTTAGAATAAAATTAGAATCTTAGGTAAAAATGATAAACAATTTTTTTAATTTATTCTTATATTATATCTTTACCTTTTATTAACAAATCCACTTAATTAAATCATTATATGCAAGCCACAAGGTTATTTGATTACATTAATATTCAATATGACAATGGACCGCTAGAAAAATTTGTAGGAAGCAGGTCTGATACAGGGTGGAAATTTTATTCTACTCAGGAAGTAATAGAAATGTCTAGAAAACTGGCCTCAGGTCTTTTGGATTTGGGTGTAAGTATTGGAGACAAAGTAGGTATCGTAGTCTATAAAAATCGTCCTGAATGGGTAATTGCTGATTTGGCTATCCAATATATCGGAGCTATAGGTATCCCCATGTATCCTACGATTTCTTCCCGTGAGTATGAATATATCATGAATGAGGCTGAAGTTAAAGTGTGTTTTGTAGGTATGGGTGACCTGTATGACAAAGTATCAGATGCCCAAGCACATGTAGAATCGCTAAAGAAAATCATTTGTTTTGACAAACAAGGTGGCAGGCCATATTGGCTTGACTTCATGAATGACAAAAATCTAGAAAAGGTAGAGACCATCTCACAAACTATAAAAGGAGAAGATCTGGCCACCATAATATATACATCAGGAACCACAGGTAATCCCAAAGGTGTCATGCTGACCCACAACAATATCATCAGTGTGACTGATAGTTGTTGCCATCTACTACCAGTAAAAAGAGGAGAACGAATATTGAGTTTCTTGCCCCTGTGCCATATTTTTGAACGTGCAGTATTGTATGTTTATACCAATTTAGGTACCGAAATATATTTTACAGGTACTGACAATCTGGGCGGAGAAACTGGAGACTTGGCTAATGTCAAACCACATTATTTTACTACTGTACCTAGACTTTTAGAAAAAGTATATGAGAAAATATACAATAAAGGACTGGCCCTAACAGGTGTGAAGAAAAAATTGTTTTTCTGGGCACTGAGCCTGACCGATGACTTTGAGCACGGCAAAGTTTATTCAGGATTAGACGCTATTAAAAGAAAAATAGCTGATAAGTTGATATTTAGCAAGTGGCGAGCTGCTTTAGGTGGCAATGTAAAAGCAATAGCTACAGGTGCCGCAGCCTGTCCTTCAAAAATTGCCCGTGTATTTTCTGCGGCAGGTATTACCATCACTGAAGGATATGGTCTCACTGAAACATCTCCTGTATTGACATTAAACCACTACTTTGGCGGAAGCAACAAAATAGGTACTGTAGGTGTACCCTTAGATATGTGTGATATTGTCATCGATAGATCTGAAGGTGACTACAATGAAGGCGAAGGCGAAATCATAGCGGCAGGCCCAAATATCATGCAGGGATATTATAAACAACCTGATCAAACTGCTGCTGTCTTTAAAGAAATGAATGGTAAAACATATTTCCGCACGGGAGACATTGGTACCTTTGTATCTGGACCCAACGGTAAAAAATACTTGAAAATTACCGACCGTAAAAAAGAGTTGTTAAAGACTTCAGGTGGAAAATATGTAGCACCTGCACCTATAGAATCCATCCTGAAAGAAGACTTCCTAATAGAACAAGCCATGGTAGTAGGTGACAATCAAAAGTTTGTATCTGCTTTGATTGTACCCGCGGTAGATGCCCTAAAAGTATGGTGTGAAGAAAATAAAATTGAATGGACCTCACTGGACGATATGGTACACCATAAAGATGTGAATGCCAAGTATCAGGAAATCATAACACAGATCAATCCACAGTTTAGTCATATAGAGCAAATCAAGAAATTTGCCATTTTACCTACGTCATGGGAACCTATCAGAAATGACGGTACTGATTCTGAACTAACCCCAACCATGAAGCTAAAACGTAGGGTCATACTTTCTAAATTTGCTGATGAAATAGAGCGTATCTATAAAGATGCATAAACTAAAAATCCAATATTTAAGGAGAGAAGATATTAATGAGAATGCCTGGAACCATGTTGTCAGGCATTCTCCTTTTAATAGGGTATATGCTTACTCCTGGTTTTTGGATGCCATGTCAGATTGTGCTTGGACAGGAATCGTATTTGGTGACTATGAAGCAGTATTTCCGGTATTGATCAAAAAAAAACTATTCATTCCTTATGTTACTACTCCGCCTCTTTGTCAGCAATTGGGCATCTATATGATAGACCAACATAACACAGCTTTATACTTAGACGATATCCTAAAATCTCTGAAATCATATCTGAAAACAGAAGTAACTGTACATACTGGAAGTGGTTTCCCAAATCACTGTACTATCAGGACCAATCATATCTTATCATTAAACGCACCTTACGAAATCCTTCAAAAAGGATATAATCGCAATACCATCAGAAATCTGCATACCGCAAAAAAAGCTGACACGACCATCATGCAACTATTTGAAGTAAAATCATTCTTAGACTTTACACAAGAACATGAACCATCGGGCAGCATCAAGCATATTTATACGCAATTACATCAATTAATTAGCCATACCCTACTACATCGAAATGGGTACATCTTAGCAGTATATCATGAAGGACGGCCCGAAGCCATGGCTTACTATATAGAAGATCAGGAAAGAATCTATTTTTTGGTCTGTGCATCTACAGAGAAAGGTAAAACATTGAAGATGATGTATTTACTCATAGATCATTTGATAAAAACATATGCCGATACATCCAAGATCTTTGATTTTACTGGATCAAATATGCCATCTATAGCTAGAAGAAATCTTGGTTTTGGTGCTACTGTAGAATCGTATTACTTCCTAAAGATGAAGATTTTTGATTAAACCCGAATTATGCGTTAGAACTTCGTTATGAGAAGCTAAAATGCAATAAATCAGCTATTTATATTCGAAAAGCGTAGCACCGCTACGGTTACAGAAGATAAATAGGCGAAGCTTCTGATTTGCAGCAGTTTAGCTTTGGAATAGATTTTCTAATGCATATTTCGGGTTAAAAAGGTTTGGCATGTAGACTTGCTTAGGATGAGTCTTTTTTTAATAAATTTTAACATTTTCCATACACGCAATTCCGGTAAAATATCGTTATGTATACATAGAAAATATTTTTATATGCCATGGTCCAAACCTTTCAAGCCGTATCATACTCCATCCATACTCCCACGATACTCCCACCATACTCCGTAGATACTCCCACGATACTCCGTAGATGGTATAACCGCATTCCTGCTGCATTCCGACTGAGTTCCCACTGCATTCCGACTGAGTTCCCACTGC
>Ga0075154_10002233_pt1 | contig 12814 bp, 12 predicted proteins | sample JI71714BDNA_FD_70965 | JGI IMG/M metagenome (GOLD analysis project Ga0075154, IMG submission 70965) | Wastewater effluent complex algal communities from Wisconsin, to seasonally profile nutrient transformation and Carbon sequestration -... | ecosystem: Engineered > WWTP > Effluent > Algae... | reverse complement strand
CGTTATCCAAATTGATATTCCAGATATTGGGGTCTTTTAGCTCGGCGAGGATAAAATCGGCTGTAGTTTCTTCCAACCCGTCAAAAAAGAAAGATTGGCGCAAAGCGGAAGTGATGCCTATGGTGTTTTTGCCCACATTAAAATAAAAAGAGGGCGTTTGCAGGTATAAATTTTGAAACAGTCGCGCAGTTTGGCGGTTGGATTTTTCCTCAAAAAAATCGGTTCTAAACCGTTGAAACTGATTATTGTATAAACTATCGGCGTTTATAAACGGATTGTTGTTGATTTTAAACAAGCTGGTGCTTAATCCCAGATAATTATTGCTTAGGCGAAAATCAAACCCGACTAAATTAAGGTCAAACGCATATCGGCTATCCACGATGTTGGCGGGATTGGTGCTTATAGAATTGATACCCGCATAATTGCTGGATTGATAACCTACATAGTTTTGGGCTTGGCTATATTTTCCAATAGATAAAATACAAAATAGAGCTAAAAAGTAATTTTTGACCATATAAAAAAGATAATTGGAGGTGTAGGGAAAAATTTCGGGCACAAAAGTACAATTTTTTCAAATACGAAGTGATAAAATAATCAAAAAAAATTTATCCGTATAAAATTTCCCCAAAAAGGCATTTTGCGAAAAAAAAGTGCAGTTTTTGCAACAATATACTAAATAGTTTGTTAAAATTATTAACATAAAAAATAAACACAAAGGGGCTTATTGATAAAAATTTCAAAAAAATGTAAAAAAAGGTGAAAAAACAAAATTTTTTTTGGTGGAACAAAAAAAACTGCTACCTTTGCGCCCAAATTTGATAAAAAGCAACTTACAAACCATATAATCGTCTATAAAACAATTAGTCAGGTGAAAACGAATTCCATTTTAGCAGCTTTTATGCTGTTTTTTATCTCCGTATTTGCTGCGCCCACATTCGCGGGAGAGCCAGCAAAAGGTGGCGAAGATATGAAAGTAACGGCTATCAACGCCACTATGCACCACATTAGCGATGCGCACGATTTTCACATTGTCGGCGATGTACATTTGCCTTTGCCTTGTATCGCGTACTCTGCTGACGGATTTTTCTTTTCTATGTCCAGCGCATTTCATCACGGACAACACGCAGTAGATGGCTATATGATGTACCACGGTACTTTGTACAAAATCAAAAATTTTGATAAAAAAGGTACTGTAGATTTGACCGTACGCGCTCCCAAAATCGGCGGACACACAGGCGACAATCATACTACTGTAGATTCTAACGGTGTACACAATCACCACGCCGACGCCAACGCACACAACCACGCGGACGTGAAAGAGGGCAAAAATCCAGATGGCAAAAAAGCGTTGATATTGAGTTTCGACAACAATAGCTACGAGTTGGAAGCGGCAAGTTCTATACAAGGGTTGAGTTCTTGGTATGATTTTTCTATCACGAAGAACGTATTCAGTATGTTTTTGGCGTTTTTGTTGATGTTTTTCATATTCAAACGCGTAGCCACAGCTTATGAAGTTCGCCACCACCAATCGCCCAAAGGTATTCAATCTTTATTAGAACCCGTTATCGTGTTTTTGCGCGACGAAGTTGCCAAACCTGGTATCGGACACAGCTGGGAGCGTTATTTCCCCTTCTTGTTGTCTTTGTTCTTCTTTATTTTGATTAATAACTTAATCGGTCTAATCCCTTTCTTCCCTGGTTCTTCCAACGTAACGGGCAATTTGGGTACAACCATAGTGTTGGCTTTCTTTACTTTCTTGGTGGTAAATTTCAGCGGCAACAAACACTATTGGCAGCACATTTTCTGGATGCCTGGCGTTCCAGCTTTCGTGAAAGTAATCCTTACCCCGATAGAAGTTATTGGTATATTCTTAAAACCAATCACTTTGTTCATCCGTTTGTTCGCCAACATCACAGCAGGACACATTATCATTTTGAGCTTGGTTAGTTTGATATTTATATTCAACAGCACAGGCCAATTGGGCGGAGGTCCCGGCGGTATAGCTATAGCGGTTCCTTTTGTATTTGCACTCAACTTTATGGAGTTGTTGGTAGCATTTTTGCAAGCCTTCATCTTTACTTTGTTGACAGCTTTGTACATCGGTTCAGCAGTGGAAGAACATCACCACGAAGAACACCACGAAGAGGGTGCAGCTCACCACTAACATACAATTATTAGCATTTGAAATCAAGGGCTGCTATTTGGTAGCCCTTTTATAAGGATAGGAACGTCGGGTAAAATTTAGAAAAGAGGCAACAGCGATATTTTTTGTATAAAAAATAACAGCAATTCTAACGTAACTATAACGGTCCTAAGCTATACACATATACCGCGACAGCTGTGCGGGTGTATAATCTGAAACTAAAATTAGCTGGTTCAAGTCCAGCCCTATCCACTAAGTAACACGTATTTTTATTTTTTTTCACATATAAATTTTTTACAACAAAATGGGAGTTGCAGCAATAGGCGCAGGTCTTGCCGTTATCGGCGCAGGTTTAGGTATTGGTCAAATTGGTGGTAAAGCAATGGAAGGTATTGCTCGCCAACCAAATGCAGCAGGCGATATTCGCGCGAATATGATTGTAGCAGCAGCACTTGTAGAAGGTGCAGCGCTGTTTGCTATCGTAGTTGCGTTGTTGCAAGGCTAATCCAAGCCAACAAAAAAAAGGGCGAGCGCGCAACGGTTGGTTGCGGGCTTGCTTTTTTATCAAAACAAAGAAATTAACAACAAATTTTTTTATACAACACAAAAAAAACTAAAGAACTATGCTATTTTTGGCAGACTTTTCAGTAATGAACCCCAGTTTCGGGTTGTTGTTTTGGACATCAGTAGTGTTTTTATTGGTATGGTTTGTATTGGGCAAAGTTGCTTTCAAACCTATTATTAATGCTTTACAAAATCGCGAAAAACACATAGACGAAGCTTTACACCAAGCAGAAAAAGCGCGCGAGGAAATGAAACAAATTCACTCCAAGCACGAAGAATTGCTCAAACAAGCCAGCGAAGAACGTATTAGAATTATCCGCGAAGCTGAAGCTTTGCGCGAGCGCATTGTAGAAGAAGCCAAAACCAAATCGGAAGAAACTACCCGTAAAATGGTAGAAGCAGCCAAAGAAGAAATTTCTAACCGCCGCCAAGAGATGGAAATTTCATTATTCAATGAAATTGGTAAAATATCTTTGGGTATCGCTCGCCAAATTATTCAAAAAGAATTGGAAGGCAAACACGATGCTTTCGTTAGCCAAAAAGTACAAGAATTTAAACAACAACGCTTGGCAGCCAAAAACTAACCGCTTATGTCAGTTATTAGAATAGCCCACCGTTACGCACAATCTTTATTCGATATAGCCCAAAGCCAAGATAAATTGGAAACAATTTTCGCCGAAGTGCAAATGTTGGAAAAAATGTGCGACAACGAAGAATTCCGCAGTTTCCTCAAAAGTCCCATTATTAGCGTGGAGCGCAAACAGAAGGTTTTCGCTGCCTTATTGAAAGATAAAGTAGGACAAGAAACCCTACAAACGCTAAATATCATCGTGGAACACAAACGGGAAAAATATCTATTGGATATTTGCACCGAATTTGAAGAATTGTATCTCACCGCTCAGCACATTAGCCGCGTACGTTTGGTTACAGCCGAACCCATAAGCGATGAACTGACTAATAGTATTATCGCAGAGTTTCAGGCAGCCAAATTGTTGGATACTTCAGTGCGATTGGTCAAAGAAGTTAATCCAGCTCTAATGGGTGGTTTTGTTTTATATTTTGCCGACCAAGTCTATGACGCAAGCATAGCGTTCAAAATCGGCGCGTTGGAAAATAAATTTAGTGAAAATCTTTATATCAAAAATTTCTAATAAATTATGGTTGATGTAAGACCAGATGAAATATCTGCCATCCTACGGGAGCAAATTTCAGGCTTTGATTCAAAAGCAAGACTCGAAGAAGAAGGTACAGTGTTGGAAGTGGGCGACGGTATCGCTCGCGTATATGGTTTGTCCAATGTTTCTGCGGGCGAATTGGTAGAATTTACCGAATCAGGTATCCAAGCTATCGCGCTTAACCTCGAAGAGGATAATGTGGGGTTGGTATTGATGGGTGCAGCCGAAAAAATAAAAGAAGGCGATAAAGTAAAACGCACAGGCAAAATTGCTTCTATCCAAGTAGGAGAGGGCGTTTTGGGTAGAGTTATCAACCCATTGGGTCGTCCCATCGATGGTAAAGGTCCTATCAAAGGAATTACTTATGATATGCCTTTGGAGCGCAAAGCTCCTGGTGTTATCTTCCGTCAGCCTGTAGCTGAACCTTTGCAAACGGGTATCAAAGCGATTGATGCGATGATTCCTATCGGACGCGGACAACGCGAGTTGATTATCGGCGACCGTCAAACGGGGAAAACAGCTATCGCTGTAGATACAATTTTGAACCAAAAAGAATACTACGACAAAGGTCAGCCCGTATTCTGTATCTATGTGGCTGTAGGTCAAAAAGCTTCTACAGTAGCTCAAGTAGCGCGCGTATTGGAAGAAAATGGCGCAATGGCTTATACAGTTATCGTATCGGCTGCTGCTTCTGACCCAGCTCCTGTACAATTCTACGCACCTTTTGCTGGTGCAGCTATTGGTGAGTTCTTCCGCGATACAGGTCGCCCCGCTTTGGTGGTTTATGATGACTTGTCAAAACAAGCTGTTGCATACCGCGAGGTTTCTTTGTTGTTGCGCCGTCCTCCAGGCCGCGAGGCTTATCCTGGCGACGTATTCTATTTGCACTCTCGCTTGTTGGAACGCGCTGCCAAAATCATCGCTCGCGACGAGATTGCGCGCAATATGAACGACTTGCCCGAATCGTTGAAAAACGCTAAAGATTCTAACGGCAATCCAATCGTGAAAGGTGGTGGTTCTTTGACCGCTTTGCCCATCATTGAAACTCAAGCAGGGGACGTTTCCGCTTATATTCCCACCAACGTAATTTCTATTACTGACGGTCAGATATTCTTGGAATCTAACCTATTCAACTCTGGTATTCGCCCCGCTATCAACGTGGGTATCTCCGTATCTCGCGTGGGTGGTAACGCTCAAATCAAGTCGATGAAAAAAGTATCTGGTACTTTGAAACTCGACCAAGCGCAGTTTAGAGAGTTGGAAGCTTTCGCTAAATTCGGTTCGGACTTGGACGCAGCTACCAAATCTATTTTGGATAAAGGTTTCCGCAACGTAGAAATCCTAAAACAACCCCAATACTCGCCCGTTTCGGTAGAAAAACAAGTTGCTATCATTCACTTGGGTACCAAAGGTTTGTTGCGCGATGTAGCTATCAACAAAGTGCGTGAGTTTGAAAAAATGTTGATGTCTATTTTGGACACTCGCCACCCTGATGTACTCAAAAACTTCCGCGCTGGCAAACTCAACGATGACGATTTGGCAAAATTGGAAGCAGCAGCCAAAGAACTCGCTCCTCAATTCAAATAGCATTTTTTTATCCACATACAAAAGTGCTGGCGTGTGCGAATACGTTAGCACTTTTTCATAAAAAAAGAATTTCCATTTATGGCCAATCTCAAAGAAGTACGCGAGCGTATCAACTCGGTAATTTCTACCCAGCAGATTACCAAAGCGATGAAAATGGTGGCAGCAGCCAAATTGCGCCGCGCTCAACAAGCCATTACTCAACTTCGCCCTTACGCCAATAAACTGCAAGCTATGTTGTCCAACATCTTGGCTGGCGCAGACGATGACGACCAAAACAAATATGCTACTCAAAGACCTTTGCAACAGGGCTTAATCGTACTTATCACTTCTAGTCGCGGGCTTTGCGGTGGTTTCAACTCCAGCTTGCTCAAAACTGTAGCGAATTTGATAGAAACCAAATACGCAGACTTGCGCAAAGCGGGCAAACTCTCTATTTTGTGCATTGGCAAAAAAGGCTACGACTATATCCGCAAACGCTACGCTGATATTAACCTAATCTCCGACCACGTCGAATTGGTGGGCAAAGATTTCGCTTTTAGCGATTCTGAAGCCATTAGCAGCAACATTATGTCCGCTTTTGAAACCAACGAATACGATATGGTGGATATTGTTTACGCCCAGTTCAAAAATGCAGCTACTCAGTTTTTTGTAGTAGAACAATTCCTACCCGTGCCAAAAGCAGCCAAAAAAGAGGGCGAAATGACAGCAGATTTCATATTTGAACCCAATCAAACCGAAATTTTGTCTTATCTCGTGCCTACTATACTCAAAACTCAATTCTACAAAACCATTATTGATACTACAGCTTCCGAACACGGCGCGCGTATGACAGCAATGGATAAAGCGTCAGAAAATGCCGAAGAATTGCTCAAAGGGTTGAAAATCAGCTACAACAAAGCACGTCAAGAAAATATCACCAAAGAATTGACCGAGATTATCGGCGGGGTGGCCGCTCTCGAAGGCGCATAATCGCTACCATACTCCAAAAATATCCAAAACTTCTTTAGCCGCGCGCTGAAGAAGTTTTTTTTATTAGTAAAGTCGTATATTAGAATTAATTATTATCTTTGCGGAAAAAATTGTAAATATGTATATCAAATCTGTAAATATCAAAAATATCCGCGCTCTCAAGACTGTAAAAATGCAATGGGAGAACGGTCAACAAGCAGGATGGCACGTTATTATTGGGGATAATGGAGTTGGAAAAACTACTCTGTTGCGGTCTATTGTTTTCGCGCTTATAGGTGATAAACGGGCTAACGCGTTGGTGAAAACTTGGGGAAATTGGGTTAGTGTCGATGAAGCCAAAGCAGAAATAATACTTGAGTTATCTAATAAAGGGGAATATCACGCTGCCACTGATAACTTAGTTTTTACAAGAAATGAACCAAACGAACCTGTTTTTTTAGGTGCTGAATGGTCTTTTGAACTTTCGGGCAAATCAAAGTGGCAGCACAAATACCCAACCAATTGGAACAAAGATAAAGATTGGTTTTCAGCAGCTTACGGACCATATAGAAGTTTTGAAAAAAGGGCTGTACTCAAATCACATATAAATCAAGACGATATAAAACTATCAGCTCACCTTTCTTGTTTGCAGGATGATTGGGCTTTTGATAGTGTTGAAATGTGGGTGCAAAATCTCCTTACAATGGGGGAGACAGGTAATATCATTAAAGAGTTCGCAGAAAATTTATTAAAAAGTGAAGGCTTATTAAGTGGTGGAACTACCTTTTTAAAAATAGATGAAATTGGGCGTTTGGTGTTCACCACATTTGAAGGTAAAGAAATATATACAGACCAATTAAGTTCTGGTAACAGTTCTAAAGTTTCTATAGCGTTAGATTTGTTTTTTAGATTAGTTTCGGGCTATTCAGAAGGCGATGTTTTAAAATCTATAGCGGAAGGAAAAAGTACAGCCTCTATAAATTTGCCAGGCGTAGTTCTGATAGACGAAATAGATATTCACCTACATCCAAGCGGACAACAAGCAATGGGGCAGTGGTACACTAAACATTTTCCAAACATTCAATTTATTGTTTCTAGCCATAGTCCGCTAATTTGCCGCGCTTGTGGTGAAACAGGAACAATTTGGCGTATTGCGAGCGATAGCGGCAAAACTCGTGTAGAGCAGATTAAAGGCATTGACCGAGATAAATTAGTTTATGGCAACATTTTAGATGCCGTGAGTACAGATTTATTCGGCAAAGGTGCAGATAGAAGCAAAGAAGCAGAAGAAAAGCTAAAAGAGTTGGCAGAACTCAATTTCAAATTTTTGTATGGCAAAATCACGGCAACTGAAGAAGCAAAACGGAAGAAGTTATTACAAATATTCGCAAGCGATGAGAAAAATTGAACCCATTGACATATCAAATACCACAATATCCGCATTGGATAAGCTACAGTCTTCAGTTAATTCTGGTAAAAGTTTTGATGACAGAAAAGATAAAGCCAAGTCGTTATGGTTAAGCAAAAAAAGCACACAAGAGGCAGCATTTACAGAAATTGAAAATAATTTGAAAACTGCAACACTGCCAAATGGAATTTGTCATTATTGTGAATGGAATGAAGCTTCAGAAATAGAGCATATTTTACCTAAAACATATTTTCCAGAACAGGCGTTTATTTGGGATAATTATCTGTACGTTTGTGGAAAATGTAATCGGGAAAAACTAGCACACTTTTGCATTTTTGACCCTGCGGGTAGTGATAATGTACACCAATTACCTAATCCCGTAAAAGGCAGCCCTGCTACACAACCACCAACCACTGATATTTGTTTTATACAATCTCGCTTAGATAATCCAATGGATTATCTTATATTAGACTTCAAGACACTGAGGTTTGTAGAATTGGCAAAATTAGATGAAGCAACTTGTTTATCAAAAAAACGGGATAGGGCAAAAGCAGAACAAACTCTTTCTATTTTGGATTTAAATAGAGCTGTTTTGGAACCTACTCGTAGAAATAGTCTGTCTAACTATAAAATGCATTTGGAATGGGCTTCAAAAATTGTAAAAGCAAGAGAAACAAGAACATTAGCAAATATTTCTAATGTTTTTCAAAGTTGTTTAACATTACCAAACTTCCTTGAACGTAAAAAAGCTTGCTTGGATTTGGTAAAATCAGCTATTCAAAAACACACCTTTGGACACCCCACAGTTTGGAAAGAAATGAAAAGGCAACGCACTTTTTACCCTGACTTAAACCAATGGTTTACAGATTGTCCTGATGCTTTAAATTGGTAAAATCTAAGCCCACAAACAACAAAATGAAAACAACCTATATTTTTCTACTCACGACATCTTTGGCTTATGGGCAAAGCGAGCACGAGCAATTATTGCGCGCTACGGAAAGCTATCTAAAAGGGGATTTTAGCGGGGCGGCGCAAATCTATCAGCAGTTGTCGCTACAAAATCCGACCTCACTCAAAGCCAATTACAATCTGGCCAATACGCTGTATCAACAAAAAAAGTACGATGACGCGCTCAAAGCCTACGAAAATGCTAGCAAATCGGCTCAAACAGATACGGAAAAAGCCCATACTTTCCACAATCTGGGTAATTCTTACCTGCAAAAACAAGATTATCAAAAAGCTGCCGATGCTTATAAAAATGCTCTGCGCGCCAATCCCCAAGATGCGGACACTAAGAATAACTTAGCTTATGCACTCCGCCAAATGCAACAGCAACAACAGCAGCAGCAACAACAAAAACAGCAGCAAAACCAAGATAACCAAAACAACGACGACGAAAAGAAAGACCAAAAACCTGCTCCGCCCAAAGAGGAGAAAAAACCACCCACAGAAGAGGAGAAAATGATGGAGTTGGTGGAGAACGAGGATAAAAATGCTCAGAAAAAGATAAAAGAGCAAGAAGCTAAAAAGAGCAAAAAGGAAATTGAAAAAGATTGGTAATGCTTAGTGTTTAGTTGTTAGTGGTTAGTTTTGGTTTTTATGTGTTGTGTGAATGTCGCTATAAAATAAAAAGGTCTCTTTTCTATTGCAGAAAGGAGACCTTTTTTTATCATTAACAACAGTATTACGTTTTTCTAATATCAAAATCTTCAACCAAGCGCGTAAATAGATACAATTCTTCATAAAACATACAAATCAGTTCAAAATCCAAATTGGGAAAGAAAATATGCGCTTCCAACAGCTCATAAGGTTCATTGATAGCGATATAGAAATGACTATCTTTGAAAGAGACATATATTTTTTTGTGGTGGCGTAGTTTATAATCTAAAATCGTTTGCAGCAGTTTATTACTCAATACGTCTTTATAACGGCTATCTTTTTGCGCATAAACGGCAAACTCGCGCTGAAAATCTGCATTCAATAGCCCTTTGACCTCGCCACCGCCAAATTTGGTGTATTCCTTGATAATGTTTAGATACGTTTGCCATTCGGTACGGGGCAAAATCACAATTCTACCCGTGAAGTTATTTCTAAAATTGGCGTGGAAAAAAATCCCCTTAAACCAATCCACCAACTTCCCCTTTAATACCGAAGGATGATAAATTTCCAACTCGCACAACTCAAACGCCACTTCGCCAATTTTGCCCATAATATAATCTTCTCCCTTATAAATTTGGGGGTTGATAGGGAATATACCAGAGCGCAAAAACGTGTCTTTGGGGATAAATTCTTGGTTGAAATAGTTCAAACTTGGGTCTATAAATTGTAAAATATCATTCACCACCATAGGTTTGAACGTGTGCTTGAAGTCATAAATGCGCGCCCTCACAATATTGATATAAATATAAAAAGGTATCAACATAAAAAAGGTCATAGCGGCTACATTCAGGCTGATAATAAACACAGTCGCGCCTATCAACAACAACGCGAAGAGTATAATCCCCAACATCAACCGCTTGCGCCGCTTCTCCATAGCTACTAGTTTGGCGTGCAAATACTCGTTATAATAGACCCGAAACGCTTTGACATCTTGCATATTTAGGGTAAGTCTTTATACAATTTTATCTTTTTGACAAAATGTTGATATACGATACTTTTTGGGTATAAATGGGCTTGAGTTTTGGCGTTTTGTTGGATAATTTTTCGCTTTTTTAAGAACTTAGGCACTTGCCAAAAGAAACTCCAATGTGCGCGGATGATAGCCCAGATGTTGGCAAACTGTCCCGCAAATAAAAATTTGGCTGATGCTACCCCGTCCAATACCAACCGCAGCCAAACCAACCAAAAAACTCTCGCGCCTGTGGTGTTTTTTAATAACGTAAATAGGCTATTTCTAAAATTTAAGTACGTTTTGCGCGGATTTTCTACCGCCAAAGTGCCCCCGCCTATATGCCAAACTACGGATTGCCCACAATAACCAATTTTCCCCCCTTGCAACTGCAACCTCCAGCATAAATCTATCTCCTCCATATGCGCGAAATAATCGGCATCAAAGCCATTTGCAGCGTGGAAAGCCTCTTTTTTGATAAATAAAGCTGCACCTGTAGCCCAAAATATATCGCAATTATCCTCGTATTGCCCCTTGTCTTCTTCCAATTCGGCAAAAATACGCCCGCGACAGAACGAATAAACCCACTTGTCCAATAGTCCCCCGCCCGCGCCTGCGGCTTCAAAATAATTTCTGCGTTTATAATCTAAAATTTTCGGCTGCAATGCTACCCAATCAGGCTGCTGTCGCCACGCTTCCATCGCCTTTTCCAACCAAGAGGGGCTAACTTCCACATCGGAATTTAACAACATATAGACATCGGCGGGTATATTCCGCGTTAGTAGTGCTTCGTTGTAACCGCCCGCATAGCCGCGATTTTCATCCATTGTTATCAAATACCTACCCGTTTCGTTTGTGGTTGGTTGCGTATCGCTATAATTTATAAAACCTTCTTCAGCCAAAAAATGCCGACTTGCATCAGTAGAAGCATTGTCGGCTACGTATAAATCCCAGTTTGGGTATTGAGTTTGGTATAAAAAGGGTAGAAATTGTTTTAAATAGCCTACTCCGTTATAGTTTAATATCACTACCGCTATACGCGGGGTTTGGTTTTGCATTATTTTATAAATTTTTTTTGGAATATAATAACCGCTAAAAACTTCTATTGCCCGATTTGTAAATGTTTTCTATAATTTCTACCACTTTCATCCCCTCTATGGCGTTGGTCGTGATAGGTGCTAACCCTTGCAAGACCTTTACCACGTTATCTATCAGGTAAACGTGATTGGCTGCCGAACCTTTGTAAGTGCCGTAATCGTTGGGCGGGTTGGACGGGGGCAAGTTGGGCATTTGATAGTCTTTAATATGGCAATATTCTACCTCGTTCATATATTGTCCGCCTACTTTTACCGAACCGTTTTGGGCTATTATGGTTAATGAACTTTCCAAGTTTTGGGCATACACGGCGGTAGAAAATTGCAAACTACCAGCCCCCCCACGCCTGAAGCTAAAATTGACGTTGCCGCTGTCCTCAAACTCCGTGCTGTGTTGGTGGTTGAAGTTGAAAAATTGGGCTTGTATCTGCTCTATATCCCCAAACAACCAGTACAACATATCCACAAAATGCGAAAATTGGGTGAATAACACCCCGCCGTCCATATCCAAACGGCCTTTCCAAGCGCAAGATTTGTTTTGGTTCAGATAATATCTATCATCTCTATTCCAAAAGCATCTAATTTGTACCGTATAAATCTGCCCCAAATGCCCCTGTTCTATAAGCGTTTTGAGCCATTGCGCGGGGGGAGAGTAGCGGTTTTGCATCACACAAAACACTTGCCGCCTATGTAATAGGGCTTCATAAATAATCGCCTCGCAATCCGCGCGTTTCAACGCCATTGGTTTTTCACAAACTACGTGTTTGCCCGCGCGTATGGCTGCTATGCTGTGCAAAGCGTGCAAGCCGTTGGGGGTGCAAATACAAACTACATCCACTTGAGTTTCTGCGTTCAATAGCTGGTTTATATCTGTATAAAAAGGCACATTGTACGCACTTTGTAGGGATTGGTTTATATCGCAAACGGCTATCAATCGCGCATTGGTTTGTTTTTGGATAATATCAACGTGTCTTTTGCCAATATGTCCCAAACCAATTACGGCAAAACCTATATCGCTGTTCATTAGTTGTTAGTGATTAGTTGTTAGTGGTTAGTTGTTGATTTTATTTTAATTTTTTATTGGCTAAACCTTCAAGGTTTCTAAAACTTTGAAGGTTTAGCCAACCTGCTACATACTCAACAACAAGCAATTTAATAAAAATATATAGTAGTCAGCGGTTGACAAGCAGTAGTCAGGGCACAGACAAGTAGTAGTCAGGGCACAGACAAGTAGTAGTCAGGGCACAGACAAGTAGTAGTCAGGGCACAGACAAGTAGTAGTCAGGG
>Ga0075154_10002232_pt1 | contig 12815 bp, 7 predicted proteins | sample JI71714BDNA_FD_70965 | JGI IMG/M metagenome (GOLD analysis project Ga0075154, IMG submission 70965) | Wastewater effluent complex algal communities from Wisconsin, to seasonally profile nutrient transformation and Carbon sequestration -... | ecosystem: Engineered > WWTP > Effluent > Algae... | reverse complement strand
AACAGTCCTACTTTTGAGCAAGAAATATCTCGGTTTAAGTTGGGAGACATTTTGCTAACTCGCATTGCACCTCTGACAGATAACTCCTGGATACTATCGGGCCCTCCCATACCGATGGGGAAATTGGGTAAGCCGAAATTGGCAGTGGCGATCGGCAATTTTAAGCAGAATTACAAAAATCAACTCTACAGCGATGCGCCGGAATTGTTAGAGCAAGCTTGGAGTTCCGTAGAACAGTACCACAAGGATTTTACGGATTTTTTTGGTAGCGATGAATTGACTCTATCGGGATATCATCTCAATAAAAAACTGGCAGAATTTCAGGAAGTAATTACTAAAAAACGCTTAACTGACGCAGGCTTGGACGAAACCAAGTCTCTCGCCGAGATAGTGGAAGATGCGGGAATGGATCGAGAACAAGTCAAAGCAGCAGCGATCGCAGCTAGCGGTGCCGATGCCCAAGTAGTTGAAGTGGCGATCGACAGTAATGCTAACTCAAAAATGGTCATGCCTAAAGTCGAATTGCCCGATCGCTTCAAAAAGGCTGAACAGGTTACAGCACTTTCTCATCCCCGCTGGGGCCAAACATTTTTATCCACCTATACTCAATTTACCGCCATCCTAGCGGCAGCAGACTTGGCTAGCATCCCCGATGCGCAAAAGTTGGTTCGCAACTATTTAGAAGATCCAGCTATTAATGCTGGGATTTGGCATCGGCTAGCTAAATTTGACTCTGCAAAATTAGAACAAGTGTTGCAAACATTTTTGGAACGGCCTGATTTTCAGATCGATCGGGATTTAGATCCCTTGCTGCAAGAATTCAAAAAACCCTTAGAACCGGAATTGCCGGAAATAGCCAGCGTTCCCCAGCACCTGCACAATTTATTCCAGGAAGCTTTAGGCGAAGTCCATAAGTCAAAATCCAAACCCCAGGACAAAAAGAAAACCTCCAAGGGCTTTAAATCCTGACGGTGCAACACGGCGGCACTACCCCTACAAAATGATCTTTTTGGTGAGAATCAAACAGCCCTGCTTTTGTGCGGGGCGATACCCCGTCATTGTCCCGATCCCTGGGCATCCTACGTAAGTCCTGTTAATATTTGGTGACTCAGGTGGAATTCAAGCTTGAACAATCACAACTATTCTCAGTAATCTAACGGATCAAAAGATTTTTGTGAGCGATCGAACCGATTGTCAATCTGTATCATCCCGGACAGATTAGTATCGCAATTGCATCTCTACGGCTGATTTTCAAGATTTATTTCTATTGCCACTTGACTCAAATTAGGTGCTATGATACTTCCCATAATCAAACAATAACCTTCATAAGTTTCCACAACAACTACAATGATGCAAAATGTCTTGAAACAGTTGCAACACTTGCATGGAACGATCGCGCAACTACCTGTAGAGCAACAACAGATTTTCGCCAGCAATTTCGAGCAGTTGTCCGCATCTTTACAAGAATTGGCTGCGGAGTTTGAGTCGCTTTTATCATCGAAAACAGATAAAATAAACTTAGAAAAAATTAACCGTAACTTAGAGATTAAATTTAGGGAACAAGCTGCTACTCTGAGAAATTTAGATCGGCAGTTAGAAAGAAGCCAAATGCTTTACAAAAGAGTGAGTCAGGCCCTCACTAAAGGAGAAGCTAGACTACAAACTCTCCTGCGAAACTCTTCCGACTTAATCGCAATTCTCGAAGCAGATGGACGGATTCGAGAACAAAGTTCCATCGCATTAGAGCGAATTTTAGGCTACAATCCCGAACAAAGAATTGGCAAATTTCCAGAAGATTTACTCCACCCAGACGATGCACCTATTTGGCAAGCCTATTTGGCCCAATTACTCAAACACCCAGGGATTGCACCGCCTTTAGAATATCGGAAACGCCACGCTAACGGTTCTTGGGTGTATTTAGAAGTGATTGGTAACAATTTACTTCACGATTCCAGTATCAACGGCATAGTGATCAATTCCCGCGATATCACAGAGCGCAAGCTCTCCGCCGCAGCCCTGGAAAAATCGCAAAAGCAAATCGTTAATATCTTAGAAAAGATTACAGATGGTTTTTTCACTCTCAACAGCAATTGGCAGTTTACCTACGTCAACCAAAAAGCAGAGCAGTGCTGGCAAAAAAACCGCGAACAACTTATAGGTAAAAATATTTGGGAGGAGTTTCCCGCTACCGCCGAGACCATTTTTTCCCAGCAGTTTTACCGCTCGGTAGCCGAGCAAGTGAATGTTAAATTTGAAACCTATTATCCGCCACTAAATGCTTGGTTTGAAATAGAGACTTATCCGTCAGATGAAGGTTTATCGGTGTTCTTTCAAGATATAAGCGATCGCAAAAAAGCCGAAGCAGCCCTGCGAGCATCAGAATCCCGCTACCGTATTATATCGGAAATCACCTCCGAATTTGCCTATGCTTTTCAAGTATTGCCCGATCGGACCTGGCTCTGCGAATGGATGACTGAAGCGGTGACTAATATTACGGGTTATACTAAAGAAGAAATCAGAACGTCCGGCGGTTTACAATTCCACTGCATTCATCCCGACGATGTAGAAATGTTATTGGAACAAATGCAGTTTCGTGTATCGAGTGGCAAGGAAGTTAGCGAGTATCGAATTATCACAAAATCCGGTGAAATCCGGTGGATTTGGGATTGTCGGCAAGTGGTGTGGGATGAAGTAGAAAAGCGCGTTGTGGGCATTTATGGTGCTTGTCAGGACATCACCAAACATAAGTTAGCCCAGGCTAAATTGTGCGAAACCAATCAAGTTTTACAAGGTTTAATGAAAGCTTTGCCCCTACCCGTTGTCGGGGTTGATACTAATGCCTTGGTGACGGTGTGGAATCCCGCGGCGGAGCGAGTTTTCGGCTGGAAAGAGTCTGAGGTTTTGGGGGAGCTGTTGCCCATTGTTCCAAGCGATGGAAACGTAGATTTTCATGCCATGTTTGACTCGGAATTGGCGGGGGAAAGTCAAGTTGCTAGGGAATGTCGGCGACGACGGAAAGACGGCTCATCCATTGATATGTCTCTGTGGAGTGTACCGATGCGAGATGCTCAGGGTTTGATTTCTGGGAGTATCAAGATATTTTCGGAGATTTCCGAAGCAAATGGCAGCGAAGAAACTGTCGGGCGATTGCTATCTCGCAAAGATAAACTAGAGCCATTTTGGGCCCGTTATGTCAACCTGCCTACAGGCATTAAAAACTTACAAACAATTTGAAATTTTTGTGAGGTGGGCTATAATCTTGACCCAAAATATTGTAAAATTGGCACCGGTGCATTTGTGTTTTGCAAATATAGCAATCCTAAATCATTTGCGAATTTCTTACTCCCTCCCCTTCATAAGGGGAGGGTTGGGGTGGGGTAAAAAACTTTACGACTCATTAGACATCTCCTAAAAAGATTCTAGAAGCATTGCCCTATATGGACAAAAACCTAATTTTGGGAGATGTCTATTTAGGACTGCTATATATTCCTAGGGGCGAAGCATCACCGCTGTAAACCTCTGGTTATCATTAATAAATTGTCTGCGGTCATGCTAGAGCATCGTACAAAATCGGGATGCTCCCGTTGGCACTCCTAGGGCGTATTTTCAAACTACTCCTTAAGATTTAGATCCCCCTAAATCCCCCTTAAAAAGGGGGACTTAAAGACTCTTTCCCCCCCTTTTTTAAGGGGGGCTGGGGGGGGGATCTTTGGGTTTGAAAACACGCCCTAGCCCGCGCCTCGCATCAAATTTGAATAGATATAGTTTAATCTTTAACTTGTCGAACAGCCATCCGTTGTAGCGGCAGACTGAGGATGCTGGAAACAGTCAACAAGTAAGAAAGAACCGTCGTCAGCTTTAGGGTAGCAAGCAACCAGTGGTCTTCTGACAGGGGCATCTTGAGCCCTAGGACAGAGATGGAGTAGACTATAGAGTACAGAAAACTCATCTTCATCAGCATTTCTTCATTTAATGTGCGATCGTCCGTGGGCCCAGAGTGGCGATCGCCCAGCAGGACTAGACCGGCAATAGAAGCGACAAAAGAAACCATGACCAGATAGTCGTGCAGGCTAAGCTCAACCATTTTCCAACTTCCTTGTTATCCTACTTTTTAGAATCAAACCTCAGTCTAAAGGATCTGTTTTCTGCTACCTAGCAATAGTTACAAATTGACACAGCCACATTTACAAATCTTTATGAAAACTAATCGCGATCGACAGCCACACCGTTTAGTCAGCAGAAAAGGACAATTCGCCCTGAATGTGGTTAGGCTAGGCTTACCTCGCCTGCATTTGGCCGACCTTTACCACGGACTCCTAACTCTTTCTTGGCCAAAATTTTTTATTTTGATTGGTCTGCTTTATGTGATTACAAATTCCTTATTTGCCTTAGCTTATTTAGCAGGAGGAAATTGCATCGCCAATGCTAGACCTGGTTCTTTCCCAGATGCCTTTTATTTCAGCGTGCAAACAATGGCTACCATCGGCTATGGTTCCATGTATCCGCGCACGGATTATGCTAATACCATAGTTGCGATCCAAGCATTTTTTGCTTTGTGGGGAGTGGCGATGGTGACGGGACTTGCTTTTTCGAGATTTTCTAAGCCGACAGCTAGAGTTATATTCAGTCGCGTCGCTGCGATCGCTCCTTTTAACGGTGTTCCGACTCTCATGTATCGCACTGCAAATCAGCGCTTCAATCAAATTTTAGAAGCACAGCAACGAGCTACTTTGATTCGCGATGAGGTAACATCGGATGGCGATTATATGCGGCGTTTTTACGATTTGACTTTGGTGCGAAGTCAGTCTCCAATTTTTGCGTTAACTTGGACGGTGATGCACGTAATTGATGAGAATAGTCCTCTCTACAAACTTAGTGCCAAGGACTTGATCGAGCAGCAAGCTGAAATTGTAATTACGCTAACGGGTATTGATGAAACCGTATCCCAAACTATTCATGCTCGCCATTCTTTTGTCGCTTCGGAAATTCTCTGGAATATGAAGTTTGTAGATATCATATCGAGAACTCCACAGGGAAAACGGGTAGTTGATTATACTTGTTTCCATGAGGTCAAGCCTATTGAAGATAAGTTGTAGGGGCTCACAGGCCCCGTGGTTGCCCCGCTTATGCTGGGGTAGGCACAGGGGCACTACCCCTACAAATCCTCATGAATGATTTACGATCGCCCAAAGTATTAAAATAGATAAAAGACTCCTGGTACTATGCGAATAATTCATACTGCTGATTGGCACTTAGGACGACGTTTTCGAGGCATTGACCGCACTCCCGAAATTGCGATCGCCCTGGAAGAAATTTTGCAGGCCGCCAAAACCTGGGATGTGGATGCTGTGCTCATCGCTGGGGACATTTTCGATGTACCCAATCCCACTGCTTATGCCGAACGCATTGCTTATCATTTTTTCTGTGAATTGCAAGCGGCGGGAATTCCAGCCATTGCGATCGCCGGGAATCATGACTCGGCATCCCGGATGGACAGCATTGCTCAATTGCTTTCCCTCGCCGGAGTTCGTGCTTTGGGTAAACCCAGGCGATCGGCTGATGGTGGCACAATTCATCTTAACACAAAAAGTGGCAAACTTTGCGTGGGAGCCATGCCTTTTGCTTCGGAACAAAAGCTATTAGATGCTAATGCCTTGTGGGAATCTAACGATGGCGAATTCCGAAAAGATTACCGAGAAATGGTAGCAGATTTACTACAAAACTTAACTCAGGATTTTCGAGACAATACTGTGAATATGCTCCTGGGACACATGAGTATTGATGGCGCTAGATTAGCTAAATCTGAAGTCGGTTATTACACGCGAGAAAAATACCTGCTTTCACCCCAAACCCTGCCTGGGGAAGCTCAATATATCGCCCTCGGACACATCCACATCCACCAGCGCCTAGCCCATAATTCTCCTGCTTATTATTCGGGTTCTTTGATTCAGTTAGACTTTGGAGAAGCGGGACAAGAAAAAGGATTTTGTTTGATTGAAGTAGAGCCGGGAAGTCAGCCCAAAGTGGAATTTAAACCTGTGACTTGCCATAAGCCCTTAAAAGTGCTTCAATGTCATTATGACAATCTAGATCAAACTCTAGAAGCTCATCGCTATCATCCCGGTTTTTTGAAAGTAATTGTTGAAATAGAAAGTCCACAAATCGGACTTGCCGATCGAGTGCGCCAAATCTGTTCTCAAGCGCTGTTAATTGAACCGCGCTACCCAGAATCATTCCTAGAATCCACAGACATCACTCACATCGATCCCAATAATTTCGATCCAGCAGCCGAATTCTGCAATTATTATCAACATCGATTGGGAACCACACCCCAACCAGTAGTCTTGAAAGAATTTGATAATTTGTACAAAAAGTTTAAGGAAAAAGTTAATACTTAAATAATTGTGTAACTCCCTTACCATGATTTTTATGGTAACGAGTAAAAGTCCCAAATCCCAAATCTAAAATTAGTATGCGTCCACTTGAACTTTCGATCGAAGGATTTACCAGTTTCCGCAACGAACAGCGTTTGGATTTTTCTGAACTGGATTTATTTGCAATTACTGGTCCTACCGGTGCCGGTAAATCTTCCTTGCTAGAGGCGATGACTTACGCTCTTTTTGGTACGACAACTCGTAGCGGAAAACAAGTAAGTGATTTAGTAAGTCAAGGGAGCGAAAATTTAAAAGTTCAGTTGCGTTTTGTCGTGGGTTCCTCCCAGTATCGGGTGACTAGGAAGTGGCGCTACCGTCCTAAATCTGCTGAAACTAAGGTGATTTTGGAAAGTTGGCAACAGGGTGAATGGGAAACTTTAGAAACCAGTATTGTTGCTGTTCAAAAAATTATTGAACAGATTTTGGGAATGGATTTTGATACTTTTACACGAGCGATTATCCTACCTCAAGGTAAGTTTGATGAATTCATTAAGGGTGATAAATCCAAACGTCGGGAAATTTTGCGACAGTTAGCGGGATTTGAGATTTTTGAGCAGATGCGGAAGGAAGCAACTGAACTGGCGAAGTTGTTGAAACAAGAGCGGGAAATGGTGGAACGTCAGTTAGTTGAGTTGAGCGCCCCCATAGCCGAGGAATTAACGCAAAAGCGATCGCAACTGACGAGCTTAGAGCGGCAATTGCCAGAATTGGAACAGGAGTATATTAAATTACAAAAGGCTCTAGAGGAAGAAGAACAACTATTTTTACAAATCAGAAAACTGGAGAGTTTGCAACAGCAATTAACTCAATTAACAGCTAATTCTCAAGGGATAATAGTGCTGACGCAGCGCCTGGAAAAGTCGAAGACAGCCAATAATTTACAGCCAGATTGGGCTTTGGTTCAACAAGCTCGCGGACAATATGTCACCGCAGAAAATAATGCTAAGTTGGCGCAAGAAAAATTAATCAAATCTCGCTCGGAATTAGCAGCCCAACAGCAGCAACTAGATGCGGCAAAAGGTAGACAAAAGGAAATAGCAGTTAACATTAAAGCGCGTGAAGATGCTCTGGCTACTGCCAAAGTATATGAAGAACAACGCTGTCAATTAGAAAAAGAAGTGGCGATGGTTCAAAAAAAGGTACAGGAAAAATTGCGTAATTTAAAAGTAGCAGAAAAAGAGCTGGAAGCTGCTAATCATAAAATGCAAACTTCTGGCTTCCTGCTTACTCAAACAGTCGCACTGATGCAACAGTTTTCGGCGGGGGGAAAATATTTGGAAAAGTTGCAGCAAGCATCACCTTTATTGATCGAATTTCAGTTATTACAAAAACAGGCAAAAAATCAACAGCAACAGTTAAATAAAACTGTTACGGAACGGCAAAATCTCCAAGAGAATTATAGTCTGGCTTCTGAGAAATTAGCAGTAGCAGAAGTTAAGCTGAAAAAGTGCGTTGAGGAGTTAGAAGCAGCGGAAGTAGCTAATGCGGAAGCTGCGGATTTAGAGCGGGTGGCTGCTGTCAGAATGTCCTTGAATGCCGGGGATATGTGTCCGGTATGTGGGGGGGTACATCCTGAGAGCGATCGCCTGCCCTATATAGCCAACTCAAAGATTGTCGATCTCGCTCCTTTCCGTGAAAAAATAGCTACATCCACTCAGATTGTTAAGGTGATTCAACTAGCGACAAGTGAAGCTAAAAGCTCTCTTTTAGCCAGTGAAAAAAAGGAGGCGGAAATTGCTCAGGGATTAAAAGAAAATCTGAAGATAGTGACAAAAATACAGGAAAAAATTAATGAGATAATGGATGCTTCTGACTGGGAAGCTGCTAAATTGCAGCAGGAGTTATTAAGTTTAAAAGAGAGCGATCGCCAATATCGAGAAACTGAACAACAGTTTCAACAAGCATCAATTGAATATGAAAAAAATCAACAATTATTGACTTTTTTAGAATCGACAACAGCAGCGAAACAAGAAGACTATCAAAATGCGATCGTCGAAGCCGACCTCCGACAGCAGCAGTTACGAAATTGCGCCAATGCGCTTTATCGAATTACGGAAGATCGACCTTACGATAATTTAGCAAAATCTCTAGAACAAGACAAACAAAACTTAGAAACCTTGCTCAAATCCGCAGAAAATGATTATCAAAAGGCTTATGCTAATACAATTCAAGCCATAGAAATACATAAACAAGCCACCACGATGCTGGAAGCAGCTATTACCCAAAAACAGGAAATTAACGGAGATTGGCAAAAAAAACTAACCGAGGCTAATTTTACAGAAGATACTTTTGTCGCAGCAGTTGTCCCACCGAAAAAACAATCTACCTGGGAAAGTGCCATTCGCGACTATCGGGAATCCAAAATCCAGTTAGAGACCAGGGAAAAAGACTTGAACGAGCTGATTGCAGGCAAGACTACTAATGAAAATATCCTAGCACAGATGCGATCGGCAAAATATGCCACCCAAGAAAACTTAAAACAAGCTAACAACAACCGTGCCGAACTATTAGTTTGGATTAAAGTCGCCGAAAAAAATCTCGAACAAGCCGAAAGACTGTCGCAGCAAATCATCAACTTAACAGAACAAGAGCAAACTTATCACACCTTAGCCAACAATCTCAAAACCAACGAATTTCAATCCTACATCTTAGAACATTTAGAATCAGAATTAGTCGGCAGCGCCACCTTAATTTTACAAGAATTAACCGAGAATCGTTACACACTAAAAATCCAAGAGGGCGAATACTGGGTAGCAGATAATTGGAATGGTGGGGAAGCCAGACGAGTGCGAACACTTTCCGGTGGCGAAACCTTTGCTACTTCCTTATCAATGGCCTTAGCTTTGTCGGAAAAGCTGTCTCAAGGTGCTCACTTAGGTAGTTTGTTTCTAGATGAAGGATTTGGCACTTTAGATGCAGAAACTCTCGAAAGTGTTACCCTAATCTTAGAATCTTTGCGGCAACAAGAAAGGCTAATTGGAGTCATTACTCATGTTCGAGGATTGGGAGAAAGATTACCAGCACAGGTGAAAGTTTACAAATCTCCAAAAGGCTCTAGAATTGAAGTAAAAAAACTTTAAAAATCGGAAAGTTCGGCGACGGATAACACATCAAAAAAACCAATATTATATGAAAATCAACCCCACTAGAATGGAATCCGTACAGTCGCCAATTATTCCTGTTGTCGGCGAATTAATCCGCCAAAATCCCGGAACCATATCTTTAGGACAAGGCGTAGTTGCTTACAATCCACCGCCACAATCCTTTGCAAAAATTCCCGAATTTCTCGCAAATCCCGACAATCACAAATACAAAGCTGTGGAAGGAATTCCAGCGCTACAGGATGCCATAGCAACCAAACTAAAAGCAGACAATGGTATTGAAATTAATCGCCACAATTCCATTGTGGTGACAGCAGGTAGCAATATGGGATTTATCAATGCTATTCTTGCTATCACGGTGGCGGGAGATGAAGTGATTATTCAATCACCCTATTACTTCAATCATGAAATGGCGATTATCATGGCAAATTGCCGTCCCGTCATCGTAGCCACTGATGAAAATTATCAACTAAATTTGGATGCAATTAAAACCGCAATTACTGACAAAACGCGAGCCATTGTCACGATTTCACCAAACAACCCAACCGGCGTAGTCTATAGTACCGAATCACTCCGGGAAGTGAACGAGCTTTGTCGCCAACACAACATTTATCATATCAGTGATGAAGCCTACGAATATTTTACCTATGACGGGGTTAAACACTTTTCACCTGCTGCTTTTCCCCATAGCAGCGAACATACAATTTCCCTGTTTACCCTTTCCAAAGCCTACGGTTTTGCTAGTTGGCGAATTGGGTACATGGTAATTCCAGAAAACTTATTAGTTTCTGTTAGGAAAATTCAAGATACAATTCTGATTTGTCCCCCAGTAATTTCCCAGTATGTCGCCTTGGGAGCCTTGCAAGGGGGGCGAGAATACTGCGATAATTATGTCAGGGCGATCGCCTCCGTGCGACAACTCGTATTACAGGAACTCAATCACCTGGAAAACTACTGTACAATTTCGACGGCTGCGGGAGCTTTCTACTTTTTCTTGAAAATTGATACCCAAATCGATACAATGGAATTAGTGGAAAAATTAATTCGCGAATACAAAGTGGCGGTGCTTCCTGGCACAACTTTTGGTATGGAGAATGGTTGCTATTTACGCATCGCCTTCGGTGCCCTGGATTCAGAAACCTGTGTCGCAGGAATTAGCAGATTAGTTACAGGTTTGAAAACAATTTTAGGAGCATAAAAAATGGTAGCAACTAATGTGAATCCCACTACAAAATCTCAGGAATTAACGGCATCCAAACTGGCTGAATTGCGGGTGTTCATGGCAGAGCATAACTTGGATTGCTATTTCGTTTCAGCGGTGGACGAACACTTGAATTTATCCGTTGCACCAGCTAAGCAAAGACGAGCTTGGATTAGTGGGTTTACTGGTTCCGCCGGCGATTTGTTGGTGGGTAAGAATTCGGCTTGGTTGTTTGTGGATTCCCGCTACTATGAACAAGCAGAATTGCAAATCGATCCGGGACTAATGGAAATATGTAAACTGGGTTTAGAAGGTCATTTAAATTTAAGTGAAACTTTAGAAAAACTAGCAGCAGAATCGACAGCGACTCAACCTAAATTGCGTTTAGGTTTCGATCCATTTACTCTGTCGGCGGAGTCTTATCAAAATTGGCAGAGTAAATTGACGCAGGCGGGAATTGAACTGATACCAGTATCGGATAATTTAGTAGACAAAGTGCGATCGCACAATCTAGCACAAACAGCAGAAACTTTAGCGGCCATTGACGAATCTCCCCTATTTAGTTTACCTGTATCCCTGACTGGAGAAAGCACGGAACAAAAATTAATCAGAGTCAGGGAAGCGATGAAGCAAGCAAATATTGATGTGCTACCGATTACCAACCTCAATCAAATAGCATGGCTGTTCAATCTCCGAGGCTCGGATATTCCTAACATTCCGATTTTTATATCCTATGCTATTGTCACTGCCAATATAGCTTTTTTGTTAACTAACCCCCAGCGAGTTGCAGCAGAAGTTAAGCAAGAATTGCCTGGGGATGTAACTTTACTACCCTACGCAGAATACCAGTCTACTTTAGAAAAGTGTGTCAGTGCGCTCCAACCAATTAGAGTGCTTTTAGACCCCAAACATACTACAGCAGGGACCTATCAGTTAATCTTAAACCAGCAAAAAGTACAGAAAGATGCTGTGGAAATAGTTTTTCAGACTAATCCCATCGAAGGGATGAAAGCTCGGAAAAATCCTGTGGAAATCGAGCAGATGAAAGCTGCAAACTTCAAAGCAAGTAAAGCTAAAACTCTGACTTTTAAGTGGTTGACAGAACAACTTGAAAATGGTAGTATATTAACGGAATTTGATGTCAAAGAAACCGTCGAAAGGTTTTATCAGCAGGAAACAGACTTTCAGACTTTAAGTTTTAGAACGATCGCCGGTGCGGGAGTCAATAGCTCGATCGTGCATTACGGCACTCCCAGTCCAGAAGTGAGGCTGCAACCAGGGGAACTACTGTTGCTGGACTCAGGAGCGCAATATTTAGGGGGTACAACGGATGATACCAGAACTGTGGCGATCGGAGAACCAACGGCGCTACAAATAGAACACTACACGACGGTTTTGATGGCACATATTAACTGTGCAATGCAGCAATTTCCCAAGGGGACAACCGGTGCGCAATTAGATGCGATCGCCCGTGGTGTATTATGGCAACAACAACTGGACTACGGACACGGGACTGGGCACGGAGTCGGGGCATTTTTAGCCGTTCACGAAGGGCCAAACGGTATCAGCAAATCGGTACAATACGCCCTAGAACCGGGGATGGTAACTAGCATAGAACCGGGATATTATCAACCGGGATGGGGCGGAATTCGCATCGAAAATCTCTATGTTGTCAGAGAAATGGGGTCAAATAATGATACGGTTTGGTATGGGTTTGAACCGCTGACCTATATTCCCTTTGACCGGAAATTGATTAATGTCGATCGACTGTCACAGACCCAACTGGCATGGTTAAATAAATATCATAGTGCGGTAGTGGAGAAGCTGGCAACGGTGTGCGATACAGCAACTGTGGAGTGGTTAAAAAAAGCCACCGCAATCTAATTTGCAGTTAGTTAATTTGTAGGGTGCGTCGCTGGGGGAAATGGACTCGAATGTGGTGATTGACTGATGGCGACGCACCTTACTTGCGTCGCCAGATTGTGTTTACCAGGTATACAGGGAATTCGTGCGATCGCACAATTAGTCCTGAAGGGAAACATGAAGAATCGCAACATTAACCTCAAGGGCTCGCGCGAG
>Ga0075154_10002227_pt1 | contig 12831 bp, 8 predicted proteins | sample JI71714BDNA_FD_70965 | JGI IMG/M metagenome (GOLD analysis project Ga0075154, IMG submission 70965) | Wastewater effluent complex algal communities from Wisconsin, to seasonally profile nutrient transformation and Carbon sequestration -... | ecosystem: Engineered > WWTP > Effluent > Algae... | reverse complement strand
ATGAAATCCGTTGGCGAAGTAATGGGTATCGGACGTTCCTTTCAAGAGGCCCTGCAAAAAGCATGTCAGTCGCTCGAAATCGGACGTAACGGTTTGGGTGCCGACGGACGTGAATTGACCAACCGTGACGAAATTTTACATAGCCTGGAAAACGCAAGCTGGAACCGGGTTTTTCATGTGTATGATGCCATAAAGCTTGGCATACCGATTTCTTCCATCTTCAAAGCTACCAAGATTGATAAGTGGTTTTTGTATCAGATTGAAGAATTGGTGCAAATTGAAAACACCATTTCAGAATACACAATTGATACGCTGCCCCGAGATTTACTCTACATCGCGAAGCAAAAAGGATATGGCGACCGGCAGATTGCCCATTTGCTCAATTGTCTTGAAAGCCAAGTGTATAAAAAGCGCGAGGAGCAGAAAATTCAACGCGTTTATAAACTCGTAGATACTTGTGCTGCTGAATTTGAGGCACTTACGCCGTATTATTATTCTACTTTCGAAGACGAGAATGAAAGTAAGGTAAGCGATAAAAAGAAAGTGGTCATTCTGGGTAGTGGCCCTAACCGCATCGGTCAGGGAATAGAGTTTGACTATTCCTGTGTTCACGGAGTGATGGCGGCCAAAGAATGTGGTTATGAAACCATCATGATTAACTGTAATCCCGAAACGGTATCAACCGATTTTAATACGGCCGATAAATTATATTTCGAACCGGTGTTCTGGGAACATATATATGATATCATCAAGCTGGAGAAACCCGAAGGCGTGATTGTGCAATTGGGTGGTCAAACGGCTCTCAAATTGGCCGAAAAACTTCACCGGTATGGCATCAAAGTAATCGGCACTTCATACGATTCACTTGATTTGGCCGAGGATCGTGGGCGTTTTTCTAATCTATTGAAGGATCTTGAAATTCCATATCCTAAATTCGGAACGGTTACCACAGCCGATGAGGCACTCGACCTGGCAAAAGAACTCGGATTCCCGCTCTTGGTAAGGCCGTCCTATGTATTGGGCGGACAAAAGATGAAAATCGTTATCAATAATGATGAGCTGGAAGCCCATGTGATTGACCTTTTCCATCATTTTCCCGGAAACCGTGTTCTCCTGGATCATTTCCTTGAACGTACCATTGAAGCGGAAGCGGATGCCATCTGCGACGGTGAAAATGTAATGATTATCGGTATCATGGAACATGTTGAACCGGCGGGCGTACACTCGGGCGACAGTTATGCGCTCCTGCCATCTTTCACCCTCGGTGATTTGGTAATTACTCAAATTCGTGAATACACCGAGCGGATTGCCAAAGCTTTGAATGTAAAAGGGTTAATAAACGTTCAATTTGCCATAAAACATGATAAAGTGTACGTTATTGAGGCCAATCCGCGAGCTTCGCGTACCGCGCCTTTTATTGCCAAAGCATACGGTCAGCCTTATGTAAACTGGGCAACCAAGGTTATGTTGGGCGAAGCCAAGATTTCTGATTTTAATTATGACCCCAAATTAGAGGGTTATGCCATAAAGGTGCCTGTATTCTCTTACGATAAGTTTCCGGATGTGCAGAAAGAACTGGGTCCCGAAATGAAATCTACCGGAGAGTCGATTTACTTCATTAAAGATCTGCGCGACAAGTTCTTCAGAGAGATTTATGCCCAGCGGAACCTCTTCTTAAGTAAATAGTGAGGGGTATGATAGGCGTAATCAAAACCATCTTTTTTCTGCTTGTCTTTTTTTATGTTGCCCGTTTTATAAGCCGTGTACTGGTTCCATTTTTTCGGGCAGTTACGGATATTAACCAACGACAGAAACAGTCGGAACGGGAGCAATCTTTTGTTCAGTACACAGAAAAAAAGAAAGTGAAAAATAAGCCTTCAGACGATGATGGTGAGTATGTAGACTATAAAGAGGTGAATTAGGCCGCTTGTATTGCAGCGGTTTTTCGTTCGTAATGGAACTTTTCTTTACTTTGTTTTGATTTCTTCAATTTTTATGAAAAAGAATACGGAACTGTATATCGGATTGGCTGTAGGATTTGTAATCTGCCTGATTATTTCCATCATTTTTGTTTTTCCGGTGTTTAAAGGAAAAGAATTGAGTCAGGGAGATATCACCCAATATAAAGGCTCAGCCCAGGAAATTAAGACTTACGCTGAGCAGGGTGAGCAAATTTTATGGACAAATTCCATGTTCAGCGGGATGCCGGCTTACATGGTTTCAACTAAATATAAAGGGAATATTTTTTCGGCGGTACACGGTTTTTTCAGAACCTTTTTGCCTCATCCGGTATCACTCATCTTTTTGATGATGATTAACTTTTTTATTCTGCTGCTGGCCATGCGGGTTGACCCCTGGTTGTCCTTAGGCGGTGCCGTGGCCTTTGCTTTTTCAACCTATTTTATTGTCATACTTGCCGCGGGTCATAATGCTAAAGTTGATGCCGTAATGTGGTTGCCGGGGGTATTGGCGGGTATTTATCTGGCGTATCGCCGAAATCTCTGGATCGGTGCTGCCGTTTTTGGATTTTATTTGGTGATGGAACTCAAGGCTTCACACCCGCAAATGGCCTATTATTTTGCTTTTTTAGCTATCGCATTTGTTATCACAGAGGCTGTTGGCCTTGCTTTAGAAGGGAAGTTTTTTCACTTTGCTAAAGCGTCGGCACTTCTTGGGCTTATGGCGATGTTGGCGATAGGAGCAAACTGGTCTTACTTAAAAACAACCAGCGATTACTCTAAATACAGTATCCGCGGAACTTCTGAGCTTACAGCCAATGCATCGAACAAAACAAAAGGATTGGATCGTGATTATGTAACCCAGTGGAGCAACGGTATTGACGAAACTTGGACTTTGCTGGTGCCCAATTTCAAAGGCGGAGAATCGGCCGATATTTCTAAAAATAAAACTGCGGTTAAGGCCTTGAAGCCCAATGAGAAAAAAATGCTTCAGGGTAATGCCTATTTTGGCGACCAGCCGTTTACAGGAGGGCCTGTATATGTGGGTGCAGGTGTATTTTTACTATTCCTGCTTGCTTTATTCTTCGTAAAAGACCGTCTGAAATGGCCATTGTTGGCCGCAACTATTTTTACGATTATGATTTCTTGGGGAAAAAATTTCCCACGGTTTACCGATTTTATGCTGGATCACTTTCCTCTGTATGATAAATTCAGGGCCATTATATCGGCGGTTATCGTTCCGGAAATGGTGTTTCCTATTCTTGCTTTCTTAGGCTTGGCTTACATGGTGGCAAATCCGGATTTTTTCAAAAAGAAAGCCACCCTATTTGGAGCCGAACTGCCGCTTACAAATCATGCGGTTTTCCTGGGTATATCCGGAACATTGTTTTTCATTCTGGCACTTATGTGGCTTGTGCCTTCCTTATTTACGGGATTTTATGCCACCGGTGAATACCAGGATCTTATAGCCCAGTTAGTGGGAATGGGAGCATCTGAAGCACAGGCTGCCGATTACGCGGCGGTATTGGAAACCGGAAGGAAAGCCATTTTCCGTGCCGATGTGATGCGCTCCCTTATTTACATGCTACTTACGGCCGGCTTGGTGTGGTCTTTCGGTTATTTTAAATACAGTCGTTATATTCTAGCCATAGGAATATTTTTAATTACCGCAGTGGATCTGCTTTCGGTAAACAAAAGGTATTTGAACGAGAATAATTTCGTGGCTAAAAACAATTTATTTCCCAAATCTGCGGCAGATGCTGAAATTTTGCGCGATAAGGATCTTAGCTACCGGGTACTTAATTTGTCAGTAAGTCCGTTTAATGATGCATCCACATCCTACTACCATAAATCAATTGGTGGCTACCACGGTGCCAAATTGAAGAAATATCAGGAAATGATTGAATACGGAATCACGCCTGAAATTGAAAACATGTTTACCGTATTCAGGGCAGAGCCTACTCAGGAAAAGATAAATGCCGCGCTGCAAAGCTCGCCCGCACTCAATATGCTTAATGCCCGTTACCTGATTATTAATCCCCAGGCCGGTCCATTGGTAAATCCGTATGCTTTGGGTAATGTTTGGTTTCCTTCAACGGTAAAATGGGTTGATAACGCGGATGCAGAAATGGAACAAACCTTGGCTAATAATCCGGGTTCAACTGCGGTTATCGATAAAAAGTTTGAGTCCGAACTGGGAGGAATAAGTTTAAACAATAACGATTCAGTATCCAGCATAAAATTAACTGCATACCATCCCGAAAAATTAGAGTATGAGGCGAATGCCGTTGCAGATAAAATTGCGGTTTTTTCTGAGATTTGGTATCCCGAAGGTTGGGTATGTTTTATTGATGGAAAAGAAACGCCTATAGGTCGTTCTAATTATTTGTTGAGGGCCGTAAAAATTCCGGCAGGACAGCACAAAATTGAACTGGTTTTTGCCCCAAGGTTCAATGAAGATGAAAAAGTTTCATTGGCATTTTCCGTATTGCTGCTCTTAGTTTGTTTGGGCATGGCAGGTAAAGAAGCATTTGCTTATTTCAAAGCGAATAAGGCCTAATAATTGAAGAAAGTACTGCTCATAACCTATTATTGGCCACCTGCCGCCGGACCCGGAGTACACAGGTGGTTACGTATGAGTAGATATATGCATGAGTTTGGATATGATTTAACAATTTACACGCCCGAAAATCCGCATTACCAGCAAGTAGATCCTGAATCGGTGCATGCTGTTTATTCGGGTTTGAAAGTAATTAAACAGCCCATTTTTGAAATTACCCGGTTAGCAGAAAAATTATCCGGTAAAAAGACGGGAACGGCACTGCTCAACGAAAAAAAAACGGGTAAACTGTCAACGATATTGATGAAAATCAGAGGGAATTTTTTTATTCCGGATCCCAAAGTTTTGTGGGTAAATTCTTCGGTTGATTTTCTTTTAGATTATGTTCAGAAAAATAAAATTGAAACCGTAATCAGTACAGGGCCTCCACATAGCTTGCACTTGATAGGCCAGCAGTTAAAATTAAAATTGGGGATTAAATGGGTGGCTGATTTCAGAGATCCTTGGACTAATATTGATTTCTATCAGGAGCTCCGGTTGGGCCACAGGGCAGATGCAAAACACCGCAAATTAGAAAAGGCAGTGCTTGAACAAGCGGATTTAGTTACGGTAGTGGGTGAAACTATGAAGTTTGAGATGGAAGCACTGGGAGCCAAAAATTGTGCAGTAATTACGAATGGCTTTGAGTTTGGAGCAGCTCCTTCAAATCCGGTTTATCCATCTCATTTTACCATTGCGCATTATGGGTCTATGCCCGCTGCCCGCAATCCACAGGCGCTGTGGGATGCGTTGAAAGAATTGAAAAATGAAGGTACTTCATGGCTTCCGCAGATTCAAATTCGTTTGGTAGGAACGGTTGATTATTCCGTGAAACAAGCTATAGACCAAGCCGGAATTGCCGAATTGATTCATTTTTCGGGTGGCCTTTCGCATGCCCAAAGTATAGAAAGCCAAAACAGGGAAGCGGTTTTACTTTTGGTAGCCAATAACACCCCAAATGCAAAGGGAATCTTAACGGGTAAATTTTTTGAATACCTGAATACGGGCCGTCCGATTTTGGCTTTGGGGCCAATTGACGGTGACTTGGCAATGGCGCTCAGAAAAACAGGTACTGGAGAGATTTTTGATTATTCGAATAAAGCTGGGCTCAAGGAATATTTAAAAACTATTTACTCTGATTTTACTTCCAATCGTTTGGTTTATAAAGCTCCAAAAAAGGAAATGTATTCAACCAAACAACTTGTGGGTGAATTATGCAAACACTTGCATAGCCTGTAAAAAAAAAGTCCTTTTTATTAATAATAAGTATACCCTTTTGTTATACTATTTCGCTTTTGTGTTGATTGAAAATACGGTCTGAAACAGCCAAATAATTGGTTGTGAGAAATACTTCAAGCCGTTCATCATATTTATCTACCAAGTAGAAATTATTTTTCAAAATTCGCAGAATATGGTAATTCCCATTCAATAGACTATAAAAGTCTTTGAAAAAAACCTTACTATCTACATTACAAACGCCGAATTCAAATTGAATAAAATCAATTTTTTGTTGTTTGATTAATTCTTGAGAGCCCTTTAAAATGGATAGTTCGTGCCCTTCTGCATCCATTTTTAACAAATCAATATGGTCAATATTTTGTTCGGCCATAAAATCTGTTAGGTTTTGGACAGAGATATCTTCAGATAAATTAAGTGAAAATGAAGTGTCCCAATGGTCCATATTTCTTGGATAAAGGGAGGCGTGTTTACTTTCTGCGGCACTTTTGTAAATCGTCAGGGTTTCTGTTTTATACCCAAGCCCGATTTGGCGAGTAGAAATGTTATTATGGTCCTTAAATCTTTTTTCAAGTTTCTCAAAAGTATCTTTTACCGGCTCAAGCGCTACTATTTTTTTATTGGTTTCAATCAGTGCATCTGCATCTGCGGAGTAATCTCCCACATTGGCTCCACAATCAATGATTAGTAATTCTTTTTTATTCCTGTTTATTTTATCAACCAGTTTCAGTACGTTCTTCTCTCCACTTGAACTCACGGTTGCACCAAGCCCATAAGATTGCCCATATAATGCAAAAAGTTGCATTTTTGAAAAGAAGCGTTGTAATGCTTTTTGTCCAAAAAAGGGTTTGCCGATAGTTTTTATGATACTCATATTATTCTAACTTTTTTTAGGTCTTCAATAAGACTTACTTTTTCTTTGGGTATAAATATAAAATTATTTATGTAGGCCATTGTACCTTCATTTTTTGTTTCTTGAAGTTCATTTATTTCGGTGTATTCAACCATTTCATAAGTACTGGGGCTGAAATGGAAGCAACCGTATCCATGCTTGGTTATTAATTGAAGAGTATGTTCCATATTTCTGTTGTGCCTTTTTTCAATTTCAATCATGAGTATTGGCCTTTTGTTTTGCAATAGTTCAGAGCATCCGTTTAGCATCATTTCTTCAGCTCCTTCAATATCCACTTTAATAAAATCAGGGTAGATATTATTTTTTTCGCAATAAGTATCAAGGCGAATACTTGGAATTTTAATTTCAACGCATTCGTTGAATTCATCGGTTTGTTCTTTTCCTAATAGTGTTGCCCTGGTTTCGATTCGTTTTTTATTGATTTTTGGAATTCGCAAAATAGCCATTCCTTCCTGGTTTGAGATAGCTAAATTTTCAATAGTATATTGAGGAAATATTCGATTTAGTTTTTCGTGCAGAAATGGTATGGGTTCAAATCCTACTGCTTTTTTCACACCCAAGTCTTCGGCCCAGAACAGATAAAGCCCCATATTGGCGCCAATATCAAAAAAAATACTTTCCGAATTCAAAAATAAGGGCAACAGCGCAATTTCTTTTTCAATTTTTCTGGCCGAGGGGATTAAATTCTCAGGGAATACGCCCAACTTATTTTTCCAGAATTTTCGATAAATTCCAGGACTAAAATAAAATAAGAGCCTGTGGGCAATGTAGTCATTAATTTTAGCCATGATAACCAACCCTATTTTTTAATGAGATGTTTAATTTTGATGATAAATTACTAAAGGAATAATTAGCTGAATGTTGTTTTAGAATATTTGAATACTCCTCAGTATTTGTTGTATAATGCATAATTGCATCATAAAATGCCTTTTTCATTCCGCTTGTTGTTTCATCAAAAGTGAAAACAAGAGGCTTTAAATTTTCATCAATTTGATACCAATTTGGAATGAGTGAATATTTTCCAGTTTTAATTAAATCATTAATACCACCGGATATTTTCGATTTTGAATATGTCTCTCTATATATTTTGTATCGGGTGCTTGACGTCATTGGCATAAAAAGTAAATCTGCATTTTGTAATATAGAGTCAAACTCTTCTTGCGGTAAATATCTGTTGTAGGTAATGATTTGAAAACAGCTTGTCTCTTGCTTGATTAAATTATGTAAAAATGGAATTGAAGATTTCGGAATGCTACCGGCAAAATGAAGTTCAATATTATGACCTGAATCGGCCAGAATAGTTGTAAATTTTGAAATATAAGCAAAGTTTTTTCTTTTTTTCTCTAAACTACCCGCAATTACAATTTTCAGACTATCCCCTTTTGTTTTTTTTACAAATTTTGATTCATAAGCGGCCATCGGAATTATTGGGCCTATTTTACCGGTTTGGTCGGGGCATGTTTTCTTAAAATAAGCTTCATTTTTTTCTGACATAAATGAATACCAGCTTATTTTTTTTAAAAACTGTTTCATGAAAACCATATTCAAGTTCATCATTTCAAGCCAAACGATGTAAGTGAATGCTTTCCGGATTTCGTAGAAGTTAAATCCGATGTGCACACTTTTTAGTGGAATGAACGTTGCATTTATATTGTGAATGCGAAGAATGGCATTCTCCGGACAGTGCTTTACCCAAAAACGAAACCTTGAAGCACAGGTGTTGAATATAGTTAAGGCAGGATGTATTGATTTAAGTGCCTCAAGTATACTTATATTGTTTTTCGCCTCATGCACACGGACACTTTCAAAGCAATCAGCCGAAATCCGCTTTCTAATGGCTGGTGTAGTAATGCAGTGCACCTCAAAGGTGTTTTTGTCAATTGAGGCAAGCAAATACCCTAAAATATCCGCGTGGAAATCCATCTCAATGACTAACAAAACTGGTTTGACTGCTAAAGATGACATGTATTTGATTAGTATAATCGCTTATTACGTTACAAATATATGCATTTTTGGGTACAGGCCTTGGATACTGCCGTTTGTCAAATCATGTTGTTCATTCTGCTTTCTTTATTTTTACCTAACTTCGCTTTTTCAAAGTGTATCATAGTTGAGTACAATCATTAAACAAGGGTTCCGTGGTACCCTATTGTCTTATCTTGGGATTATACTGGGATATGTTAATTGGGTATTGTTTATTCCCTTGTTTTTAGATAAGGAAGAAATGGGCTTGGTGCGGGTCTTGATGGATGCTGCACTTTTGTTGGCAACCATATTTGGTTTAGGAATCCCTCAAACCGTTATTAAGTTCTACCCCTATCAGACAGGTGGTAAATTTTCAAGAAACTTTCTTTCCACTTTTGCTTTTTTGGCTATAGTTGCGGGTTTATCCTTTATCCCTTTTTACTTTTTGTTTAAAATACCCATTCAACAGTTTTTTGCTGAAAAGGCCCCCATGTTTAATGAATATTCTTGGGCGCTAATACCCATTATATTTTTTAGCATTTCTTATGACCTATTTGATTCGTTGAACAAAATTAGGCATGATATCTCGGCAAGTATTTTTATTAAAGAGGTTCTTTTTAGAATACTTATCCTTGTCGTTGTGCTTGGGTATGGTTTTAACTTTTACAGTTTTGATGCCCTGGTTATATTTTTAATTTTATGCTACGGTATACAAGCATTCGGTATGGCTGCTTTTTTCTTTTTTAAATGGGAGCCGGATAAAAGTTCAATAATTCCCCAAAAGCCGGGAAGGGAGCAGATTAAATACATGTTTTTCCTTTTTTGGGGGTCTGGCGGTGCGGTGCTTGTAACACAGATTGACTCTATTATGACTGGCGGAATGAAGGGGCTTGATTATGCTGCAGTATACGGAATGGCTATTTTTATGTCTTCTGTTGTTTATATTCCTTTTCGTGCATTAACTTCTATATCAAGCTCAATCATTTCAAAACATTTTGCCGAAAATAAAAAACTGGAGATTGATAAAATGTATAAAGCATCTTCTAGCAATTTATTTTTAATTGGGGGGGTGATTTTTTTATTAATATGGTGGAATGTGGATTTTTTGTTTGCTCTAATCCCAGAAAAACAAGATTCGACTATACGCTTTGCTGACGGTAAATGGGTGCTTTTTATTCTTGGTATGGCCCGTCTTTTAGATATGATTACGGGCCTGAATGGTATCATATTGGTGAATTCAAAATACTATTATATGCATTTTATAACCATGCCAATTTTAGCATTATTTACCATATTACTTAATTTTATTTTAATTCCTTACTTTGATATTATTGGAGCTGCACTGGGCGCTCTGTTGTCAATTTTTATATTTAATTTAGTCCGGTATTTGATACTTTGGTTTAAATTAAAAATGCAGCCGTTCAGTTCACGAACCTTAATTCTTATAGCACTATTTTCCGCTTCGCTTTTTTTGAGTTTTGTAATTCAATTGCCCAATAGCTATTTTCAGATTATTGTTTCTTTTATCAGCATCGGATTTTTATTTATTCTTCCTGCCTATTACTTCAAAATTAGCCCTGAGTTGAACGCATTATCAACCAAAATGATCAGTTTGATTAGGTCAAAATTTTGAATTAAGTGCTTGATAACGTTTGTGCTTACTCTGCACAAATTAATTTAAACATTGTTTTTGCTATCTTTCCACCCAATTTCTTGCTCGTATGAAGTATGTAAAACTGATTCTTTTTCTTTTCATTACGGCATTTGCCGTAGGGCTCTCATTGCATATGGCTTCTGTTTCAAATGAACGCCAAGTTACCAATGACGAACGCAACTGGACTGCCGTATCCATTTCATCCTATGAAATGTATTTCAAAGGGCATCAGCGGCCTAATGTGGTAATGGACAGCTGGTTTTACACCTATGCCATTGAAAATGGCATTGATACCGCTGCCATGACGCCAGATCAAAAACAATGGTATGATTTTGCCATGTGGACCTTCGGCTGGAAAGCACCGAATCTTGGAAAATACATCATGGGAGCTTATGTGGCGGCAAATGCAGATATTGAATTAGACAAAAACGGCTATTACGAAAAAGGCAGGGCCGAATTGAAAGAAGATACCAATATATATTACTCGCGGGTACCGGAGGAACTGATTTACCTTGCCCGCAAACCCAATGCATGGATGAACGGATTGGCTATCGGATTGGTTTTTCTCACCGGTTGGTTTTTCCTTAACTATTGGTCGGGCTTGATTGCCGCCATTTATTTATTGCTGAATAAAGTATATTTCTCGGTAAATGTGGCTGCCGGATTGGATTCTCCTTCCATTTTCTTTTGGGTGTTGGCCGTGTTTTTTTTAATTGCCAATATCCGGTATATCTTAAACCGTGAAAAATTGTGGAAAACCCTGCTGCTGGCCCTTGTAACAGGAATAATGTTCGGTGCCGCCGTAGCGTCAAAGTTAAATGCAGCCATGTTCGGTTATGTCTGTGCCATTGTTTTTCCCCTCGCCGGTTTGGCAATCTTAATGGATAAGAATAAGGCCGAAAAAGGAGTTCCATTTTTCAAATCAGCATTGGGTTCACGACTCACAACATTGCTAATTTCCGGTTTGATTATCGCCATTACGGGGCCTGCACTATTTGTAAAATTAAACCCGCAAGTGCAAGGAGATACCCTGACCAAGGTTAAAGTAGTGCAACTTTCCGTAGATGAGTTTTTTAAGCGCAGGGCGAATTCGCAAATTGCCAAAAACCGTCAAGCCAGAAAAGTGCTGACGGAAGTTACTTTTAAAAAGAGAGATAAAGCTTTCTCGCTGATTGTAAGAAGAAACCTGTTTGTAGAAGACACCGAAAAATATTACGGTACTTTCGGTAATTTGATCAAATTTAAAGGTAATTTTTTGGACGGACTTTTTGTTTTGATCGGACTGCTTGGTATGCTTTGGATAGGGTTTACCAAATTCCGCAAAGAAAAGCGACTGAATGGTGAATGGATTATCCTGATATCTTTTATTGTGATGTTGTATGGAATGTCGGGTTTTATTTGGATTGATTTTGCCCGCTATCACATGGCCATTTATCCGGGAATGGCTTTGGCTGTGGGATATGGTATTTCTTTGATTATTAATGAAGGCATAAAACGTTTTGGTAAGCAAAAAGTATAAATGCAACGAGAACATAAAAAAAACGCTTGAGGAATAATCAAGCGTTTTTTTGTGCCCGGAAAGGGACTCGAACCCCCACGACCTTGCAATCACCAGATTTTGAGTCTAGCGCGTCTACCATTCCGCCATCCGGGCTTTAAAAATGGAGTGCGAAGTAATATATTTGTTTTTTTAATACCAAATATATTATTGTTTGATGAAGCGAAAACTTTTCTGAAAAGTGGTTTCATTGCTGATTTTCAGGAAATAGCAGCCTTGCGCAAGTCTACTCACATCGATTTGGAAAACCTCATTTTCATTTTTGAAAACCGTCTGTTCAATTTGTGTTTTTCCATTTATATCAATCACTTGAATTTTAAAATTATCTGTTTCAAATTGGCCTGCTGAAACATATAGTACCTCGCTGGTTGGATTAGGGAAGAGCATGATTTGTATTGTAGATTCTATATTTTCTACTGAAGAGTTTTGTGGTTTTCGCTGATATGGAAAAACAGGAAGACCCAAACGTGATTGGTTGGTTCCCAAACTTTGGCCATTTACTTGATAATCGCAACCGGACCCTAAAACATCAGGTTGGTTTATTACATCTAAGGTCGTTTGATATTCTTTGGCAACATAAATTTTGCCATTCGGGGCCAATTGCAAAGCCCCGTAATAGATATTTTCATCATACAATAGCTGCAATCTTGAGTTTTCAATTTGAAGAGGAGTAGGCAAGCTTAAATTATATTGATAAACCGCTCCGGGAATGATATGACTTACATATAGATACGACTCGTTTGGAGAGAATTCTACCCCGTAATAACCTGCTCCGTTTGGTGAGACTTCCGGTGATTGCAGAACCAAGGGACTACTAACCTGTCCGGTGGATTTACTAAAGTTAAATACTTCAACTCTTTTATTTGAGGGGTTATCATATGTGTAATCCATCACGCACAAGGCAATTCTGTTTCCTGATGGCGAGGCTTTTAAGTAACCTACTGAATT
>Ga0075154_10002223_pt1 | contig 12837 bp, 11 predicted proteins | sample JI71714BDNA_FD_70965 | JGI IMG/M metagenome (GOLD analysis project Ga0075154, IMG submission 70965) | Wastewater effluent complex algal communities from Wisconsin, to seasonally profile nutrient transformation and Carbon sequestration -... | ecosystem: Engineered > WWTP > Effluent > Algae... | reverse complement strand
CTTCCCCAGCACTTCCGTCCACAGTTCGTAGGCGAAGCCGCCTTCAGCCTTGAGATCCACCTCCTGCGAAATGGTGCGGCTGCTCCATTGCCGCTTGTTGGTGCTCCAGGAGATGGTGACCTCTTTCGGCATGAAGATCCAGCTCTTCTGGTCTTGCAAAAGGCTCAACCCGGCGCGGCTCAGCTTCTTCACTTCGCCCAGATCCACCATCGCCACCAGATCCTGGCCCTCGTAGCCCTGCCACTCGCCGGTGCGGAAGTCCGGACCACCACGCAGGCCATCGATCAGAGCATTGTCGCCACCGGCGCTATATTGATTGGCATAGGTGCTCTCCAAGTTGATGGAACGTGAACCATCCATCTTCGTGAATTGAGCGGTGATGGGCGCGTACACGTCGCTCCAAGCCACCTGCACTTCACCTGATGCCGTGATGGTGAAGGGGGCGTTCATGGGACATGGACTTGTGCTATCGGAGGTGATCAACGTGCACGTGCCACGCCCGTGGACGGTGACCTCCAGATCCTGCAAGAACGTGGCGTTCGCGGCGTGGATGATCGGAGCCCCTGACCATGGCCCGGATGCGGGTACATAGGCACCATCGAGCACGAGGGGCATTCCGTCACGCATCTTGTACCGCCGCTGTGGCGAACGATCCTCTTTCAGATGCAATCGACCACCTTCGACGATCTCAGCGTGGGACAGATGATCAGGTACCGCTCCGCGATAGTTGGCGGTGTCGCTGGGAAGCGAGGCCATCCACGCCCGGTCATCACCCACGCGCATGTTCCATGTTTTCCCATTGGAAAGGTTGATGGTACACGCCTCGAACAACGAATAGCCCAGCTCGTAGCGATCATCGATCCCCGGTGAAACAGGGTAGAAGCCCATCGCGCTTAGCACATACCATGCGCTCATCTGGCCGCAATCCTCGTTGCCGCTCAGACCATCGGGTGCATCATGGTACAACTCGTCCATGATCCGCTTCACCAAGGCACGGGTCTTCTCGGGTCTCCCGATGCGGTTATACAGATAGGCCATATGGTGACTTGGTTCGTTCCCGTGGGCGTATTGGCCGATCAGACCGGTGATGTCGGCCTGCTCACGGCCGGAGGTGGCGGTGTTCGCCGAGAAAAGCTTGTCCAAATGGGCCTCGAACTTCTCAGGACCGCCATGTGCGGCGATGAGTCCATCGATATCCTGCGGCACGAACAGACTGTATTGCCAGGCATTGGCCTCGGTGAAATTGAAGTTGACCTCATAGGGGTCGAAGCCTGGAGCGAACCCACCATTGCGGCGCGCCCTGAAAAAGCCCGTGCTACGGTCGAAGAGGTGGCGCCAACTTTCGCTCCGCGTTCGGAAGTCCAACTGCTGGTCGTCACCACCAACGCGTTCAAGCCGCGAGGCGAAGCCTGCGATGCACGCATCATCGTAGGCGTATTCCAAGGTGCGGCTCACGCTTTCTGCACCGTCCTCGCTGCTCATGAAGCCACGGTTCTGGTATTCCCGCAACCCGAAATGATCCAAGCGCGCTCCTTCCTGCATGGCTTTCAACGCCAATTGCTCATCGAACCCGCGAATTCCCTTCAGGTGCGCATCGGCGATCACGCTGGCGCTGTGGTAACCGATCATGCAATCCGTTTCGTTGCCCCACAATTCCCACACGGGTAGCCTGCCACCTTGTTGGTGGTGCAGGAGGAAGGTCTTGATCCAATCGCTCGTCATCTCCGGCTCCAGGATCGTCATCAAGGGGTGTAGCGCGCGGAAGGTGTCCCACAAACTGAATACGGTGTACACATCGTGGTCGGCGTGGTGTACAGCGCCATCCATTCCCCGGTAATGGCCATCCACATCGTTGAAGATGTACGGAGCGACATAACTGTGATAGAGCGCAGTGTAGAAGATCCGTTGTTGCGTGCGCGTACCGCCTTCAACTGCGATCTTGTTCAGCTTGGCGTTCCAGGCGGCTTCGGCTTGCTGCTTCACCTGGTCGAAATCCCAGTGGGGCACTTCCGCTTCGAGGTTCTTGCGGGCACCCTCAATACTGACCGAGGAAATGCCGACTTTGACGATCAAGGGTTCGTTCAATTCACCGAAGTGGTAGCCTGCCCCAAGGCCTACAAGGGTTGAAGGCAGTGGGTCCTCGGTAGTGATCGGATGGCTAAAGCGTATACAATAGAACAACCGCTGGTCCTTGGCCCAAGAAGAAGAGCGCCGTTCCCCGACGACTTCGGTATCACTTACCTTCCGGATCTCGTGACCGATGAGCTTGTCACGATGGGAGAGGTTGAGTACCACGCGTGCGGCTTGGCCACGAGGAAAGGTGTATCGATGCACACCAACCCTAGCGGAGGCGGTCAACTCAACCTTGATGGCCGAACCGGGAATGCGGGTCGGACGCGCCGCGCGTACTGAACTGCCATCAGCACTTGAAAGTGGTGGTCCCAATAGATCGACCTTGTAGTAGCCTGCGCTGGCCTCTTCCGAGGAATGGCTGAATAACGAGCGTGTCGCTGAGCCGTCAAAAGCCATTCCTCCACTTCCTGTAACGGGAGTGATGAGTAGATCGCATAGATCCGCCACACCGGTGCCGCTGAGGTGCGTATGGCTGAACCCATAGATGATGCTGTCACTGTGGTGGTATCCACCACAACCGTCCCAGTCCATATAGCCATCAGGCCGGGTGTCTGGACTGAGCTGCACCAGACCATTAGGCACGCAAGCCCCCGGGAACGTGTGACCGTGGCCGCCGGTACCGATGAACGGGTTCACCAGATCGCGCGCGGGGTTGAATTGCTGGGCATTGCAAAGGAAAATGGAAGAACCTACCAAGGTCGTCAGCAGCACCCGTAGCGTCGACCCACTGGGTCGACCGACCTGGTGGAATCCGATCATTCGAAAAGTGTCCATCGTCATTATCGTTGTTCAAGTGTGCCGAGCGCCGCCGCACCCAACAAGGCCGCATCATCATCCGGTAGCGCCGACACCGTGATGTCCACCCGGCCTTGATAGATGTTCAGCAGCGCCTCATGGAAGCGTTTCTTCAACGGGGCCAGAAGCAGATCACCACTGCGTACGATACCACCGAAAAGCACCACACGCCTAGGCCCCGTAACGGCCACCGCATTGGCCAATCCCACCGCCAACCAGCGCACCGTTTCCTCGAAGGTCCTCATTGCGGCTAGGTCGCCTTGTTGCGCCGCATCGGCGATGCACTTCACACCATCCTCCTTCAGAACGGCCAGGTCATCCGCCAGTTCGGCGTAGGTCTGCCGCATGCCGCGGATGCTCACGTAGGTCTCCAAACAGCCCTTGCGTCCGCAGGTGCACGCGCGCCCGTCGATCGCCATCGTCATGTGTCCGAGTTCACCCGCATTGCCCGCGCTGCCCAACACGAGCTTACCATTGACGATGAAGCCGCTGCCCACACCGGTTCCAATGGTCACCACCAGCAGGTCATCGAAGCCCTGGCCTGCACCGTAGCGCCATTCGCCGAGGGCGGCGGCATTCGCATCGTTCCCGAGTACGGCGGGTACACCAAGGCGGTCCTGCATCATGCGCGCCAAAGGCACATCATGCTTCCACGGCAGGTTGGGGGCCATTTCGATGATGCCGGTGAACTGGTTCGCGTTGGGTGCACCGATGCCCACGGCACGCAACTCACCATGCTCACCATCCTTCACGAGTCCCATGACCGCAGCAGCCAGCGCATCGGCGAAGGCATGATCATCCGCATGGCCGGTGGTGGGGATGCGTGTCTGGTGCAGCACACGCCCCTCCTGCACGAGTCCGATCTTGCTGGTGGTGCCACCGATATCGATGCCTGCGATCATGGGGTACTGCGTAAGCTTGAGCCGCGCCATCCGTACCATACCAGGTAGGCATAACACAGCAGGGGTAGGAGGAAGGAGAGGTGGAAGGCCCGGTCTTCGAGGCCCCCGGTGCCGAGCATATCGATGAGGCCCCCTTGCACCCAGGGGATCAACGCACCACCGAGGATCATCATCACCAATAAACTCGAACCCTGAGCGGTGTCGCCCCCCAGACCAGCGATGGAAAGGGTGAAGATGTTGCTCCAGAGGATCGAGTTGAAGAGCCCGATGGCGATGATGGACCACAAGGCGATCGGCCCGTTCCCCAGCACCACGGCCAACAGCAGCAGCATGGCCACCAAAGCGAACAGCGCCATCGCCCGACCGGGCACTCCACGGGCAAGCAAGGACACGGCGATGTTCAGCACGATGAGCACACCCATGGGCCAGAGATCGGCCAACGCTACTGGCCCACTCGCGTTCAGGATCATCAACAGCGCGAACATACCCGCACCAGCGAGGCCCATCAGCATCAGCTTACGTAAGTGGGGAAGCTGATCGTTCAACGCGATGGCTCCGATGAACCGACCCGCCATGGCACCGCCCCAGTACAGGCTGAGGTAATGTTTGGCGGTCTCCTCGGGGAGGTCCATCACCGATGGTAGGCGCAGGAAACCGATGATCAGGCTGCCGATGGCCACCTCCGCGCCCACGTAACAGAAGATCGCCACCATGCCCCAGCGCAGCTGCGGATGCCGCAAGGCGTTCGAGCGCTCGGTGCGTTCCACGCGGGGTGGTTCGGGTAAACGAGTACGCCAGACCACCAAGGCAATGGAAACAAGGATGAGCGCCAAGCCGAGGTAGGGGAGCCGAACAGCTGCCGTGGCGTCCACCTGATCGAAGATCAACCAGCCACCGATGAGGGGGGCCAAGGTGGTGCCGAGCGAATTGAACGCTTGCGCGAGATTGAGCCGACTACTGGCGCCCTCCGGAGGTCCGATGATGGCCACGAATGGATTGGCGGCGATCTGCAGCACCGTGAAGCCAAGACCCAGCACGAATAACGCAATGAGGTGCGCGGCATAGCTGTGCATCAAGCTCGCGGGTGCGAAAAGCCCGCATCCCAACGCCGAGATGCAGAGGCCGAGGATCAGCCCACGCTTGTACCCGATGCGTTCGATGTGGTCGCCGGAGGTGGCAGAGACCAAGTAGTACACCAACGAACCGATGAAATAGGCCCCGAAGAAGCAGAACTGCACCAGCAGGCTCTGGGCGTGGCTCAACTGGAAAAGCTCCTTCCAATGCGGTACCAGCACATCGTTCAGCACGGTGATGAAGCCCCATAAGAAGAAAAGAGATGTGAGCACCGCGAGCGCGTGACGCGAACCGGAGCCATCGGTCCCCGTCGGGGCGGTGGTGGTAGAAAGCATGCTTCCACAAATATGGTCGTAAGCTTGCAGCCATACCATGCACGATCGTCGCCAATTCATCAAGCTCGCCTCCGTCGGTGGTGCTGCGCTCGCCATCGGTTGCGTTGCGGAACAGAACGCCGAGCAGGAGTCTTCCCCTGTTCTAGCCGAAAAGGCCAAGGGCCCACTTGTGCTCAGCACGTGGAGGCACGGCATGGCCGCGAACGCCAAAGCGTGGGAGGTGCTCAGCGCTGGTGGGAATGTGCTGGACGCCGTGGAACAAGGCGTGGCCGTGGTGGAGAGCGACCTCACCAACCGCAGCGTGGGCTTGGGGGGCATGCCGGACCGCGATGGACACGTGACCCTCGATGCATGCATCCAGGATCACGAAGGCCGCGCCGGAGCCGTGGCTTTCGTGCAGCGTTTCGAGCATCCGATCAGCATCGCACGCGCGGTGATGGAACGCACGCCACATGTGATGCTCGTGGGCGCCGGAGCGGAACGGTGGGCGTTGGAGAACGGCTTCACCCCGCGCGACGTGGAGATCCCCGAGGTACGCGCCCAATGGCTCGAATGGTTGAAGGAAGGCAATTACAAGCCGGTGGTGAACATCGAGAACCACGACACCATCGGCATGGTGGCCATGGATGCCCAAGGCCGCTTGGCGGGCAGCTGCACCACCAGCGGCATGGCCTTCAAGGTGCATGGCCGGGTAGGGGATAGTCCCATCATCGGTGCCGGGTTGTTTGTGGATGGCGAAGCCGGCGCCGCCTGTGCTACCGGTATGGGTGAACTGGTGATCCGAACGTCGGGCAGCCATACCGTGGTGGAACTGATGCGCCAGGGCATGGACCCCGAAGCTGCCTGCAAAGAAGCCGTACGCCGCATCATCAAGCAGAACCCTGACATGACCGACAAGCAGGTGGGCTTCCTGGCCATCCGCAAAGACGGTGCCTACGGCGGCTTCAGCGTGTACAGTGGGTTCGAATATGCCTTGAACACCCCGGACCGCACCGAGCTGGTGGAGACCGGCTTCGATCGTAAATGGGAATGAGGTCCTTTCGTTAGGGATCGCACTCAGCCATCGGACTCGTGGGATCCTAACCTTCGTGTATCTGCCTCGGCCTAAGCGCCTCGACCCCTTGGGGATCTTGCGCCGGTGGAATTCGATCATATCTTTGAGGTATGCGAACCAACCGGTTGTCCTCAGCCTTGGTCCTTTCGGCGCTCGTGGTGGCAGCGCCTTTGTCCGCCACCAACGGCCCCGCCGAACGCGGTAAAGCCGCTGTGGCCGTGGAATGCCATCGCAGCTCCGGGCTCATCAACGTGAGCATCACCAACTACCGGAAGATCGGCAACGTGCACATCGAAGTGCGCGATAGCAAAGGGGCTCTCGTCTACGTGGAGGATGGCAAAGCCATGACCGAGGAACTCGTACGCCGTTTCGACAAGGGCATGTTCCCGAAAGGGGCAGCCACCCTCACGGTGCAAGCACGTGATCTCGACATCACGCAGGCCTTCACCATCGAGTAAGCTTACCAACCTGCGGTCACCAAGCTGAGGATGGCCGGGTCTTCCGCCAAGCTGCGGCTCTTATCCGCCTGTACCAATACCTTGCTCCGTTTGCCGGTCGCCTTGGCGGCTTCCACGATGGCGATCTCGCCCACCACGTTCGTGCTGCTCATGTTGCGCGAAAGCTCGTCGACCGTGACCACGTGGGAGTCAGACAGCGGCGTGGACCCATTCGCCCCGGAGGTCGTCACCTGTGGAGCTGTATACAGGAATGTGGCCGATCCTGTGTCGAAGGCAAGGTCCTCCACGGCCGAAGGCGCCGCGGCAGCATCACGAGCCTCCATGTCCAACACCGGCTCCGCCGCCACCAGACCGGCAGCGCGCTCCACTTCCAACATTTGGAGCTGTTCCACGGAAGAGTTCGCAGCTACGGCCTCCTTCACTTCCTCCGCAGGCTGTACGGTCGGTTGGTCTTCCAGCTTCACGCTGGGGGGTGGTGCAGGTGCACTTTCCTCCTGCTTCAGCTCGGCCACGGCGGCGTTGTCGCCCAAGCCATCGAATTGGCGTACGGCCACCACGCCGGCCACGATCAACAAGGCCAGTGACCCGAAGGCGAGCGCAGGCCGCCATAGCGGGTGCGCGGAGGCCTCCTTCGGGGCCAGCCAGAGCGAGATGCCGTTGAGCCAGATGCGCCATTGCGGCTGTTGATGCGCACGGAAAGTAGCGAGCACGTTGGTGCGCACACGGTCTTCGGGCTCGATGGTGCTGCGGTCGCGCTCATCGGGACGCACGTAGTGCAACAGCGCACGCATGCGCTCGTATTCGTCGCGGCCGCTCATGTGGCGCAGCACGAAGGCGCGCTCGTCTGGGAGCAGCTCGTCGAAACCCCGCTCCGAGAGCAGGCTCTCGATGTCCTCAGGGTCGTATCGTTCGTGCCGTTCCATGGGGTACCAGGGCATTGGGGTCGAATTCTTTCATGCGTTCGGCCAGTTTCTTCAAGGTGTAGAAGATGCGGCTCTTCACGGTGCCTTCGCTGCATCCGAAGGCGGTGGCGATCTCCTTGATCGGCATATCCTCGTGGAACCGCATCACGAAGGTGGCTTTGTGGTCGGGATCCAACTTGTCCAGTTCCTCGTCCAACCGGTCGCGGAAGTGTTCGCGGTCCACGCCGATGCCACCCACGGCCTCCACGCGATCCACGCCGTTCTTCAGGTGTACGGCCGCCTCGCGCACCACCACCTCGTGGCGGTAGGCGTTCTTGCACATGTTGTTCGCCACGCTGAAGAGCCAGGTCTGGAAGGGGCGCGAGGGGTCATAGCTCTGTGGCTTGGCGGCCAGTTTGGTGAAGAGGTCCTGCAGGAAATCCTGCGCCATCTCCCGGTCGCTCCAGAGCATGCGGTGGAAGTAGCTCAACAGGCGCCGGTGGTAGCGGTCGTACAGCGCGGCGAAGGCTTTCTCATCGCCCTTCACCACGAGCTCCATCAGGCGTTCATCGCCCAGCTTGCCGTATTCGGTGCCGAAGAGCCGCATGCGTCAGTGTTGAAGGATGCCGCTCTTGACCAGATTGCTCGTGGCGCCCAGGCTCTTGGCCATGGCCCGCAGTTCCAGTTCCAGGCGTGCTGCGCGGGCCTCGTCGCCGATGTTGCGATAGTGGGTGAGGAGGACCGCACCGGGCACCAGGTAGTTCTTCGATAGGGGACCCGCATCCAGCGGCTTGCGCATCCGGTCCCAGCGCGCCTCCAACAAGGGCATATTGTCCACCGGCGTACGGCTCCACCGCATGGCCAGGCCGGTCACGTAGAGCTGGTCCTTCAATGGTGCCATGGCCTGCTGGCCCAAGGCGAGCGAGAGGTACACCGGACGGGTGGTTGCTGCGGCCAGGCTGCCGATGAAACCCGCCTGCGTGGCCACGGCACCCTTGGCCTTGGTGCGTTCCCAGATGCGTGTGCGGTAGGCCGCATCGCCCAGCAGGCGCTCATCCACCACCAGCACATCCTTCTGTCGGCCATTGGCGAACTGCTCCACCCACAAGGGGAAGGCGTCCATGTCCCCCGCTGCGAAGAGCACCGCTTCCGGTTCCAGCGAGGCCAGGATGTCCTCCGCCACCTTGTACAAGGAGGGGGCTATCCGGCCCTTCGCCTTCATGTCCTTCGCACGAGCCGTGAGTTCGGCGGTGTTGTCCTTGCGTGCGGCGTTCACCAAGCGGGGAGCCAGCAACTCCTCGCGGTCGGCACCCTTTGCGGTGGCCAGCTCCAGTTCCTGGAAGGCCGATGGTGCTGGGAACTTGGCGTAATAGTTGGCCATGTGGGCCTCGAAACTGTTCGGCGCCGTGCTGTTCAGGTCCATGGCCAGATCCACCAGGCGGGCGTGATCCACGCTGGGGATGGCACCGGCGTTGCGGGCCAGTGAGGCATTGCGTTCCCAGCGGAGCAGGTCGAGCTGCTGTTGTGCACCGGCGGCGGGTGGAGTGAAGGAGGGACTGGTATCCGCTTCTTCCTTCGCGGCCGCTGCGGGCACGTTCCAGCCGCCTTGGTAGGGTTCGGCCACCACCGCGCGCTGTTGCTGCTGGGGCTCGGCCTTCTCGGTACCCGCCTGGCCCAAGCCCAGTAGGGGGATCAGGCAAAATGGGAACAGGAGCGATCGGCGAAGGGCCATGGTGTTCGTGCTTCTTAGGTTCCTGTACACACCCATCGGGGAAAGGTTCGATCGTGCGGAGGTACCTTTGCAAAGATCACCATGTTGAGCGACGAAGCGAAGGATAAACTGCGGCAGACCTTGGAGAAGATCCAGGAGTGGCCCTCGGTGTACATGTACAAGTTCATCTTCGAACCCGACCAGCACCGGGTGGACAGCGTGGTGGCGCTCTTTCCGCCCGAGAGCGAGATACTGCGCAAGTACAGCAGCGGCGGCAAATACCTCAGCATCACCGTGAAGGAGGTGATGATGAGCGCCGACGATGTGGTGGACCGTTACGAGAAGGCTTCGGAGATCCCCGGCATCATCACCCTATGATCAGCGAGAAGGACCTGCTCAACGTGCGCACCGCGCTGATCGTGAGCTTGAGCGTTCTGGTACTCGTGATCCTCTGGAGGCGTTTGCGCCAGCACATCCTCACCAAGGACACCCCCGCACCGCTGCACGCAGAACTGGTGGGGTTGGAGCTCGCATACCACCCGGCCCGGTTGCGCGTTGTGGTGAAAGTGCCCGGCGACCAACTCATCCATACCCGCCTGCTGGATCAGGTGCATGCGCCCTTCCATGCGTGGGGCGACGTGCAGCTGCAAGCCGGTGAACACACCCTGGAACGAGCCCTGCCACCGCTGGCCGACGGCGTGTATTTCCTCGAAATGGCCACCGCCACACAACGCACGGTGCGGCAATTCCGTCTTCAGCAGGCATGATCCTCCGTGGCCTTCTGTCCTCCGCCCTGGCCGGCGTCCTGGCTGGCGCCCTCAGCGCGCAAAAAATGCCCGATGTCTCCAGCACCATCAAGGGCAACTTGATCCTGCCCGTGCCCTTAGGCAATCCCTTGTTCGAGGCGGTCACCGAAAGCGTGGGGCAGGTGGATGGACTGATCCAGTTCCCCGTGTACAAGGGATTGGGGCTGGGGGTGGGAGGCAAGATGACCTGGTTCGCCATCAACGAGCGGGCCCTGGCCCCGGTGGTCACCTCGGGCGAGATCCGCAAGCTCTCGCTCTACGGCAAATTGTCCTACGAGCAGTACACCAGTGAACGCACCTTCTACGAACTGAACGCCCGGGTGGGCAACACCACCTATTGGTTCGACTGCCCCACCTGTGGCGGAGCACAACGGTCCGGACTGCATTGGGGCATTGGCACCGGCTACTACATCCACGCCACCGACAACCTCGCCTTCGGTCTCACGTTGGGCTACGAGCGCGACGGCATCACCTTCGGCTCGGCCGATCTAGGCTTGGAAGAAGGTTTTCCAGGCAGGCCCGAGCGTGTGGAGTCGCGCCAGACCCAATACCTCGTCATCGGCATGGGGTTCAGCACCCGGTTGCGCAAAGCGCCGGATAGTGGGCCGGGGTGGTAGGGCTTCCTCGTTCACTCCACCACACCTACGCCGAAGGCTATGGCGCAGAAACCACCACCTTCCCTCCAGCCAACCACTTCACATCATCGCGCAGGTGTACATAGTAAAGGCCCGTAGGCAGGGCGCCTACATCCACGCTGGTGCGCACGTGGCCAGTAGTTGAACCAAGGGTCTGGCGCGAGACTTCCTTGCCTTGTCCATCGAGCAAGTAGAGCTGCACTGTTCCCTCCACCCGATAACCTTCGGGCAAGGCCAACTCCACCGTGACCAACGCGTTGGCCGGGTTGGGGCTCACCTGTAAGGCGCTTTGCAACTGGTTCTCGTACTCCTCCACACCCACCGTGTGGCAGCCGGGCACCAAACAGCCCATGCTGTCAAGCTTCACCAGCCAGAGGCGCACCGGGTTGGGTGGGGAAGGGCCGTTGGTCTCGCCGGTGAGGATGAAACCACCATCGCTGGTGGGTTTCACGTCCTTGAAGACCTGTGGATAGCCAACCGGCAAACCACTGTAGTGCGAGTAGAACCGTGACCAAAGCTCGTTGCCGTTCTGATCGAACTTATAGAGCATGCCCTTGTCGAAGAGGTTCAACTGCGTGTTTCGGATACTGCCGCATAGAATGTAGGATCCATCTGGTTGCTGGAAGCCATTCGTGAAGTTCGCGGCTCTCAACTCGGAATCCGCCGAGATGATATCCTCCCGCCTCCAGATCTCAGTACCCGAGGAACTATACCTCACCAACAGTACCCTTGGAAGATCGGTCTGGGGATGATACGATGTGCCGAAACAAAGAATCCCGCCTTGTGCGCTGCGCATAGCCCCGTTGAAACCGGATCGAGCTGGACGCGCCTTCCACCAGATCACCTCTCCTTCCGGTGTACACTTCACCAAGTAACTGCGGAATTGGAATTGGGGAATGGAGGTGTCTGTGAAACCTGCCATATACAAGTCCCCGGAATCATCCTCTACCACGCTCATGGCGTAGAAGGATGGCTCACCGAAATTCACGAATCGGATCGAATCGCCCATGGCAGTGATTCGAAACATGAAGGCGCCTTTGGGCCATTCATGCAAACCAACAAACACCACATCTCCATTGGCTGTTTCGATGGACTTGCGGATCGCTAACGTGGTATCCGCAGTTAGATATCGTGTCCAAAGGGTATCACCTTGGTCGTTGTAACGAAAGAGATACAGGCTGTCCATGGAAATGCCATTACCAAAATTCACCACACCACTTACATAGCCACCACTTGAAGAAAGGCACACTGGTCCAAAAGCACCGGAATCCGTTAGACGGTGGGACGAGAAAACCTTGGTCTCCAGAAGGCCTCCCTCTTGATCGAACAGCATCGATCGCTGGTCTTGTACATCACCTGTGCCATCCCCACCTGTACCGAAGGCCAGATAGCCACTATCCGTCTCGAACACCGACGTGGCCAGCAGAAAGCTGTTCACCGGGTTGAATTGCACGGTATCGAAAGTGACCACCTGGCCCCGCCCTAAAAGGGGCAGGGCCAGGGTCACCATCATCGCAAGCCACGTGGTTGGCTTCATGCGTTAACCTAGTGTTGCACGGTGAGTTTTGTGGAGGTCGCTGTTACACGAAACTACGCAGGCGAAGGGCTAACGTGCGACCGTTCCTCGTTCACTCCACCACACCTACGCCGAAGGCTACGGCGCAGACACCACCACCTTCCCACCCGCCAACCACTTCACATCATCGTGCAGGTGTACATAGTAGAGGCCCCCAGGTAGGGCGGCTACATCCACGCTGGTGCGCACGTGGCCGGTAGATGAGCCAAGGGTCTGGCGCGCGACTTCCTTGCCTTGTGCATCGAGCAACAGGAGCTGCACTGTTCCCTCCAACCGATAGCCTTCGGGCAAGGCCAGCTCCACCATGACCAGCGCGTTGGCCGGGTTGGGGCTCACCTGCAGCGCGCTTTGCAACTGGCTCTCGTACTCCTCCACACCCACTGTGTGGCAGCCGGGCACCAAACAGCCCATGCTGTCCAGTTTCACCAGCCAGAGGCGCACCGGGTTGGGTGGGGA
>Ga0075154_10002222_pt1 | contig 12843 bp, 10 predicted proteins | sample JI71714BDNA_FD_70965 | JGI IMG/M metagenome (GOLD analysis project Ga0075154, IMG submission 70965) | Wastewater effluent complex algal communities from Wisconsin, to seasonally profile nutrient transformation and Carbon sequestration -... | ecosystem: Engineered > WWTP > Effluent > Algae... | reverse complement strand
ATGAACCGGTGAGCGCGCTCGACGCGGCATTGCGTGGGGAAATTATGGCGCTGCTGGTCCGGCTGTGTCGCGAGCGGGATATGGCGATGCTGCTCGTAAGTCATGACCTAGCGGGCATCGAACATCATGCCGACCGGCTGCTGCTGCTGGATCAGGGGCGGGTGATCGAGTCTGGATCCGCCAGACAAATCGCCACCGCGCCTGCCACCGATTATGGCAAGCGGCTAATGGCCGCGACGCCGCGATTGTCCGAACCCTTGGCCGAATTGCCGGTCACTGGTGAAATCATCCTTGAAACGGAAAAGGTAACGGTCACTTTCCCCAAGCCCGGCTGGCAACGTGGGCGGATTGGTGCGGTCGTAGATGCCGATCTGAGTCTGGCCCGAGGAGAAACGCTGGCGCTCGTCGGTGGTTCGGGTTCGGGCAAATCGACGCTGGGGCGGGCAATTGCCGGATTGGGGCCGATGGCATCGGGCACAATCCGCTGGCAGGGCGACGCGCTGCCCCAGCGCGAACATCGCAGTACCGAGCATCGCCGCCTGATTCAGCCGGTTTTTCAGGATCCGGTTGCGAGCCTAGACCCGCGTTGGAGCGTCACGGACATCATATTGGAACCGGTGAAGTTTTTGGCGACTATCGCGTCTCCGCCCGAAGCGAACGGATATGTAGAGAAGCTGTTGCAAGAAGTCGGCCTTCCACCCGATTTTGCGATCCGCAAACCTGCCTCTCTCTCCGGGGGACAGGCGCAGCGCGTTGCTATAGCCCGAGCGCTTTCGGCTAATCCGGATATGCTTTTGCTCGACGAAGCGACGTCGGCGCTCGATCCGCTGGTGGCAGACGGTGTGGTCGAATTATTTGGGCGGTTGCAGCGCGAGCGCGGGCTGTCATTGCTGTTTATCACCCACGACCTCGCGCTTGCCCGCCGTGCTGCGCACCGGATTGCGGTGATGGAGGCTGGGCGGATTGTGGAATGTGCGTCGCGTGAGGAGTTGTTTACCAGTCCGCGGGCAGAAGCGACCAAAAGGCTGATTGCAGCGAGCGGTTAGGGCGGATTTATTGCTGGTGGGGTCGTGCCATTTTTTTCGTAGAAGATAATAAGTCGAAAAAGGACGAAAGGGGCGCAGCCCTGCAATTCAGCCATTTTTTGTGATCAAGACTGTGATCGTTTTGGTGCGCTACGCGCTTATTTCCTTTTTTTCGCTTTTTCCCTTTTGTGAAACCACCAGCACTCAGCGTCCGGTCCAAAGCTGTACACTAAAGTATCGCCGCAAATCCGCGCTCCAGATCGGCCTTCAGATCATCGACATTTTCAAGCCCAATCTGCAACCGGATAACCGTGCCATCACAGGCCCACGCCACCGCGCTGCGATACTGTTCAGGCCGTTTGGGGCAAGCAAGGCTTTCAAAACCGCCCCAGCTATAGCCAATGCCAAAAAGTTCCAGCGCATCGACAAATTTTGCCGCCTGATCCCAATCACCTTTGAGCACGAAGGAAAACAGCCCTGACGAACCGGTAAAATCGCGCTTCCAGATTGCGTGGCCGGGGCATGATGGCAAAGCGGGATGCAATACGGTTGACACTTCCGGCCGTGTCGCCAGCCATTGGGCAATATCCAGTGCCGCGGCGTCGTGCGCCTTCAGCCGCACCGCCATTGTGCGCAGGCCGCGCGCGGCAAGATAGGCATCGTCGGGTGACAGCACTTGCCCCAGCGTCTGCGCTGTCGAACGCAGCGTCTGCCAATGGCGTTTGGTGGCGGTCACGCTGCCTGCCATCACGTCGCTATGGCCGACGACATATTTGGTCGCGGCAAGGATCGTCAGGTCGACACCCTTGTCGAGCGCGGTGAAGAAATAGGGCGTGGCCCAAGTGTTATCGAGCAGCGTGACAATCTCGCGCTTGCCCTTATGCGCCTTGGCTGCGGCGCAAATGGCGGGGATGTCGGACACTTCAAAGGTCAGGCTGCCCGGGCTTTCGATCAGGATCGCGCGGGTGCGGTCGCAGAACAGGTCGGCAATGCCCGCACCGATCATCGGATCAAAATAGCGCGTCTCCACACCCCATTTTTTCAGAAAGCCATCGGCAAAACTGCGGCTTGGGTCATAGGCATTGTCGCTCATCAGCAACACATCGCCCGGCTGCAATATCGACAGCAGTGCGCAGGAAATTGCGGCAACACCCGACGGATAGAGCATCGTGCCATGCGCGCCGGGCTCGAGTTCGGTTAGCGCCTCGGCCAGTGACCACTGGGTTGGCGCTCCCCTTCGACCATAGAAGAAGCGTCCATCCTCATTCTTGTCACCACCCGCTTCAAGTGCCGCGACATTTTCATAGAGATGCGTGCTCGCGCGCCACACAGGTGGATTGACCACCGCCCCAGTCAGCGCCTTGCGACGCCCACCGGTGACGATTTTTGTGTCGGTTTTTTGCGGATATTCGGGATCAGCCATAATCCACGTTAGCCGCTAAACCCCTCGTTCCGCAAGATTATGCCGTGGCTGTTCCATCGACTGCGCGCCGATACACATGCCAGGTGGCATGGCCAAGTACCGGCAAAACCACAAACAGCCCGAGAAAAGCCGGAAGCATCGCCAGCGTCAGTGTCACGGCAATGATCACTGCCCAGCCGAACATCACCATTTTGTTGCAGCGGATCGTGCCCAGACTGACGATAATCGCGGTGATGAAATCGACGTCCTTGTCAACCAGCATGGGCAGGCTGATCACGGTGATCGCATAGAGCGCAAAGGCAAATAACGCCCCGATCACGGTTCCGACAACAAGCATTGCGATCGCCGAAAGCGATGTCATCAACTCCATTGTTTCGGACCCAATTCCTGATTCAGCCATGAAAATCGCGAAGATACCGTGCGCCAATATCATCCAGAAACTGAAGGCGACGAAGACGATCCCAGCCACCATCATCACCTGATCATCGCCGCGACCGCGCAATGCCCAAAGGATCGAGCGCCAGTTGATCGGCAGACCCGCTTGCCGTCTGCGGCTGACTTCGTAGAGCCCGACCGCAGCAAAGGGGGCGATGATCGGAAAACCGGCAATCACCGGGATCGACCAGGCGCCTTCGCCCAGCTTAACCAAACCATAAACCAGCGCCGCGCCGCCAACTGCATAAATTGCGGCGAAGAACAGGCCGAATGCCGGGCGCGCTATAAAGTCACGCCAGCCTGCAGCCAGCGCGGCACGAAGATCTCCAAATGTCAGATTATTTGCGACCGTATAGGGCGCAATGGGGCTTTGGCCGACAGTAGCCATATTCGTCTCTCCCGTCTGTCTTCCCCGCAGACAGGATGCAACGAATCGATGCCGGTCGCAAGCCCCTAGAACAGAGCCGCCGAAAGCGCTTAAGCGGCGCCGGTTTCCTTGGGCGTATCGGGGTCGAGGCCCCATTCGCTCCAGCTGCCATCATAGAGCGACACGTCGGTCTTTCCGGTCAGCCGCGCGGCAAACAAGGCGGCGGCGGCTGTCATGCCAGATCCGCAAGTGGTGATCATCGGCTGGTCAAGATCGACGCCTGCATCCTTGAATGCTGCGATCAGCGCATCGCCTTGTTTCCAGGTGCCATCGGCGTTGAACAGGTTCGAATAGGGCAGGTTGCGGCTGCCCGGAATATGGCCTGATGCCATATCGGCACGCGGTTCGGTTTCTTCGCCGGTGAAGCGGCCCGCACCGCGCGCATCGACGACATGTGCGGCCTTGCTGTGTAAATTGGCGAGCATGTCAGCCTTCGACTTCACGCCGCTATCGTCTTTCCAGACGGTGAAATGGCGGTGGCGTATCGCTGGTTTACCAGTCTCCAATGCCCGGCCTTCGGCCTTCCACTTGGCAAGCCCGCCGTCGAGAATGGCGACATCATGTGCGCCGAACAGCGTTAGCATCCACCATGCGCGCGTCGCCGATTTGAACGGACTGTCATCATAAACCACAATGCGGCTGCCGTCGCCCAAGCCCAGCGACTGCATGCGACTGGCAAATTTTTCAGGAGGCGGGAGCATGTTGGGGAGGCTGTTGTTCGCGTCCGCCAGTTCGGCGAGGTCCATGAATACGGCACCAGGAATATGCCCGCCTTCAAATTCGGCAGCGGCATTCCGTCCAGCATCCGGCATATGCCAGGTAGCGTCTACGATACGAAGGTCCGACGCGCCCAATTCCTTGGCGAGCCAATCGGTGCTTACCAGCAAATCCATGTTGTTCCGTTCCCTAACCCGCGTTTTGCGATTCTTGTGCGGTGCAAGATAAAACGGTTCCGGCGCGACGTCGAGCCAAAAGGGATGGCATCAGACAGAAATGGGTCGAAATCCGAGATTGTCGAAACGACGCGGCTCGCGATCAACGTGCAATGGCTTCAACTTGGGCGCTGGGGGCTGCGATTCGCGTCCGACCACACACGAAAGGTGACATTCCTCGGAACGGCCATCTGCGCTGACACCGCTGATATTGGCGAGAACGATCGGCGCCAGAAATTGTCGCTCGCGCCAGTCGAAGGTGTTGAGTTCGCCGCGTGGAATCTGGATTTCCAGCGCCAACGCAATTTCTTCGCCGGCGGCAGCATCGCCGATATTTTCGCTATGTCCGCGCGCCGGGTCTTTATGAAATTCTGCAATCCGCGATTGCTGCCCTTCCATTGCGGAGATCATCGCCGTCCGGATTTTTAATTGCTCGACCGGGTTGGTTCCCAAATTGCGAATCGACAATTTGCCATTCACGGTCAGATTGGCGAGACTGAGTTGCGCGGTTTCAGGCGTGAAACTCACCGATAGGCTAGGCGCAGCTTTTTGTTGGTCACGTGGGGCGGGTTCAGCCAATCGAACAGGATTTGTCGGCTTTTCATGCGCCGCTACGAGGGGCTGTAAATCGGCCTCGTTTGCAATTTCCAATGCGGCATCGGTTTCGCGATAGGGTTCGGCTTCTTTGTGCGAGCGTATTCTCCAGCCGACGATCAGTACGGCCAGCAATGCGATCAATCCAGCGGCCCACCACATCCAGTTGGTCGGGAGGCTGGTTGCTGCGCTGACCGGCTTCGCACCGTCAACCGGCGTTGCTGGCGTCTCGCCAACGGGCAGTGGCGATTCCGTTGTCGCATTTTCGGCGCTGTCAGGTGTCGTCAGGGATTCCGTTGCAGCATCAGGCAAAGCCGGTTGTTGTGCTGCACCCGTTGGCGTGTTTGCTCCGGTCCGTGGTCGCGTCGTTGCCGCTGACGGACGCGTGAGGGTTGGTGCGGGTTGCCGAGCTGCCGAAGCCGGTGTCTGCGGGCCCGCGCTGGGTGGGGCAGTGTCCACGGGCGCGGCCGGTTTTGGCTCCGAGTTCGGCTCGGGTTGCGGACTTGGTTGCGGCGGAGGGGTATCAAGCCGGAAATCCCGGACCTCTGGCGTGGTCTGGGTGCCGACATCCTGACCGCTTGCGGGCGCGACAATCGCCGCATGAGCGACAATCATCAAGCACAAGGAAAGGCATTTCTTCAGCATGGTTTGCGACAGGCCTGACTTCAATGAATTGGTTCTGAATGGCAGCAGGGAATGACACGGAGCGTGCAAGGCGCTAGATAAGGCGCATGGATAGCGTTTCTCAACCCAAATTTCTCGGTCAGGCATCGGCACTGCCAGCCAACCCGGATGAAGCCGAACTGGACTATGTCGCCAACCCGCGCGCAGGCGCGCTGTATTGCGTGCGCTTTGCCGCGCCAGAGTTCACCTCGCTTTGCCCGGTGACCGGCCAGCCCGATTTCGCGCATCTGGTGATCGATTATGCGCCCGATGCGAGCATCGTTGAATCGAAATCGTTGAAGCTGTTTCTTGGTGCTTTCCGCAACCATGCGGCATTTCATGAAGATTGCACGGTGGGCATTGGCCAGCGCCTCTTCGCCGAAATGCAACCGCATTGGCTGCGTATTGGCGGCTACTGGTATCCGCGCGGAGGGATCCCGATCGATGTTTTCTGGCAATCAGGCGCGCCACCCGAAGGGCTTTGGCTGCCCGATCAGGGTGTTCCTTCCTATCGCGGACGAGGATGATTTTACGCGCTGCGTCAGTCGCGGTTCATGATCAATATGGTGGGATAGGCTCAACAAAAGGAGCCAAGCCATGACTTTTCGGACCAAAATTCTTCCAGCCCTGTTGATCGGCGCATTGCCTTTGGCGGCGTGCACGACCAATCCCGAAACAGGCAAAAAGAGCATTTCCAAGGCCGCGATCGGCGGGCTCGGAGGCGCGCTTGGTGGCTATTTGCTTGGCGACCTGATCGGCGGCAAACGCGACCGGACTGAAAAGATATTAGGTGCCGGGATCGGGGCAGTCGCGGGCGCTGGTGTCGGCTATTATATGGACCAGCAGGAAAAGAAGCTGCGCCAGCAGACTGCAGGGACGGGTGTAGAGGTAATCCGCGATGGCGATCAACTGGTGCTCGATATGCCGTCGGAAGTCACCTTCGCGACTGGCAGCGCCAATCTTGATCCGGCCTTCCGGGCCACGCTCGACAAAGTCGCATCGACACTGACGCAATATGAAAAAACCTATGTCGATGTTCTTGGCCATACCGATTCGGTCGGCTCTGATGCCTATAACCAGACCTTGTCCGAACAGCGTGCCGGGACGGTTGCCGATTATCTCGGGCTCAAGGGTGTCCAGCGCGCGCGACTCGCCACCAAAGGCTTTGGCGAAAGCCAGCCACGCGCGTCAAACACCACCGAAGATGGCCGTGCCTCTAACCGGCGGGTTGAAATCCGGCTGGTTCCGGTGACGGAAAGCTAGACGGCTACACCCTCAAGCAGCTTGGGGAGTGCGCCTGCCTCCCCACGCGCTTCGGCCATTAGCAGCGATTTGACCGGGCCGCTGCGCTGGATCAGGCCCATGCCGAAGCGGCGGACGGCGGAGGCGGTTTTGCCGGGGATGGCGAAGACGCGGTTGACCGTGTCGGATGCGGTCACCACCATTAGCGTATCCACACTGCGCCAGCGGCTATAGCGATCGAGCAGTTGCGCGTCGCCATAATCGAGTCCCAGTCGCGCGCCATCGACCAACACTTCGGTCAATGCCGCGACATCGCGCAGGCCGAGATTGAGGCCCTGTCCGGCAATCGGGTGAATGCCATGCGCGGTATCGCCGACCAGCACGATGCGTTCGGCAGTGATTTTCGCACAATGGTGAAAACCCAACGGATAGCTCATCAGATCGGTCGCCATTTCGACCTTGCCGAGCATCCCGCCCATCGCCTTTTCCATTTCAGCGGCGAAGGCGCGTTTTGACAGTTTCAGATAGGCCGGGGCATCGGCGCGCGGCACCGACCAGACGATCGCCGAGCGGTGCCGTCCTTGGGAATTGTCGAGCATCGGCAGCACCGCAAAGGGGCCTGCCGCATAGAAGATTTCATAGGCAATATGGCCGTGCGGACGCTCATGGGTGATCGCGCCGACCAGAGCGTTATGATCATATTGCCAATGGGCGAAACGGATGCCTGCTTCGTCGCGCGTCGCGCTCTGCCGACCTTCGGCAACAACCAGAAGCCGCGCGCGCAATTCGGTGCCGTTGTCGAGCGTAACAGACACGCCGTCCGGTCCGCGATGCTTGGCGGTGATTTGCGCTGGCATGTGCAGCGTAATAAGCTCTTGCTTCGTGATGTGGGTGTAAATGGCCTCGCGCAACACCCGGCTTTCAAACATCTGCCCCAGAAAGCCGTCATCGGATGCGGGCACAAAATCCAGATTGCCGCGCTTCAAACCGTCGCTGACATGGATTTTGGTAATCGGGCAACCTTTGCCAGCCAGCGCATCGCCCAGCCCAATGGCCTCGTACATTGCGACACTGGAGGACGAAACCGCAAAGGTGCGGCCGTCAAAGCCGGGTTTCAGCAAGGCCGCCGGATCGGCGCGGTCGATAATGGCGCAGCTGATGCCATGGGCGGCAAGCGCGGCGGCTTGGGTCAGCCCGGCCAACCCGCCGCCGATAATGATGATGTCATGCTGTTCGATGCTCATGGAGTCGCTTCTAGGCCGATCAATAGCGACTGAAAAGTGCCGATTTTCTGCGGACTCTTGACGGGGAGTCACCCTTTGCCGCAAAAGGGCTGTATTAACCAAACAGGACTCCCAATATGGCGACGCGCCTTTCGAAAACACCGGTGGCCGATTGGCGGCAGATGATGCGCCTTTCGCTGATTCGCAGCGGCGCCTTGATCGCGGCAGGGGCGCTTGCGCTGTTCGCCTTATTCTATGCGGTTTCGCTGCTCAGCTACACGGCGGTGGATCGTGCTTTTAACAGCGCATCGGACAGCGTTTCGGGAAACTGGATGGGGCAATTGGGCGCTTATTTCGCCGATGGCAGCCTGTTTCTATTTGGTGTGCCGGCGATATTCCTGGTGCCTTTGCTGCTGGTATTCGCACGGCGGCTGTGGCGCGATGTGCCGCAGCCAACGTGGAAGCGGCAGGTGTTGATTTGCCTGCTCGGCATGTTGCTGCTCGGTTTTGGTATGTCGCATTGGCAACATGGTACAGTGGTTGGCCTGCCCGCTGGCTGGGGCGGAATCGTCTCGCTGCTCGCAGACAATGGCGCGGTGGCGTTGCTCGAAAAGGTGGGCGAAAGCTGGCGCGGGCTGTTGCGGGTATTGTTGATTGTCGGCAGCATATTGGGCGGTTTTGCGCTTGTACTGCGCTCACTGGAATTGGAACGCCCGCTGTTCCGCATTCCGGCGATCCCGTTCCCCAACTTTGGCGGAGGGCAAAAGGCAGCAGATGATGGGGCGATCGATACTGCAAAGCCTGCTCCCAAACCGGCACTAGAGCCCCCGGCGCGTCCGACGGTCGAGCCCAAAACCCGCACTCCGCTGGAAATTAAGGATCGCCCGACGGCAGCGCCCAAGGCGAGCTTTGGCACTGGTGCGCGGCAGGATGATTTCTTTGGCAGTTACAAACTGCCTTCGATCGACCTGCTTGATCCGCCGCAGCCAAGTACCGCACCCAAGCTCGACAAGGCAGCGCTCGAACAAAATGCGCGCTTCCTCGAATCGGTACTCGATGATTTCAGCGTGAAGGGCGAAGTCACAGCTGTTCGCCCCGGGCCCGTGGTCACCATGTACGAACTCGAACCCGCCCCCGGTGTCAAGGCTTCGCGTGTGATCCAGCTCGCCGAGGACATTGCGCGCAATATGTCGGCGCTATCAGCGCGCGTCTCGACCATTCCCGGTCGCACGGTGATGGGGATCGAACTGCCCAACCATAATCGCGAAGCAGTGGTCTTTCATGAAATGGTGGGTTCGACTGCCTTTGCCGATCAAAAGGGGCAATTGCCGATCATCCTTGGCAAGAATATCTCTGGCGATCCGGTGATTGCCGATTTGCAGCCGATGCCGCACTTGCTCGTCGCAGGCACCACCGGCTCGGGCAAATCGGTCGGCCTCAACTGCATGATCTTGTCGCTGCTCTACCGGCTGACGCCCGACCAGTGCCGGATGATTATGATCGACCCAAAGATGCTCGAATTGTCGATCTATGACGACATCCCGCATCTGCTTTCGCCCGTGGTGACCGAGCCTGCCAAGGCGATCCGCGCACTGAAATGGGCGGTCGAACAGATGGAAGACCGCTACCGAATGATGTCGTCAATCGGCGTGCGCAATCTGGGCGGTTTCAACGAAAAGGTGCAGGCGGCAAAAGCCAAGGGCGCGCCATTGGGGCACAAGGTGCAGGTCGGCTATGATCCGATGACCGGACTTCCGCAATATGAAGAAGAGCAGCTTGATTATCAGCTGCTGCCGCAGATCGTGATCATCGTCGACGAGCTTGCCGACCTGATGATGACAGCGGGCAAAGAGGTCGAATTCCTGATCCAGCGTTTGGCGCAAAAGGCGCGCGCTGCGGGCATTCACCTGATCATGGCGACACAGCGCCCTTCGGTCGATGTCATCACCGGCGTGATCAAGGCCAATTTGCCAACCCGCATCAGCTTCCATGTCACCAGCAAGATCGACAGCCGCACGATATTGGGTGAACAGGGGGCCGAGCAGCTGCTCGGAAAAGGCGACATGCTCTATATGGCAGGCGGCAAAGGACTGACCCGTATTCACGGCCCCTTTGTGTCAGACGATGAAGTCCGCCGCGTAGCCGACCATTGGCGCGGGCAGGGGCAGCCCGACTATATTCAGTCGGTGACCGAGGAACCTGAAGAAGGCAGTTTCGCGCTTGACGGGTTGGGCGGCGACGACAGCCCCGAAGACGCGATGTACCGCAAAGCCTGCCAGATCGTGTTCGAAAGCCAGAAGGCTTCGACCAGCTGGATCCAGCGCCAATTGCGCATCGGCTATAACAGCGCCGCACGTCTGATCGACCGGATGGAAGAGGATGGCTTTATCTCAGCTCCCAACCATATCGGCAGGCGCGAGGTGCTGCGCGACCGCAATGGTGAACCGATCTGAACCGCGGGCATCCGCACATTAACACCCCATTCAACGGCCAATTCCTAAATGCGCTGCAAAAGGAACAAGGATAAACTATGAAATATACCCTCGCTGCTCTCGCGCTCTCCCCGGTGCTGCTTGCCACCAGCGCGGCAGCACCCGCGCAATCGACCAACGATTTGTCGGCCGTGGTTGCGCACATGCAGGCGGTTTCGACAATGACCGCAAGCTTTACCCAGACTGATCGCAGCGGCAAGGCGGTGTCGGGCAAATTGCTGCTCAAGCGCCCCGGCCATATCCGGTTTGAATATCAAAAAGGTGTGCCCTTGCTGATTGTTGCCGATGGCAAGGCGCTGACGCTGATCGATTATGAAGTGAAGCAGGTCCAGCGCTGGCCGATCAAGAACAGCCCGCTTGCCGCGCTGCTTGACCCCGGCAAGGATCTGGCGCGATTTGGCAAACGCGTCGCCACCGCCGACCCCAATGTGGTCAGCGTCGAGGTGCGCGATCCCAAGCGGCCTGAATATGGTACGATCACCATGGTGTTCGTGAAACAGGCAGGCGCGCCCGGCGGGTTGACGCTGAATGGCTGGGTTTCACTCGATTCGAAAAATAACCGCACCTCGATCCGTCTCAGCGGCGTCAAATTCAACACCGCCGTCGCACAGTCAGCCTTCACCTGGAAAGACCCGCGCCCGACTCGTCGCAAGTAATTTTACGAGTGGACGACGAGTTGAGCCTGATGCCCGTCGAGACGAGAAGCTGAACCGGGCTGTTCATGTTGGCGACAGGAAAATTGGCTAGTTTAAACACATCAAAGGCTCACAGGCTGCGCGGTTTTCCCCCTGTTGCCCGTGGCACCCAGAAAGTGGGCCTTTGATATTAGCGTGACGAACGCAAGCTTGGCCCTCATCCCAAATGCCCCCGGGATGGGGGCTTTGCTTTTGTGGCTTTGCAAAGCTCTTGCTCCGATTAGCCCACATCCCTAAGCAGCGCGGCATGGCAACCACCCTTAGCATCGCTTCCTGGAACATCAACTCGGTCCGCGCGCGGATCGACATTGTCGAACGCTTTCTGCGCGAAGAAGCGCCCGACATATTGTGCCTGCAGGAAACCAAGGTGGCGGACCCGCAATTCCCCGAAGGGGTGTTCCGCCAGCTGGGCTATAACCATATGGCGATCAATGGGCAGCCGATGCACCACGGTGTCGCGATCCTCAGCAAGGTTCCGATTTCAGGGCGCAGCACGCATGATTGGCAAGCCAATGGCGAAGCGCGGCATGTCGGTGTGGAAATCGCGGGCGGCGTGCGGCTGGAAAATGTCTATGTGCCCGCAGGCGGCGATATTCCGGATCGCGAGCAAAATATTAAATTCGGGCAGAAGATGGATTTTCTGGCGCGCATGACCGAATGGTCAGGTGGGGTTGCGGTCCCAACCATTCTCACCGGTGACTTTAATGTCGCGCCGCTGGAAACCGATGTGTGGAGCCATAAGCAGCTCGTCAACGTTGTCAGCCATACTGCAATCGAGATAGAGGCGCTGTCGGAGCTGCAGGCGGCCGGGAAGTGGGTCGATCTCGCGCGCCAATTCGTCCCGCCGAGTGAAAAGCTATACACTTGGTGGAGCTACCGCGCGCAGGATTGGGATGCGTCGGACCGGGGTCGGCGGCTCGACCATATGTGGGTAACGCCAGATCTGGCCGACAAGGCGCATGCGCACATCGTCCACCGCCCTTGCCGCAGTTGGGGCAAGCCGTCGGACCATGTTCCCATCGTCACGGAGTTTCGCCTTTGAGCGAAGCCGCAGCCCGGCGGACGGCGCGCGCAATTGATGCGCTGCGTCGTGGCTGGGTGGTTGCCATTGGCGAGGGTGGCGATGCCCTTTCGTTGATGGCAATTGAAACTGGTGCAACCGCCGCTGTGTTGAGTGACGGCTCGGCCAAGGGCCTGCTGATTTCGGCAGCGCGGGCGGCGACTTTGAAACTTGGAAACCAGCTGGCCGCCGCCGATGCTGCGCTTCCCGTGGCGATTGCTGTGCCGTCTGATTGCGACGCGGGGCTAGCGCTTGCCATAGCCGACCCCTCGCTTGATCTGCGTTATCCGATGAAAGGGCCATTTGTCGCCCGTCCGCTGGGCGATGCCATGGCGGCGCGCGCAGCGATGGAACTGGCGCGCGAGGCGGGGCTGTTGCCGGCCTTTGTGTTGCTCGAGGGGGTAGAGGCTGAAGTCACATTGGCCCCGGATGACATCGCTGCCTTTCAGGACGCAGGAACGCTGCGCATTGCCGCGCGCGCGCGATTGCCTGTAGCAGCGGCCAGTAATGCCGAACTGGTTGCCTTCCGGTCGGATGCCGACGCCGCAGACCATGTTGCACTGGTGGTCGGTCAACGCGATGGCAGCGCTCCCGTCGTGCGGCTGCACAGCGAATGCCTGACCGGCGATGTG
>Ga0075154_10002221_pt1 | contig 12847 bp, 10 predicted proteins | sample JI71714BDNA_FD_70965 | JGI IMG/M metagenome (GOLD analysis project Ga0075154, IMG submission 70965) | Wastewater effluent complex algal communities from Wisconsin, to seasonally profile nutrient transformation and Carbon sequestration -... | ecosystem: Engineered > WWTP > Effluent > Algae... | reverse complement strand
CTCCTCGCCGCGCTGGACATCATCCCGCACGAGGATGTCGAGGGCACAGTGGCGCTTGGGGAGCTGTCGCTTGACGGTCGCCTGGTCCCCGTCGCGGGCGCGCTGCCCGCCGCGATGGCCGCCGCGGTGGAAGACCGTGCGCTTCTCTGCCCCAGGGCGTGCGGGGCCGAGGCCGCCTGGGTCGGCGCCACCCAGGTCTTCGCGGCCGCGTCCTTGAACGACGTGCTGCACCATTACACCGGGCGCGCGCCCCTGACCCCGGCCGAGGCGGGCGAGGTTGTCCGCAGTCCGTCACCGCGTGATTTCCGCGAAGTCAAAGGCCAGGAACGCGCCAAGCGCGCCCTGGAAATCGCCGCAGCCGGGCGGCATCACCTGTTCATGGTCGGCACCCCCGGCTCGGGCAAGTCCATGCTTGCCGCCCGCCTGCCCGGCATCCTCCCGCCGCTTTCCGCGCCCGAGGCGCTGGAAACCTCGATGATCCACTCGCTTGCGGGGCTTCTCACCGAAGGCGGCATCTCCCGCGACAGGCCCTTCCGGGAACCGCACCACACGGCATCCATGGCCGCCATCGTCGGCGGTGGCAGGGGCGCGAAACCGGGGGAAATCTCGCTCGCCCACAACGGTGTGCTCTTCCTCGACGAGTTCCCGGAATTCCCCCGCACCGTCCTCGACACGCTCCGCCAACCGATCGAGACCGGAACCGTCATGGTTGCCCGCGCCAACGCCCATATCCGCTACCCCTGCCGGTTCCTGCTCATCGCCGCCGCCAACCCCTGCAAATGCGGCTATCTGTCGGACCCGAACCGCGCCTGCGGTCGCGCGCCGGTCTGCGGCGAGGACTATCTTGGCCGCATCTCCGGCCCGCTGATGGACCGCTTCGACCTTCGCGTCGAGGTTCCCCCCGTGGCCTTCGCCGACCTCGACCTGCCTGCGTCCGGTGAAAGCTCCGCCACCATCGCCGCCCGCGTCGCCGCCGCCCGCGACCGGCAGACCGCCCGTTTCGCCGACGCCCCCGACCTCCGCGTGAACGCTGACCTTGAAGGCGCCGCACTGGAGGACCACGCTGCCCCGGACGCCGATGGCAAGGAGCTGATCTCCCGCGTGGCCGAGCGCATGGGGCTTTCCGCCCGCGGCTACCACCGCGTCCTGCGCGTGGCGCGCACCATCGCCGACCTTGATGACAGCCCGACCGTCCGCAAACCCCACATCGCCGAGGCGATCAGCTTCCGGCTCTCATCGGCCGTCGGCGGGCTTTAGCTTTGCACAGCCGGGGCCTCCTCATGCGCCTTCGTCTTCTTGTCGGGACTGACTCTGGCGAGGAGGGACGGCGTCACCGACGAGCGGCGCTCACGCGATCAGCATCTCGATTCCGCGCGCGCGGAACGCATTGGCATCCGCTTCGGAAATCCCGCCATCGGTGATGAAGGAATGGATCATCTCCAGCGACCCCAGCCGGGTGAAGCTTGATTTGTTGATCTTGGTCGAATCCGCCACCAGATACACCCGCGACGCCGCCTTGATCATCGCTTCCTTCAGCTGGAGGTCCGCGAAGGAGGGATAGGTCAGCCCCGCATCCAGTGCGACACCCGCCGTTGCCAGGAACAGCTTTCCGGCAAAGATGTTGCGGAAGTATTCCACCGACTTGTCGCCCGACAGGGACAGGGTGGGCGCCTTGAACTGCCCCCCCGGCATGTGCACCGCATTTCCCGGCACCGCCCCAAGGATGATCGCGATGTTCAGGGCATTGGTGATGACCGTCAGGTTCCGCCGCGCCACCAGCCGGAGCGCGATTTCCGTGGTCGTCGTGCCCGCATCCAGGATGATCGTTTCGCCATCCTTCACAAGATCGGCAGCCAGCGCGCCGATCCGGCGCTTCTGGTCCATGTTGTCCTGATGATGCAACGTCATGGTGCCGACCTGAGAAGGCACCGTGTTCAGAAAGGCGCCACCGTGCTCGCGGGTGATCTGGCCTTCCTGTTCCAACCGCTCCAGGTCCTGCCGGATCGTCGCCTCGCTGACCTGGAACGCGACCGCCAGCTCACGGACCCTTGCCGAGCCTTCCTCTTGAATCCAATCCAGAATCCGGCGGCGACGGGGTTCGGACAACAGCCCCGTGACGGGCTCCTGTCGCGTGGCTTCGGCTTTCGGTTTCAGCACGCCTCATCCCCGAAATGAAAGTGGTCGAACCTCAGCGTAATGGAACGCAAACGAAAGTCCAACGCTCAGCGGCTGGCCGCAGCCTCCTGTGCCAGTGCCACCCGCGCCTGCAGCCGGCTTTGCGCCTGGTCGATCACCACCGCCAGCACGATCACCACACCCTTGATCACCGTCTGCCAGAAGCTGGAGACGCCCATCATGATAAGCCCGTCCGACAGGATGCCGATGACGAAGGCCCCGATGATCGTCCCGAAGATCCGCCCGCGACCTCCCGACATCGAGGTCCCGCCCAGGACTGCCGCGGCGATGGCGTTCAGCTCGAAGGTCTCGCCCGTGGCGGGGTGGGCCGCCTGCAACTGGCTGGCGATGATGATGCCCACCAGGCCTGCGCAGAAGCCCGAGAACATGTAGACGAACAGCTTGACCCGGTTGACCTTCACGCCCGACAGCGCCGCCCCGCGTTCGTTGCCGCCAACCGCATAGATGTGGCGGCCCAAGGGCGTCCGGCGTGACACGTAATGCGCGCCCAGGGCCACCGCGACCAGGAGCCAGATCATCACCGGCAGGCCCAGAAGATTGCCCGTTCCGATCAGGGGAAAGCTCGCGGTCCCCATCTCCTCGGTCCCCGACAGGTTCGGAAAGGTTCGACCGTCCGACGACAACAGCGCCGCCCCCCGCGCGATATACAGCGTGCCAAGCGTGGCGATGAAGGGGGCGACATTCAGCCGGGTGATCAGGACGCCATTGATAAGCCCGACCCCGATCCCGACCAGAAGCGTGATCCCCACGATCTCCCAGGTGTTGAACCAGACCGTATAGCCGACCCCAAGGTCCACTCCGTTCAGCACCAGCCACCCCGCGACCATCGCGCATAGCCCGACGATGGACCCGACTGACAGGTCGATCCCGCCGGTGATGATGACGAAGGTCATGCCGATGGCCAGAAAGGCGTTCAACGCCACATGCTTCGAGACGATGACCGCGTTGGCCGCCGACAGAAAATTCGGTGCCATGATCGAGAAGTAGGCCAGCACAAGGATCAGCGCGACAAAGGTCCGCAGGCGCAGGACAAGCAGCAGCCAGTTCTGTGGATGCGGGGCGGCAACGGTTGCGGTCATGCGGCGTGGTCCTTCTTGAAACTCGGCGTCGCGGCGGCGATCACCGTTGCGGCCTCGGTGCCTGCCGGGAATTCCCCGGCTATCCGCCCGTTGGCCATGACAAGGATGCGGTCCGACAGCGCCAGCACCTCGTCGAGGTCGGAGGTCACGAACAGGATGCCAAGGCCCTGCGCGGCCAGGTCGCGCATGGTGCGGAACACCTCGGCCTTGGCGCCGATGTCGATGCCGCGGCTGGGTTCGTCCATCAGAAGGATCTTCGGCGAGGTCATCAGCGCCTTGCCGATCACCACCTTCTGCTGGTTCCCGCCTGACAGGCTGGAGACCGGGTTTTCCGGGCTCGCGACCTTGATCGTCAACCGCTTCACGAACTCCATGGCCTTTGCGGCCTCGGCCTTCAGGTCCAGGTGCATGAGGCGCGTGAACAACCCAAGCGAGGACAGCGTCAGGTTCTCGCGGATCGCCATGATCTGCACCAACCCGTCACGCTTCCTATCCTCGGGGATCAGCGCGATCCCCCGGGCGATCCGCCCCGCCACGTCGCGCTCAATCAGCGGAGCGCCCTCGACGAACATCCGCCCGCCCGAGGCCGGATGCTGCGCCATGATGCATTCCAGGAACTCGGTCCGGCCCGCACCCATCAACCCGTAAAGCCCGACGATCTCGCCCTGGCGGACCGACAGGCTGACATGGTCCACCGCAAAGCCCCCGCCCGCGCGGGGCAGGGTCACGGCTTCGGCCCGGAACACCTCGTCGCCGAAACTGGCCGCCGAGGTCCGGGGAAACTCCTTGGTCTTTTCGCCGATCATGGCGCGGACGATCCAGGGGATATCAACCCCCTCCATCGGCCGCGAGCCGGTGATCACCCCGTCGCGCAATACGGTGATGTAGTCGCCCACCCGGATCAGCTCATCCAGCCGGTGGCTGATGTAGACGATCCCCACGCCCTGCGCCTTCAACTCGGCGATCACCCGGAACAGCACCTCGACCTCGGCCGCCGAAAGCGCGCTGGTGGGTTCGTCCAGGATCAGGATGCGCGCATCCTGGCTCAGCGCCTTGGCGATCTCGACGATCTGCTGCTGCCCGACCCGCAGATGATCCAGCGGCGTGTCCGGCGCGATGTCCTGCTCCAGCCGCGCCATCAGCGCGGCCGTCGCCTGCGCCTGCGCGCCGGTATCGATGTCGACCCGGCCCCGCACCGGCTCATGACCGATGAAGATGTTCTCGGCCACCGTCATGTTCGGAAACAGGTTCAATTCCTGAAACACGATGCCGATCCCGGCCTTGACCGCGTCGCCCTTGGAGCGGAAATGCACTTCGCGGCCAGTCATCTCGATCCGGCCCTCGGTCAGGCTTTCCACCCCCGCAATGACTTTCATCAGCGTCGACTTGCCCGCGCCGTTCTCGCCGACAAGCACGTTGACCGCGCCCATCCGCAGGTCGAAATCCACGCCCTTCAAGGCGCGCGTCCCGGGATAGACCTTGACGCCGTCCCGGATGGTCAGGCCGATCGGATGGTCCGTCATGGCGCGACCGAAAGCGTGACGACCGTCACCAGCCAGGGGTCGCCGGCAGCCTTCAGATCGACCGTGCCAGAGAAGCTCACCGTCTTGCCGACAAGATCGCCCTCCGGCACCACAAGCGCCGCCGAGGCCCGGTCATTCAACGCCCGCGCCAGCTTGGCAAACTCGATCTGGTCGCGGAAATCGCCGAAACGGTAGAACGGGGCGACATCGCGCAGGGACGAACCCTTGATCACCGGCCCCAGTTGCAGCGTCACATCGGCGGACCCGTCACCATCGGTGTCCAGCATCGCCTTCCGCGCCCGCGAGGTCAGATTGGCCTCGATGACCTTCCCCTCCCCCTTCACGGCAAAATTCCAGGCCGCGCCCTCGCCCGACCCCTTGTTGCCATTTGCTGCACCTGCGGCGTCCAGACCACCGGCCACAGCCGCCCGCACCTCGGCGACAGGCAATGCCTTCGTGGCGATCAGCGGCAGCAGGTCCGCCGCATAGGTCTTGTCCAGAAGCGCTGCGATCCGGGCGTCGTCCCCGGCCTCACCGGCCACGGCGGCGGCGTTTTCGCCTTCGGCGAGGGTCTTGACGATCTTGCAGCCCGGCAGGGCCAGCGCGGCCGCAAGGCACAGCGCAACGAAAACGGGTTTCATGGCGGTCTTCCAATCGTGAATCCGGCGCGCGCCAGGGAGCACGCGCGCCGGGTCGTCAGCCAGTCAGGATCAGGCGGTCAGCGCGAAGGTTTCCAGCTTCGCGGCATTGTCCGCGTTGATCAGGACGCAGTCCATCAGTTGCTTCTCTTCCATGCCAGTTGCACCCGAAGCGATGAACTTGTCCGCCTGCTCGACCGCCATCTGCGCCTGGGCATAGGCCGGCTGCAGCACGGTCGCCTTGATCCCGCCCTTCAGGATGGAATCGCGCACGTCGTTCGACCCGTCGAAGCCGACCACGATCACGTCGGTCCGGCCCGCAGCCTCAAGCGCCGCGTAGGCCCCCATTGCCATCGTGTCGTTGCCCGAGATCACACCCTTGATGCCAGGGTTGGCCTGCAGCATCGATTCCATCACGAAATAGGCCTCGGTCTGCGACCAGTTCGCGGTCTGGCTGGCGACCATCTTCAGGTCCGGATACTGGTCGATCACGTCGTGATAGCCCTTCGACCGGATGCCCGCGTTGGTGTCGGATTCCTTGCCGATCAGCTCGGCATACTCGCCCGCTTCGCCCATCAGCTTGACGAATTCTTCCGCGCCCAGCTGCGCGCCCTGGTAGTTGTTCGACACGATCTGGCTGACAGCCACGCCGGTCGCGGTGATTTCGCGGTCGATCAGGAAGGACGGGATGCCCGCGTCCTTGGCCTTCTGCACAGCGGCGACCGAAGCATCGGCACCGGCGTTGTCCAGGATGATCGCCTTGACGCCCGCCGCGATGGCGCTGTCGAACAGCTCGTTCTGCTTGTTGGCGTCGTCGTCGTGGACGAGGACCATGGTTTCATAGCCCAGTTCCATTGCTTTCGCGGCGGCACCGTCGGCTTCAGCCTTGAAGAACGGGTTGTCGTGGCTGGGGGTGATGATGGCGATGGTTCCCTTGGCTTGCGCGAAGGAAAGCGTCGGCAGGATGCCCGATACGGCAGCAGCAAGGCTGCCGACCAGAAGGCGGCGGTTCAGAATCATGATGTCCTCCCTTTCAAACGATATCGATACGATTCGATTCGCTGCGTTATATGCATCCGGCTCTGACGTATGGTTGTCAATTGCTTTCTATTACTTTCGATCTTTGCGCTTGCAGCATCAGCTCAGCGGCTTGATCATGGCCGCAACCGCCTGCAGCCGTCATAGATGCTTGCAGGGCGGGAAGATTCGCGATAGAAGCGCACCAATCGAAAGTAATCGAAACCGCCTGCGGAGTCGAAGTGCCACCGCAGCCCGGGGAGGGGAACCATGTCCACCATTTTCCAACGCCGGATCAGCCTTGGCGTCGTCATCGGCAGCCGGGCGTTCTTCAGCCCTGCGCCCTGCAAGGCCGCGCGGGATGATGTGCTGGCGCAGCTTGCGAAACTGAACGTCGACGCGGTGATCCTGCCGTTCGAGGCCACCGCCAACGGCGCGGTGCAATCCATCGCCGACGCAGACCTCTATGCCGCCCACTTCCGCGCGAATGCCGACCGCATCGACGGGCTGGTGATCTGCCTGCCGAACTTCGGCGACGAAATCGCGGTGGCCGAGCTGGTGAACCGCGCCCGGCTGAACGTACCGATCCTGCTGCAGGCGTCGAATGACGAGGTGGCGAAGGTCTCCGTCTCGGAACGCCGTGATGCGTTTTGCGGCAAGATCAGCGTGACCAACAACTTCTGGCAATACGGTGTCCCGTTCACCGAAACGTCGACCCACACCTGTGACACCTGGGGCGAGGAGTTCGGCCGCGACCTTGATCGCTTCGCCCGCGTCTGCCGCACGGTCAAGGGGCTGCGCAACGCCCGCCTTGGGTCCATCGGCGCCCGCACGGGGGCGTTCCAGACCATGCGCTATTCGGAAAAGCTGTTGCAGGCGGCAGGCGTAACCGTCGTCACGGTGGACCTGTCCGAAATGATGGGGGCCGCTTCAGCCATCCAGTCCGACGACCCGGCCCTGCTGACCACGCTGGAGAAGGTGAAAAGCTACGGCAAGATCCCGGCACATATCCAGCCCGCCCAGATCGAGAAACAGGCCCGCTGGACCCTCGCCGTCAACCGCTGGATCGCGGAAAACGGCTGCGACGCCTCGGCCATCCAGTGCTGGCGCAGCCTGCAGGACAACTTCGGCTGCGCCACCTGCTTGACGATGTCGATGATGGGCGAAGACCTGATGCCCTCGGCCTGCGAGGTCGACATCATGGGCGCTTTGTCCATGTACGCCCTTGCGCTGGCTTCGGGCGCCCCCCCCGCGATCCTCGACTGGAACAACAACTACGCCCACGAGGAAGACCTCTGCGTCTGCACCCATTGCGGCAACTACCCGAAGTCCTTCATCGGCGACACGCCGGAAGTGGGCGAGCTGGACGTGCTGGGCGAAACCATCGGCCGGTCGAAATGCTTCGGCGCGGTCAAGGGCAAGGTCAAGCCCGGCCCGATGACCTACTTCCGCCTCTCCACCGACGACCGCCGCGGCACGGTGAAATGCTATCTCGGCGAAGGCGACTTCACCGACCACCCCTTCGCCATGGACGGCGGCATTGCGACCACCCGTGTCGCAGGCTTGCGCAAGCTCCTGAAGTTCGTGACGCAGAACGGTTTCGAGCACCACGTCGCGATGGTCCGTGGCCACCACGCCGATGTCGTGAACGAAGCCGTCACCCGCTATCTCGGCTGGCCGATCTACCACCACGGCGGCGAGCCCGAGCCGCAATTGACCTTCCCGAACAGGTTCTGAGAACATGCTGACGAATGACAAGGTCCCCCTGATCCGGGACAAGGCGCTGTGGATGCGCCGCACCGCCTTCACCATGGTCCACCGCGCCCAGCTGGGCCATCCCGGCGGCGACTTCTCGGCGATGGATATCCTGGCCACGCTGTATTTCGGCGTGATGAACTACGACCCGAAGCGCCCCGACATGCCCGACCGTGACCGCTTCGTGATGTCCAAGGGCCATGCCACCGGAGCGCTCTATTCGGCTCTCTGCGCCGCCGGGTATTTCCCGGAAGACTGGCTGCCCACCTACATGCAGCCGAAATCGCGTCTCAACGGCCACCCGAACCGCAACTACCTGCCCGGCGTGGAAACCAACACCGGCCCCTTGGGCCACGGCTTTCCCGTCGCCACCGGCATCGCCATCGCGGGCCAGCTGACCGGGGCCACCTACCGCACCTTCGTCCTCACCGGCGACGGCGAGCAGCAGGAAGGCTCGAACTGGGAGGCCGCGATGGTCTGCGGCCATCGCAAGCTGAAGAACCTGACCCTGATCATCGACCGCAACCGCCTGCAACAGGGCGCGGGAACCGAAGAAACCTCCAGCCTCGACCCGCTGGACAAGCGCTACGAGGCTTTTGGCTTCGACGTCACCGTGGTCGACGGCCATGATCCCGCCGCCCTGCTGGCAGTCCTCGGGGCCGCCCCAAGAGACAAGCCGCGCTGCGTGATCGCCAACACCACCAAGGGCAAGGGCGTCAGCTTCATGGAGAACGTTGCCTCCTGGCACCACGGCGTCCCGAACATGGCACAATACGAACAAGCGATGAAGGAACTGGTCTGATGGCAACCGCCGCCCCCACTGCTGCCGGGTTCCAGGATTGCCGGAACATCTGGGTCTCGACCCTCGAACAGCTTGCCGAAGCGGACCCCCGCATCGTCGCCGTGGTCAACGACTCGATCGGATCGTCGAAGCTGAACAGCTTCCAGAAGAAATTCCCGGACCGCGTCATCAACGTCGGCATTGCCGAACAGGTGATGGTCGGCGTCGGCGCGGGCCTTGCCAACGGCGGTCGCATCCCCTTCGTCTCCGCCGCCGGGTGCTTCATCACCGGCCGGGCCCTTGAACAGGTCAAGGCCGACATCGCCTATGCCGGCTTCAACGTGAAGCTGGTCGGCCAATCTTCTGGCATCGCCTACGGTGAGCTTGGCGCGACCCACCATTCCATCGAGGATTTCGCCTGGCTCCGGCCCCTGACGAACCTGACGGTGATCGTCCCCGCCGACGCCTGGGAAACTGCCGAGGCCGTCAAATGGGCGGCCACCCACGAAGGCCCGGTCTACCTGCGCCTCAGCCGGATGCCGGTCCCCGACCTCCAGATCCCGAACCGCAGCTTCCGCCCTGGCAAGGCCGAAGTCGTCCGGCAAGGCCATGACGTCACGCTGATTGCCTGCGGCACCACCGTCCACCTTGCCGCCGGGGCCGCAGAGATCTTGCAGGCCGAGGGCATTTCCGCCCGCGTCCTCAACTTCTCCACCATCAACCCGCTGGACGAAGCCGCCCTGCACGATGCCGCCGCCACCGGCGCCATCGTCACCGTCGAGGAAGCCTCCGTCCGCGGCGGCCTTGGTGGTGCGGTCTCCGAATTCACCGCCGCCCACAAACCTGTCCCCGTCGAGCGCGTCGGCTTCCCCGGCTTCCTGCCGACCGGATCGGTCGACTGGCTGTTCAAGGAGTACGGGCTTACCCCCGACGGCATCGCAGCCGCCGCCCGCCGCGCCCTTTCCCGCAAGGTCTGAACCATGCGTGTCCTTGCCATCGACCAGGGCACCACCAACACCAAGGCGCTGCTGATCGACCAGACCGGCAGCATCCTTGCCCGCGCCTCCGCTCCGCTGACGACCAGCTACCCCCACCCCGGCTGGGCCGAGCAATCGGCCTCCGACATCTGGGCCTCGGTCCGGAAGGTCATTGCCGACATCGTCGCGGAAACCGGCACCCAGGTCGATGCCATCGCCATTGCCAACCAGCGCGAGACCCTTGTCCTCTGGGACAGCGCCACCAGTCAGCCGATCTGTCCCGCCCCGATCTGGCAATGCCGCCGCACTGCCGAGGACTGCGCCCGACTGATCGCCGAGGGTCACGACGCGCATGTCGTGGCCGCCACCGGCCTTGGCATCAACCCGCTCTTCCCGGCCTCCAAACTTGCCTGGGTCCTGCGGAACCTCCCCGAAGCTGCCACCCTTCACAGCCAGGGCCGCCTTCGCGCCGGAACTGTCGACAGCTGGCTCCTCTGGAACCTCACCGGCGGGGCCGCCTTCGCCACTGACCATTCCAACGCCAGCCGCACCCAGCTGTTCGACACCCGCAGCCTGACCTTTTCCCCCGACCTCGGAGCCATCTTCGGCGCACCAGTCGATTGCCTGCCGACCCCCCTGCCCTCGGACAGCCACTTCGGCACCACGGCTCAAGGCTCAACCGCCCTTCCCGCTGGCATCCCGATCCACGCCATGATGGGCGACAGCCACGCCGCCCTTTACGGCCACGGCATCCGCAAGCCCGGAGCGGTGAAGGCGACCTACGGCACCGGCTCCAGCCTGATGACCCTGACCCCTACCCGCACCGCCTCTGCCCACGGCCTTTCCGGCACCGTCGCCTGGACCGACCATTCCGGCACAGCGCACGCGCTTGAGGGAAACATCACCGTTTCGGCGCAGGCCGCCGCCTTCATGGCCGGGCTTCTCGGCGTCAGCGGCGCGGCTGCCCTTGGCGATCTCGCCCAAACCGTCCCGGATTCGGGCGGAGTGACCTTTGTCCCCGCCCTCGCCGGCCTTGGCGCGCCGCACTGGAACGACAGCGCCCGTGGCACCATCGCCGGGATGACCCATGCCACGACCCCCGCCCATCTGGCGCGCGCCACTTTCGAGGCCATCGCCCACCAGATCGCCGATGTCCTGGAGGCGATGGAGGCCGACATCGGCCAGCCGCTCCTCGCCCTCAGTGCGGACGGTGGCGCCTCGGGCAATGCCTTCCTGATGCAACTGCAGGCCGACCTGATCGATCGTCCCGTCCTGGCTTCAGGCGTCGAGGAAATCGGCGCCATCGGGGTTGCCGGCATGGCATTGGCCGCCCTCGGCACTCCGCTGGCCGCCGAGGCCCCGACCAGCCGCTTCGATCCGCGCCTTGACCCCGATCAGCGTGGCAAGTCCAGGGCCAGATGGGCCGCCGCCGTCGACCAGGCGAAGGGATGAGCCAAGGGTCGAAAGCCGCGGGTTGCAGGGGGGACCTGATCCGGCAATTCGAAATGTTGCCAAATCCTTAACGCTTTCGACCACAGCATTGATTTACAAGGAATTCTCGATTCTGTCCACCGTGGACACTTTTGCGGTCAGGACCCGGAACCGACGTTTTCCTGCGCCACGGAGACCGCTTTCAGGACTGCGAAGACCGGCTTTCCCGGGGCCAGTTCCAACGCCCCGACCGACCGTCGCGTGATCCGGGCCAGCAGCAGGTCCTGACCGACCCGCAGGCGGACGATCGCCCCCGGCCCCTCGCCCATCCGGATGTCCTCGACCTGCGCGGAAAGCACATTCAGCGCCGAAATCCCCCGGGGACGCTCGGTAGCCAGCATCACGTCCTGCGCGAGGATCCGCAGTCGCAGCACCGCCCCCACCGGCGCCGTGACCTGCGGCAGCCAGAGCGGTCCGCCTCCCGTCTCGAACCGGGTCAACCCGTCGCCATCCTGCCCCAGCAGCCGGGCCGTCAGCATCGCCCCCGCCTCGCGCAGGCCCATGACCGGCACCACGCCCGGATCGGACAGAAGCTGCGCCGCAGGACCGACGGCCACAACCCTGCCTGCCTCCAGCAGGACCACCGTCGTCGCCAGCCGCGCCACTTCGGCAACCGAGTGACTGACATACAGGATCGGCAGCCCGAGCTCGTCGCGCAGGCGCTCCAGATATGGCAGGATCTCGGCCTTCCGCCCCTCGTCCAGTGCCGCGAGGGGTTCGTCCATCAGCAACATCTGCGGGTCAGACAGGATCGCCCGCCCAATCGCCACCCGTTGCTTTTCCCCCCCGGAAAGCGCTCCCGGCCGCCGATCCAGCAACGCGCCGATTCCAAGAAGGTCGACGATGCGACCCGGATCAGGCCCCGCCCCCCGCGGCCCGAACCAGCGGCCGTAGAGCAGGTTTTGCCGGACGGTCAGGTGCGGAAACAGGCGACCATCCTGAAAGACATAGCCCAGGCGCCGACGATGCGGCGGCAGCGCAAACCCGAGGTTGGTGTCCAGGAGTACTGTTCCGTCCATCGCGATCCGCCCCCGATCGGGCCGCAGCAGTCCGGCGACGGCATTCACGACAGTGGACTTGCCCGCCCCGGACCGCCCGAACAACGCCGTTACGCCCGGCGGGGCCTCGAACGAGACATCCAGGGCGAAGATCCCAAGCTGGTGCTGAAGCGAGACAGTCAGCGTCATCGGCCTGCGATCCTGCGCGCAACCGCCCGGCTGAGCCACTCTGACAAAAGAAGTGCCGACATCGCGATGAAGATGGAAATGAGCACCAGCCGCAACGCTTGCGTTTCTCCACCGGGCACCTGGAGGAAGGCATAGATCGCCGAGGGCAAGGTCTGGGTCTGGCCGGGAATGTTCGACACGAAGGTGATCGTCGCCCCGAACTC
>Ga0075154_10002219_pt1 | contig 12850 bp, 5 predicted proteins | sample JI71714BDNA_FD_70965 | JGI IMG/M metagenome (GOLD analysis project Ga0075154, IMG submission 70965) | Wastewater effluent complex algal communities from Wisconsin, to seasonally profile nutrient transformation and Carbon sequestration -... | ecosystem: Engineered > WWTP > Effluent > Algae... | reverse complement strand
GCTAATTTGCTTTTAGACATAGACTCTCATCCTGGAAATATTCGAGGATGCTGGCAAACTACATAAGTATCTACCTTGTATTTTATGTCCTTCAAGACTAGTTTTGAAAAATCTATTGCCATCAATTGCATTGGCAAATACTTGTCTGCAGATTCTCTGTTGCGCTTTTTTCATCCGGAAATTCAAATTCAAGAATTGTGATAGTTATATCCTCTATAATGCAGCTGATTCATTTCATTGTTCTTATTTGAACAATTTACCAAAATACTGTCAGATTATCTTGTTAGACTTTTATTATCAAAATCAGGATCTTTGTCAGCATTACTAATCTTTGGTTGTATGTTCTACATATGATTGAGATTTTGATATAATTACAACTTCCATCTCGAGAGTATTTGTTTTTTGGTTGTTCAAACTGTTGCTTCTGTACTACTACTCATAATTTGCACTGATGATCAACTATTCCAAATTTTCGTTCTTGAATGCATTTTGATTGTTATGATAAGGAAGTGCCCTGAGAATGTTCGTTGAGTTGACATGCAAAACCTTGCGAAATCATCCAAGTGATAACACAGTAAAAACTCAGCAGCCAATACTAGAATTGAAAATATATTCTAACAAATTTAGAAATCAAGAGCTGGTCCAGCGAATATTCTTCTTAAATCCAATTAATGTCATTTTTCTTACCTGACGTCAATTTTTCATAACTTAAATTTATTCGCTTGAAGATTATTGGAGGCATCTTCTTAATTTTTCTGCTCCATGTGCTTTTCTTCTAAAATTTTTACTGTGCTATTTCTCATCTCCTGCAACAATCTATGTTAACTAGGATGTTGTTCCAATGGCTGGATCTATTTAGAATTTTATTGACTATGCTCTAGCAGCACTTTTCAACTATTCAGAAATACTTTCAAGTAATCAAGGGCAAACAATATTCATTATACAACTTCTTGAAGTATATGTCAAGTTAGTTTGAGTATCTAAATGACAAGATCATTCATTTCTTCAAAACCCTTTGCCTTTTCATGTTTTTGACAGTTATTCTACTTCCCAGGTCATCTAAATTCTGGATCGAAACAAACATCAGCAGCATTGCAAATGTGCATGATAGGTTTGCTTGTTCACCAATTGCTGACAACATAAAAGGATACATTTTCTCTTTAGTAAAGAGTTTGTTTGCTTCTATTGGATTGGAGTTCACAAATAATTCCACACCTCGCCATCTCTCAATATTAAATTCTGAAAGCTCTGACTTGGTCTCCATTAGGATATCTAATGGTGTCTTTCCAAGATGATTAGTTTTGGAAGCTGCTTCCATACATGGTGTCAAAAATGTTTCAACCAGACCTACATAAGTTGTCTTGCTAATTCTCCTGTTATACACCTCCAACAAGATCAATGGTGGTGGTGCACATCATACTAAATGAAGTGGCAGATTTCCATTTTGGTCTGCAAGCAGAAAGTGATGACCTTGCTTTGATGCATATAACTCCACAGCCATAATAAGATGCATAAGGTGAATTGGATCACAAAACATGGAGCAATAGGCTAGTTTATGTAACAAGGTCATGTTGCCTGTGGCATTTTTGTTGTTGAGAGATTTATAATGCATGCCCAAATGATGACACAATGGTACATGATTACTCATTGTCTTAATATCAAGTCCTTTTTCAGCCTGTAACAATGCTTCAAAAGTATAATATAAAATGATACCAAAAAGCTCTCCATCTTGCATGTCACCCTCATTTTTGGTCCAATCCAAAGGAATCTCTGTGAAATTTTGTACTAAAGCTGGCAAATCAAATGACATATGATAGAGTGGTTGCATGGATTGTAGAGAGGCACAAATGAAAGCCTTTGAGCACAAACTACCAGCAGTGTGCCAAACCTGACACGAGGGGTATCGAAACTTGGCCAATGTACCCAACACTAACTGATCTTTCTCTCCATCACTTTTCAGCAATGCATCAGGATATGTTTGAATTAATACAATCAATTCCTTTTCTATCCATCTATGGTTGTTACCTCGCAGAAAATCATTCACTGAATCAGCTTCACAATCTAACCAATTCATTTCATGTCCAAAATAGTCACATCGAACACTCTGTTTCGGCATGACCAAGTAGTGCAGAGGAAGGTTTTTTTGTTTGTCTAATATTTGAGCTGCCTCAGGATAAATCTTGAGTAATTCACTGATAAAGTTTTGATTATCAGGCCTGTAAGATGCTCCACCACAAGCATAGTGCAAAGGTAGACGTCCTTTGGCATCTTTTTCTTTTGCGGCTTGTGGATAGGCTTCAATCAACTGTCTAAAAGTTTCCATATTGAAAATTGTATCCTTGTCAAAAGGCCGGCAGGCTAGATGGAGTGGAAGCATTTTCGAATCCTCCTCAACCATTCGTGCCTGTGATGGATCATAAATAAGCAGCAAATCGATTTTTGTACACATTACGCTGGAACAAGCTTGGTGTATTGGCAGGCCATTGCTTGAGTCTTTTTCTTTTTGATATAAAAAGTTTGGATTGGTTTGGATCATCAACTCCAGAACCTCTGTGTCGCATTTGCGGAAGGCATCATGTAAGAACCAAACATCACAGTTGTCCAAACACTTGGGATTGGTTTCAACAAATAATTTGAACACCATATTTGTAGTTTCTTCCTTAGTACCTGAGACAGCAGTCTCTATCGGATAACGAATTTGATTTCCAATGTACATGGGCTCAACAATGCCTTCAGGGTAGGCTTTCACAAGGGCTTCAATGACATGGAATGGGGCATGGTAATAAAATTCGAGACTGTGGTACAAAAGTTCGCCCGTGGTTGAGTTGTGCTTCCTAGCATCCTCATGGCCTTGTTTTGTCTGCAAGTTAGCCAAAACCAACTCCCAACGACGCTCTTGGATTAACTGCTCTAATCTAGAAATTGTTGCGGCCGCGCTTATGATCACTTCGTCTACAGTGTCATCCATTGTAGTTAGATTTTGGTTCAACTTCCTTTTGTGGCAGCCTCAACTTATTAAATCAATCTGCTGTCTTATTCATTTGATGTATCGAAAGCATTAAGTTTGTCGTGGAATCTGGCGGATGCTCCATTCATACTTGACCCAATTTCCAAAAGCTTAGCTATTAGTTCTTTATCCAGGTCAATCTCGTCAGCTATTTAATATAAAGTATCAAGCAATTTATCTGAACAATGTACAGCACAAATTTTCTTGATGAGTGATCAGACCCTACTCATAACTAGAAGCTCATCTCAGTTAAGTGTAATCTTGAATGATGTTGTTAGTAAATGAATTTTCAGCTGTCGAGATCAAAAATCACCATTAGTTTACCAGTTCTGTCATTGCAAAACATTTTGAATATCACTTACCACCACAAAAAGAGCAAGATGACAAGTTCGCTCATTGAATGGTTGTTTAACCACGGTATTGCCACGCAGAGCTACCTAGCTTGAAATCCGATATAACTGAACCTATGATGGTTCAAATTTCGTCCTCGATGTTCCTACACAGTTGCTTGTTCTATTACTTAACACAATTTTGGTATGTTATTGGAAAGTAACATAGATCTGTTTCGATGAAAGTCTTTTTAGACAATCCATTTCTTGGTTGTACCGGTATGTAGATGATATCTACCTTAACAGGAGGATGTGCACAGTGGCATGATGTTGACAACATCAGCAAACACAAAATTCGCAAGTATCATAAGACATAGTCTATAATTTTATAAAATTTAATTTTAGATTACATTTATTAGATAATTCCTTTCGATTTTTTTTTAATATAAATGCATGGATCAAGTATTTAGTTGACTCAATTGGCCGTTAGCTTATATTTTCAGGCAATTTTCGGATGATACAGATTCAAAAGTGTATTTAAATTTTATCTTAGGTTTGTTTGACATACTAATGGTTAAAGCAGATGTAAATACCATTCATAGCAAGTTAAAAAGATCCGTGCATCAATGGGTTGGTATCAAAGAAAATTCCACTTTGTTCCGACTCTTGAGCCAGATTCGGTAATCTTTGTCTTTTATTCATGAGTATATCCAAGGTGTATCACAACAAAAGTAGGCTGAACGATAAGTTGTCGAAAAAGCTTAACGAGATTATCTTCAAAAGCCTTACTTGGTGACCCGTTTTGAATTTGCAAAACATCTATGCATATTTTCCACTTTTTAGAGAGATAGAGACACACAGACAGAGGCACAGGGGGGATGTTGGAGAAAGGAAAGAATTTTCAGGATGATGAAGGCAAGAAAAGATAGAATCAGTGCTGAAGCAGATGGGCAAAGAGATACAAAAATAGCATGTACGAGAAGGTAAGGATAAACCTAAGGGACCTAAAATTGCCATGAAGGATTTATTGGAAAAATGTATAAAAACGACTGGAAACAACAATATTCAATACGTGACATGTGCTTAGATCTTAATTTTAAATTAAAACTACATTAAGAGCAACTCATTCTAGCTGTAGAAATAACATAAATAAAACTTTCCACCATGGTGGAACCAGCGGATGTGCCCACTGTGAACAGTTTACTGCGTATAGAAACATGTGTGAGTGATTGGGAGTCAAACTTGTTTCTGAAGAGCTGACAAAAAATGAATCCTACAGAAGATCAAAAGAAGGAGGCTGGAAATAAGGCTATTGAATCGCATCACTCCATCCTATTTATATGTGGAGCCAACAAGAACAAATATGGCAAGCGTATTGAAGAAATGAAGAATGACATCCATAAGAAATACGAACCCTTTCCAAAATCGGTCGCCAATCCTTCTATGCCAAGGAAGAAAGCAACACACACACACATTATCAACAAACACAAATGTACCTACAGAGTACATTAAAGGAGTGGAGGAAGAATCATTGCAGCCATTCCAGGAGATCAAATTCTAAATGGATTACAACAATTATAAAAGTGCAAAGCACTGTACCAAAGGAAAAACTGATCTGACATCTGGGGAAAAGAAAAAGTCATTATGCTATCTAACTTTCCTAAAAGAAAAAAGAAATGGTAGAATAAAGGCATTCAGAAGTGCAGATGGACAATGACACAAATTCACCAAATGTATCTGTAGACTCTATGATGTTATCATGTGCAATAGGTGCGAAAATCGTAGATATGTAGTAGCATTGGAGATACTGGGGACTTTCCTACATGCCAAAATGCAAGACATCATGCAAATGCTATCTGAGGGCACAATAGCAGAAATGTTTGCGAAGATAGACCTAATAATATACAGAAAACACATATGGTACTATAAGCAAGGAAAACCAATATTATATCTCAAATGGCACATGGATGACCTAAAAATATTGCATGTCAGCAAAAAATAATGGCAGACAAACAAAAGGATCGCACTGAACATTGAACCAAGTGACAACCCTAAATGGTGGGTAGACAGCTTGTAGCGTACACCCAGACATGAAAAGTCATAAGGGTAATTACATAACAATTGGAAAAATCGCCACCTACTAGTTCAACATAAGCAGAACTTGCGGGAATTGACAACTCCATTGCACAAGTGCTATTCAAAAGCATTATCGCATCACAGGACATATAAGTACATATGAAAACGATATACATACAGAGAACATCCATTTCAAAAATATCAAGAAACTTAAATGTCATATATTTTTCTTAACCAACAAAAAGAATAATCAAGGAGAGGTTAAGGTGGTGTTCTGCCCAAAAAGTAATATACTAGCAGCTGTCACAAAGCCATTAAAAGGCAGTGTATTCAGAATGCACAATACACTCCTAAATCTGCGCCACACTTCAAAGATATATGACATGCACAAGAGCGCGTGGGAGAAAGAAAATTATGAAGAATGCAAGAAATGAGAAAGATACAGAACGCGTGAGCAGAGGCGCATAAATGTGCAAAATATGGATGGACGAGAAGGTAAGGATGAATCTGAGGGACCTAAAATTGCCATACAAGATTAATTGGATAAATCATGAGGAAATATTGCAAAAATATTTAGCACCAGACATGGCACGCATTTTTTGTCTCTTGATCAGAATTAAGTGTGTTAAAGCCTATATAGTATGGAGTCGGATTTTTATGTGGAATATTCCAGTTTGAAATAGAATTTCAGATTCAAAAGTTGCATTTGATTACTCAATAGGATAGTTAAAAAAGACTAGACATGATACTTCATCTACAAGATCTTAATTGCGATTATTATAGGATTTGTTTGCTACGATCGGCAATTTAAACTAACTTTGATGTTTAAGTCCTTTGAAGTTGTAACAGCAATATGAATATGGTAGGTATAGCGTGAACTGAAGAAACAGTAGAAATTATCAAGTTATTAAATCCTACCCATTCGAGAGAGAGAGGGAGAGAGAGGGAGAGAGAGGGAGAGAGATAGATAGGTATTTTGAATCTTATTCTGTCCAACCCAAGTTCAGGCTTCAGCTATCTCAACTTTGCCTAAGCGTGAAGTTACACTGTACTTTGTTCTCCTTATCTGCATTATAAACAAATTTGCAAATGAAATCTTCACGTGTCAATTGCTGAGAAGGAGTATTCAACAAGAAGGGTTCACATAAATGAGATGCAGATTCATGAGACCACGTGGTCCAAAATCGAAGAAATTTTTACACCATAAAACAAAAATAGCCAAGCAGTTGGCCTCAAGAAATCTATTGGTCCCATACTCAAAATATCCATCAAGGGTTCTAACGTTTGATGTTCGTGTTGGGAATTGAGTTTTTTTGAGTGTTGCACTGCACTTTCCCCACCAGTGTCTCAGAAGTAGGATTTTTTGTGCTCGTATCTGAATCGATGCATATAAAATTGCAAATTTGTTGCTTTGAACAAGATTCTTTAGACATTTAAGCATTCGAGGATAGGTATAAATATTGCTGATCCCTCATATGTTGAACTAAGTTATGCACTCATGTGTCACGCTTGTATATGGGATTGATCAAGCGAACAAAATAAAACTGTATTGGTTCCTTCTTCGAGAAGGATTTGAATGAACGATTGATGCATGACACTCGGACAAGGCTTTAAGGATGCGAACACCGGCAACATCAGTTCGAAAGCAAAATTTCTTTCAAGTTTGGGTTTTATCTGATCGGACATACAGACTTAAAAAGAACACCAAAAAAATATCTTTTGATTTCACTAAGGTTCAATATGAAAAGTCTTCATCAAAACATCATCTCAGCCCAATAAGATTTCTGAGTGAATCTGAAAATCTTCTCGTAATTGTTGAATAATTTCAAAATATTTGTCTACGGCAAAAGCAATCAACAACAGCAAAAGCAAAAGGAATTTTTATCGGATTGGAAAAACTAACAAAAAAATTCATACACTATTTATGCAGCTAATAGGAACATTAGAGATTATATAGGAGCAACTTAGATGTAGAGTGTTTAGCGCATCTCAACATTTTACCTGAGCAGTTTGACAAGAGCATCAAAGAAGTAGATCACAATTAACTTAATTATTCTGCCTTGGCACGATCCAACCGTAAAAGTTATGCCTATACAATGAATGTCCTTGATTACCAATAGTCAACAATGCGAGTATGGAATGCCAAAAGATACGCCGTAGAAAACACAATGTAACTTTCGTAGTATAGTTGATTTATGTGACACCGATCTTTATTCTGTATCTTCTTTAAAAACAAAAGATCGCTACTGCAAGCTGAGGCGTTGGTAACTCTTGATGTCGTCAAAGCCGTCATGAGGTCCATTTGGTTCCATCCAAAAGGCGATCACTCTGTTAAGAAAATGACGAATTTAGATCGTCTGCGAATAAAAAGTCTATGGATTCTTCTTAGCGCAGCATGCTTGACTGTTCATAACAATGCGTTTTCGCCCACACTTTCAAAGCCAAGCAGACATATTGCTTCGGACTTTTCATTATTTGGTACAAGACATCATGAAATACAAGATAATCATATTGTTGCGGAGGGTCTGGTATTAGATTCGCAATCTGTGTCCAGGAGAGCTGCCTTTGTAAGAGCTTCTGCCTTGTCAGTTGGTGGGCTGGTGCTAAATACAAAGTACATAAGCGGTTCTCAGCATGAAGCAGTTGCATACGAAGCGCCTTTGTTTGAGCAAGTTAAGGCGATTGAAAATGCAAACCGCATGGGTCAGTTTGGCAATAAAATCTATGAGCCCAACAGCAACGGAGCTCCGGAAAAACATTTGCCGCAAGTGAGCATTGAGCCAGGGACAACCAAGATCTCAGTAAGCGTTCCACATGTCATGACAGAAGAGCATTATATTCAATTCATGTGGCTAAAAGACACTAAAACTAACGATGTGGTCCTTGTAAAGGCTTTTCCCGCAACTGATCCAAGCCCTCCGACTCTAAAAGTCACCGTGCCCATTGGTGTAACACTACGCCCATATTTGTTCTGTAACCTTCACGGTTTATGGAAAGGAGAGGATTTTAGCGTAAATGCATAAAAAATTGATTTTACAAATAAAACAATGGTGGAAATGGACTCACGTATTCCGTTCGCTCATACAATGCCCTATTAAGTTGGATTGAATTATGATTGCATGAAAGGTAAATCAGCACAGAAATTAGAATTATATGAAGTACATGATGCTTTCAGTTCAAATGGTGGGCAAAATTGAAACACTTTTAAGTGACTAAGAAGTGAAGCAGGCTGTCTCCATTTGGCGGCATAGTCTTCAGTATTTCTACACGTGGGCTGCCGTTAGAACATGCTTTGAAGCTCAGAGAAATTTATTTCATTCCCTCGTGCTGCCTACACAGTGATTTGAATCCCTCCTGCTACCACAAGCGAGAAGCGAATGGTGTAAATTACTTGTCTTGGTATAATTGAATAATCCACAAGTTAAAAGTTCACTTATTATGGCCAGAGTTGCACACATGATGTCTGATGGCGTGAAATATAATTGATTACGCCGTTTTAATTTGTCAAGACGACATGAATCAGCATGCAATTCAATCAAGAGATCAATAAGTATGATATTGTGATATAGGATTTTTTTATTATAATAATAAGATGATACTTGTTTTGAAAGTATAAACATACTGTGAAGGTATGGTTGTCTTGGACTAGGATAGCAAGAGATACTTGATAAGAGTCTGTGAGAATGCAGCGACTTGAGTGTGTATATTTCTTGTCTCTGGTCACAAGAAAGATGAATTTGTCATGGCTTATGATTCGTACGCCCACCTTTCTAGAACTGCGAGATATCTCCTAGAATACTGACTCGTGCATAGAGGATTCGGATTCGTCTTCAGATTAATCATTGATGGAAGTTTCAGATTCAATGAAAAGATGGCATGCTACGTCGCCGATGCTCTTTGCCTGAACTTGCGCTGGAACTTTGGTCTTGAAGAGGCCGAAACCATGGTCCCTGTCCCCGACCTGCCTGTCTTACAATTGCGACTGGCGGATCAACTTTTGAAGCGGGTTTCTGGTCACCATGATGAATTCGAGTGGGTATAGGAGCTACCAAATCTCTCACGTAGCTGGCGGAAAGCGTGGATGTGACAGTTTGATGACAATCCAAAATGATGGAGAACGGAGTTTCATCTGCGCTCAAATGAGCGCCGGGTGGATCCAGGGTGATCGTCTGTACAGGTGGCACACCAAATGACTCAAGACCAAAGTATGATGGGGGAGCTGGTCCAGACAGAGCTTTAGCTGCTCTGAATGAATTAACTTTTTTGGGAGACTTGAGTACCTCAGCATCAAATTGAAAACCTTCCTTGTCGAGTTGGAAACGGTCTCTGATTGCTTGATTTCGTTCTATTCCACTCTGTACAGAGAAAGCTCTTCTTGCACTCCCAGATCGGCGTGAGGTTTCCTTGAAAGTTGGGCCACGGTCGTCAGTTTTGGTGATTCGCGTGGGTTCCTTGTGAGTCTGCTTGGTTTCCGGTTTGGTAGGCTCCTCATATGATGATGACGGGCTCGGTGGAACTTGATCTTTTGTTGAAGGGTTACGTTCAGGAGTATCTTCGCGAAGAACAATTTCCATCCCGACGGCTGATTTACGTTTTGCAGGGTCCAAGGTCTCGAAATCCTTGCCTTTGACAATTGAGACATTGGTCGGTGCAGTAGCTAAGGATGAAGTTTTCTTTCTTGGACTTTCTTGATTTTCAAGCGTTGAACTCAACCTCTGTTTTTGATCTCCCAAGGAAGGCTTCTTCAAGATTCCTTGGACAGACGATTTCGAATTCGAATTCGATCTGTCCTGTTGCTCTAATGTGGGAGGTGGCCGCTTTCTTTGTGCATCTTGACTGCCCTTTGATTTGATTGGAGCAGCAGCTAGGTTCTCCGCTGATTGTGGAGGAGGACGCTTTCGGACGAGTTCTTGACTATCAACAGATTTGGAGGAATAACCCATCTTTTCCCTGATTGCAGACGGGGTACGCTTGCGGGCAATCTCTATACCTTCTGCAGGTTTTGATGCGGCGGCTAAATTTTCTCTCACTGCAGACGGCGTGAGTTTACGAGGAATTTCCTGACCTTCTGCCGGTTTTGATGTAGAAGCAGCTAAATTTTCTCTGATTGCAGACGGTGTACGCTTTCGTGGTATCTCCTGGCCTTCAGCTAGTTTAGAAGCCGACGAAAGATTTTCTCTTAGTGCTGAAGGTGTGCGTTTTCTTGTGATTTCCTGGCCTTCTCCCAGGGGCGACGCAGCAGATGCTACATTTTCACCCTGTGTGGAAGGCGTACGCTTTCGGTTTGCCTCGTGAGCTTCACCAACCTTGGCCAAAGGCACCAAGGCTTGACTGAGCACAGGCGGTGCTCGTTTTCGAGTGGCCTCCTGTAATTCAGACGACTTTCTGGAAGGCTCTGCATGGGCGTTCTTAGTTGTCGATGAGGGCTTTTTCGCGTTGGTCTGACTGGGCAACTGGAGGCTGGAAGTCACGGGTTCTTCCCAGTCAAATGTACGCGCTCTCTTTGTTAAAAAGAGATCGTATGGGCTTGGAACGCGATCCTCGTTTTCGTCCAGCGTGAGTCTCTCTAGATTATCGACCATGGAAAGTGGAGGTGTCGATCTAGAATCTCGGAGTTCCTGTTTAAGTTTGGCATGTTGGTCCAGAACATCGAAGAGCAATTTTCTTTGAGATTCCAAGGTAGCAAGCGCTTCAGTAAGCATTTGACCATTTTCTTCCTGTTTGTTTTGGAGTTTTCTAATCTGTAGTTTGAGTTCAGCGTTCTCTGTCTTGAGTTGCATTGTATCTTCTCGGTAACGAGCAATAACGTCTTGTTGCTCATTGACCATCTTGAGAAGAACCCATAAGGTCCCGCTCTCCGCTGAAACGTTTCCGAGCGAGAAAGAATCGGATTCATCATCATTTTCACTTTCGTCGTCCTGTGTGGAAGCAGAATTATCGGCGTAGTATCCATTGCTTGAGCTTCCTACATTTGTCCCACGTGAGGGACTAGTAGAACGGACTGTGTGAGATGAGTTGTTGTTATTGTTATCTGGAAGCGCATGTAAACTTTTCAACCTCAACTTTTGCATGCGAGACTGGGTAGGAGATTTCGTCCAGGGCGAGGAGCTGTTTGTCGTTACTTCCTTTCCCTCCTTGTGTTTAGCAAGAGATTGGCTAGACGTTGTCCAGTGAGACGATATACTTGCTTCTGCTTGGTGTCCTTCGCCGTTGAGTGTGAGTCGGGGCGGACTAGAAGAGCTCGTCCAATGGGATGAACTGCTTTCAATCATTTCTCCCTCTGCTATTTTTCTGAGACGATATGACGTACTGAGTTCAACTTTATGTGCTTCTATTTTAGGACGAGACTGACTAGAAGAACTCGTCCATGGCGATGAAATGCTGGCCCCTCCCATTGGAGTGTCCATTATGTTAGCACGAGATGGAGGGCTTGATGAGCTTGCCCATGGAAAGGAACTGCTAAATCCTAAAATTTGACGTGGTGTAGCAGTGAGTGAGGCAGTTGTGGTTGTTGTCGAGCCCTCTGTCCATCTCGAATGGTTACTTGTTTCTAAATCGTGTGTAAGTCTGATGGAGGTTGTAATGCCTGAGATACTTGTAGACCCTTCGGTCCAGAGTGAAGCGCTACTCTCGCCTACATCCTGGTGTTCTGGAGACCACTTCAAGGCAGAATTTAGGTTACTGGAGACTCCAGTTCCTGAAATACTGGTGGATCCCTCCGTCCATAATGAAGCGCTGCTTGCTTCTTGATCCAGTAGCGCAGTGGGGGACTGAGACCGATTAGATGCTATTCTGAGCAATTTGGATGTACCAGACTCTGACGTCGAATCATGCCAGGAATCATTATCAGGGTCCCCCAAGTCAAGTGGGGCTTGTCCTTGAGGATAGAGGGCATTTACCATTTGTAGCGTTGATGTGAGAATATTCCTCCGATCACGCGACTTGCTGCTGGACAGATCCGTAGATCTGGACGATTGGGACCATGCACTCGTAGTACTATCGTTGGTCGATCGAGAAAGCATGGTGCATGCTTCTTCCTAGCGGATAACACGAAACTATCATCTCCAGCAAAAAGGGCCTTTCTCCTGCTAAGAATCAGACTATTTTACTTTGCTGTCTTTTTTGGCAGCATTCCAAGAACGTTCTGTGCCTCTGCTCTAGTTTAAAATAATCATGATCAATTCATAACGCATGGGAGAAAGAAAAAATATGAGGAGCTTATGCCATACACAAACAAAGGTCTCTCGCTGAGGAAATCCAACCTGCGAATCCAACGTAATGACCTTTTTTTGAATGTCATTTATGTGCTATGAAAAATTTGGTTTTCAAAATTCGAATGTATTTTTGAAATGTAATGCACAAACGTGTGTAAACCAACCGAGATGCACCAGTGACAATTTAGTAAGCGTCAGTGACAATTTAGTAAGCGTCAACAAAC